>Ga0207761_1000765_pt1 | contig 11120 bp, 7 predicted proteins | sample LuqExpMetageno34_FD_187792 | JGI IMG/M metagenome (GOLD analysis project Ga0207761, IMG submission 187792) | Tropical forest soil microbial communities from Luquillo Experimental Forest, Puerto Rico - Sample 34 (SPAdes) | ecosystem: Environmental > Terrestrial > Soil > Tropical forest ... | reverse complement strand
CAACGAAGTGGCTGGGACAGGACATCTCGGTCGGCAAGCAGAGCCTGTACTGGGGGCCGACGAGCAGCGGCTCAATGGCGTTCAGCGATAACGCCGAGCCATTCTGGATGCTGCGCATCAACCAGACGGAGCCGCTGTACATTCCGGGTGTGTCGAAGGTGTTCGGGTCGTTTCGCTGGGACAACTTTTTCGGCAAACTCTCAGGGCACGACCAATATCCCGTGGGACCCTACATCTACGGCAACAAGCTGAGCTTCAAGCCGTTCGCGCGCTACTCGTATGGCCTGGGCGGGCATCATCCATTTCAAGGCATCGAGATTTCTTTCGCGCGCACGACGGTTTTTGCCGGAGAGAATCACGTGCCGCTGACCTTCGGCTCGTTCTGGAACAGCTTCAGCAGCACAGGGGCGGTGTCGCCCGAGGTGAAGTTCTCGCGCAATGATCCTGGCGCGCGGTTTGCGAGCTTCGATTTCTCGTGGCAGTTCTGGCCGTGGATCAACGTGTACATCGACATGTTCACGCACGACGAGGTCACGCCACTAGCAGCGCCGCGGCGGGCGGCGTTCAATCCCGGCGTCTACTTTGCGCGGCTGCCCGGCCTGCCGAAGCTCGACCTGCGGCTGGAAGGGGTCACCACGGATCGATTCGTCTCGCCGGCGATTGGTGGATATTTCTTTTACTACGAAACGGTGTACCGCAACTTATACGTTAACAATGGCAACCTGTTCGGCAGTTGGATCGGCCGCGACGCCAACGGGTATCAAGCGTGGAGCACCTATCACCTGGGGCCGAAGACGAGCGTGCAAGTTGGCTACCGCAACGTGAAGATCGCGAAGGAGTACATTCCGCGGGGCAGTACCCAGCAGATTGCGAATGTCTCCGCGATTCTGCGGCCGCGCTCCGAACTGGAGCTGCGTGGATTCTTCCAGTACGAAAGCTGGCTGGAGCCAGTGCTGGCACCCGCTCGTCAGCGCGACGTGACCGCGTCGGTGCAACTCACCTGGTGGCCCGGGTTGGAAGCCAAGCGCCCCTGGGGATGGAAGGGCCGGTAAAACGTCAGATCGATCTCCCCGGGTCATCGGTCTTCGATTTCGCTTTTCGGGGAAGACCTTTCAGCTGTTCGAGATCGCTGCTGCGGGCTGCAGCCTGCTTGTTCGCGATCAAATCATCCAGCGAAATGAAGTGCACTGAGATTCCGAACACCGTGCCGCTGACTCGGTTTTCCCACGCGTGCGAGAATTCAACGCCGGTGATTCGTGTGAGAATGTCAACGCGAACGGGAGCTATTCCGATCTGATAAGTGATATCAGCTTGCGTAAATGTTCCTGGAGTGACTTGATCGGATTCGAGAGGGGCGCCGAATTTCTTGAGAGCATCGAAGATCCGATGCGAATTCACCGTTGATCTTTCCACCCACACGTCGAGGTCCTTCGTGTAGCGAGGTTCCGTGTATTTCATAACGGCATAGCCGCCCACGATCAAATACCGAACCTCAAATTCGTTTAAGAGCTGTAACAGCTCTTTGTAATGTTGGCTTTCTGCCATTCTTAGTTTCCTCGGCTAACACGACCATTTCCCAGGCGGCGGCGAAGATCGCCTCATCGCCCTGCGCCTGCCAGAATTCGATATCGAACGTGCGATCGGGAAAAGCACCCTGCACGAGCCGAGTTTTCCAGGCCGAATCTTGGAAATCGTTCATGACTTGCGAAGCCTTAACCAGACTCTCAATATTATTTTCTCACGGCTCACAATTCCTCAGTGTCGCTTGCGGCCGAGAGAGCCGAAGGTTTCTACACGGCGTAATACCGTAGAACCTTCGCCAGCGCCCAGCAGACATCCGCCGCATCCTCATGACTCATCCCCGCGCTTAGAGGCAAGGAGATGGTGCGCTCGCCAATGTAGGTCGCATTGGGGTATTTCGCGTCGTCGCGCCCGAATCGTTCGGTGTAGAAGAGCTGGGTGTGCACCGGCTCATAATGAATGCCGACACCGATGTTCTCGGCTTCCATGGCCGCGACAATTTCCCGCCGCCCCACTGACAGCTTTTCCAACTGCAGCAGCGGAGTGTAGAGGTGATACGCGTGCCGGTTTTCGTCGGCACCCGTTGAGGGCAGACTTAGCGGCAAGCTTTTCAGTCGCTCGTCATAGGCGCGCCACAGAAGCTGACGCTGCGCCCATCGTTCTTCCAGCAGCGGCAATTGCGGCAAGGCCAACGCGGCTTCCAAGTCAGTCATGTTGTACTTGTACCCCGCTGTTAGCACTTCGTATCCCGCCACGTCGCCGGCGAAGCGTGTCCACGCGGTGGTGGCAACGCCGTTATATGACATCAGCTTCACGCGCTCGATGAGCTCGCGATGACCGCTGATTACCATTCCGCCGTCGCCGGTGGTGATGCTCTTGGTGGGATAGAAGCTGAAGCACCCGGCATCGCCGAGCAGCCCAGCGCTGACGCCACGGTAGGTGGTCTCGACGGCGTGTGCGCAGTCCTCGATGACCTTCAGCTGATGCCGCTGCGCAATCTCGAGGATCGCGTCCATCTCGCAACTGCGCCCACAAAGGTGGACCGTGATCACCGCCTTGGTTCGCGGCGTGATGGCGCGCGCGACTGCATCAGGATCGATGTTGAGCGAATCGCGGTCGCTATCCACCAGGACCGGCATGGCTCCCACGTGGAAGATGGCATGGATGGTGGAGCAGAAGGTCAGCGAGGGAGCGATTACTTCGTCGCCGGGCTGAATGCCAAGCGCCTCCAATGCCAGATGGAGAGCGGAGCTGCAACTGCTCACTGCAGCCGCGTAGGGTGCGTTCCTGTAGGCTGCGAATTCGCGTTCGAATCGGCCGACGCGTTCGCCCATGCCGATCCAGCCGCTGCGAATGCAGTCGGCCACCGACGCTACCTCGGCCTCGCCCAGCAACGGCGCGCCAAAAACGATGCGCGTTTGGCGTGAGCGCATGGGCACCCCGCCCGCAACCGCGGGAAGGTCCGGGGCGTGCTGATCGGCAGGAGAGTGTCCGCTCTGCGGCGGCTTCAAAGTCATGCAACGTTCTCTTTGAACCGGATTCTACAGGATTGCAAAATCGGGATCGCGCAGAGGCCCTCGTCTATACTGCCTGCAGCCAATGCCCGCGGTCTCCGTCATCGTCAACCTGTACAACGGCAAGGCCACACTGGCCGAGACAATCGAGTCCGTACTGGCCCAGTCGTTTGCCGATTGGGAGCTCCTGGTGTGGGACGACTGCTCTTCTGATGGCGGTGCCGAAGTTGTGGAGCGATACACTGACCCGCGCATCCGCTACTTTCGTTCCCACGTGCAGATTCCGCTGGGCCAAGCCCGCCAGTCGGCCATCGAGATGACGGATGGGGATTGGGTCGCATTTCTCGACCAAGACGACTTGTGGCTTCCGCAAAAGCTCGAACGCCAACTGAGCGTGGCGGAGAGACATCCCGAGGCCGCGCTCATTTACGGACGCACGGTGCGTTTCTATCCCAACGGTTCAGAGCGCGATTACGATCAGGCGCACGAATACGCGCTGCTGCCCGAGGGCGACATCTTCCTCAGTCTGTTCCAAGATTCCTGCTATATCGCGATGAGCTCTGCGATGTTTCGCAGGTCTGCGCTCGAGGCCATCGGCGGCATTCCCAGCACCATTCGGATCATCCCGGACTACTACCTGTATTTGGCGGTGAGCCAGAGATTCCCGGTGGCTGCCGTCCAGGAAGTTGTGTGCCGTTACCGCATGCACCGTACGAACGCCTCGCAAGTCACCGCGGTTGCGGTGCAGGAGGAGGCGTTGCGGCTGATGAACTCGTACCGCGACAGCGTGGACGGCCAACTGCTGGCGAATTGTAAGCGTCAGCACTCCACCCAACTTGCGCTGGCCGAAATGCGAAGCAAAGAGTCGTTCTCTCGCGGCCTGGCGCGCCTGTTTACCAATGGCTCGCCGTCGTCGCAATTGCTGCGACCGTTCTACTTCGTTTTTCACCTGGTGCGGCGCACTGTTGCACTTCCGGAGTGGAAGAAAGTTGCCAGGTGAGCATCAGACTATACTGGCGAATTGCCGTCTGCACTGCGCGACCTAGCCATGCCTGAAGTCAGCATCATCATGAACATCTTCAATGGGGCGGACACGCTGCGCGAGGCAGTGCAGAGCGCACTCGACCAGACGTTCTCCGACTGGGAGCTGATTGCCTGGGATGACCGGTCGTCGGATGAAAGCGCAGCCATAGTCGCGTCTTTCCGAGATCCGCGCATTCGCTGTTTCCTGGCGCCCGAGCCGATGTCCCTCGGCCAGGCCCGCGATGCGGCCATTAAGCAGGGCCAGGGCACATGGATCGCATTCCTCGATCAAGACGATATATGGCTGCCCCGCAAACTCGAGCTGCAACTGGCGCTCTCCGATTCACCTTCGGTGGGCATGATCTATGGCCGGACGTTGGCCTTCTATCCCGACGGCAGCCAGCGCGACCACGACTACTTCCACGAATTTGGGCCCTTGCCGGAAGGCGATATCCTCGCTGAGTTGCTGGGCCGGGGATGCTTTGTCGCCATGAGTTCGGTTCTGCTGCGGCGGTCGGCGGTACAAGAGGCGGGCGGCATCCCGGACTTTGTTCGCGTTACCCCTGATTACTTTCTCTACCTTTCCGTCGGCAGCCGTTACGCGACGCGCGCCCTGCAGGAAGTGGTTTGCCGGTACCGAAATCACCCTGGGAGCATGACCGCGCGCTATCGCCTCGAGGCGATGACAGAGACGCTTATGCTGGTGGAGCAATGGCGCAGCCACCTCAGCGAAGCGGCCTACAGGTCTCGGCGGACACACATTTCCACTGCCCTGGCGTTGGAAGAGATACGGACCGGAGGAAACTTAGCGAGTGGCCTGCGGCGATTGCTGCGCGATGGTTCGCTGACTTACCTCGCCGGACGTCCGTTCGCTCGCCTCTTCCGCAGACTGCGGCGGGTGGTGGTTCGGCCCTATTGGAGAACGCATGCCGGATAAAGTCTCCGGCACTATTTGTCAGCGTGGTGGACAGACGGAACCGGCGTCACGTGACCCAGCGCGTATGCGCCCACCGGACCTTTAGCAAGCGGCTGTTTCCTGCCGAGACGGTGTTCGGCCAAGCGCAGAAACAACCTTGCCTTCAGGGTGCCGCGTACAACCTTCCGCGAAAGCCAGTCTTGCCGGAAGTACCCATAGGCTTCATTGAAAAGGATGAAGGCATCGGTTTCGGCACGCAACGACGCCACGGGGTCCTGCCCGATGCTGCGGCTGCCGTAATGGACCACTTCCGCACAGGGAGTGTACCAAACGCTGTAGCCCCGTCGATTCAGCGTGAAATTGTAGGCCAGGTCCACCATGAACTGCCCGAACCGATCGTCGAACATTCCGGCAGACTCCCATGTCTCGCGCCGCACCACGTAGGCCGAGGTCCCTATGCTTTGCACCTTCTGAGGCCTGGCATAATCGAAATTGGCGTTGTAGTAACGATTCATTACCGCACTATTGGGAAAGAGCTTATGCCAGTTCAGGGCCTGCAACAGGAACGTTCCGGCTCCGGCGAACGAACGGATGCAGTGCTGTATGCTGCCATCGCCATTCAGCAACCTTGGACCGCAGGCCGCCACCGCGGGGTTCTCATCCATGAACTGGACCAGCGCCGACATGGCGTCGTGGGTCAGAAGCGTATCGCTGTCGAGGTGGCAAACATAACGGCCGCGCGCCATGCGAGTGGCGAGATTATGGTTCTTGGCGTAGAGCAGGCGTTGCTGGTTCCGCACCAGGATTACCTGGGGAAATGACTCGGCAACCATGTCAGCACTACAGTCAGGCGAATTGTCGTCTACGCAAATCACCTCGAAGCGCACGCCCTGCGTGTGCTGGTAGACCGACTGCAAACAATCTCGTAGCAACTCGCGGGTATTATAAGAGGCGATAATAATGGTTAGATCGAAAGTGCGCCCGGTCATGTTACCGCCGTCGTGCGGTAGATCCTGATCATCAATATCGGCATGACGCGGCCTGAACTGGCCGCTCCCTACGGTAAATATATACCGTGAAAACCGCAACAACATTCCGACTTCGAAACGCCGACCGTCATTGATTCGGTTCGGGCTTCGACCGGAGAGGCTCTTCACGCGCCAAAATCTCTTCTCGGCCATATTGCGCGCGGCAACATACCGATACTGCGCTCCCGTCGAGTACGATGAAACGCTCTCGACGGATGGTATTTCAAGCGCAAACGCAGGTCTTTCTTCAAAGAGGTACCAATATGGGAATTTTGTGGCGATTTTACAAAACTCCTGTAGCCACAAATCGGTAACTCGCCATAACATGCAGCTATGACCTCTCCCTGAGATTGCTTTATTGAGGTTTGAAATGCCTAAATTGCGCGCCACGCAATGTTCGTTTGTGCTGTTGTTTGGTTTGTTTTGCGGCATGGGAGTTCTGTCAGCCCAACCGAATTCGAGTCGCTACCTTGACATCGCACCTGCCGCATCCGCGGTGAGGACGGTGACGAGTGGACCTGTCCGCGCTTTTCCGAGTCTGCGTCTGTCGATGGATCTCGATCTGGCGTATGTAGGAATGGTCAGTCCGGATGCGGTCTTTCGGACAAATTCAAAGGTCGCGATCCCAAACGGCAGGGCCCCCGGAGAAGGGATTGCCCCCGCCGCCGCGGCGCATGCATCCAGTAAGGCGAGCGAAGTGCCCGAATGGATGTTACTGCGCAACGAACGCGTCGTAGAGAACCCGGAGGCGCCGTCGCATGCCGTGGCTTCGTTTCACCTGGACTCTCGCGCGGTTACGCTTCGCAACCGCTTCCTGACTTACGCCTACGGCCGGCCCAGCGTCATCGCGGCGCCGAAATACGTTGTAACCGACTCGCGGCATCGGGTCGTGGTCAGCGATCCAAGCTCGGCGTCAGTTCACGTTCTGGATCCGCGGGACAAGACATCGTTCCGTCTGGCGGCGGGCAAAGGCTATCGGGTGCATGAACCTGCAGGAGTGGCCGTCGATGCCGACGACAACCTGTACGTAGCGGATTCCGATGGCGGGATGGTAGTGGTCTTCGACGCGAACGGCAATTTCCTGCGGTACCTCGGGGATTACAAAGGCGAACCTGAATTCATCAGCCCCCGCGGCATTGCCATTGACCGACGCCACCAACATCTGTTCGTGGTCGACACGCCCGCCAGTATGGTATTCGAACTCGATCTTGCTGGACATCACCTCAAGACGCTCGGCAGGGCTCGTAATGCGTCGGGCGTCAAACAATTTGAGTGGCCAACCCAAATTACCGTCAACCATGAACACATCTTCGTGTTGGATCGCTGGGGAACGCGCGTCCAGGTGTTCGACCTGAACCTCAACCCAGTGGGCAGCTTCGAGCTTACCGACAGTTCCAATCCTGAGCACTTCCCCGAGAATGGAATGGGGACGGATGAGCAGGGCCGAGTCTATGTAAGCCTGAGCAGCAATTCAGTGATACGAGTCTATTCGAGCGACGGCAAGACCCTGTCGTCGTTCGGGCAATCAGGAATCCGCGTCGGCGAGTTCGAAGGCCCGGGCGGTCTCTGGGTCGATTCCGGTAATCGCCTCTACGTGGCGGATTCGGGAAACGGCCGGGTCCAGATGTTTCAGTTGAAGTCACATCCGTAAGGCAATGTGGCAAATTCTTCGAAGCGCGCAGCGCCTGCGTCAGTGGTTACAGCTCACCTCCGAATGCCGGTTTTTGGCCGTTGGAGTCCCGTTTACTACCTCAATAACCCCCTTGCTTTCCCCTTGAACCCGGTCGCTGAGGAGCTTAAATTCGAGCTAGCTCTTGCGGTTCCCGCCCTGAGTGGTGTGTCCGTTGCCACGTCTCCTGAGAATTGTGCCCGCTGGCTGATGCGTCGCTAGTGATGCGCAACTGCCGCAATACTGGTGCAATAGGATGTGGTTTTCTCCAGATACACACAAAATATTGGGTTTTCTAAGTTGACGCCTCCCCATATCGCAAGTAAAGTTGCACTGGTGTCGTGTTGTGCCCGTTGATTTCGGGTTGGAATAGGCAAATTGCGGCGCTCAGTTTGAGGCTTAAGGGAAGCTGGCAAGAAGGAGTACAAGTTGCTCAAACTAAAGAAATTACAAATCCTTGGATTCAAGTCATTCTGCGACCGCACGGAACTGAAGTTCCAGGGTGACGGCGTGGCCGCCATCGTCGGTCCGAACGGCTGCGGCAAGTCCAATATTTCGGACGCCATTTCGTGGGTGCTGGGCGAGCAGTCGGCCCGTTCCCTGCGCGGCGTCAACATGCAGGACGTCATCTTCGCCGGTACGCGCGAGCGGAAGCCGACTGGCATGGCGGAGGTTACGCTGACCCTGGTTGACCCCGAAGTATTTGGCGAGACCGGTGAGCCTGAGATCGACGTCCAGGATAAGCTTCCCGAGGAAGACTGGGACGAATCGGCGGTGCGTGCGGCCAAGGCCGATGACGCTGAGCGCTATACGGAAGAAGTTCGCCCCGGCCAGGGCGACGAGGATGCCGTCGAGGGGACAGAGGCGCAAGGCCCCCTGGCAGTCGAAGGTGCTGAGCCGACGGCGCAGCACGTGGTGTTGAAGATCCGCCGGCGCAAGTTCAAGCGCACGTTCAAGGCAGGAGAGATCGCTGTTACGCGCCGGCTGTTCCGGTCGGGTGAGAGCGAGTACCTGCTCAACGGCAAGCTGTGCCGCCTACGCGATATTCAGGACATCTTCATGGGCACCGGCCTTGGGCCGGAGTCTTACGCGATCATCGAGCAGGGCCGCATTGGGCAGATCCTGAGCAGCAAGCCGACGGACCGCCGCGCCATCATCGAGGAAGCCGCGGGCATCACCAAGTTCAAGACCCGCAAGCGGCTGGCGGAAGCGCGGCTGGAAGATGCCAAGCTCAACCTCGCCCGCATCAATGACATTTTTGACGAAGTGACGCGGCAGATGAACTCGCTCAAGCGGCAAGCCAGTAAAGCTGAGCGTTACGCCAAGCTGCGCGATGAGATGCGCGCCAAGCTGCGCGTGGTATTGGCCAGCAAGTTCGCCCAACTCGATGCCGAAGCGGCGACGGTGGTGGACCAACTCGCCGCGATCGGCGAAGAGATTCGCGCCAAGGGCGAAGCCGTCGACGCCATGGAAACAGAGCACGGCGAGCGCACGCAGCGCGGCTATGCCATCGAGCGCGAAGGCAACGAGAATCGCGACAAACTGAACGCAGTCGCGATGGAGATCGACCGCGCTGTTGCTCGCCGCCGCACGAATGAAGAACGCTGCGCCGAATTGGATGCCCGCTCCGCCGGTGCGCAGGCCGAGTTGGGCAGCACTGAGGAGCAACTCGCGCGCCATAACGAAGAGTTGGCGGCGAACCGTGCCATCCTCGAATCAGCCAATGCCGATGTCGCACTGGCGCAAGACGAACTGCAGCAACGGCAGCATGAAGCAACCGTCGCTTCCGGAACGCTGATGGACGTTGAGCGACAGCAGGAACAGCGACGGGCCGACATTTTGCAGAGCGTTTCCGCAGCCTCTTCTGTGCGCAACCATATGACCCAGGCAGAGGAGCGCATTGCGGCCTTGGGTCGCGAGTCTCTGCGCCTCGAAGAGGATAGCCGGACCGCCCACCAGCAACTGGAAAGCTTCGGCGGACAGCGGGGGCAACTCGGTCTGGAATTCGAGTCGGCTTCGCAGCGCGTGGAAGCCTTGGCCACACAGATCGACGAGAGCCGCCGACTGCTGGCGCAGAAGCGTGCCGAGGAGGCGCACGGCAAGCAGCACCTCGACACGCTGCGCGCGGAGTATGCCAGCCTGATCGGCAAGAAGGGATCGCTCGAGGCGGTCATCACCGAGCACGGGTATTCAACGGATTCGGTGCGCCGGCTGTTCAAGTCCGGCGCGATGAGTGGCGGAAGAGCGCCGGTTGGCGTGCTCGCCGACTTCCTGGAAGTGGAAGACCGCTACGAGCACGTGGTGGACGACTTTCTGCGCGACGAATTGAACTTCATCGTGGTGAAGTCGTGGGACGCGGCCGACGAGGGCTTGCGCCTACTGCGCAGCGACGTCGATGGGCGCGCGACGTTCCTGGTGCATCCGGAGGATTCGCAGGCGAAGTTTTCGTTCGCTGCCGAGGAAGCCAGCTACCACGGCGCGCAGCGCGATAGCGTGGTGCCGCTGAAGCACTGTATCCGCGTGCTCAACGGTTTCGGAAAGTCGCTTGAGGTCATTTTGCCCAAGCTGGGCAATGGCTACATCGTGCCCGACCCGGAGATTGGCCGCGACCTGGCGCTGCAGAATCCGGACGCGTTCTTCCTGTCGCAGTCCGGCGAGTGCTTCCACAACGTCACCGTCACCGGGGGCAAACAGCGCAGCGAAGGCCCCTTGGCCATGAAGCGCGAACTGCGCGAAGTGCTGCGTCAGGCGGCAGATGTGGAAGCCATGATGGCCTCAGAACAAATGCGCGTTGCCAGCTTGACTCGCGAAATCGGCGACTTGACTTCGCTGCTACAGCACCTGGAAGACGAGAAGCGCGAAGCAGAGCGGCAGGCGATGACGTCGGGCCACACCCTGCAACAACTCGACAGCGAAATGGCGCGGGTGCGGGAACGCCTCGGCATCTACGAGCGCGAGATGACGCGGCTGGTCGCCGAGTGCGGATCGTGCGAAGTATCGTTCGCGTCGCTGCGCACCGAGTTGGTCGCGCACGAAGAACGGAAATCGGCACTTGAGGCCGAGATGCAGGCCGCGCAAGGCAGTCTCGACGAACTGCGCCGGCGGCGCGACGAAGCTGGCCAGCATGCCAGCGACGCTCGCGCGAAACTGGCTACGCTGGAGGAACGCTGTCGCGGCTCCGCCGTTACTGTGGAGCGCCTGGAGGCGATGGTTGCTGAGGTCACCTCGCGTCTCGACAAGCTGAAGGCGCAGATTGAGTCTGCGGCCGCCGAAAAGGAACAGCGCGAGCAGGAGAACGCTCGATTGGCGGAACAGGAGATTCAGTGGACTGCCGAACGCGATGCCGCGCAGTTGCGCGATCGCGAACTGCAGGACGAGTTGCAGGATGTCCGGGTACGCCTGGCTGATTTGGAAGAGTCGCTGAAGACTGCCCGCCGCGAATTGGACGC
>Ga0207761_1000764_pt1 | contig 11148 bp, 12 predicted proteins | sample LuqExpMetageno34_FD_187792 | JGI IMG/M metagenome (GOLD analysis project Ga0207761, IMG submission 187792) | Tropical forest soil microbial communities from Luquillo Experimental Forest, Puerto Rico - Sample 34 (SPAdes) | ecosystem: Environmental > Terrestrial > Soil > Tropical forest ... | reverse complement strand
CCACAACATCCGCCACACTGACCCCGGCCCGCGATGCCGCAATCGCCAGGCCATCCGCGATCTGCTGGAGGCAGATCTCCGGTCCCTGCTTTGATAAGGACGGATGCTCGCATAGTCCCTCAATCAGAAACTTCTCGTGTTGATCGATCAGCGTGTAGTTAACCGCAGTTCCACCGAGGTCGACTCCAGCGACAACGTCCATGGCAACTCCTGTCCAGGAATTTGAACTGCACAGGGTAGCAGAAACCGGCCCATTGCGTCAGGCCAGCGACAGGGCCGCCGTACCTTCCTCTCCGGAGAACTCACTGAAGCCATGCACTTTGTCTCCGTGTAAAATCTACTCACCTGCTTGGCATTTGCTAGCGTGCCTGCTAAAGTCATAACGCCCAGCGGAATCAATTGGAATAGCTCCATTCATTCCAGCTAGGTGGGTCCACGATGCCAGACGAGAGTAGAGCAGTTCGCACGGTGGAAACCGGAGAACGCAAAGACCGGATCCTGATCGTCGAAGACGAAGACAACGCCCGCAAAGGTTACGAGCAGTTACTGCAACGCTGGGGTTACGACGTGGTTGGCGTTCCCAGTGCGGAGGAGGCCCTCGCCCGCTTCTCCACGTTCCAGCCGGACACCTTGATCGCTGACGTCGAACTTCCAGGCATGAACGGTCTGGATCTTCTCCAACAGCTTGGCGACGAACTGCGCCACGTCCCTGCAATCATTATTACGGGCAAAGGCAGTGAGGAACGCGCTGTGGCTGCCATCGAAGCTGGCGCTTTCTGGTATATCGAAAAACCTTTGAAGGGCCCGGTTCTCCGCGCGCTGCTGGATCGCGCCCTCAGTAAAGCTCGCGACGCCCAGAATCTGGCTGTTTTGCAGAAACAGTTGCGCGACGCCGGCCGCCTCGGCGATCTCGTGGGCGCTTCGAAGCCGATGCAGGAAGTGATGCGCGTCATCGAAATGGCCGCGCCCAGTTCCGCTTCCGTTCTCATCACCGGCGAAACCGGCTCCGGCAAGGAAATCGTGGCGCGCACCATTCACAAGCTCTCGCCGCGCGCAAATTCCCCTTTCGTGGCTATCAACTGCTCTGCCATTCCGGAAACCTTGATGGAGAGTGAAATTTTCGGCCACGAACGTGGCGCCTTCACCGGTGCTGCCGAACGCCGCATCGGCTGCTTCGAACTTGCTGACGGCGGCACACTGCTGCTCGACGAGATAGGTGAAATGCCCGCACCTACGCAGGCGAAGCTTTTGCGGGTGCTCGAAGATCGCAAGGTCCGGCGACTCGGGAGCAAAACGGAAACTCCCGTGGATGTCCGCGTCGTCGCTGCCACGAACAAGGACCCCGAACAATCCGTAGCCAGCGGCGGTCTTCGTCAGGACCTCTATTTCCGGCTTAACGTCTTCCACATCCACTTGCCGCCGCTGCGCGACCACAAGGAAGATATCCCGCTGCTCGCCGAACACATCCTTCGCGACATCAACACCAAGCACGGCAAGAACGTCCGAGGCATCGGCGCCGAAGTCCTGGACATCTTCATGAGCCATACCTGGCCGGGAAATATTCGCGAACTCCGCAATGTCCTCGAACGCGCGGCCATCATGACCGAAAAGGATCTGATCATGCGCTCCTCGCTTCCGGGCGAGTTCGGGAAAATCTCCAGCAAGAGCCCCAGCGATCTTTCCGGCATCCGCTTCCCGGTGGGCACCACTGTTGACGCCATGGAGAAGGAACTCATTCTGCAGACGCTTCAAGCCACCGGCAACAACAAGACGAGGGCGGCGGAACTTTTGGGCGTGAGCCTGAAGACGCTTCACAATAAACTCAAGGAATACGGAAGCGAGAAAACCGAGGCGGCGGAGTCCTAATCGTCTATGCAGCTTGGGCTGCGCGCAAAGCTAACCATGTTGATGACCGCGATGGTCCTGCTGACCACCGCGGTTCTCTCGTTGGTTTTTCTGCAGCTCCTGATGCAGCAAGTCCTCAACGACACCGAGACCCGGGCCAATGAACTCGTGCGCACGGTGTTCAGCCAGGCCAGTCACGCCGAGTCAGACGCCAAAACCATGGGCATGCGCCCGGTCTCGGATGACCCCCAGGACATTCACGACTTCGTGCAGCAAGTTTTCGAGACTAGCGATGCCTTGAATTCCCAGTTGGCGGCAGCCGCTGCAGTACCCATCGTCTATGAGGTTTCTATCGTCGACACCAACGGCAAGGTCCTGGTATCGAGCGACCCCAACGACCCTGGAAAAATCGTGGCCCGGCACCTGCCGCTTTCTCGGCTGGTGCAGAGCCCGGTTGTCCGCCAGGCACGCATTCTTGCGGGGACGCCGCAAGTTTACGAAGTTGAGTTTCCTTTTGACGTTCGAGGTAATCCCTTTGGCGAAGTCCGCGTCGCGGTATCAACCAAGTTGCTGCTGACTGAAATCAGCTCGCAACTCAAGCGCTGGCTGTCCATCGCGCTTGTGGCCTTGGTTCTTTCCACGATTCTTGCGGCGGTCGTCAGCGGTGCCGCTCTCGCGCCCATCCGGGACATCAGCCTGCAATTGGACCGTATTTCCGCCGGCGAATACGACACCGGTTCTGCTGTCGCCAGAGAAGTGCCCGGTAGCAGCGACGAACTCGGCCAGGTCCGGCGCAAAATTCAACAAGTCGGCCAGCAACTACGCGGCGTTCACGAAATCTTCAGTTCGCTGCGCGAAAACATGAACTCGGTCATGGCCGGCCTCGAAGATGGCCTCATTCTCTTCACCCGCGATGCGCGTGCCGTCATGGTCAGTCCCGCGGCCGAAAAATTCCTTGGCGCTCCCGCGTCGCAATTTCTCGGCCGGCGCGTTGCGGACATCTTTCCGCCGGGCCATCCTTTGCACGCGGTTCTCCAACTCGACGGCGAGGACCTCCGCGAAATCGCCACGGAAACGGACCTGGAAACGATCGAAGGCACCAAACGTGTCGGCGTCAACGTTCAGGAAATCCAGGAAGAGGGAGAACGCATGGGCGCGCTGGTGACTCTCCGCGATCTCGATTCCCTCGAAAGCATCAACACACAACTCCAGGTCAGTGAACGCCTCGCCGCCCTCGGCCGCATCACCGCCGGTGTCGCGCACGAGGTAAAGAATCCGCTCAACTCCATGCGCCTCTGGCTCGAAAACTTGAAGGAAGCTCTTCCGCGCGATGCCGACGACTCCGCTCGCCAGGCCGTCCACGTCCTCGACAACGAAATCGACCGTCTCGATGCAGTCGTCAAACGATTTCTCGATTTCTCTCGCCCGATGGAAGTCCGCTTGGAACCGACCCAACTGGCCGACCTCCTGCGCAACGTTCTGGAAGTGGCAGCCCCACAACTCGAAAAAGCAAAAGTTCAGGTTGCACAACTTCTTCCCATCGGCATCCCAGAAGTCTTTGTCGATCGCGCACTGCTGAAACAAGCTGTCCTCAATCTTGTTTTGAATGCAGTCGACGCCATGCCCAGCGGTGGCCAGCTTCAGCTCACCTTGAGCCGCCGTGGTGAAATGGCGGAAATCACTGTGGGCGACACCGGAAAAGGGATTCCCCTCGAGCACCGGCAAAAAGTATTTCAACTTTTCTTTACAACGAGGCCCGGCGGCAGCGGCATCGGACTAGCTAGCACCTTCCGCATCGTCCAACTGCACAACGGGTCCATCGATTTCACTTCGGAGGTTGGTCGCGGCACGACGTTTCGCATTGAACTCCCCTTGGCCGCCTAACATGAACTGCCGACACACAACTCAGCCAAATTCGAACCTGCATCTCGTTTGCCTCTGTGTCTCCGTTGCCGTGCTATCCGGCTGCTTCGCAAGTGGGGGTCGCGGGGGTAAGGATCACCTGGCATACCTTTCGGCAACCCACTTGGGTCCCCCCATAGCGCCCACTCCAGCTGACCTCACCGATAATCCGCCCGACATTCCCAATGAAGAGTCGCAACTACCGCAACTCGTCGTCAGTCACAACGCGCCCACGCGCCCGCGCGTAGCGCCCAACCCGGCACCGGAGCCCCCTCGCTCGGGAAAATCGCCCGAGCCCATCATCGCGCCGGAAGTACCGACACAAGAAATGGAGGCGGCGAAAACCGACAGTGAACGCAGTCTCGATGCCGCCGAAAAAAACCTCGCCATGGCTTCCGGAAGAAACTTGAATCCCATTCAGCAGGACCTCGCCTCCAAAGTCCGCGGCTTCTCCGATAACGCGCGCGAAGCCATGAAATCTGGCGACTGGCTCCGCGCCAAAAACCTCTCCAAAAAAGCCGAAGTCCTATCCGCGCAGCTCGCCTCCAGTTTGTAGCAGAGGCTTTACAGTTTGCTGAAGGATAGTGAATCTGGTCATTCCGAACGAAGCGAGGAATCTCTCGTCCCCGTTCAGGTCGAACATCACATCCGCTCGGCTGCTCTTGGATTAAAATGCCACCATGAAAACCTACGACGCAGTCATCGCGGGCAGCGGCATCATCGGCGCTTCCATCGCACTCGAACTGGCCGAAGCTGGCCTTCGCGTTGCCCTCTTCGACTCACGCGAGCCCGGCCGCGAAGCCTCCTGGGCCAGCGGCGGCATGATCTCTCCGGCCCCGGAAAGCGCGGCGATGATTCCTTTCATGCCCATCAGCCTGGCCAGCGTGGCTCTCTACCCGGAGTTCATCCGTCGCGTGGAAGAGCAGTCTGGTATCGACGTCGGTTATCGCCGAAGAGGTGCAATCGACGTCTTGCTCGACGGAAACGTCCACGAAGAAGTCACCACGGTCATCGCGCTGCAGCACGGGGTCGGCTTGAAAGCTGAGGGACTCACCGCAGAACGTGTTCGCGCCATGGAGCCCTCTCTTACTGAAGATACGCAAGCCGCTATCTTTCGCCCGGACGAAGCCTGTCTGAACACTCGCGCGTTCACTGAAGCCACGCTGAAAGCCGCGGAACGGAAGAGTGTCGACGTCCACGCGCACAGCGCCGCAAAAGCCATCTGGAAAGAAGGCAATCGCTGCAAAGGTCTGATTCTGGAGAATGGGCAAGTCGAAGCGAAGTGGACCATCGTCGCCGCCGGTTGCTTTTCGGCCAAAATCGACGGCGCGGCTGCCTATGCTCCCGTGACGCCCGCCAAAGGTCAGATGATTGCGCTCCGTTGTGAGTCTGCCCAAATCGAACATATCCTCTGGCTGGAGCACAAATACCTGGTTCCGCAACTCGACGGCCGCATCATCGCGGGTTCCACTATTGAGCACACCGGTTTCGATCACGACGTCACTGCGGGCGGAGTGGAATTAATCCTTCGGGAAGTGATGCGCATGGTTCCAAGCCTGGCCAGCGCCCGCATCGAGGAAACCTGGGCGGGGCTTCGTCCGGACTCGCCGGATCATCTACCGATCATCGGGCCGACCGATTTGGAAGGCCTGCTGATTGCTACGGGACATTTCCGCAGCGGCATCCTGCTCGCTCCCGTAACTGCGCGCCTGATCCGCGATTGGGTCACTACACAAAAAGTCGGCGTCGACTGGTCGCGCCTCAGCCCAATGCGCTTCCTGGAAAGTCAACGCGCATTGCATACCAAAGCGTGATATGTAGCGCTGGCTTTCTTGCCAGCTTTTTGGCTGTTGACTATCGGCGGGTGGCTGTCGGCTAATTCGACGTCTGCGGTTGCACCACAACGGTCTGGCTCGGCTGCCCCACATCTTTGTACTGAATCTGATCCGCATCCAGCTGCAAGTCGTGCTCCAACTGCAAATCCATGGATGACCCTCGGGGCAACTGCGCTTCCGGTCCGCGCGAAAGTAATACCGCCGCCAATCCGGCCACTCCGCCGATGCCGGCGCCGATTCCCGCGCCTTTCCCGCCTCCCGCAATCGCGCCGATGCCCGCGCCGGTCGCGGTGGTCGTGGCAATCGTCGTTGCGTCTTTGCCTTTGCCGCCAGGCCCGGTCATCTTTCCTTCCGAATCGGTCTTCACATTCGCCGCATCACTGCTGTGGGGCTCCGCGTTCATATCCACCGTGTAGCCATTCGGGAATACCATCGTGTACAAGCGAATCCGCAACTCGCCTTTCCCTTTCACGTGTCCCGGGCGCTTCGAATCGGTAACTTCCCCGCGCAGGTACGTTCCAACCGGCACCACCACCTTGTTGCTGATCGTGATAGGGAACGACGTGCGGAAATAGACTGAGTCGCCTGGCTTGGCAGTGGCGGTCGAAATGCCATTTTCCAAAACCACGCCGATCCGCGTGCCTGATGGCACCAGAATGTGCTCGCCTGTTGACTCCGCCTTCGGTGCGGCGGCTACGCGCGTAGTGGCTGGCGCTGGCGCTTCGGTCTGCGGTCCCTCTGGGGCTTGCCCCGCAGCAATCGAAGCCAACCCAAAACTCAGTATCGCGCCACACGAAAACGCCAAAACCTGTTTGAAGACCATCACAAACTCCTTGCATCGTCCGATGCCAACCAACCCGCATCGGATGCCCGCACTACTTCGAGTGTACGCCAAATTGACTCCACAGCCTCTGGCTTATACGCTGAACCCGGTCAAAGGGAATCGTGCGGCGACGGGAGAAAAGAATGGCAAAACTGGCTCTTATTTACGGCATGCGGCTTTTGCCGGTGGAGGATTTGGGCGAAGTGAAGGAAGCCACGGTCGTGCTCAAGAACGGCCGCACCGCTCGAGTGGCCATGCATCTCATCGAAGGCTCCAAGGAAGAAATCGAAGACACGTTCCGCCAGTCCATCGACGCGTTCTTCGAAATGTATCCTGAGATTTAACCGCTCCGTGTAGTGGCGGGCCTTCACGCCCGTGCTTCCCACTGTGCCTTGGCAACAAGTGATGGCTTCAACCTGTCATCCTGAGGAGCGTCGTTTGCGACGAAGGATCTCACCCTATGCTTCGTGGCAAAGTCCTTGTCCGTTTAAGCTCTGGCAGATTACCGACTCTAGCGGTTCCCAAAATTCTCCGGGTCCTCGTTCGGATCGCCCAAATTATCGTTAATCAGCACGGTCGACTGGCCCGTCAATTCAAAACGCTTGCGGCACTTGTAGCACGCCACCAGGTCGTCCAGCCGCACCATGTAAGAGCTCGCCTTGGCGAATTTCCGGCGGTCTTCTTCACTCGCGCCACGCGGCAGTTCTCTCTTCTTCCGGCAAACTTTCCAGCGTACCGGCGCCTCAAACTCGCATCGGCAACTGGGACATACGAGCTTGACTTTGCGCGTCTCTTCTTTCTCGGTGTAAAACGTCCGTTCGTCCATTCAGCCCTCGACCGCCTTCCCTAAACTTTGCCCGATTGTAGCAAACTCCAGCCCCAAGTCGCGCCAACGGGGCAGCCAATACTCCAGTGCTTCCAGCGTGTGGTTGCGGTCCGCGTTCGGGCGAGCATAATGGCCATCGTGAAGGCAAAGCACATCTCCGTGAAGTTGCGGGTTCGCTCTGTTCCCGGTGCCAGCCGCCTCCTGCGCATGTGCCGCGATCGGCTTCATTCTTCCGATCAGCCACCCGGGTGGCTTCACCATCCAGTCCCCTGGAATCAGCGTCCACATCACCGTGCGCATTCGATAATGCAGTGCGATGCTTCCCAGCCACGGGCTGCGAAATCCAAAGGGCGGTCGGAACCACTTCGGCTCCTCCCACGTCGCTTGCCCGATCGCTTCGCTGCAGCGCAGCAATTCGTTGCGCGTCTCTTCCGGTCCGCAGAAAAACAGGTTTGGATGCGTTTCCGTGTGATTTCCAACGGTGTGGCCGCGCTCGACGATTTCCTTCGCCAGCGACGGAGATTCCCGGACATACCTTCCCACCAGGAAGAACGTCGCTTTAGCATTGTGTCTTTCCAGAAGCTTCAGCAATTTCGGAGTGATCGCTGGATTCGGCCCGTCATCGAAGGTGATCGCAAGGGACTTTGGCTTGTCGGTGTGCCAAATGGTGTGACCAAATAGCTGTGCGCGCGGGTTCACGGCGCCATATGCTGTCACTCCCGCCAGTCCCGCGGCAATTCCTATGGGGACACCGATCAGCCACGGATCCATCGCAGTGGTATTCTGCCATGCCGCCCGCAGCGTGTCATCGCGGAGCCTGTTCTGGCGGGCAGTTCTGTACCCCGCCCATTCGAACCATTTCGCGATTGTGAACGCGCGGACTCGGCTCTCGACCTTACCGCAACGTTTTCCCTGCTACCGTGTTTAACGGTGCAGCGATGCGGTCGGGCCCCACCAGTCCGGGACTCGCGATCGAATTTACCCACACAGGAGAATTAATCACATGAAGACCGCCGCCAAAGCTCTGCTTACGGCCACGGTATTTGCTGTCTTTTTGCTCCTCAGCGCGACCAACGTTTCCGCGCAGAATCGTCACCCGGCGTATCTTCACGCGCTCTCCGACCTGCGTGCCGCGCGCGCTCACTTGCAGCGACCGGACGGCGGCCATCTGCGGCATGAAGAGGAAGAGGCCATTAAGGAAATCGATCGCGCCATCGATGAAATCGAGAAGGCTTCGATCGACGACGGCAAGGACCTAAATGATCACCCGCCGGTCGATGCCCATCTCGACTGGGGCGGCCGCCTGCACCGCGCTGTGGAACTCTTGAACAAGGCACACAACGACATTTCCCAGGAAGAAGACAATCACTTCGCGCAGGGCCTGCAGCAGCGCGCCATGGAGCACATCGACAAGGCTCACCACGAAGTCGAGGAAGCCATCAACTGGGTCGCCTCCCACTCCTGATCAATCAAACGAATCGCAAAAGAAAAGCACCTCGACGCCCAACGGGCCGCGGTGCTTTTCTTCTCCTGGGAGCGCCACTCACTGAGTGGCCAGTGCTGATTTCTTTCCGGATTCTTAAACTCTCTAGACTCTGTCGACCGACTCCTTGTTCCTCGGCCGGATTGCTGGCGTTCTCGAATTGAAGAATCGAAATTGCAGCCAGGCAGCAAACAGGATCACAATCCCACCTGCAATTACCGGCATCGCCTTCCCGTTTGCAGTGGCTGCCCACAACGAAGCAACTGACAGGGCATAGATTGTTAGCGCCGTGCGATCGAAGACGGTAGCCCTGTACCGTCGAGGCGGAACGAATCTCCAAAGCAGAATCAAAACGACGACGCTATAAATCACGAGTTCAACGGCCTGCATCCTCGGTGTGCCCTGCGAGTGCAATCCGGGCGGTCGCGGAAATGCAGCGTAGAATGCCCCCCCAAAGATACCGCGCAAAAGGAAGAATCCAGGAATAAGGCCGGCCCATCGCTCAGCTGTGAAAAAAATGACCGGGGCCGCCACTGCAACCGCTATCCAAGCCTTGAGCGGTCCCGGAAATTGACTAGGCTCGCCTGGTGGAAAAAACCAGCCAAACGCAATAATGGTTAGCAGGATCGTCAGGAATCCGCCGACAAGCTCAGCCACGAGCAGCATCCCGCTCAATGCCTGCTCCTTGGTCGACCGATTCTCTCGTGCCATTGCCTTGGCTCCGCAAAGCGGCTAGCCTACACGCTCCGGCAATCCTCTCCGCGTCTTTAGATCCAGCAGCAGCCGCTCCACTTCCGCGTCGCGGTCCAGCCGGTTCAGCTTTTCCGCAACGTCATCGTTGAGGAGCTCAATTTCCGCCGACGCCGTCGCCTCTCTGTGCGTGACGCGATCCTTCAGCCGGTCAAATGACGCGCTCTTCGAATTGTCTCCCAGCGCCACCTGTGCCTTCGCCGCTTTATCCATCGCGATGCTCCTCCGGTGCCTTGCCAGCAGCACTTCCCTCTTCGACTTGGCCTCGTCCAGCTTCTGTTCCAGCTTGAGCAGCGCAGACTTCAACGTCTCCACCTGCGCTCTCTGGTCGTTCACCTGCTCCTGGAAACTCTGCGCCAGCCGTTGCGCCGTCTGGTGCCGGTCCAGCGCCGCGCGCGCCAGATCGTCCTGCGTCTTGTCCACCGCGATTTCCGCCTTGCGCATCCAGTCCTTGCCCGCGTCCACTTGTTCCGCCAGTTTCTTCTCCAGGATGTGCTGGTCGGCGATGGACACCGCCACCTGCGTCTTCACCTGCAAATATTGATTCTCCATGTCGAGGATCACCTGCTTGATCATCTTCTCCGGATCCTCGGCGCGGTCAATCATGTCGTTCAAATTCGCCCGAATCAACGTGCTCACGCGTTCCAAAAGTCCCATGGTCCTTCTCCTTTCCAAATCCATTCTCCAAAGCCCACGTCCGTCATTCCGAACGGAGTCCGCGGAGTGAGGAATCTCTCTGCATTCCGAAATTCACTCCGAATCACTTGAAACACTGCCCCAGCCCCGACGCAATCTGTGCCCACGCTATGTTCATGAGCACCAGCGCAATCACCACCCCCAACCCCAGAACCAGCATTCTCTTTTGCTGTACCGTCGCCGGCATGACCGTCTCTCCCCCATCCGAAGCGCCGGAGCCAGTCTCGTCGACTGGCCCCGGCGGAATGTGTTTACGACTTCTTTGGCGCTTGCGCATCCGGCTTCGGCGCCTTGTCGCCAATCATGCGCACTTTGCCCAGCAGGTCCGACATCTGCATGCCGCTCAGCGCCTCGAACAACGCCGGCACTTGCGCTGCGATCTTCGTCACGTCGCCTGTGAGCTTGTACGCTCCCGCGGCATCGCCATTGCCCGTCGACACGATGGTCACCTTGTCGACCTTGCTTAGCGGCTCGCTCAGCGCCCTGACTACTTCCGGCAGGCCCGTCAACAGCTTGTCCACGATCGCCGCCTGGTTGTATTCCTGGAACGCTTCCGCCTTTACGTTCATCGCCTTGGCTTCGGCCTCGCCTTTCTTGAAAATGATCTCGGCCTCGGCCTCACCTTGTGCGCGAATCGACGACGCCTGGCCTTCCGCTTCCGCAATCAGCCGCTGTTTTTCGGCTGCCGCGAGCGTCTCAATCCTCTGGCGCTCGATCTCCGCCTGTTTCAGCACGGTCGCAATCAGTTCTTTCTCGCGGCGGTTGATTTCCGCTTCCTGCACCTTTACCTGCTGTTCTTTCTCAACCTGCTGCACCTTCACCTGCTCGGCGACTACCTGCTGTTGCATGATGTTGGTCTGGATGTCATAGGCCTTGTCGGCTTGCGCCTGCTGGCGCTTGGTCACTTCCAGGTACTGCGCCTTCTTCACTTCGAGGTCGCGTTGCGATTCGGCCTGCTTCGCGAGAGACAACGTCTCGGCGAGCACCC
>Ga0207761_1000763_pt1 | contig 11148 bp, 13 predicted proteins | sample LuqExpMetageno34_FD_187792 | JGI IMG/M metagenome (GOLD analysis project Ga0207761, IMG submission 187792) | Tropical forest soil microbial communities from Luquillo Experimental Forest, Puerto Rico - Sample 34 (SPAdes) | ecosystem: Environmental > Terrestrial > Soil > Tropical forest ... | reverse complement strand
CGCCAGCCGCCGTCCATTTCGCAGTAGATTCAGTTTCACCTTGTACTTGGCCCACTCTTCGAGAACGAGGTACGGCACCGATACCAACACGAAGAGGCCGAAGAATTGCCATCGCGACAAATGCCACTCACCAGCCAACCAGATAAGAAAGAGTCCTCCTAACAGGATTACGACCCAATTCATCACGTGGATAGCAATGGAAGACCACGGCCATCTACCAGTCTGGCGTTTGTAAGCCGTCCACCAATGAAGAGTTTTGCCGCCGTCTCGAATCAGGCGTCCGAAAGACCCGGTAGCCTTCTTCTGATTTTGCCTCAAGGCAGCAGCTTGATCGCGTGCATCTTCCTCTTGAATGCGCGCAACCTCTTCCGCGCCTCTATGTCGTCTGCCTAGCTCTTCCTCCAACGCTCTTCGCGCCTCGGAGCGAAGTTCCTCTCTCTCGATGAAGAGCCTGCACAATTCGTCGTCTGATTTCGTGCTGTAGTCAAAGGCGTCCATCAGCCGCTCCCCGTCGTTTTTCCTTACTTCCTTACTTCATTACCTCTTTACTCCTTTACTTCGTTCATCACTTTCCGATTTCCGCGCGGAGGCGGTTGCGTTCCTCTTCGGTCATAGCGAACCAGCCCTCGGCTAAATCGCGAACCCGCTCCAACTCTTTCTGCATCTCTTCGTGTTTGGCTTTGATCATGTCCGAATCCGCATCCATCGGGACGTGAATGGGCCGGCCACCGATTAGAACTGCGTTCGCGAAGAAATGAGGGACACAGAAATGGTCCCAGGTCTTTTCGATGGTCTTGCCCTTGTCCACGCCGACGTGGAACACCATGATCGGCGCGCCGGTCATTCGCGCCAGCAGCACCGGCCCGACCTTCGCCACGTAGCGCGGCCCGCGAGGGCCATCGATGGTGAACCCGCAATCGAGCCCTTCCTTGATGCGCTGCGCCATCACCGTCAACCCGCGCAAGCCGCCGCGCGAGGAACTTCCCTGCGCCGTCCCGAATCCCAGCCACTCGATGACCTTGCGCGTCCACTGGCCGTCGAACGCGGTGGTATTCATGATGACGATGCCGCGATTGCGCCCGTACCACGCAATGGGGATGATGCAGCGGTGCCAGAACGCCCAGATGACCGGTCGCTTCACTGCCCAAAGGTCATCGACCGGCTTGCGCCCCAGCACCTCGAACCGCAGCGTTGGCCCGAGTGTGCGAATCACGCCGAACACCACCGCAGCGATAATTGGGATCTGGATTCGCCGGTGCCATGGCAGCTTCGGCAAGCGCACGTCGTAATGCGCGCTGACCTTCTCCGCCGGCGACTCGCCCTGTTCCACGCTCTCCATCATTCCTAGTGTAGCCACTTCCGTCCACGTCGGCACAACCACGTCCCCGGGAACGGCAACCGCTGTGTTGGCGTGTCTACCCGTGCTTGAGGGTGCCCCATCCTTTCGCGCTGTCTGCGAAAGAGTGGGTCTTCTCTTCACTGTGGCACGGTCATTCCTGGCTGTGCGTCTTCCGGTTTCTATCGCAGGGGCAGGTTCATATCGTGCCCTTGGGAATGCCAACTCTCTCGAGCGTTCGTCGCTGCTCTTCACTAGACCACCACGCAGGATCCCGTCATCCCGAGCGCTAGCGAGGGATCTCTCTTCGATCTGCGAAACCAAGAGAGATTCCTCACTTCGAAGACTGCGTTCGGAATGACGAGCTTGAAGTCTTCCGCCTATTGCCCCGCAAGCGACACCGGCTTAAAGCCGATCGCCCCACGAATGCTGGTTCCGCTACAATCCGGCGCATGGATATGGTCCAGCCGATTCGCGAGCGGCTCACCCAGCTCAACACCAAGGCCTACTATTTGCTGGTTGCGCTGAGCTTCCTGTACCGGCCGGAACCGGTGCTGGCCTACAAACTGGCGATCACCTTCACAGCGGTGGTCGCGGTCCTGCCGGTGCAGGACTACTTCTACACCTCAAGCCACTGGCTCAGCCGTCTCCGCGTCCTCAAAGTGATTCTGCTCACCGCTGCGCTCTTCAGCACCATCTGGTGGATCTGGCACATCCCGGCGACTCTCCCGCGAACGCTCAACTAAGGCTGCCGTTGGGTTAAACCGCAGGCCCGGCTCTCATTTTCATCAACCTTTTGCATGATTTGCGGCTTCATATAGTATAGAAGGGTTGTTGCTGTCCCCCCGGAGTTCCAAGGAGTCGTCCGGCTTGACCCAATCCCGCGCAAAATTGGCCCTATGGCGGAGAACTGCCGCCATTTTCCTGGCAGGAGTGGCCTGCTCGTTTGCCGCCGGAGCCGCCGCGCGGGCGCATAGGCGTCCCGACAACCCGCCTTCGCCGGATACCGTGGGGACGATCGTGGGCGATGCGATTTCCGTGCAAGGGCCGATCAGCGTGGAGTTCGCCAACGGCCAGTCACGAACCGTCCTGCGCAGTGGCAGCGACGTGCAAGTGAAATCCGGGCAGGCGCACATCGACCTGGTGGAAGGCGGCAACATTACGATTTGCGGGCCGGCGCACTTTTCGGTACTGAAGTCCGGCGGAGCGCTGACCATCGCTCTGGACAGCGGAACGATTCACGCGCACGTGGAAAGCCAGCCCACGCTGACGATTTACACCGCGCAGATCCAGGCGCATCCGGTTTCAATTGGCGGTGGCGCGCAAGACACGCTGGTGGGACTGGACGCCGCGGGGACCATGTGCATCCGCGCGAATCGCGGCGCAGTGCGCATCGAGCAGCAGCTGACCGGGCAAGGCCTGCTGATTCCGCAGGCTGGCGACGTTTCGATTGCGAACGGGCAACTGGAAACTCTGCAAACCACAACGGGGCATTGCGTGTGCGAATTGCAGTTGACCGCGAAGCCGCCTGAGGTGGTGACGGAAACAAGCAGACTGGCGTCGACGGAAGAGTTGAAGAAGAAAGCTACGGCGCCGAAGCCGGCCACACCTGCCGATCCGCCCGCTGCTGCGGCCGCCACGTCCGAACCCGTGTATCAGGTGTTCATGCCGCCGCTACAGTATGACGCAACGGCTCAAGTGCAGCAGGAGTACGATCCGCAACTGATCGTGCTGGTGCGTCGCGCACGTGTCCGCCCTACGCTGATTTTTCAAGGGAAAGTGGAAGGCGACGCCATCGTTGCGCAGGCTGCGCCGCCACCCGCTCCGCCAAAGGTGGAACCGGCCAGGAAACAGGGAGAAGACACCACCTGGAACCGCGTGCGGACGTTCTTCCATAAGCTGTGGTCGCCGAGTTCGTAGGAAAAGCCGAAGTAACGAAGTAATGCGGTAAAGAAGTAACGATAGTCCCCTCCCGACGAAGCTTCCCCGATACGTTCAAACCTGCAACAACTGTCATCCTGAGGAGCGTTCGGTGCGACGAAGGATCTCAACGTAAGCGTGGTCTCGGTGTCAGCCACCATGTGCCCGGTTTGTTCGTGCCTAAGCTGACGTTGAGATCCTTCACTTCGCTCAGGATGACCGCCGCTATTTTGGGGTTGACCCCAAGCACGTAGTGAGGAGCCGCAACCGCCATGCCAGTCGAGTGACTGGTGCTCCCAGGAAACGCACGGCCAGGAATGGCTGTGACACAAAGAGCTGGCATGAAAGCCAGCGCTACATTTCTACATCCCTTCGTAATTCGGGCCACCGCCGCCTTCGGGGACGGTCCAATCGATGACTTGGTAGGGATCGGCGATGTCGCAGGTCTTGCAGTGCACACAGTTTGCGAAATTGATCTTCAGGCGGTGGGCTGCGCCTTCAGTGACCATTTCATAGACCGCCGCGGGGCAAAAATATTGGCAGGGATTGCCGTACTCCTCCATGCAGCGGTAGACACATACATTCGGCTCGAGAATCTTGAGGTGGCACGGCTGGTCCTCGTCGTGGCGGGTGCCAGAGTGGTAGACGTCGGTCAGGCGATCGAAGGTGAGCTTGCCATCGCCGGCGAAGCGCGGCGCCGCAGGGCGCCCGTGAATCTTGTTGTAATTTTCGTAGCCTGGATGCGTGCGCATAGGATCGATCAGGCCGCGCCCGCCGGTGAGTTCCTGCAAGCCGGAATAGAAGAATCCATCGAGCAAGCCGTTGTGAAAGGCTTGATGGAAATTGCGCACCTGGAACAATTCTTCGCGGATGTAACTCGCGTCGATGTTGTCCTTGTACTGCTTCAGCGTCTTCGCACTGGTGTCGCCGTCGACGAGCGCCTCGAAAATAGTTTCGGCCGCGAGCATCCCGCTTTTCATCGCCAGATGAACGCCTTTGAGCCGCTGCGCGTCCAGAAAGCTGCCTGAATCGCCGACGATGAGCCCGCCGTCGAGATAATTGCGCGGCATCGCATACCAGCCACCGTAGGGCAGCGACTTTGCGCCATAACGCACCAGCTTGCCGCCTTCGAGGAGATCGCGCACGAAGGGATGCGTTTTCCAGATTTGAAATGCGGCGTGCGGATCGAAGCGTGGGTCCTTGTATTCCAGCGCGACAACTAAGCCGAGCGAGACGCGATTATTGCTGAGCCCATAAATCCAGCCGCCGCCGTAGGTCTTGGTGTCCAGCGGCCAGCCCAGCGTGTGCGCCACGTAACCAGGCTTGATCTTTCCTGGCTGCACTTCCCACAGTTCCTTGATGCCGATGCCGTAGGTCTGCGGATTGATGTTGTCGAGCGATTTCTTGGCGACCAGCTTCTTGGTGAGCGAGCCGCGCGGACCTTCGGCAAGCACGGTGACTTTCGCGCGCAGTTCGTAGCCCGGTGTGAAGTTGTCTTTCGGCTTGCCGTTTTTGTCGACGCCCTTGTCTTCCGTAATGACACCGGCGATGCCGTTGCCTTCATAAATCAATTCCGCGCCCGCGAATTCCTTGAAGATATTCACGCCCGCGGCTTCGACGAGGCCGCCAAGCCACTTCACCATTTTGCTGAGCGAAATAACGTAATTGCCGGCGTTGTTGAAGGGAGGAGGAGTAATGGGCGCGCGATAGGAAGCCTTTTTCGTGAAGAGGAGAGCGGCGGAATCGGTAACGGGCGTGTCGAGCGGCGCGGTCTTTTGAAAGTCGGGGACCAGTTCCGCGAGCGCTTTCGGATTCATGATCGCACCGGAAAGCTGGTGGGCGCCGAGTTCGCGACCTTTCTCGAGCACGTAAATATTCTCGGCGGTGAGCTTGGGTTTGGCTCCGCTGGCGTTGTGCTCCTTAATGAGATTCGCCAGGTGCAGCGCGCAGGCAAGGCCCGCGGGTCCCGCGCCTACGATCAGTACGTCTGCTTCCAACTGTTCGCGTTGTATGGTCATGCCGACTCTGGGCGCCAATTAGCGCAGCTTCTGAAACTCCTCCAGGTTAAGGCCCATCTGCTTCAGGATTCTAAAGAAGAGAGGTGGTCCGATTTCGCGTCCGCCGTGAATTGGAATCGTGAGAAGACGGCCATCGGGATGCTCCCACTGCTCGTGACTGCCAGAGGTGCGCTTAAGCACAAATCCAAGGAGCCCAGCTACTTTTCGAAAATCCTGCGCCCTCGCGCTAGGCATTCACGATCTCGGTAGTGTCCCCGGGGAGGGGGATGCCTCGCTCGCGGTAGCTCTCCTCGACCATTCTAAACACGCGCGCCAGTTCGGCAAGCGCATGCTCTCTTGTATCCATGAGAGCATAGCAACTCGGAATCGACGGAATCTCTGCGACCCATGAACAGTCGTCCTGCCGATAGAGGATGATCTTGTAGTCTTCGAATCGCATAGGGCTTCAGTATAGCCCCAAAAGTCTCTACTCGTAGCCTACTTGCCTTTTTGCAGCTCTTCCGTCAGCGCCGGCATGATTTCGAAAATGTCGCCGACCACGCCATAATCGGCGATTTCGAAGATGGGCGCGTTCTGATCCTTGTTGACCGCAACGATGGTGCGAGCACCCTTCATGCCAACCACGTGCTGAATCGCGCCGCTGATACCCAGCGCGAGATACAGCTTCGGCGCGACGGTCTGGCCCGAGCTGCCGATCTGGCGCTCCATGGGCAGCCAGCCCTCGTCGCAAATCGGCCGCGATGCGGCGATCTCCGCGCCGATGGCTTTCGCCAGCGATTCCGCCTGCGCGATGTTTTCTGGCGCTTTGATGCCGCGGCCGATCGCGACGATCAGCGGCGCTTGCGTCAGATCGACGGATGATTTCGCTTCTTTGAACAGTTCGAGTGGCGTGGTGCGAATGTCGTTGGCGTTCAATTGCACGTTTATGGCATTGACGGGAGCTTTGCCGCCGGGATGCGCAGCCAGTAAATCCGCGCGAAACGCGCCGGACTGAAACGACGCGAACCACGGACCCGCGCCGGCAAACGTCACGTCGGCGGCTGTTTTGCCTTGGAACATCTGGCGCACAAAAACCAGCTTTCCGCCCTCATCACGGAACCCCACGCAATCGCCAATCATGCCCTTGCCGAGCATGGCCGCGAGTTTCGGGGCGAAATCGCGGACTTGATAGGTGTGCGGGAACAAAACCAGGTCAGGCTTTGCGTTTTCGATGACCTGCTTGAGGGCGACGCAATAGCCATCGGGCGTGTAGCTCTCGAGCAAGCCGTGCTGGACCAACAACACCTCCGCCACATTCTTCGTGGCGAGTTCATCCGCGAGCGCGTTGACGCCGTTGCCGAGCAACACCGCGCTAACGGTTCCGCCCTTGGCGCCGGCAACCTGCTGCGCCGCAACCAGCGTCTCAAAACTCGTGTTGTTCCACTTCCCTTGCCGCCGTTCGGTAACCACCAGAATCTTCATGGCTAGATCACCCGCGCTTCGAACTTCAACTTCTCGACCAGTTTCGCGGCCACTTCCTTCGGCGTGCCAGTCAGGAATTCTGTTTTCTTTGTTTTCTGGGGCACGTAAATCTTTTCGATCTTTTGCGTGGGTTCGATGCTCACGCCCAGCGACTCGCGCGTCATGGTCGCGATCTCTTTCTTTTTCGCCGCCATGATGCCCTTCAGCGTGGCGTAACGAACTCTGTTAATACCAGACTGAATCGAGAGCACGGCTGGCAGCGGGCACTCGACGAACTGGAACCAGCCGGCTTCCAATTCACGTTTCAATTTCATTTTTCCATCTTGCACTTCGATCTGCATGATGATGGTGGCGTGCGGCAGATTCAGCAGCGCCGCCAGCAGCACACCGGTCTGCCCGAAGCCGTGGTCGTCGCTCTGCAGGCCGGTGAGCACCATATCGCATTTTTCTTTGCCGATTGCGGCAGCCAGAACTTTTGCCGCACCTAGCGGGTCAAGTTCCGCAAAATTGCCGTCGGCAATGTGAATGCCGCGATCCGCTCCCTTGGCCAGCGCTTCCTTAATGGTTTGCTTGACGCGTTCGGGCCCGAGGGAAAGAGCAATCACTTCTCCGCCGTGTTTTTCCTTCAGCCGCAGGGCTTCTTCGAGCGCGTAACTGTCCGGCTCGTTCATCTCGAAGCCGATATCCGATTCCCTGATCCAGTTTCCGGCAATCGAGAGAGGCGCGTCTTTGGCCGGCACCTGTTTCACACACACAATGATGTTCACGGGACTTTCCTTGTAACTGCGTATGGAGTGCGGGAGTTCTGCTCCCGCTTTTGCGGTTGATGAATTGCCGAAGCCCTAAAAAGCGGCAACTGGGCTGCCGCACTCCAAAACTCTACTTGCCGGTCCAGCGCTTGAAAACGAGCGCGGCATTGGTTCCGCCGAAGCCGAACGAATTCGAAAGCGCATAATCGACGCTGGCCTTGCGCGCCGTGTTCGGCACGTAGTCCAGATCGCATTGCGGGTCGGGCGTCACCTGGTTGATGGTGGGCGGCAAAATCTGGTCGCGCAGCGCCAGAACGCTGATGCCAGCTTCGAGCCCGCCTGCGCCGCCTAGCAGGTGGCCGGTCATCGATTTCGTGGAACTCACCGCCAGTTTCTTGCTAGTGGCGCGCTCGCCAAACAACCTCTTCATGGCTTTCGTCTCGATCACATCGCCCAACGGCGTGGAGGTGCCATGCGCGTTGACGTAGCCGATGTCGTCGGGGGTGAGCTTCGCATCTTTCAACGCCGCCTTCATCACGCGGTACGCGCCGTCGCCATCTTCTTGCGGCTGTGTAATATGAAACGCGTCGCCGCTCATGCCGTAGCCCACGATTTCCGCAAAAATCGGTGCATTGCGTTTCTGCGCGTGTTCCAGGGATTCCAGGATCAAAATGCCGGTGCCTTCGCCGACCACAAAGCCATCGCGGTCCGCATCAAACGGGCGGCTGGCCTTCTCCGGCTCGTCATTGCGCGTAGAAAGAGCGCGCATCGAGGCAAACCCGCCAATGCCCATCGGCGTGATGGTCGCTTCCGTGCCGCCGCAAATCATCATTTCCGCCGCGCCGCGCTCGATAATCTTGAAGGAATCGCCAATCGCGTGCGCGGAGGCCGAGCAAGCCGTCGCTGTCGCAGAATTTGGCCCGCGCGCGCCATAGCGAATGGAAATGTGGCCGGAGGCGAGGTTCACAATCGCGGACGGAATAAAGAACGGCGAAATTTTCCCCGGGCCGCCCTGCATCAGCTTGATGTGTTCGCGTTCGATGATGTCGAATCCACCGATGCCCGACGCCACATACACGCCGACTTCGTCAAGGTCCGACTGTTCCGGTTTCCATTCCGCCATTTTCACGGCAAAGTCCGCGCCGGCCAGCGCGATCTGGATGAACCGGCCCATTTTTTTCAGTTCTTTTTTCTCGATCCACTGAAACGGGTCGAAGTTCTTCACTTCTCCCGCGATTTTGCAGTCGAAATCGGTGGTATCGAAATGCGTGATGGTGTGGATACCGCTGCAGCCGGCGATCAGATTCTTCCAGCTCTCTTCGGTCCCGATGCCCAATGCACAGACCAGACCAACGCCCGTAACAACGACTCGGCGAGTCAAATCACTTGCTCCTTCTTGCGCGGATTTTGCCCAGCGGCCTTACTTGGCCTTGGAGTGCTTGTCGATGTACTCGATGGCATCCTTCACCGTGGTCATCTTCTCGGCATCCTCATCTGGCACTTCAATGCCGAAGGCCTCTTCAAAGGCCATCACCAATTCCACCTGGTCGAGCGAATCCGCTCCAAGATCGTCCACGAACGACGCCGTCGGCGTCACCTCGGCCTCATCCACGCCCAGCTGCTCGACGATAATCTGCTTTACGCGTTCTTCAACACTGGCCATTCCCATTCCTCCGCGACATGTCGTCGCACTTTCTCTTGAGCTTACTCCACACCGTAATCCGGCTTTGCGGCCGGCCTACAAACTCGTCTAGGCTTGCTATGGCAACCTGCCCATTCTAGTTACCCTGACCCGCCAAGGTCAACTTAACGGTGAATCGTTTCGAGTACTTCCTCGACCGCCATGGCCAGTTCCACTTGATCGAGGGAATCGCCTCTTTACTCTCATTCGGTCAACCTCTTCCTCCGTAGTGCGAAGGCGCTTCGCAGCCAGTCGCCGTATTCTTGGCCAATCCGGTTCAAGCGATAGTCGTCGTGGCTCTTTCATCTCTGAACCTCATCACTTGCTGTTCAACGTGATCCCGAGCGCTTCTTCAAAAGCCATGATCAATTCCACGCTACCAAGCGAATCCGCCTCTCTCTCCCCGATCTCCGCAATGACGTTCGGATCGACCCCCTTCTCCTTCAGAGCTCGGCGAAGTTGCTGCCATTCCGGCAAATCTCTGAGTTTCTGAACTGTGCTCATGCGATTTGCCTCTGTGTGCTCCGTGTCTCCGTGGCAGATCGTTTTTACTTAAGCCAAGTACATACCGCCATTCACATCGAGGACGTGGCCGGTGATGTAACCGGCTTCGTCGCTGGCCAAGAACACGATTGCGGCGGCCACGTCGCGTGCGCTGCCCATTCGGCCCAGCGGAATGCGCGTCTTCAACTCGTCCTTCACTTTGTCCGGCAGCACATCGGTCATCGGTGTCTCGATAAAGCCCGGAGCGACCGCGTTCACGGTAACGTTCCGAGAGGCAATCTCCATGGCAATCGCCTTGGTCAGGCCGATCAAGCCACCCTTTGCCGCCACATAGTTCGCCTGGCCTGCATTCCCCATCTGCGCGACCACCGACGCAATGTTAATGATCCGTCCCGCACGCGCCCGCATCATGGTCGCGAGCGCCTGCTGGGTGCACAGATGCGCGCCGGTCAAATTCGTTCGAATCACCGCGTCCCAATCGTCCTGCTTCATGCGCATCGCCAAGCTATCTCGGGTGATGGCGGCGTTGTTCACGAGGATGTCCAGCTTTCCGAACTTCTCCAGAACCGCCTTGAATCCCGCCTTCACCTGCTCCGGGTCCGCCACGTCCATCTTCACCGCGAACGCTTCCCCGCCCTTGCCGGCAATCTCGGATACCAGCGCCGTTAGTTTCTCCTCGTTGCGTGCCGCCACGGCCACTTTCGCGCCGGCCTCTGCCAACGCTAGAGCCGTATCGCGCCCAATTCCCTGCGACGCACCCGTGACCAAAGCCACCTTGCCACTCAGACTGAACATGATCTCTCCGCGCCCTCTGCGCCTCTGCTTCCTCTGCGTTAGTTCTTTCCTTGCCCTTCGTGGTTACGCTGCGTCCGTTTTTGCCGCCGCGATTTTCTCAATCGTAGTCGCCAGGCTCTTCTCGTCTTCCACATTGAGTGTGGCCACCGAGCGCTCGATCTGCCGCATCAATCCGGTCAGCACACGTCCCGGCCCGACTTCCACAAAGGTGTTCACACCTTCATCGAGGAGCATGCGCATGGACTCTTCCCAGCGCACCGGCATGGTCACCTGGCGTACCAGCGCGCTGCGGGCTTCGTCGCCACTGCGGGTTGTGTCGGCATCGACATTGGTCACCAGCGGCATCTGTAATTCATTAAATGCTGTGGCTTTCAAATCCTTCTCCAGTTTTTCCTGCGCAGGCATCATCAACGCCGAATGGAACGGCGCGGAAACCGCCAGCATCACCGCGCGCTTCGCGCCCTTCTGCGAAGCAATCTCCACCGCCCGCTTCACCGCCGCTGCATCACCGGAAATCACGGTCTGTTCTGGAGAATTCAGGTTCGCCGGCGAACAAACCTCGCCGTGCGCCGCCTGCTTGCACACTTCCATAACATCCGCGGGCGACAACCCCATAATCGCTGCCATCGCGCCTTGGCCAGCCGGGACGGCTTCCTGCATATATTGCCCGCGCTGGCGCACCAG
>Ga0207761_1000759_pt1 | contig 11163 bp, 9 predicted proteins | sample LuqExpMetageno34_FD_187792 | JGI IMG/M metagenome (GOLD analysis project Ga0207761, IMG submission 187792) | Tropical forest soil microbial communities from Luquillo Experimental Forest, Puerto Rico - Sample 34 (SPAdes) | ecosystem: Environmental > Terrestrial > Soil > Tropical forest ... | reverse complement strand
CGGCGTGGCTCTGCAATGGGAGCCGTATGAGCTGAGAGGTTCATGTACGGTTCTGCGAGAGCGCGGGGGTGCAACTCCCCCGCGCCACTCACCCAGGAGCTAGCTCGTTCGTCACAGAAATGCAATAAGAGCGTCCATGGTTTCTTTCGGTCGCTCTTCCATCAGCCAATGACCAGAGCCTTCAAAATCGATCACCTTCACATTCGTGGCGACCCGCTTCATCTGCGGACCGAGGATCGCTGCACTAGCTTTTTCTCCGGCAATGGACAGTACCGGCATGGTCAACAGAGTTTGCGCCATTTGCGCGAAGTCTTTGGCGGTCTCTGGCCATGACGCAAAATATGCCCATCCCGCGCGCATCCGCCCCGGAGCGGAATAAGCCGCCACATAGGACGCGCGGTCCGATTCTGGAAGCGAGCGATTCTTATCCCCGGCGAGGTCATTCCAGAAGTAGGCGAAATAGATTTGTTCCCGGCCGCGCACGAGAGCCTCTGGAGTCGGGCCATGAAAACGGAAGTGCCAGAAGTCGGGACTGTCATAGGCCAGTTCCCATCCCGGTACGCCGGGAAGAAACGCATCCATTACCACCAGTTTCTCGACTTCCGCTGGGAATTGTGCAGCATAAGCGTAGGCGACCATTAATCCGATGTCGTGTCCAACTACTCGCGATTTTGCAATCCCGAGGGATTTGGCTAGCTCATGTATGCGGAACGCGGCCGTCTTCATATCAAGCCCATCATTGGGAATATCGGATTCGCCGATGCCAGGCAGGTCCGGCGCAATCACAGTGAACTTGTCAGTGAGTTTGGGAATCAAAGGCCGCCACATTCGAGAAGTTTGCGTGTAACCGTGGATCAGGATCACGGTTGGCCCTCTTCCGGCCGTGAGATAGTGCATTTTCATACCTTCAACTGTTGCCAACTTTGATTGGATTGTGTTCGCGCCCGGCTGGGTTTGCGCCATTCCCGGGAACGGCCAGACAACAAGAAGCAAAAAGCAACAGGCTGCCAGTCCTGCATTCGTCCGCATTTCTTGGCTCCAATAGATTGAGATTGGCGAGTTTCTCGTGCGTGCTTTTTTTGATGCGTGTCCACTAATGGAGGTCAAAAAAATCCCACGTAGCTCTCGAACAAGTTGCGCGAGTGGCCCTCGCCGCGTTCAGGGCAGGCGGCATGGACCGGAGGAAACGCGGTCGAAGATTGGAGGGTACTAGTGCTCTGTCCCATAAATAACTGGTCCTAATATTGCTGGGATTCTGGGCATCTCCTGTGCACAATGGAGGTGCCTATGGCGAGGGGACGACCGAAATCAGTATTGGTTCTCGATGCGGAACAGCGCGAGCAGCTTGAGGGGTTTGCGAACTCACGTTCTCTTCCAGCTGGGCTGGTGCGTCGGGCTAAGGTTATTTTACTGAGCGCTTCTGGGAAGACCACTCGCGAAGTAGCTCGCCAACTGCAGACCAGCAAAGTCACGGTGTGCTTGTGGCGGTGCCGATTCCGTGCCCATGGCGTGGGTGGGCTCTACGATGAGCTACGACCAGGCCGTCCACGCCCGATCAGCGACGAGCGTGTGGCGCAATTAGTGCGTAAGACGCTGAAGTCGAAACCCCCCAACAGCACGCATTGGAGTATCCGGCAAATCGCCGGCGAAACCGGTGTGTCGAAATCGACCGTACACCGCATCTGGCAAGCGTTTGGTTTGCAGCCGCATCGGCAAAAATATTTCAAGTTGTCTGGTGATCCATTTTTTGTAGAAAAAGTACGGGATATTGTAGGGCTATATTTAAATTCCCCGGAAAATGCTGTGGTTTTGTGCGTGGATGAGAAGAGTGGAATTCAGGCGCTGGAACGCACCCAGCCCATGTTGCCGCTGGGATTAGGCTACGTCGAGGGTATGACCCATGATTACCGACGCCAGGGAACCACGACATTGTTTGCCGCGCTAGACGCGGCAAACGGCAAAGTGCTCACACCATGTCGGCCGCGCCATCGACATCAGGAATATCTCAGTTTTCTCCGGGAGATCGAGAAGAACGTGCCAGAGAACTTGGACGTGCACATCATCGTGGACAACTACGCCACGCACAAACACCTGCGAGTCCGACGCCGGTTTAGAACACGGCCACGGTTTCCATGTGCACTTCACTCCGACCTATTCCTCCTGGCTCAATCAGGTGGAAATCTGGTTCAATCGCATCACGCAACAAGCCATTCGCCGCGGGACGTTCCGCAGTGTGAAGGAACTGGTCGAGAAAATCGATCATTACGTCCAGAATTCCAATCGCCAGGCGCGGCCATTCGTCTGGACCGCCAGCCGATTCGATTCTCGGTAAAGTCGAACGACTATGTAAAGGTATTTCCGGGACAGCACACTAGCGCCTAATAGTATGGTCTAGCCACAGATACGCTCCTTACTTAGCGGGACGCTGTTGCTTGGCCAGTTCCGTGCGGAACTCCTGTTCTTTGTCGGCTACGTATTTCTTGTAGCCGGTAAGATCGAGGAAGGGATTCGCGGCGCCGGGTTTCAGGCGCGCGTATTTTTCTTCCATGTCGAAGTAGCCGCCGTGAGCGCCCAGAAAAATGTCGCAGGGGAGCGACTGCAGCACGCGAAACATGCGTTCGTAATCTTGCGCGATTTGTGGATACGCGCGGTTGGCAACCAGTTTGTAGCCGGGATTGACGTTCGGGCTGCCGATAATCACGACATCGTGGGTCTTGCCGGCTTCGGAGACCTTCATGGTCCAGGTGGTGCAGCCCTTGGTGTGGCCGGGAGTCAGGTGGGCCACGAGCACCGTACCTCCGAGTTTGACTTCATCGCCATCGTGCAAGACGCGGTCAACCTTCGTCCCCGGATACAGAAACTCAGCGCGATTGCCGTAGGCAAAATCGGCCTTGCCGCCGGACTCGACCACCGCCACATCGCCGTCCATGACCATATATTTTGCGCCGGTAAGCTGTTTGATCTTGGCGCTGGCGGCGTCGTGGTCATAATGCGCGTGGCTGATGAGCAGAATCTTCGTGTCTTTGAACTTAAAGCCGAGCTTTTCGATGCTGGCCTGGATCAACGGCACATTCGCTTCCAGGTCGCTGTTGATGAGGATGTTTCCTTCTGGCGTGGTGATCAAGTAATTCGCCAAGCCTTTGCTGCCAACGTAGTAGAGATTGCCAGCGATATGGAACGGCGGAAATGGTTCGGTCCAGTCCGGAGGAGTCTGCGGCGAGGCTGGGCTCGCGAAGAGGAGAACAAAAATCACACTGACGCAAATCGTTGCCAGGCTGCGCTGCATTTCCCCCTCCAAGCTCTTGGCAAGTTTTCGAATGACTTGAAGCCAGTATAACGGCAGCTTGCTAGTTCTTTCTTCGACCGGATCTCCCGACAGGCGAGCTGCAACTGACTTTCGCGGATGATTTCGGCTAAAAGTAAGTGAGAAAGTGTTAAACTCCTCGCAATCCCTCGAGCTACGCACGAGTTGAATTTGCAGCAAAGCAAGACTGCAAGTCACGATAGCTCCATAAAACGGAGGAATCCATGTCGATAGGGGAGGTACGGGAGAACGATCAGGGAAAGAGCATCACGGTTCGAGTTGTCACCACAGCCGTAGCCGCTCTGGCATTGCTTTTGGGCAGCGCGTTTGCCTGCGTGGCGCAACAAAGATTCGAGATTCAGCCGTTCGGCGGATACAAATATGGCGGAGGCGTTGATGTTGCGGGCAATCCTCTGGGATTCAACCGCATCAATGTCGAGAGCAGTCTCTCTTACGGTGTGACCGCCACCTATAATCCGGCAGCCCGGCTAGGATTCGAATTTATGTGGGACCGTCAACCCACCCACGCGACCGGATCATTCTCGGGCGGTGGGACCTATCCTACGAAAGTCGGCTTCACCATGGACCAGTACCACGGCAACTTGTTGTTTTCTTTCGCGGACCACGAGAGCAAGTTGGAACCATTCCTTCTGGTCGGTTTCGGCGCCTCGGACATGCATGGCGGTGGATCGTCCACAACGAAGTTCTCTTTTGGCGTTGGCGGCGGCGTGAAGTATTTCATGACCCGCCATGTGGGCTTCCGAGCACAGGCGCGCTATACGCCGACATATGCCTACACCTCAAACGGCGGCGTGTGGTGCAACTGGTGGGGATACTGCTGGGTAGTCCCGAACGATCATTTTATTAATCAAGGTGATGTCACCGGTGGCATTGTGATTCGCTTCTGAAACGAGCCGGTCACCCACGGCTGAACAGCTCAAACTACCAGGCAACCGGGCACTCGGGAGACGTTCGAGGGCCTAGGGTATCTTTCCAGTGCCCTTCTTCCAATTCTTGCCGTAGAATCAGCCATCCGCCCGAGCCGCCCCTTGGCGTAGACCCATGATTAACGGGTGGCGGGCATGTACGAAGAAGTTTTCGGACATTTCGGGCTAGCGCGGAATCCCTTCGCCGTATCACCAGATCCTACGAGCTTGTATTCGACTCTGGCGCATGACGAGGCGTTGTTGCAGCTTGCCTTTGGCGTCAAGAATCAGCAAGGGCTGATGGTCCTGACCGGGGAACCGGGAACGGGCAAGACCACGGTGCTGCGCTACTTCCTTGATTGGCTGCAACAACGGGAACACTATTCGACTGCCTATGTTTTTCACACCTTCGTTCACTCCACGGATTTATTGCAGCTCATCCTGAAAGACTTCGGGCTACCTTATGAAGGTCGTTCGAAGGGCGAGATGGTAATCGCCGTGATGACCTGGTTGCAGGCGCGCCATAAGATGGGTGACTGTCCGGTCATCGTCATCGATGAAGCGCAAGCGCTCAGCAATGCGTCGTTCGAGGAAATACGAATGCTCCTGAACGCCCAGGTGCGCGGTGCGCAACTGGTCCAGATTGTGCTGGCGGGGCAGTTGCAGCTCGAGCAGAAACTGCGCCAGCCGCACATGGAGCAGTTGCGGCAGCGCATCATGTGCTACTGGCGGCTCGCGCCGCTGAAGTTCGAAGAGACACAGGGCTATATCTTCAAACGGCTTGCCTGGGCCGGAGCGAACGACCCGATCGCGTTTCCGCCGGAAACGGTTCGCGAGATTTACAAGAGTTCGAAAGGCATTCCGCGAGTCATCAATCTTTTGTGTGAGCATGCGCTGCTGTCCTGCTATGCCGACCGGCGGCACTCCGTGGACGTGTGCGACGTGACCACTGCGGTGCGGCAGTTTGAACTCGACGGGGAAGAAGACCCTGACCAGGAGCCTTCGCGTACCAATGTATTTTGCCGCTTGGGCCACTTCGAGGAACTCAAGATCGAGAGCGCGAATGCAGAGCCAGGTGAACCGGAAGAAACAGGACAAGCTGGAGCTGACGCCGCCGCGGCCAGTTTGCCGGAAGCCGATACTAAGACCGTCGTGCTGGAGGCAGCGTCGGTTGCTGACGCAAAAGAAACTCGAAGCGCGCAGCCATCGGAGCCACCCGTAAAACGGCACGAGCCGGTCCTGTCGTTAAGCACTCCCCCGACCGCCAAGAGCCGTCGGGCCCTCACTCAGTATTGGCGCGAGGTGAGTACTTCCTTCGTGCGCGATGGCCAGCGATTGGTCGAACCGATTCGCGACTGGCTCACTACATCGAAGCCGCTGAAACCCCGCAAAGCAACTGCAGCAGCTGGGGTGGTGAGCTCGGTGCGCAGCTGGTTGTTGAAGCCGACGAACTCAACGGCGATCGTTCCCGCTCGACCAAGGAAGCCGTCAACGACTTAAAGCGCAGCTTGATCCTACTCCGATCGCAAAGTTTCAATAGGATTCAGGCGTGCTGCGCGAAGCGCGGGAACGAGCGCCGCCAGAATCGCTACCGTCGTTAGTGTGACAGTAACGCCCGCCAGCGCCGCGGGATCGTAGGCTGATATGTTGTAAAGCATCGCCGTCACAAACCGCATCGCGAAAAACAGGCCGATCGCCCCCAAGATCACTCCAAGCCCCAGTAACAAAAGGGCTTCGCTCAAGATCATTCGCAGAACATTTCCCGGCGTAGCACCCAGGGCCATGCGAACGCCGATTTCCCCTCGTCTCTGCGTCACGCTGGCTGCCAGCAACCCGTACAATCCGAGAGCACTGAGCAAAAGTGCCACCAGCCCAAAGAAGTTCGCCAGCAAGGTAATCAGTTCCTGACTGCCCAAGGCCGCGTCCATCTGTTCCCGTAGCGTGACGAAGATCACCAGCGGGATCGTCGGGGCAAGTTCCGAGAGCGCCGTGCGGAACGCCGAGACAGCCTGAGCCTTCGTCGGTGAGTGAATCAAAAACACCAGATTGCCGAGTTTGTCGATGCGCTTGGCGCAGAGCGGCAAATAGATCGTACGCGGCGGCTCCTGGCGGAGGTCGGAGAATTTGGCGTCCTCCGCCAAGCCGATCACCCGGCACGCGAATTCCTCGGAGAAATCGTTGTTCGGCCTGCTCCTCACATATCTTCCTACGGCCTGCTGTTTCGGGAAGAAGAACTCCGCGGCCGACTCGTTCAAGACGCACACGTTCAATTCCCGGTCGGTTCTTTCGAACTCTCGGCCCTCGAGAATGCGTGTCTTCATGGTTTGGAAGTAGCCCGGCCCGACGTCGTTGTAGGCCATCTGCGTATCTTCCGGCGGGTTCGGTCCGTCGCCGACGGCCTGAAAATCAGCAGTGATCTTCACACCGGTCATCGGGGTCTGCGAAGTGGCGGCAGCCGCGTCGATCCCAGGCGTCTGCGCCAGGTGGTCCACCATCCGTTGATAGAGATTCAGCTTCGCGTCGCCCTTCAGGTTCAATAAATCAAATGGGGACGTCTGAATCGTTACATGATCCAGATCAAAGCCCGCACGTTCGCTGCGGAGCTTGATCAGGCTGAACGACAGCAAGGACGCCATCGCCACCAACACCAGCGATAGCGCGACCTGTACCGGCACGAACATTCGTCCGGCGATTCGCCGTCGCCCACCCATTGTCGTGCGCGACTTGAGAAGATTGCCAGGATCGCTTCGCGACGCCTTCCAGGCAGGCAACGTTCCGAATAGCAGTGTCGTCACGACCGCGAAACTCAGCGTGACCCAGAAAATCGCTTTGTCTGGGTGGATGGAAATCGGTTCAAGCATCATTGGGTTGCGGAAGAAATGCAGCAGCAGATCGCTTCCATACCACGCACCTAACGCACCCAATGCGCTGCCCAGAATCGCAATCACGAAACTTTCCGTCAGATATTGCAGCACCAGCCTTGTCGACGACGCGCCCACGGCTGTCCGCAACGCGAATTCCTGCTGCCGGGCAGCCACGCGCGACATCATTAATCCACCGATGTTGACGCAGCACAGTAAGAGGACTATTCCCACCAACCCCTGCATCAGGTACAGCGGTTTCCTGTAAAGGTGGGCCAGCCAGCCCGGCAAACCGGCTCGCGCCGGCGCTACCATTAAATAGGCTTTCTCCAAATAAGGATCATGCTTAAGTCGCGCCGGGACAAACCTGTCCAGCAGCGCGCCCTGAAGCCGCGCGACCTCTGCATTAGCCCGCGCGATGCTCACTCCTGGTTTGAGCCGCCCGATTACTGCCACCACGAAAAGATCTTCCCCCTTTTCATCCATCCAATCCGGTCGCTTCGACGCCGCAGGCTCGAATTGCATTGGGAAATACATCTTCGGCGGCATCCCGGGCCACACACCTTGGAAATCCGGCGGGGTCACGCCCACGATCGTCACCGGAATGTCCGACGCAATTATCTTTTTCCCGATGATGTCTTCCGCGCCGCCGTAGTAGTCCTTCCAGAAGCCGTAGCTCAGCACCACCGGCCAGCCTGCGGCGGGGCCGCCCTTGACATCGTCGTAAGGGGCGATCAGGCGGCCGCGGTAGGGCTGCAATCCCAGCAGTTCAAACGCATTTCCGCTAACCATCTCCGACATGTATCTGTGGAGAACACCCTGCTGGTCCGCAAGAAGCACTTCGCCGTTGTCCCAGGACGACAACTCGCGAAACGAAGTTTGCTCTTCGCGATACGCCTCCAGCATGTGGTAAGTCATTGATGAACCGAAATCGTCGGCGTCGCCGGGTTCAGCGCGGCTGGCCACTCCTACTCTTGCCAGTTGTCCCGGGTTTGCCGCCGGCAGGCTGCGCAAGAGGAGTCCGTACAGCAGCGTGAAAATCGCAGTGTTTGCGCCAATTCCCAGGGCCAGCGTCAACACGGCTGTCAATGTCAGTACAGGGTTCTTCTTCAGCATCCGCAACGCGAATTGCAAATCGCTAACGAGGTCCTCGATCCACCTCATGATTCCCCCCGGCCAAAGCACTCTCTGTGTTCCCTCCACTCGAACTTCGTTACTTCTAGTTCAACGTGACAACCAGGACTGGAGCGAACAATATAAGAGCGAGAGCCGGTGCCTTCAAGCCCTTCTGACCATGCGGATTTGCTTCATGCGAATTCCATGCCGCTGCAATCGTGCATACTGAATAGTGTTGACGAGCGCGAAAAAGCGTGTCAGAGTCTTGCCTCCCCGAGCACTCGCCGCCCGGAATTACCCAATCACCTAGCCCTAGTCCGGAGGACTTATGTTCAGGCGCGCCAGTCTGCCCGCAGCGCTTGCCTTTTGTGTTTTTCCTTTGATTGTTGCCGCGCAACAGTCGAACAGCAGCGACGAGATTGTAGACAACGTGGTGGCCCAGGAGCGGCAGGAAGTACAGAGGCTCCGCCAGTACACGCCACTCGTCGAAACCTACATCCAATATCTCCGGCCCGATAAAGAGTTGATTGCCGTGCCGGACGGAGACAAGTACTTCCTGGGCCGGGCGAAGTTGGCGAACGGTGTGCAGTTGGCGCCGCTGGACATGGATTCTCCCCTCAAGAGAAAAGCCGCCGAAGATTGGCGCGAATTTTTGAATGTCGGGTTCGTGCCTGGCGGCTTCCTGCAGATGATTTACGTGGACGCGTCCGATTTCGATCGCCAGCATTACAAATTCGATTACATTCGCCGCGAGTTTCTGGGCGAAGTGCGCTGCCTGGTGTTCGACGTGGGCCCGCGCAACAAACAGGAGAAGGGGCGCTTCGTCGGGCGAATCTGGGTGGAAGATCAGGATTACCACATCGTGCGGTTTAACGGCTCCTACGGCCAGTCCTTCGTGCTCAGCTACTATTTCAATTTCGACAGCTGGCGCATGAACACCGATACCGGCGAGTGGTTGCCCGCATTTGTCTACACGGAACAAGGCAACCTGCACGACCCGCAGACGAAGAAGCTCGCCTTCAAACCATTCCGCGCCCAGACCCGGCTCTGGGGCTATCACCTGGCGCACGCGGGCGAAGAGCAGACGATGAGCAAGTTGACGATTGAAACACCCATGCATGACACGACGCAAACGGCGAATGATTACTCGCCACTGCAGGCGCAGCGGGCTTTCGAACGGCAGGCCGAAGCCAACGTGACCGACCATCTCGAATGGCAGGGGCTGCTGGCGCCGCACGGCGAAGTGGACCAGGTATTGGAAACAGTAGTGAACAACCTGGAAGTCACCAACGATTTGGATGTGCAGCCGGAAATCCGTTGCCGCGTGCTCATGACATCGACGTTGGAAGCGTTCACCATTGGCCATACCATCATCTTGAGCCGGGGATTAGTCGACGTGCTTCCCGATGAAGCCAGCCTCGCCGCGATTCTGGCGCATGAGCTGAGCCATGTGGTGCTGGCGCAGGGCATGAACACGACCTTCGCGTTCTTCAACAGCCTGGACTTCAAGGAAAAGGACACGTTCCGCCATTTTGATTTCGGTCGCGACAAGGCCGAGGAATTAGCGGCTCAAAAAAAGGCCAACGAGCTGCTGAGCAAGTCTCCTTACAGCGAATCCTCTGCGACGGCGCGATTATTCCTCGAAACCTTGAAGAAGCGGTCGAAGGATTTTCCGAATCTGGTCAGCCCGCATCTTGGCGATCGCATCCCAACCGGCTGGAGCGTTGCGGCCGCCGCGCCTTCGCCAGAACCGGCCGACGACAAGGCCAAAGCAGCCGTGACCGCAGCCTTGCCCCTTGGTGGACGCATCAAGGTCGATCCCTGGGCCGACCGCTTGCAATTCACCAAATCGCGGCCGCAAGCGCCGATGAGCGACGCCGAGAAGATGCCGTTCGAGGTGACTCCGTTCGTGTTCTACCTGACGCGGCAGAACGACAACACCAAACCGCAAACTGCCGGGGGCGTCGCGGCTAGTCTGGATGCGGGCACCAACCAAAAATAGCGGCTACTTCTTTACCACCGCGCCCCACTCTTCCGGGCTGCGATCCTTCACGTGGCGGGAGAAGAGCCAGTGGTGTCCGTCCAGATCCTCGGCCGCGTACTGATATTCGCCGTACTCCGTCTCATGCGGCTGCTCGAGAACCTTCGCGCCTGCGGCTTTCGCGTGCGAATAGTGCGCGTCTATGTCCTCGAGAAAGACTGTCAATGATTGCGTTCCATAGCCGAGCTGCGCGGGCGACTTTTTCCCGCCACGCGCCTGCCTCACCTGAATTGCGGCTTTGCCCGCCCACATTTGGCCGCCGGCCGGACCGTCGCCATACCGGTAGTATTCTCGAAAGCCGAAAACGCGCGTGAGCCACGCAATCGCTTCCCCCAGGTTTTGATAGTGCACGTGGGGCAGGACGATATTCGTGGGCACAGAGCGATTCTTTGTTGTCATGGGCTGGATTCTACTCCACAAGTACAACGACAGCGTGACTGCGCACACATACAGCCCCACTCGCCTCAGCGCAGAATATGCAGCATCCGGGAGAAACAATCGTGGACCAAAAATCTTCGCGAAGGACGTTCGTACAAGCCTCAATGATGGCCGGCGCCGCGCTATCCACACCCGTGTGGCTGTTTGCAGATACAGGAGTGAAGAAGCCGGCGTTTCCTGTGGCTGACTACCACGTGCACCTCAGCCCGACGCTGACGATCGAGCAGGCCGTTCAGCTCGGCAAGGAACGCGGCGTGGGGATTGGCATCCTCGAGCACCCGGGACCGGGTTACAAAATTCAGAATGACGCTGACCTGAAGCAGTACATCGACGGACTGCGCGCGTATCCCGTGCGCGTGGGACTGCAACCAGTGTATGCCGGCTGGTCGAAAAGCTTTTCGAAAGCCGCGCTGGATCAATTGGACTACGTTCTGATGGACGCGCTGACGCTGCCTCGCCCCGACGGCACCGGCTGGG
>Ga0207761_1000758_pt1 | contig 11171 bp, 10 predicted proteins | sample LuqExpMetageno34_FD_187792 | JGI IMG/M metagenome (GOLD analysis project Ga0207761, IMG submission 187792) | Tropical forest soil microbial communities from Luquillo Experimental Forest, Puerto Rico - Sample 34 (SPAdes) | ecosystem: Environmental > Terrestrial > Soil > Tropical forest ... | reverse complement strand
CCTTCCCTCGCCACCAACTCCGCTCTTCTCCTTTTTGGACTGTGTCGGCTCGATTTCCCCCGGCCCCTTTCTTTGGTGTACAGTGGGAAGCTATCACGGCCCCGCTCCAGCCGATTGAATCGAGGATCGTTGCATGGACTCCGCAATTCCAACCGCACAGGCAAATTCGACGGATTCTCCCTCCACCCGACGGGACTCTCTCACCATCACCGACAACCGCACCGGCAAAACCTACGACGTCCCCATCACCAATGACACCATTCGCGCCAGCGACTTGCGGAAAATCCGGGTGGACGAAAACGACTTTGGGATGATGAGCTACGATCCGGCCTTCAACAACACCGCCTCCTGCATCAGCCGGATCACTTATATCGACGGCGATAAGGGCATCCTGCGCTACCGGGGCTATCCGATCGAGGAGTTGGCCGAGAAATCCACTTATCTCGAGACCGCTTATCTCCTTCTCCACGGGGAACTGCCGACGGACGCGCAGCTCAAAGACTGGCAACACCAGATCACTCATCACACCTTCATTCACGAAAGCATCAAGAAATTTCTCGATGGCTTCCACTACGACGCGCACCCGATGGGCATGCTGATCTCGACCATCGCCGCGCTCTCGACTTTCTATCCTGACGCAAAGCACATTTTCGATTCCGAGGCTCGGAAGCGCCAGACCTACCGGCTCATCGGAAAAATGCCGACGATCGCCGCGTTCTCCTACCGTCACACTCTCGGCATGCCGTACGTGTACCCCGACAACGAACTCAGCTATCCCGGCAATTTCCTGAACATGCTGTTCCGCACCAGCGAGACGCGTTACCGCCCGAACCCCACACTCGAGAAGGCGCTGGACATCCTCTTCATCCTGCACGCCGACCACGAGCAGAACTGCTCCGCCAACACCATTCGCGGTGTGGGCAGTTCCCACGTCGACCCCTTCTGCGCGTCCGCAGCCGCTACAGCCGCACTGTATGGCCCGCTGCACGGCGGTGCCAACGAAGAAGCGCTGCGCATGCTCATGGAAATCGGTTCAGTGCAGAAGGTTCCGGAATTCATCAAGCGCGTGAAGGCCGGCGAAACCCGGCTGATGGGCTTTGGCCATCGCATTTACAAGAACTATGATCCGCGCGCCCGCATCATCAAGCGCATTGCCTATGAAGTCTTCGACCTCATGGGCAAGAACCCGCTCCTGGAAATCGCGTTGGAATGCGAACGGATTGCGCTCGAAGACGAATACTTCATCAAGCGTAAGCTCTATCCGAACGTAGACTTCTATACGGGTCTCATCTACCAATCAATGGGTTTCCCCATGACTATGTTCCCGGTGCTCTTTGCCATCCCGCGCATGTCCGGCTGGGTCGCGCAGTGGGAAGAAATGCTGCTTGATCCCGAGCAGAAGATCGCTCGGCCGCGGCAAATCTATCTCGGACATGACACGCGCCCGTACGTGCCGATGGAGCAGCGCTCGTAAGCTCTGTGTTTTCCGTGTTGCAACTTAAGATTTTCTAAACTGGCGTAGTCTTTTGCATACGCCGCGCCGAACTTTACTCGACATTCGTTAAACCGGTTGTATATTGGGTTTTCGAGGCTCTCATGGCCACAATTCCAGGTTCTCCCAACCATTCAGGTCCCCGTCGACGAAGCCAACGAGTTCTGATGCAAGTCTCTGTTCGCATCCGCGGCATGGACGCCCAGGGGAAGTCCTTTGAAGAAGAGGCCAGCACGTTAGCGATCAATGCGCACGGGGCGCTGATACAGTTGCAGGCCCGGCTCACCAGTGGCGGCACGGTAACCATGAAACACAAGCAGACCGAGGAAGAGCAGGAATGCCACGTGGTTTTTCTTGGCCCCGTCCGCTCCGGAAAAGCGGAAATCGGCCTTGAATTCTCCGAACCCCGGCCCGCCTTTTGGCGTGTGACCTTTCCTCCAGAAGATTGGAGCCCTAAACATCCCGAGGCTCGCAGCGTCATTTCCACCGCAATTTCTCCTTCCCCCTACAAGAAGTAACCGCAGCAACTTCCTGCTAAACTCGCAAGGCAATGCGATTTTTGCTTTTGTGTGTCCTGCCTCTTGCCGGTCCCACCGGTTCCTGGTGGACCGTGCAATTCACCAGCGTGGACACGAATCTCCGCGGTATCGCCGCCGTGGTGCATCGCAGCGCCACCATCTTGTGGGCCACTGGTTCCAAAGGCGCTATTCTGCGTTCTACCGACGCCGGTCAGACCTGGACGCCCGTCCGCATCGACGACGCGGGGACTCTGGATTTTCGTGGTGTGCAGACTTTCGATGGCAAAGCCGTCTACGTGATGTCCAGCGGCGATGGCGGGCAATCCCGCATCTACAAATCGGCGGATGGCGGCGAAACCTGGAAGCTCCAATACACGGACAAGCGCAAGGGATTTTTCCTCGACGCGCTGGCCTGCTCCGACTCCAACCATTGTTTTGCGCTGAGCGACCCGGTGGACGGCAAATTTCTGCTCTTGGCCACTTCCGACGGCGAACACTGGACCGAATTGCCTCGCGATCACATGCCCGCGGCACTTCCCCAGGAAGGTTCGTTCGCCGCCAGCAACTCAGCTCTCCTGCTCTTCGGAAAGACCGAGATTTACTTTGCGACTGGCGGGGCCGCCGCTCGTGTGTTCCACTCCAGCGACCTTGGAAAAACCTGGACTGTCAGCGAGACGCCGGTTCTCAGCGGCAAAGCATCGCAGGGGATTTTCTCACTGGTTCGCGCCGGTGAAACCGTTGTCGCTGTGGGCGGCGACTACGCAGATCCGGATCGCAAAGAAAAAGCCGCCGCCTACTCGCCGGACGAAGGCAAAACCTGGAAACTCGCGGAAGAGATGACTGCCGGTTACCGCTCCAGCGTCGACACCTTTGACGCCGGGTTCGTCGCCGTGGGACCCAACGGTGCCGAAACCAGCCGTGATGGCGCGCATTGGACACAGATCGGTGGTCCCAGCCTCAATGCCATCACCTTTATCAGTGGAAAAGGTTGGGCGGTGGGCCCGAAAGGCCTGGTCGCGCAATTCGTCGATCAGACGGAATACTCCACGCAAAGCGATCCTCAATAGCCCCAACTGAGTTCTCAAGGGATGCTGGTCGTTCGGACAGGTCGCTATCGCGACAGCGTCTTCTCCATACCTTTTTCATCACACGGAGTACCGCCAGTCTATTGCCGAACGCGCCGATTCCTCCGAATCTACAGTGAGTCCCGCCGTCCCAGGGGCCGCAGGTCGGGTGCGCGCGGATAGGTGCTTTCATGGCTACGATTGATCGGCAAGAGCTCGACCGGTTGGAGCGGCGGGGGCTCCAACTCACCATCCTGTCCTCCGTGTTTGTATTGATTCTCGCCAGCGGTCTCGCTACTTTCATGTACCCGCTGGTGTTCGTGCATCCCGAAGGAAACAAGTGGACGCTGCGCGTGGCCTTCTTCGGATTCTGCGCTTTGACAATTCTCTTTTTGAGCTATCTTTTCGAACGCCAGCGCGCCTTTCACAAGCTAAAAGACCAGTTGCTCGCCGAGCTGGAACGCAATGTCGCCTTGCAGGTCCAGGCCAGCGCCGATTTGCTGAAATCCATGCCCGACCTCAACTTCTTCTGGGATCGCCTGTCGATGGAGTTCCGCCGGGCGCAGACCATGGAAAAGAATCTGTCACTGCTGGTAGTCAAAGTGAAGCGCAACCGCAAGACCGATAGTGATCCAAACGCCGCGCTAAGCGGCGCCGTAAAAGCGATGTCCCGAAAGCTGCGCCCCGGCGATTCTATCTATCGATTGGCTGAGGATATGTTCGGGGTCGTCCTTCCGGAAACCGATACGCTGAACGCCAAGCGCGTCGCCGTGCGCCTCCAGGAAGAATTGCAGAACGTTCGCGCGCATTTCAACTGCAGCTTCGACCTCACCGCACACAACTATCCCGAACACGTGCAAAGCGCTCACGAACTGGAAGACATCGTGAAGTCAATGTTCCCCGAAGAAGTGCCCGCGCCTGAGCTTGTGCCCGCGGTATAAGCGCGCCGCACCGCCGAATCAGCGGAGCGCTTGTTCCAGATCCTCGATCAGGTCCTCAGGATCTTCCAACCCGATCGAGACCCGCACCGTTCCTGGGGTAACGCCCGCCTTCTTCAACTCTTCGGGGCTCATGTTGTAGTGCGAACCGTAAATCGGAAGAATCACCAGCGATTCCACGCCGCCCAGACTCGCCGCCAGGATGAAGATCTTCGTGCGGTCGCAGAATCGCCGCGCGGCCGGCAGACTGCCCTTCGCGTCGAACGCCAGCATTGAACCAAAGCCGCGCATCTGCTTGCGCGCTAAAGCGTGATGAGGATGCGATTTCAGCCCCGGATAATGCACGCGCGCCACTTTCGGATGCTTTTCCAGGAACTTGGCCACCCGCATGGCCGTATCGCATTGACGTTCGATGCGCACGCCGAGCGTCTTGATTCCGCGCATCAGCAAGAACGCCACGTCCGGGTCCATCACCCCACCGAAATAGCTCACTACGTGGCGCACGCCCTCAATGAACTTGTGGCTGCCGGCAACCACGCCTCCCAAAAGATCGGAGTGGCCCGACAGCCCCTTGGTCACACTATGCACCACCATATCGAAACCGTAGTTCACTGGATTTTGCAGAATTGGCGTGGCGAAGGTGTTGTCCACGATGCTGATCAGGTTGTGCTTCTTCGCAAACGCGCCCGCCTTCTTCAAGTCCACAAGATACAAAGTCGGGTTCGTCGGCGTTTCCACGTACAGGCAACGCGTCCGCGGCGTCACCAGCTTTTCAATTCCTTCCAGCGACGAATCCACCTGGCGCACCGTAATGCCGAATCGCGGGAAGAAGTCCCGCATCAGACGGTACGCTCCGCCATACACCTGTGACGTGGAGATGACTTCGTCGCCCTGCTTCAAAACACTCAGCAGCGAACTCGACACCGCCGCCATTCCCGCCGACAAAACGACCGCGTCTTCCGCACCCTCCATCGCGGCGATTTTTCGCGCCGCCGCATCCAACGTGGGATTCGCGTCGCGCGTGTACATGTACGCTTTGCTTTTTCCTTCCGCCCAGCGCTTCAATTCCTCCGTGGAATTCAGCGCGAAGGTGGAAGACCGAACGATCGCCGACGTCACAGGCGCATCAACGCCGTGACGCTTGGGCTCGCCGGCGTGAATGGCTCGGGTATGCGGCCGAAGCTGCGAGGCGGGCTGGTTCTTCATAGCTACAGATTATTCGCCGTCCCGTTACGATGCGGCAACCACCAAATTGGCGCCGGACCGCCACAGAGCTTGCGCGTCTAGGGTGATGCAAGCCGCGCATGTGGCGCGTACCTGAATAGAGGCAATCCGGGGTCGGAGCTTTCGCTCCGACATTCAGCGCCCGAGACATGCGGCTTTATGTGGAGAAGGTTTAGGATGGTGGCCGCGGAGAAATTGTTGGAGCACTACTCATCGCAATGACCTGGGAATCCCTCACCTTCGACAGAACGCTGGCCGCGGCTCTTGTCTGCTGGTGGCTGCTCATGCTGGTCTGGCTGATCCTGGCCTTCAGCATCAAGCGCGGCAAGCAACAAGAAACAAACTTCGAGCGGCTGCTTCACATGGTTCCGGTGGCCGTCGGATTCTGGCTGTTGTTTGCCAACAAGCCCCCAGTCCCTTGGCTGAACCTCTCAAGGCTGCCGCAGGAGCCCAATGTCTGGTTGGCGGGCCTCCTCCTGACTATGCTGGGGGTGGGCATCAGCATTTGGGCAAGACTCAGTCTTGGAACCAACTGGAGCAGTTCAGTCACCCTCAAGTCGGGACACGAATTGATTCGCCGCGGCCTCTACCGGTGGATCCGCCATCCGATCTACACCGGAATCCTCCTCGCCATGGTTGGAACTGCCCTCATTCGAGGCAATCTTCGCGCCTTGCTCGGGGTCCTGGTTGTGCTGGCGTCCTTCTATTTCAAGGCGCGCCGCGAGGAGCGCTTCCTGAAGCAGGAGTTCGGCGCCGGATTCGACGAGCACGCCAGGCAGACGGGCATGTTTCTTCCCAGATTCTCGTGAACGACGAATTTGACCGATTTTTATCCGGTTCATCGTTGTACCGACCAACGGACAGGTCCCTCGCCCCTCTTAAGTGACTGGAAATGAATGCTTTAAAAATTGGCCCTGTACTTCTCTTTCGTTGAACACCGCAAAGGCCAGTCCCTATAATTTAATTCCCAACCCGCCGAATCAAGTTAGGGGGGCACGTGCCAGGCCGCTCGTGTCTGAACCGGAGGCGAGGGAACGAATCCCTCGAATAGCTCATGAGACCGACGCTCAAACTGACTCTCCTGGTCCTATGCCTGCTGCCCATTGCGACGCGCGCCCAAGGGCCCATCACCGCGGGTCTGGCCCCAGTTATGGAGGGAGGCCTTGGCTATACCTACATTCAGGCGGACGTGCCTTCCCAAGGCAAGCTTCCCATGAACGGCGTCCAGGGCATTTTCAACGCCGACTTCAACCGCCATTGGGGCGTGAAGCTTGATGTGGGCTACTCGCGCGTGTTCGACGCATTCCATTCTGGCCGGTCCGCCGACATGCTGACCTACATGGGCGGCCCGGTCCTGTATCCCTGGCGCAGCCGCAACATGAATATCTACGTGCACCTCTTGGCCGGCGCGGCGCGGCAAACAGGCGTGAACTATGAGCCCAACGGGCAGGTGGTTCTCGGCTACGTCAATAAATTTGCCTGGGCCGGTGGCGCGGGTTTCCAACACAGAATCACCACGTCCTGGTCTATTCGAATCGGAGCCGATTACATGCGCACGGCCTTCTTCAACGAAAACGTTGCCGTCACCGGCCAGCGCAACCTGCGTGGCTCCGCCAGCCTCATCTACACCTTCGGCGAACGCGAGCGCTAGTTCGTCTGGTCCCTTTTCGTTAGTGCTTTCCTAAATAAACTTGAGGGTGGCCCCTCCTTTGCGCGCCGTTTGCGCAAAGGGTGGGTTCTGACGATCCAACATCGCAGACTTTCTTCTCTTCGGCTTTTGAGCGCGCCTTTCGTGTTAGGAATCTCTCTTCATCGCTGATCCCTGTACCTACTTTCTTCTTAACTCGTCGCCGCGATCTGATACAAATACTCCACGTACGACAGCGTTGCCCCCTGCAACCCGCGCAGTTTCGGGTTCGTCGACTCGATCAAGTAATACTCGTCGGGAGCGTGCGCTCCGTTGCCATGTCCCAGCCCGAAATGGCCCGCCGGAAGCTTCAGCGGCGCGCCCGTGAAAACGAACCCTGGCCAGGATCCTGCGAGACGCGGCAAAGCCACCGGATCGATCCCTTCAGATTTGTACACCGCTTCTTCTGCCTTGCTGATCGCTGCATCCATTGGCGTGCTCGTCGGATCGTACCCGCCGCTCACATTCACTTCGATGTCGCCGAACCCCTTCTTCGCCAGGTGCTCCTTCAACGCGGCCACCGCCGCATCTTTCGTCATGTCCGGCACCAGCCGCATATCGATCTTTGCCACCGCGCGGCCCGGCAGAATCGTTTTCCCGCCCGGCCCGGTGTACCCGCCGACCAGGCCTTCGATGTTGATCGTCGGCCGCGACACCAGCATCTCCAGCGCCTGCTCGAAATTGGCATCAAACATCCAGCGGCTGATGCCAAGCTGCTTCTTCGCGCTGTTTTCGTCCAGGCGCTTCGCCGCGTCGGCCACCATTTTCTTCTCGGCCGGGCTGAGAGGGCGCGCTTTCGCCGCGTATCCTTCAATTGCGATGTCGTTGCCATCGGGCGATACCAATGACGCCAGCGCTTCCACCAGATGCCACGCCGGACTGTCCAGCCGCGCTTTATTGCTCGAGTGCACATCCTTGCGCGGCCCACGTCCCCATTTTTCGCCACTCGAGACCAGTTCTAGCTCCACCACTCCCTTCGCGCCGTAGAACACCGTCACCTGCCCGTCCAGATCCTGCGACGCAAACGGCATGAACACACCTACGCTCTTTGCAAACGCTGACTGAACCTCGGGCCTGTGCACAATCTGAGGAAAGTGCGGCGACCCGATCTCCTCCTCACCCTCGGCCACAAAAACAAAGTTCACCGGCAGCTCTTTTCCAGCGCCTCGAATCGCATGAATCGCCGCTAAGAACGTGGCCTCCGGGCCCTTTTGATTTACCGCCCCGCGTCCCATCACTACTTTGCCGAGTCCGGTTTTGTCGACCAGCGCCGCGTCGAACGGAGGCGACGACCATTCTTTCGGATCGGCCTGCTTCACGTCGTACATGTAATAGATACCCAGCGTTTTTGGGGCTCCCGCGTCAAGGGTTGCGTAGACTCCCGGCTGGCCGTCGGTCGGCACTTTCGTCACATTCGAGAAGCCTGCCTCCTTCAGCATATCCATCATCAGTTGGCAGCCTTCGTTCATGCCGCGGTTTTCCGCCGCAATGGACGGCTGGCGAATCCACGTCTGCAGCCGCTTCAACGATTCGCTCTCGCGCTTTTCGATTTCCGCGCGAATGGCAAACAGATCGTCAGGCGGTAGCGCGGCGCCGCCAAAACTCCAGCGCGGCATCGCTAACGAAATCGCGCCGACGGTTGCCGCTGCGCTCGCGCCCTGTAAAAACGTCCTGCGTTGAGAATTTTTGTTCTCGTCCATCGCCCTCTCCAATGTTCCAGCTGCGGAAAAGTCCTCTCTTGTCATTCCGAGCGAAGCCAGGAATCTGCTTTTTTTCCGGGACCTTGCCGCAATCTGCCTTGTATGCGTGATGGCAGGGAGGTTAGTCGAAAACCGGGCGGCAGGCAACCGCAATGCAGTCTGTATGTTACAGTTGCACCGCCCAGTGTTGCCGGCGCACGCCCCGACGCGATGAAAACACCTCTCACTTCCAATCAATGGCGCGGCTTCTTCGCCGCCTGGGGCGGCTGGGCCCTCGACGGTATGGATTCCTACATCTTCGCGCTGGTGCTCGTGCCCGCGATGAAAGAATTGTTGCCGCGTTCCGGCTTAAAGAATGACCTCGCGAGCGTCGGGTTTTACGGCGGCCTGTTATTCGCACTGTTTTTGATTGGCTGGGGCTGCGCATTTTTGTGGGGACCCATCGCCGACAAGTTCGGCCGCGTGCGCACTCTGATGCTCACCATCTTGTGGTACTCCGTGTTCACGTTTCTCTGCTGCCTCAGCACCAACATCTGGCAGCTTGCCGCGTTTCGTTTGCTGGCCGGAATCGGCATCGGCGGCGAGTGGGCCATGGGCGGCACCTTCGTAGCGGAAGAATGGCCCGAGGATCGCCGCAAAAACGCCGCCGGTTGGATGCACACCGGCTACTACGTGGGATTCTTTCTAGCCGCCCTCGCCAATTATTCCGTCGGCGCGCGTTATGGCTGGCGCGCCATGTTTGCGATCGGCGGCCTCCCCGCGTTGCTGGTTGGCTTCATTCGCTATGGCGTGACCGATTCCGCCCGTTGGAAAGAAAAATGTGGCGAACTGCAAAAATGGTCCATCAGCAGGCCGCTGCGGTTGCTCTTCTCGCCCGAATACCGCAAACGCACCCTGCTCAATTCTTTCTACGTCCTCGTCTCCATTATTGGTTTGTGGGGCGGTTCCGTTTACATGCCGGCGGCCATCACGGAAATCGTCACGCGCGACAAATCGGCGTCTTTGCCCACGACTTCGCTCATTTCCTTCGCCACGATGCTGCTCTCGGTGGCGACAATCGTCGGCTGTATCTTGCTGCCTGTTCTCGCCGAGCGGGTGGGCCGCCGGGCAACACTCGGAATCTATTTCGCGGTCATGGCGTTAGCCGTCTCGATCGGCTTCGGCTATCTGTTCTATCTGCCGCACGGCGCGCTGCTGGCCTTCTTTGTCTGCTTGATCTTCTTCGGCCTCGGCGGCGCCAGCTTCGCCATGTACACGCTCTGGCTCCCGGAACAATATCCCACCGAGTGCCGCGGCAGCGCCTTCGCCTTCGCTACCTCCGCCGGCCGCTTCCTCGGCGCCGCCTTCACCTTCCTCGTAGGCGCCGGCGTAGCCCACTTCCACACCATCGGCACTCCCGTCGCCCTCACATCCCTCGCCTTCCTCTTCGGCTTGCTCGCCCTCCCATTCGGCTACGAAACCAAAGGACACAATCTCCCCGCTTAGGCAAAAATTGTAGGGGCGCAGCAAGCTGCGCCCCATCTCGGCAAGATCGATTGTTCTTGTGCGATCCGATATCAGAAAATTCCTGACATGACGACGTTGGTGTCGAGAATCGCCTTGATGGTCACTTCGTGCGGCGGCTGACTTTGGCGATTGCAGATTTTACGTCTGCCTTCTTGAGAGACAGTCGTTTGGCTTCAGCACGAGCGCGGCCCAACAGCTTTTGGAATTCGTCAAGTTTGGGTGGAGTGATGACCTTTAGTATGACGGCATCTCCTTGACCGATGACCACGAACTGGTCGCCTTCGTTGAGGCCAAGGTCATTGCGAACGTCTTCGGGAATGACTACTTGGCCCTTTGAGGATAGCTTCGTAGTGGCGTATGGTGGCATCAGGCTTCCAGTCTTACCAGTAAGAATAGCACACAACATACATCAGTCGCACAAGGTAACTCGTGGAACAGATCAGAGGGGACGTCGGATATCGCGATCAGATATCCGTCCTTGTGGATAGCTCTGCCCAACCCAATTCAAACAAAAACCCCGCCGGCGAAGGATGCACCAGCGGGGCATTGAACTTGATCTTTCTTACGCTTCTTCTTCCACCAGCGCTTCGCCGTGTGCGGCCTTGTGCGCCGCGATGACCTTTTCGGCCAGTTCATTCGGAACGTAGTCGTAGTGCGAGTATTCCATCGAGTAGCTTGCGCGCCCCTGCGTCATCGACGTCAGATCCGTGGCGTACGACAGCATTTCCGCCAGCGGCACCAGCGCTTTCACGATGACGTTGTGCCCGCGTGATTCGCTGCCTTCGATCCGTCCGCGCCTCGAACTGAGGTCGCCCATCAAGTCGCCGGAGAACTGGTCCGGCGCATACACTTCCACGTGCATCACCGGCTCCAGCAACGACGGCCGCGCCGTCTTCATCGCCTCTTTAAACGCCAGCGAGCCCGAAATCTTGAACGCCATATCCGACGAATCGACGTCGTGATACTTGCCATCGTACAGAATGGCTCGGAAGTCGGTCACCGGGAATCCCGCAAGATAGCCTCGCGCGGCGGATTCGCGAAT
>Ga0207761_1000757_pt1 | contig 11191 bp, 14 predicted proteins | sample LuqExpMetageno34_FD_187792 | JGI IMG/M metagenome (GOLD analysis project Ga0207761, IMG submission 187792) | Tropical forest soil microbial communities from Luquillo Experimental Forest, Puerto Rico - Sample 34 (SPAdes) | ecosystem: Environmental > Terrestrial > Soil > Tropical forest ... | reverse complement strand
TGGCGACAGAGGCGGCTTGGCTGAACGGGAGAACCGGAAAAACCAAAGAAAGATCGCTATTCAGTCTTGACACCGACCGGCCTTCTCATGGAAGGACTTAATGTGCTAGTCTTCTTGCCACTCACCGACGGACCTCGCTCTTCGAGCGACGGAAAACAGACTTGGAAAAGAAGGGAACCGTCAAAATTGTCGCGGCGATGTATGAGCTTTCCACCGGCATGGTGGAATTTATCGCGTAGCTGTCGCCTAGCATGAGACTGTCAAATGGCTATCAACATTCGCAGAGTCCTTCTGTTTGCGGTCGTGTGCTGTTGCTTGGTTACCGCCGGAGCGAGGGCGCAGCAACAACCGCCCCCGGAGGACCCCGAGGATGATAAGAAGCTAGGGCTCTGGCTCGACCAGGGAATTTCGACGGGTCTCACGCCCAGCAAATCACTGGAAATCGAAATCCATGAACGCTATGACGAAGCAATCTCGAACTTCTATGAGTATTTCGTCCAGGGTGGAATCGCGTTTCGTGTGCGGCCGTGGTTGACGGTGACTCCGCTGTATCGGTATCAACGGTTTCCTGGGAATCCTGGGGTCGCGTACGAGAATCGGTTGCTACTGAACGTAACGATGGCCACATCGCGGGGAGCGTGGAAACCCAATCTGCGGATAATGGTTGAGGGGCGGTTTCCCGATAATCGCTCAGCTTCCGCACGCTTTCGATTTCGGCCTGGACTTGACTAAACGTTGCCGCTGCAGATGAAGCGGCGTCCTGTGCTAGTCGTGAGCAATGAGTTTTTTGTTGTCCCCGGAACCAGCAGCTTCGCTGCTGGTGGCAGTTTTACGCAGAACCGTTTTCAAGTGGGGGTCCGATTCCCCATCACCGATTCGTTTTCCATACGGCCTTATTATTTGTTACAGACGGTGAACCTGCCAATTGGCTGGGAGACCAACGAAATTGTCGGCCTCTCAATGGCGATTAAGCTACGCAACAGGGGCAAGTGAAGATTTGGAGGTCGAAGCTCCTCGGTGCAGTTCAATCAACAAGCCGAAGTAGGGGTACTATACGGAACTTTTCCGGATAGCGGTGTCGGCTCAAACGGTCGATGCAACACCATCTGAGGTAAACCTGCGGTCTAGAGGTGGTGTTGCCATGAGAACAGGGAGGCTGGGGCTTTCTGGGATCGATAAGCGCGAGATTTGGAGTCGATGGAAGGCCGGACAGACGCTGCATGAGATCGGGCGCGCTTACGGCAGGTGTCACAATACGATTCGCGCCGTGTTGCTGCCTCGCGGCGGCATCCCTTCGTTAGCTCGTCGCCGCTCGCGGTTGGCGCTCACCTTCGCTGAGCGAGAAGACATCTCGCGAGGCATGGCTTCCGGCTCCCCGCTGCGTGAGATCGCCCGACATCTCCATCGAGCAACGTCCACGGTGAGTCGGGAGGTCACGCACCATGGTGGGCGCCCTGCCTATCGTGCCTATGATGCGGACCAGCGAGCATGGAACGCAGCGTTGCGGCCGAAACCTTGTCTGCTTGCCAGGAACAGCGAGTTGCGCGACGTGATTGCGAGTAAACTGATGCTGGACTGGTCGCCGGAGCAGATTTCCGGGTGGCTGAAGGCTCAGTATCCCCACAACGAGAGCATGCGCGTGTCCCACGAGACCATCGACCGCAGTTTGTTCATTCAAGTGCGGGGAGTGCTGAAAAAGAACTGACGGACCATCTGCGGTCGAAGCGGCGCATGCGCCGCTCGCGCCATTCGAGCGAACATGGTCATCGCCGCGGGCAGATCGTCGATGCCGTTTCGATCCGCGAAAGACCGGCAGAAGGGGAAGATCGAGCAATTCCCGGTCACTGGGAAGGAGATCTGCTGGCCGGAGGAAAGAACAGCTACCTTGCGACGTTGGTAGAGCGGCATTCGCGGTTTCTCATGCTGATCAAGGTGCCGAGCAATGACGCGGCGGTGGTGGTGTCGGCGTTGAGCGACCGTGTGCGTAAACTACCGGCAACCCTGCGCCGCTCGTTGACGTGGGATCGCGGATTGGAGATGGCCAAGCACAAGGAGTTCACGGTGGCCACGGATGTGCAAGTTTATTTCTGCGATCCGCAGAGTCCCTGGCAGCGCGGCTCGAACGAAAATACCAATCTGCTGCTACGGTAATACTTCCCAAGAGGAACCGACCTGTCCTCCATCTCTCAAGAGCAGCTCGACCAGGTCGAGCTGCTCTTGAATCAACGCGCCAGAAAAACCTTAGGATTCCAAACACCAGCGGATAAACTCCAAGCCAGTGTTGCGTCGACCGTCTGAGCCGACAGGACTAATCGGGGCCCTGAATCTTGACACTGTATACAGTCAAGTACAGTACTGTGCCGTTACACGCCTAGGGGGCAGACCATGAAAATGAGATTGATGTTCGTGGCGTTGCTTCTGCTGGTTGTGAGTTTGGGCGTCGGCTTCGCTCGAAAGCCGCAACAGAAAGCCTCGTCGTGCGGTTTCACCGTGCAAGCCGAATCAGGAGAGCCAACGATTAAGGGACCAGATGAACTTGTGCCGCTGGTTCACGTCGTTGACCAACCGGACTCGCCAATTGAGGTCGTTTCTGTGGACCTAACTGGGATGTGGCTCTCTATCTCCCACGAGCGAACGACTGAACACTTCTGTGAAAAGTATCGTGTCCGGAATCGTAGCGACCGGACCGTTCAGGGATTTGAAGTCATGCTCATGCTTGCGACGAGCGGAGGTGCGGGCGGAGGCTCAGGGACACTTGGCTCGTCACCGCTGCTTCCCGGGCAGGCGGTTGATGTTGAGTCTTGTGGCATCAGTGGCGGCGCTGGAAGTGCCGAGAATAATTACGTACGCTTGCTTGTTTACGTGGAGAAAGTCGATTTTGAAGATTGCCATTACAAACCATCCCTTAGAATTCCACGTAGCCTCAACGTCCGCACGGTCTGGTAGCGTACATTTTCAAGCCAAGTCCTGATTGACGCGCTAACCTCCCATGTTCGTACTGGAACGAACCTCTCCGATTGCGGACTAGGGAATTCTGACAGCTTGTCATGCCATTCACAGGAGTTCAGTCTCACTGCACACCCCGCCCCACAAACTCACCGCAGGAGGCACACGATGCCAGTAAGAACTCCAAGAGAAGTGTTTTTGATGTTACTCAGTAATGTGCGAAATAGAACGGAACGTCAAGCGGACATCTATCAAGAGCTCGGTAAGCATGCCGAGGAGCCTGAGATCAAGCAGGCAATAGAATCACGGGCATTCGTTTCTAGCCAGATTCTCGCCAAGCTCGACGAATGCTTCCGCATCATCGGCGAGAAGCCGGGGAAGTCCACGAGTCAGCTACAAGAGACTTTTCTGGAGGATTTCCGGAGAGAGGTAGCTGAGATCCAATCCCCAGTCGCGAAGCGTCTCTTCGTGCTGGCAAAACTAAGCCATCTCGCACACCTCCGTATGGCCGAGTATGAGGTGTTAGTTGCTGCGGCTGACTTGTCAGGCCATCACGGTGTCGGCGTGCTCTTGGAAACCTGCCTCGCAGATAAACTGGCGTTCGCAGAGCGCAATCGCCGCTTAATCAGACACTTGGTCGAAACAAAGCTCGCGGAGCGGGCTGCGGGCGCTTCGGCGCAGTAAGTTTTGCGGTGAATGGCGAATGAGGAAGGGGCGGAGTGATTTCGGGCTCCGCCCCACATTCAAACAGTCACTACCCCGTCAGGTCGCCTGTTAAATCTTCGGCGTTGAAGCAGCGAACGACGGCCAGTATTGCACGTGGGGGCAATGTACGGGCGGTGATGCCCAAAAGCTCGAAGCTTCCTTCAAAACCAGAGGTTCCACAATGGCACACGAAGAACAACCCAGATGGAAAAAGAGCGTTATCGACGAATTACAGAAACTCTCAATAGCAATCATCTACTTCTGGGTATTTTTGAGTGTCTTTGCCCTCTATCGTGAAATCATTCTCGCTAACTACAACATCGACTACTCCACAAAGTTTGGTTTTGCCCTTATCAATGCTTTGATCCTTGCCAAATTCATGTGGTTGGGAGAAGTTTTGCATGCCGGAAAAAAGGCAGCCGGCAAATCGCTGTCGTATTCGACGCTCTGGAACTCCGCCATTTTTACTGTCATTTTGATGGTCTGCCATCTTCTAGAGGAATCTTTACTCAAGTTGTGGCACGGACAATCTACTGCACAGAGTTTTTCTGAAACTGTCAAAGACCCACGCGATATGATCGCGACGGCGCTGGTTGTGTTCGTGGTGCTGGTGCCTTTCTTTTTTGCTAAAGGGCTGATTGAGCTTCTGGGAAAGGATGAAGTGAAAAGCCTGCTGCTGAGAAGCCGACCGAAGAACAGCACGCAGCCAGCAAGGAGTTAGCACAACTCTCTTGCAAGGTCCTGACTAACGCGCTCACCGGAAAGTGGATACCGGTACCAAACGGGACACCTACCGGCTGTGATTTGTGTCCTTTTGGGCAGGATACTTGTTGGCGTCAAATCAGGCTTGGTTCTATTGTCTCGCTATTTTCCGACTCAAATACTGGCCTTATGCATATCTCAAAAATCATCCCGGCCTTGGTTGCATTGGTGTGCGCCAGCCCGGTGCTCGCGCAGCAAAAGGTATTCGAGTGGCAGCCTGGCACAGAGGAATCCGTGCGACTGGACCCTGCCAACTACCATGGCGGCAAAAGCTATGGCCCGCAAGGCGGGACGATCCACGTGGACATCGACGCGCAGCAGCCTGTCTCGATTTTCATGACAGGTGCAGGCCAGTGGAATAGCGCGATGCAGAACCCAGAGATACTCGGCAGCATTCGGATGATGTGCGTCCGCGAACATGTAATCAAGGTGACGTACGCTTGCGACCTTCCGCTGGAACCGATGCAATTGATAGTTCGTGACGATCGTGAAAGCCAGAGCTCTAAGGCGTTTGCGGGCCTGGGAGCTGTATTGAAGAGCACCGAGGCCGTGGCAACTGTTGAGCCTCAGTTGGGCAAGGCTATAGGCGTCGTAAACGCGGTCGGCACCGGTATCGAGGGCATGCTAGGCCGCCAAAGCAACGCGACGCCGCAGCACTTTGTCGCACCAAACGATGTGCACATCCAATACTACCGGTGGATTTGCATCAGCAACTGCTTTCCGCCGCAGTTTCAGTGGATCCGGCAAGCGAAGGAAGAATACAAGCTGACACCGTTTTTGAAGGTTTACGGTGGTTACGCGCCGGATCGCGACGGCGAGGTAGTCAGCGTCAAGATCAAGGCCCCCGTGCCGATGCTCGTAGCGGTCGTTCCTTCATCGGTAGCGAATCAACTGCACGGCAAGCCGGATATGCTCGAACCGACGCTTGAAAAAACAGCCTGTCAGCAGCGTGGTGTACAGTCGCAAACGTTCCAGTGCACCTTCAACGCGGCGGACGGACCGCAATCGCTGATTGTGGTGCCGGAAGATATCGAGAAGGTGCCGCACAAAAAGACAGAGGTTGAGTTCTTCGCGTCGAAGTGCGTTGCGAACTGTGGCCTTCCGCCAGAGAACGCGGCGGCGGCGAACCCGAATCCGTGATTGTCTGCGCTGAGTAGATCCCAGCGGCAACAGCACTCGTCAAGGGCAGCAACTCATCCCGAGGTCCTGTTCAACGCGTTAATAGGTTTCTGGAGAGGCAAGACCTCAGCTGCTTGGCATTACATCGTCGCCTTTTGACGGGCAGTTTTGACTGTCGTTAGGATTAGGATTTTCGGGCAAGCTCGTGCGCAGGTGATGGTGCCGGGGGCCCGATTCGCACCGTTCGCACGACTGAATTTTCGTTGCCACTCGCATCGAAGCCCAAGGTAAGAGGGCGCTGCCATGACAGCAGCTCTTCAGACTGTAGCTTAGCTGATTGAAACTTCGCAGCTGGAATGGTTGTCGCAGTGATGTGTCCGGACTAGCGCAGTTGCTTGGTTCGATGAACCTCGATCGGCCACTTGCCTTGCAACATGACCTGGTCTGCATTCCAACCAGACTGAAATTCACCTCCCCGACCTTGCCGAAAACGTGTTATCCAGCCTTAAATACTAGAGTTACGCTCGAAGGGAGTGAAGACTTCTCTTCTGCGTCGCCAGGCGCGTGTGCACAATCGTCCCGGATCTTGCCAGTCTGCCATCGACTCGTCTGAACACTGAAAGAATCGATTAATTGGTCGCGTCCAAAGTCTGGATGGAATACTAGGTAAATTCTTTACGACTCGAGAAGTGTTTCTATGTGATGGCCGTACTTGCGGTCGAATTAATTATCTAAGTAAATACGAACTTACGTAATGATCAAATCACAAGATCAAGTCGAACGTTCGTATTCAGATTAGACCTCGACACGGGACGGGTCGGGCAGGGGGCTCGTGCTTGTTCGCCCACCATTAAAGGAGGAACTTTTATGAACAGAATATTAAGATGGATTACGAGAGCTATGGCCTTGCTCCTTGCGCTCGTACCATGGACCGGACGGGCGCAGGACCAGCCGAACAGCCCCCAGACCAGTGTACCCGCATCGTCCGCGCACATCATCGACGGAGCGGTCAGCCCCGAGCAGATTCCGGACCAAGTGATCTTTCGGATCTGGGCGGCTCACAACACGCGCAACGGCAAAGTCACAGACCTCGACAGTTACGGTCTATCCCCGGCTGGCGTCACGACTTTGACGGCAATTCTTAAAGAGTTTCGCGCCGCACATGACAGCTTCGTGGCGAATCAGGATGACAGGGACGATCAGGTATTCTGGCGTCCGCTTCTCGCTCAGACAGCGGCATCGTTCAATCGGCTCGGTGAGCTCTCGCCGAAGGATCTGGCGACCTTCAAGGCTCACCTGCAGGTGAGGAAATCCGGGCTAAAATTGAGCGATATCGATTATGGCCTCGATCAGGCAGTCCGAGAGCGCAACCTCGAGTCGCGATCGATGGTCGCGTCAGGTCATTTTCATCCAGGCATGATGCCGCAGAGTCAGGGGGGAATGACGGCGAACTATAACTCTTACAGCCAGTGGACCGCTAGTGGAGGCGAGCAAATCGATGTCTTCGGTAAGCTCGGAGCGTTGAGCTCAAATTGGGTCAATCACATTGGAGCCTTTAGTGTCGACGCCAATGGTTATGTGTATCAATCGGCCGGCGGCGGCTTTGCGGCCCAGGAAGCGTGGGCTTACTACAAATCATCCTCGACGTTCGCTGACTCGTGCACCTCGACCCGTGCGGCAACTATCGACGCAAACCATATTTCCGTCAGTCCTGCAGTGCGGATCAGTCCGACAGCCGAAACTGGATATTACGCGAATTTCTACCAAAACCTTGTCATCCTTGGCGATGCCGTGAACGGGACTTACCAGACGATCCAGACGGCAGCGTACACCTCGGCGGCAGGGGATGTCCTGACTCTGTGCGCGATAGGTTCAAACATCAGCGTCTCCGTGAACGGTCACAATTACATCTCGGTCGCAAACACTGCGATCACCGCCCCCGGGTATGATGGCATGTGGTCAAACTTCAACGTCACAGGGAGGGGCAAGGCTTGGCGGGGGCACACCTCGATCGCCTACCACCTCAGCGGCGAAGTTTCCGGCAACACTTCATGCTCGGGCGGAGTCTGCCCGATTGGTGCGTTTCATTATGGGACAGTGACTCTAAATGGCGTTCCTGTCCAGGGGCCTCGGGTGCTGCCCAACAACTACCTCGACGCTACGAACGATACTACGATTTATGACTTCTTCGGTGATAATCAGGTTGGACTAGACATTAGGGTAAATTGCACCATTATTGGCCTCTTCTATCACGGTGTGATATGGCCAGGCGGACCGCCATTCTTCGGGCGGCCGGAAGCGGAGATAGCCCAGACTACTGCGGCCAATATAGGCCCCGTGACTGGCGAACCGGGCAATTGGTACGTGGCCAATCATTGCTATCCGTCACCGCCTGACATGGATGTTGACTATGGGAAGCAGAAAGGCGAACCGGTCGCCGACCCGGCTTGGGACGACGAGGGCGAGTGTAATCGCGTGCAGGTTTTTGGCGTTTATACGGCCTGGGGATGCCCGATACCCGGAGTTCCCGCTATTGTATTTGCATTGCCGGTCTATACGTACGTCACAACCCCCGCCCTTCAGATCTGCACCATTTGGAGTCAGGGTCTTATTAGTCCTAATGGGCCAGGGTATCCGCTGCATGGTACACCTCCCAACTGACAATCTTCGCCACCAGCTCCTGGGCTGGTGGCGTGGTGGGTCAACTCGATCGGGAGATCACAATTCATGAGAGCACTGGTACCAGCGCCTATTTCTGACGACAATAGTGACCTCAACGCCATGTGTGTTAAGTGGCTCAGAGAGCTTCGTCGGCAGGTGGTCGAGCTGAAGGAAAAGTATGCGAAGTCTCAGGACCGTTACGACCTAGGGGCAGCAGAACAGACCGAGGCTGCTGCCGATAGGCTGAAGAAGATTCTGATGGACTATGTGGCAACGCTTGGTCCGAAAGGATCCGAAAGAGGACTTCACTAGGTCGCTCTGCCCAGACCACGTCGCCGTGCTCCTAGCTGAAGCAGTCGGTTGATCGCATTCGCGCTTGAGACTTCTGTCGTCCGCACGGCCACCCAAGTCGCTTTCTCTCTTTCCCCCGACGCCCCAATATTCGGACAGTTTGTCGATCCGTCGATCCGTGAGTTTTACATAGACAGCCTTTGGTGCGGCATCCTGCGTGGCTATGAGTGGCACTTTCGCATGCGAGCCTGTCTCAATTGAGATGGTTGGCAATCGCGCGAAGAACAGCTATGTCGCGACCTTGCCGGAGCGGCATCCACGTCATTCACGTTTCTCGTGGTGATCAAGATACCTAGCAAAAAAAACGGAAGCGGTGGTTGCCGCTTTGAGTCAGGACGTTCGTGAGCTTCCGGCGACGCTGCGCGGCTCGCTAAGGTGGGTCGTGGACTAGAAATGGCCAAGCACAAAGGATTTACGGCGGCGATGGATGTGCAGGTGTACTTGGCAGCGGGGCACGAACGAAAATACAAACTCGCTCCTGCGGCAATACTTCCCGCGAGAAACGGACTTGTCTCCGACACAGACGGTCGATGCGGCCTTGGCTTGGAGTTTACCGGCCGGAGTCTGAAACCCTAAAGTTCTTCTTGCGCTTAGGAGATCGGCATGGCCAACCGGTGAAATATCCTTAACGGTTAACTTCAACGGCGTAATTTCCACATTCCCCAACCAAGGACAACAAGCATAACGAGAGCAGCCACCAATGAAGTTGAAGGGTTCGACACCACAGAAAGCAGAAACCCAGGGCCGACCATCACGCAGCGAGCATTGGCACCATGAATGACGAGCCTCAAAACGTGAGTCCACATTACCGGAAGAACCCCGATGAACAGAACTGCCAGGGCTGCGATCGAGAGAATTACTATGCCAAACAGCTTCATTGATCGAAGTGTACTCGCATATCTATGTTTGAGCCAGCACGTCGACGACGAAGTAGAGGCTCGTCTCGACAGAGTGGCGTTGAGCGCGGAGATTGAGTTCCATCTGGGTCGAAGTGCGTCAGCCCGTCACAAGCTTCGCTTCTTAAGATTACCGCACTAGGATTCCGGCCCTTGAGAGTCGCGCCACGCGTAGGCGTTGATCAAGGCCGCAAAGGGATTAATGCGCCGAGGAGAAGTTCTGTGGAATTTTCTCAACGCAGAGCCGGGGACATTTGAGGTGTTCGCTGTCGGAGCTCCGTGAAGCATTCGGCTGCGGTGTGTCGGAAATGCGGGAGTATCCTCGCTTCGGGACGACACTCTTCTGTGGTAGCGGGCTGAATTTATGTTTGTAGGAGATGGAGGGGGATCTCTCGGCCCAAGGACAGGCGGCGCAGTGGTTACCCGCCAGAACCGTTGTGCGTACAGCGAGCCAGACTATCGCCTAACCAAATATTTTCGAGATATTTTCGAGCTTCCGCGACACATTTTTCTTTTTCGGCGCTGATTAGATATATAGCGGAGTATTTGCTTCGTTCCCGCGCAGAAAGGCCAAACTTTGACCGAACGGCTTCCAGAGCCTGCCGGAACAGCCGCAATGTGCCCCTCCTGGCCGGAGCGGGACTCTACGGCCCTTGCCATGCCGTCTGTGGAGCAGTCCCGTCTCAGGCCTTCCTCCCAAAGCGGTCGGCGAGATGGAGAGAATTGGATCGGTGATTCTGCGTTGCAGTTTGGACGAAGCTCACAAAAGGGTGAACGATGCGCAATAACCACGGTTCACTGTACCGTTCACTGCTTCGTTCACGTCAGCCTCACAGCGAACCCTCAGAAGCAGAGAGAGATGCATTCAGAAAAGAGCCGACATTCGGACACGAAATGGCTCGGAGTTGGGCTGGAGCGACCCCGTCTTCACTGCCACCAAATGCGTGGCGGTCGCTCCAGCCCAACGTTGCAGGTTCCGGAACGGGTGATGTGGACTTCACCCTGTTACTTCACTGCGCTTTACGTCACCGCAAACTTCACCCCGCACCAACTGGCAAGTGCTGACTACAGACCGCGATTGACGAATTGTGAGAGAGGGAAGAGCACGCGGCTCAGATCGGGCACGAGGCGGGAGCGACCCCACCCTTTGTACGCACGGTGCGTCAGGGTGTCGTGGGTCGCTCCCGCCTCGCATCGCTGGGTTGCGCGATGAGTTCTGCGCCGCGTGCAATGACGAGTTTTAGGAGTTCCCAAGTGAAGAAGGTAAGAATTTCATTCTGCACCGTCGTCTGCACCAGCTTCCGCATGCTGCACGCGATTGATGTGATTTACATAAAGGAAGTTGATTCGAAAGCATCAGGGGAAAACACCAAAGTGCAAACAACTAAAACGGGCGGGAGCGACCCCGGAAATTTCGGGCTTAGTCGCCCAAAATTGTGTGCCGGGTCGCTCCCGCCCATGTTGTTCGCACCAGAGCATTCAGAAAACAGTCAGCGACGGGAAGCAACCAAGTTCGCATGCGCAGATTAGTAACGCGTGCATGCAAGAAGGAGAAATATCAAATGTCAGTCCTGAAAGCACCACCCAAGCAGCCGAAGAATGCGACTCTGCAAGTTCGGATTGATGAGGATCTGAAGTACAAGGTGGAAAAGTACGCAGAATTCCTCGAAACAACCGGAGCGTACGTCGTCTCGGAGGCCCTCAGACTCGTGTTCAACAAGGACGCGGAGTTCAAAGAATGGCTCGAAGGG
>Ga0207761_1000756_pt1 | contig 11200 bp, 12 predicted proteins | sample LuqExpMetageno34_FD_187792 | JGI IMG/M metagenome (GOLD analysis project Ga0207761, IMG submission 187792) | Tropical forest soil microbial communities from Luquillo Experimental Forest, Puerto Rico - Sample 34 (SPAdes) | ecosystem: Environmental > Terrestrial > Soil > Tropical forest ... | reverse complement strand
GGCGATGCGTGGGAGGTCAGCGCGCCGCCGGCGGCTCGAGCTGCCGACGAGGCCGCCCCCCGAAGGCCTTTCGCGACCGAGTGAGTCCCTCAAGCCGTCAGCCACCAGATTGAAGGCCAACACGGTGAGCATGATGGCGATTCCGGGGAAGATCACCGCCCAGGGTGCGGAGTTGATGAACTGAAACCCCTCTTGGAGCATCCCGCCCCAGCTCGGAGTGGGGGGCTGTTCGCCGATCCCGAGAAAGCTCAACCCCGCCTCCGTCAAGAGTGCGAAACCGAGGGCGAGCGCCAGTTGGATGATGATGGGCGAGGCGACGTTGGGGAGCACGTGCCGCCCGATGAGACGGTTCGAGGTCGCGCCAAGGCTTCGGGCCGACTCGATGTACGCCTCTTCGCGGACCGCGATGACCTCCCCCCTGAGCAACCGCACGAAACTGGGCACGAACACGATGGCGATGGCGATAGCCGCGTCATTGACGTCCGCACCCAGCAATGCCGCCACGGTGAGGGCCAGGATCAGAGGTGGGAAGGAGAAAAGGGCGTCCATTGCCCGCATGATCACCGAGTCCACTGCACCCCGAAAGAACCCGGCGATCAAGCCGAGCGGGATGGCGATCACCGCAGCGATCCCGACGATTTCGAACGCCGCTCGCAGCGAGATCCGCGCCCCCCAGATGAGACGGCTCAGAATGTCGCGCCCCAGGTCGTCGGTCCCGAGCCAGTGCGAGAGCGAGGGTCCAGCGTTGACGTTGTTGATGTCCTGAGCATCGGGAGGATGGGGCGCGATGAGCGGGGCGAAGATCGCGGCAAGGATCACGATCAAGAGGAAGATCACCCCGGCGACGGCCCAGCGTTGATGGAGGAAGCGGATCCAGAACCCGGGGCGCCGCTCGGGCAGCTCGTCGGGGCTGTCCCCCGTCTCGGGTATGGCGGTGAGACCGACGAACGGGTCCCCTGCGTTGGGCGCGCTCCAAGAGCTCATCGCGGCGTCCTCACGACAGACGCACCTTGGGATTCAGGTAGGCGTAGACGACGTCGACAACGAGGTTGATGAGGACGAAGCAGGTGGCGACGACCAGCACCACGCCCTGGATCTCGGGGATGTCCTTGTCGTTGATGGCTTGGATGATGTATGTGCCCAGGCCGGGGAGCGAGAAGATCTGCTCGATGATGAGGGTGCCACCCAGTAAGTAACCGAACTGGATGCCGATCACCGTGACCGCCGGGCTGAGCGCGTTCTTCAGCGCGTGCTTGCCGACAACGAGGCGCGGGCTGAGGCCCTTGGCCACGGCGGTGCGCATGTAGTCCTGGTCCAAGGTGTCGATGAGCGCTCCGCGAACCTGGCGTGCGATGACTGCCGACCCTCCGATGCCGAGAGCCAGCCAGGGCAGCAACAGGTCCTGGAACCATTCTGCCGGCGACTGCGTGAACGGCGTGTAGCCGAGGGCAGGAAGCCACCCGAGCTTCACGGCGAAGATGATCACCAGGATCATCGCCAACCAGAAGTCCGGTATGGCCACCGCGATGCTCGAACCCACGGTGACCAGGCGGTCGCGGGCAGCTCCCTGATGCAGACCGGAGACGATCCCGGCAGGCACGCCGAGCAGGATGGCGATGATCATGCCCCCGACCGCCACACTCAGCGTGACGGGGAACCGCGCGGCGATGCCCGACGCCACCGTCTCGTTGTTGAACAGCGAGTTGCCGAGATTTCCGCCCAACGCTGCTTTCAGCCAATGCCAGTACTGCGCGAAGAAACCTTCGTTGAGGTGGAGCTGCGCGGTGATCTTGGCGATCTCGGCCGGTGTCGCCTTCGTTCCGCCGGCGAGGGCAACGGCAGGGTTGCCCGGGATGATGAGGATGAGCGAGAAGACGCCCAACGAGATGAGAAAGAGCAGAAGGACGGCAATGAGCAGCCGGCGGACAACGAACGTCAGCAGGGAGCCGCCACCGGACGCCATGAGCGAGTTAGCTCACGGAGATCCGGCGCAGAGGTACACTCTCCGTTTCTCGCCCGAGTGCAGAGCCCATCGCCGCGGCTACTTCTTGATGTAGACGCCGGCCAGGTTCGAACGACACTGCCCGATCGGGGCGACGACGTGACCCCCGACCCGGTTCTTGTTGTAGGCGATGATCGACGGCATGAACACCACTGGGACCAGCAGTCCCTGCTGAATCACGGTCTTGTCGATCTGCTGCATGAGCGGACCCTGCAGGCTCGGGCTCAGAGATGCGTTGGCCTGCACGATCAGCGGCGTCAACTGCTGGTTGACGGAGCCCAACGCGTTGGCGGGGAACCCTGAGGGTTCGAAGAGGGCCTCGAAGCTGTTCGTAATGTCGGCGCCGTTCGTCAATTCCTCACTGAGAAGCGCGTCGCCTTGCTTCTTGATGTAGACGTCGGTCAGGAAGTCGGCGCCCGGAATCTGTTGCAGGTTCGCCTTGAAGCCGGCGGCAGCGAGCTCCTGCTGAAGGAGCGCGGCGGCACGGGCGAAAGTTGCATCGCCTGACGGGATGATCAAGGTGAACGTCACGCCGTTCGGGAAGCCCGCCGCCTTCAGCATGGCCTTGGCCTTCGAGGGCTTGTACGCGTCCGTGGTCCCCAACGACTTGGAGTATCCGGGCGACCACGACGGCACTGCCTGGTAGGCGGGCTCGCCCAGGCCGTCGAACACGACCTTGTTCAGTGCGGGTCGGTCGACGGCGTACTCGAGCGCCGCCCGCACCTGCTGATTGGCGAACGGACCCGTGTTCTGCCGCAACTCGATGGCCATGTAGTCATAGGACTTGCCGACCGAGATCCCGATGTTCGAATCGCCCTTGAGCTGTGGGTAGTTCTCGGGCTCGACCTGGATCATGTCGACGGCGCCCGACGTCAAGGCGGTGGCCGCCTCCGGTCCTTGCGTGACCTGCGTGAAGTTCACCCCACCGAGCGGATAGGCCTTCGAGTTCCAGTACTTGGGGTTCTTGGCGAGCACGATCGAGGAACCCTGCCGATAGCTCTTCAGCGTGTAAGGACCGGCACCCACCGGCTGGGTCGACTGGCTCGAGATCGCGTTCGCCGGGTAGATCTGCCCGTCCACATAGGTCATCGCCCACAAGAAGTCGCCCGCCGTCGGCTTACTGAGGTTGACGACCACGGTCGAGGCATCGGGTGTCTGGATGTTGGCGATGTCGAACAGCGACGACCGCAGCGGGCTCGTCTTGGTGTGGTTCAGACTGGCGGCCGCATCGGCCGACGTCACCGGCTGGCCGTTGGAGAATGCGAGGCCCGGACGGATATGGAACGTCACGGTGGAGCCGTTGTTGGAAATGGTCCAACTCTGGGCGACACCGCCACCGACGGCGGTGTTCCCGGGGGTGGTCATCGACTGGTAGACGTTCGAGGTGACGGTGTAAGAGCAGTCGTTCTGTTCTGTCGCCGGTGCGAAGTCGTTGCTGAACTCGTTGTTGAGGTCAAAGCCGTACTTGAGGACGCCGTTCGGGTCGATGTTGGATGACGAGGCCGCCGCCGGGCCGCCGGCCGTCAGTGCCTGAGCAAGGGACAGCACGAGGACCCCCGCGACACCGAGGGCGACGGCGTGCCGACCCACCCGTCGCGGGACGGGCCGCCGCTTGGCCCCCAGTTCTTCCCGACCCGCCTGCTCCACCCCATCGAACGCCATGTGCATCCCCCGATCGATCCGGCATGCTCCCCGTGCAGGGGGGCATCTCCAGTAGCGGGAATATATCCATTCCCTGACACTGCCGTCAGGTCACGAGCACTCCTGCCGGGACGGCCACCGCTGCACATGGGGCGTGCCGGACCCACCGGCGATGATCGATCTGAGAGTCGCTGGCGGTGGTGGCGGGGTCGGATGGGACGCGTCAGATGCCAAGAAGAAGCAGCCACAACAGGATTCGACCCGTGTCGCCACATTCGTGCGAAAGAACGAGGACGGGTCGGTCGATGCCCTCGAGATCGACGATCTTGACGAAGTGGACGAGTTGCGCAAGATCGAGACCCAGATCGCTGAGGTGCTGGCCGCGGACGACATCGCGAACCTGGCAGATGCCATGGAGCCGGGCACCGTTGCCGGCGTCCTGGTCTGGGAGAACAGCTGGGCGACCCCCCTTTGCCTCGGCCGCGCGCCGTTCGGGTGGGCAGCTGACTGCCAGCGGTCGCATCCCCATCCAAGCCATCGTCGCCTCGCTCGAGGCCGAGACCGAAGGAGCCTGAATGCCACTGCGCCCAGCACGAGCCGCCCGACGTGGGGTGATCGGCGCGCCCGTCGTTCGAACCGCGGCCGTCGTGGGAACCACCGCCGTGGCTGTCCACGGGATCGAGCGCCGGCGCGATCGGCGCGAAGATCACCGTAACGACCGGATGGACCGCCGCGAGGACCGCCGCGACCGGATCTGAGGCAGCTCAACCGGCGCTGCAGCACCTCGGGCCCATCTTGGCGCACAGAGTCTCACCTCGGACTCTGTTGGATCTGAAGGGAGGGGCGAGCGATGACCCCGTCACACAAGGATGCAAGCAAGGACGAGACTCGCAAGTACAGCACACTCGCTGAGCGTGCTGAAGTTGGGAAGGTAGCGAGGGCCAACCTGCCCCGATCTCGGCATGGTGAGTGGGCTCCGCGGCCGGATCGAACGAACCCGTTGACAATCCTGGAGCAGCAAGAGGGGACGCGGGTTCCAGAGCTCATTCCGATCCGACACGGACGCATGGCCGCCTCACCGTTCGCGTTCTACCGGGGAGCAGCTGCGGTCATGGCGTCCGACCTGGCTTCTGAGCCTCGTAGTGGCCTTGACGTCCAACTGTGCGGGGATGCCCACCTGGTGAACTTCGGCGGCTTCGCAGCGCCAGATCGAGATCTGCTGTTCGATGTCAACGACTTTGACGAGACGAACCCGGGGCCATTCGAGTGGGACCTCAAACGACTTGTCGCCAGCTTAGAAATAGCGGGGAGGGATCGAAACTTCAGCCCGGCCGAACGCCACGACATTGTCTCTTCCGGGGCGCGAGCCTACCGAGAGACGATCCGCGAGTTCGCTGGCACGCCGATGCTTCAGATTTGGTACGCCAGACTCGACGTGGCAGGAATCGAGCGTCGATGGGGCTCCGAGGCCAGTGGCAGAGACGTCCGCAATCTTCAGCGCAATGCAGCCAAGGCCGAGAGCAAGGACAACCTGAAGGCCTTCAACAAACTCACACGCGTTGAGGCAGGAGAGATCCGGTTCCTTAGTGATCCACCGCTACTGGTGCCGGTTTCTGAGCTCTTGTCAGGAGTAGGGGCACAACAAGTGGAAGACGCGATTCTCGGTTCGCTGCGCCGATACCGGGACACGTTGGCCGAGGACCGCCGACACCTTTTCGATCGTTACCGATTTGTCGATCTCGCCCGCAAGGTGGTCGGGGTGGGCAGCGTCGGGACCCGTTGCTGGGTGGCGCTGCTCCTCGGACAAGATGAGCACGATCCCCTGTTCCTCCAGGTCAAAGAGGCCGAGGCATCTGTACTTGAGAAGTGGACCTCCAAGAGCCAGTTCGCTAACCATGGACAGCGGGTCGTTGAAGGGCAGCGTCTCATGCAGGCGGCCAGCGACATCATGCTCGGATGGGACCGCGTCGAAGGTGTAGATGGCATCTCTCGCGACTATTACATGCGCCAGCTCTGGGATTGGAAGGCATCAGCCCCGGTCGAGACCATGACTCCGGACATCATGCGGACCTATGCGCAGATCTGTGGATGGACGCTGGCTCGAGCACACGCGCGCTCCGGCGACGCGACAACCATCGGCGCCTATCTCGGCAGTGGAGATGTCTTCGACAAGGCGATGGTTAGTTTTGCAAATTCCTATGCGCAGCAGAACGACCTCGACCACCGCGTTCTGACTGAGGCCATCAGGTCAGGACAGTTGGATGCGACGACAGGAGTCTGAACCACATCACGACTCGGTTGAACGCATCGCCTGGTTCCTGGACAAGTGGCCATGACTCATCCTGAGAAAGCAGAAATCGCTCCGGAGGGCGAGCGCCACCCGCACAAGGGACTGAAACCCGGTATGGCCGCCGTCAGGGACAAATATTCCGGCTCCTCTATGGAGCACCTCTGGAACCGGTTGAACAGCATGGACTTCATCAACAAGGGAATGCTCTTTGCCGCGATCCTGCTCCGCTGCTTCCTTCCCTTCATCATCGTCGCCAACGCACCAGCCGGGCAGAGCGCGGTCACCGGCATAATGCGACATCTGGGATTGAACCAGGAAGCCGCCAAAGACGTGAGCGGTCTCTCGCCTCGTTGTCTTCCACCTCTAGCGCCATCACTGGCACGGCGTGGCTCTTCTTCATCTTGGGTGGCATCGCTGCTGCGACGGCGGTGCAAGACCTCTACGAGCGGTCCTTCCAACTGGAGCCGCGAGGCATGAAGGACTTCGTTCGACGGCTGGTGTGGCTGGCCGTGACCGTGGGCGCTTCTGCGCTCGCCGGGGTGGCTGGGCCGTGGTTTCACTCCTGGGGGGGTCCGGTGGTTCTGGCCGTCGTCGGGCTCGGGGTTTTGACGCTCTATTGGTGGTTCACCTCTGGTTTCTGCTCGCAGGCAGGGAGTCGTGGCGCGCCACGTTCCCCTCTGCCATTGCGACCGCGCTCTTCTGGCTCGGAATGGAGGTGGTCTTCTCCTTCTTCTTCTCCAGCACAGTGATCTCCGACGACAAAAAGTACGGGCCTATGGCGTCGTCTTTGCACTGATGTCGTGGCTAATCGCGATCGGGTCGTCATCATCCTTGGTGCAGTTGCCGGGGTGGTATGGCGCGAGCGAGGTCTGTCGTGGTCTGGCGCATTTCGACACCTCCGGAGACGATCGCATCCAGTCGAACAATGAGATGAGTCACTCTCACGGCGAAGCCGCAGAGGTGCTATCAATCGCCGCGCGGGGATCGAACGCGTGACGGGTGGAACCGACGTTGCCAACCATGTGGCTGGGCCCGTCTTGCGAAAAGGGGTCATACGCGAGGCTGCAAGAGCCTCCGACAGCTACGGCCTGGTCCTTGTGCTGGTCGCGGCGGGCTACCTCGTTCTGTCCGTTGGGTGGACGAATGGTACGCCGATCGTCCTCGCCGCCGCCCTGACCGGCATCACAGCCTTATTGGCTTTTCATACGTCTCATGTGTGGGGCCATCTCCTGAAAGCAGTACAAATCGCTGCCGCCCTTGCCTTGGTGGCATCGATCGTGGCGAGAATTGACGAAGGGGATCCCGCCAAGGGCGTGGTGTTCCTCATTAGTGCGTTGCTGATGGTGCCTTGCCCTGTCGTCATCCTTTCGAGGATCTTGAGACACCAACAAGTCACTGCAGAGACGCTTCTCGGAGCGATCTGCGTGTACATCGTGATCGGGCTGGTCTTCACCTATTTGGACTTCGCAGTCCAACTCGTCGGAGGTAGTTCGTTCTTCGCCCAATCGGGCACGCACAACGCCCCAGACTTTGTGTACTACAGCTACATCACCATGACGACGGTCGGGTACGGCGATCTCTCTCCTGCCGTTGGTATCCCACGGACCATGGCCGTGATCGAAGCGCTTGCCGGCCAGATCTTCCTCGTGGTTTTGGTCGCTCGCCTAGTCTCCATGTACCAGCCCAAGCCCCGCGGTTCTCGACTTAGGAACCTAGAAGCGGTGACTTCTGCAGACCGCGACTGTGGGAGGACACTTCGAGACCTCCAATGACACTCAGAGTCGCGAGGAGGATATATAGCTGGACGTTCACTTCCCGAGCGGGTCGGTCGTGCTCCCGGCCTGGCGTCGCCATCCCGTCGCCGGTCCGCCGGTCGGCCCTCTCGGGCCGCCGTCGGCCGTCGCCTCCCCTTGTCCGCTTCCGTGCGCCTTCCCTTCCCCTGGCTTCCTTTGTGTCACCTTCGGGGCATCCCCGAACCGGTGCCGGCGATATGGGATACCCCTTCGTTGGGCCGAGAGACACTCGATGACGGCACTTGCAGGTCGCGCTGTTTCAACGATTATCGGTCTGATGACCTGATCCACGCGCCAATGATCGGCGAAGGTCTGGTCGATGAACAGCCCGAAACGCCACACGGCCAGCCACGACAGGGATCGCCTGCTCCGGGCATGACGGTAGGATCCTCTCGTGGCGGATCTGTTCGCTGTGTGCGGGGAACTACCGGCGGTGGAGGTCGAGCCTGGCGCGGTCGTCGTGCGCGAAGGCGATGATGGCGGGGGGATCTGGATACTTGAACACGGAGCGTTGCAGGTCCGAAAGGGCGGCACACTTGTGAACACCATCGACCAGCCTGGTGCCATCATCGGTGAGGTCTCGGTCCTGCTTGGCACACCTTCTGGTGCCACGGTCGAGGCGATGGAACTGAGCCGACTCCGCTACGCCGCGGGTGGTGCGGCCTTCTTGGACAATCCGGAGGTGCTGCGCCTGATCGCAATCGGCCTGGCGGAGCGCCTCAACTACGTCACCGCCTATCTGGCTGACTTGAAACAGCAGTACGGCGACGCCCCTGGGTTGTTGATGGTCGATGCCGTGCTCAACAGGTTGGCCCAGCGCCAGAGCACACCGGTTCGCGGAGGCTCGGCTCGCGACCCAGATCCCGAGTACTAGTCAGCGACCGCTCGCAATCGCCGCTCCCCTATAGGTCAAAACACCGACCGGTCCGGCACACTCGCGCTCCCAAGATCGACGGTCTCAGCTCCCAGCATCGACAGCCATGTGGCTTGCCCTTGAGCCAGGTCGACCACCACGTGGGCGGGCACGCGGCCGATCTGATTCCCGGCATTGAAGACCCACGTGCACCCGATGCGGTCCGCCCACGCGCCGTCTGGCTTGAACGCCGCCTCATGCACGTGACCGGTGAACACGGCGTCGGGCTGGTGGGCCTCGATCCAGGCCCGAAGATCCGGGTCACCCTATTCACGGCGTCCCGTCCAAGACGTGGGCGAGCCGATGGGCGGCCAGTGGTACACCCAGAGCCAACGAGCAGGGCGCCGGCCAAGGTCGGCAACCAGCTGTGCGGCAACACGTTCACGTCCCAAGGGTCCGTCCCACCACGGGCAGATGGTGACCAGGGCGTCCCCAAGCTCGAGCGAGTCACCGTCGGTCGGGATCCCGAGGCTTCGCACCTCAGACAGCCACAGGGCCGATTGCTCGCCCTGCGTATCGGGTCCCGTGAGGTCGTGATTGCCTGAACTCAGCACAACTTGAGTAGATGACTGCAGCATCGACAGGTATTCGGTGATGACGACGGTTTGCGCGGCGAGGGGCACGGCCGAGCGGATGCTCAGCGTGTCGCCCGCCAGGACGACGAGGTCGAAGTCATTGGCGACGCTGACGACCCAGTCCAGCTGGGGCAGCGTGTAGTGGAGATCAGAGACGAGAAGAATTCGCAATTGCCTGCCCCCATCGGGTGTGGCTCTGCATTATGGCGCTTGAGACGGATCCGACGACCACCACAAGTGAGCATGTCGGCTCCCGGCAACTCAACACGTCCGGTCATGCCAGATACCGAGCCGAGACCGCGAATAGCCGCCCCCAAGCCGGCCATGATTCGGGGGCATCCCGCCGCCCTTCGGTCCACGTCTGTATCACTAGGCGATGCGGTGGTCTCTGTCGAGAATGACCGCCCCCGACGCGGCGAGGTGGTGACCTTGGTCCGCTGTGTCGGGGGCGTGGGGGGTTCGCGGCTGGCCCCGTCAACCTGAGCGGGGCCAGTCCGCTCCCCCTCGGGCTTGTCTCGTGACGCGATGTTGGTCCACCCCTGTATCACTGGGCTATTCGGTGGTCTCTGTCGAGAAAGCCCGCCTCCGACGCGGCGAGATGTCAATGTCCCAAACACGTGTCAGCGGCGTCGGGGGGCGGGGGTTTGCGGCTGGTCCTGGCCATCGCCTATCCGGGGCCAGTCCGCTCCCCCCTCGGGAATGCCCTCGGGGCGACGCGGCGAGTCGACTTACCCCGCGGACCGTCGCAGGCGGTGAGCGTCGGTCCGCCCGCCTCGCCTGAGCCACCACCGAGGGCCTGAGCGAGCTCCGAGTGGCCGTGCCATGCCCCGAGAGGCGGGATCGCACAATGCCATGGGCGATGACAGTCTGTCGACTGGGCGGTCAAGCCGAAGGGACGATCCGTCAATACCGCCTATGACGGCCGGCCCCGCCCCCGTTGCGCGTTGGGCGTATCCGAAGCGGCAGCGAGGACACGGCGGCCGGGCGAGGGTACTGCCGTTAGTGCGCCAACGAGCAGCACTAACGTGGCCCAACGTGACCTTGACCCCATTTTCCGGACCGCGCTTATAAGAGTCAGGCCTGGATAGATGCAGCATGGAGCGCTTCGAACTCCACGGGCGGAAGGTAGCCCAAGGAGCTGTGGAGGCGCTCGGGGTTGTAGAAGTGCTCGATCCACTCAGCCATGGCGATCGACAGCTCGATCTTGGTTCGCCACTTCTTGCGGTTGAGCAGCTCGATCTGCATCGTGCCCCAGAAGCTCTCCATCGGGGCGTTGTCGTAGCAGTCGCCGACCGTGCCCATGGAGCCGACGAGGTGCCTCGTGCGGATCAGCTCGCTGAAGCCCCACGAGGTGAACTGGCTGCCGTGGTCCGAGTGGATGATCGAGCCGGCACAGCTCCTTCGTGACTCTGCGGCCATCACCACGGCGTCGTTGACCAGCGCGGTGTCGCAGCGCCGGTCGATGGCCCAACCGACCACTCGTCGACTGAAGGCGTCGAGAACGACGCAGCAGTACAGCTTTCCCTCTCTCGTCGGGTGCTCGGTGATATCGCTGAGCCACAGGACGTTGGGCCGATCGACGGTGAAATTGCGCTGCACCAGGTCCTCTTCTGTGGCCTCGTTGACCAGGTTCTTCCTCCGCTTCTTGGGTCCCGGAAGTCCCTTGATGCCCAGCTCTCGCATGATAGAGAGGATCAGCTTCTTGTTGACGATCATGTTCTGCTCGCGCATCAGCGCGGCCCTGATGCGCAACATCCCATAGGTGCCGCGTGAGCGCTGATGGATGTCGGCGATCAGCCCACTGAGGAGCAGTCGGCGGATCTCGCGATCAGAGGGGATGCGGTACTTGAACTCGTAGAAGCACGAGCGCGAGACGCCGGCAATCCGACAGGCCACCCGTTCGGCGTAGCCCAGGTCGCTCAGGTCTTTGGCGACCTGGCACCGCCTTTTGGGCTGATGGGCTCCTCACCGTTGAAGAGCGCGCTG
>Ga0207761_1000755_pt1 | contig 11206 bp, 10 predicted proteins | sample LuqExpMetageno34_FD_187792 | JGI IMG/M metagenome (GOLD analysis project Ga0207761, IMG submission 187792) | Tropical forest soil microbial communities from Luquillo Experimental Forest, Puerto Rico - Sample 34 (SPAdes) | ecosystem: Environmental > Terrestrial > Soil > Tropical forest ... | reverse complement strand
CGGGAATCTCGACTCGTGCATCGCGCTGCGGACGATGGTCATCAAGAATGGCCTGGCGCATATTCAGGCGGGCGGCGGGATTGTCGCGGATTCCACTCCCGAGGGCGAATTCGACGAGTCGGTGAACAAGTCGAAGGCCCTGCTTCGCGCGTTGGAAGCGGCTCATGCAACACCGAAGAAGAGGGGAGGAAAATCATGATCCTTCTTCTCGACAATTACGATTCGTTTACCTACAACCTGGCACAGTATTTGGGCGAATTGGGCTGCACGCTGGAAGTACACCGCAACGACAAAATCTCGGTCGAGCAGATCGCGAAACACAAACCTGAGCGCATCGTCATTTCGCCGGGACCGTGTACCCCGCGCGAAGCCGGAATTTCCGTGGAATTGATCGAGAAGCTCGCGGAAACGTATCCGATTCTAGGCGTGTGTCTGGGGCACCAGGCGATTGGAGCGGCATTCGGCGCAAACATTATTCGCGCGCCCAAATTGTTTCATGGCAAGACCAGTGAGATCGAACACGACGGCAAGGGGATCTTCCGCGGGGTACCCAATCCGCTGACTGCCACGCGGTACCACTCGCTGATTGTGGAGCGAAAGTCGCTGCCGCGCTCGCTCGAAGTCAGCGCCGAGACGCGCGACGGAATTATCATGGGAGTGCGTCACCGCAAATTCAAAGTCGAAGGCGTGCAGTTTCACCCCGAATCGGTGCTTACCGAATCTGGCAAACAAATCCTGAAGAACTTCCTGTGTTTGTAATACAGCGCTCTTTTGTGGCGTCTCCCCAGCTATATTTAATTCTCCAGGTCTCCCCTTCCTCGCTCCAGACCCCCTGGAGTTCCCCATGCTGCCTCTCCGACGCGCTTCCGCACTTTTCCTTTCCTTCCTGCTTTGCTTCGTTGCCTTGCCAGTCTCGGGCGCTCCGCCGCAGCCGATCGGCATCCTCACACTGGCGAGCCAGGCCTATCTCAACGAGTCTGACGCGTTCCCGGGGCTCTCCGTTTATGAAGGCGAGCAACTGCTGACCGCGGCAGGGGGACGCATTGCGCTGCGTTCCGGGAAAGCGTCGTTAGCATTGGCAGAGAGGACGGAAGCCGCGCTGGTCCGGATTTCCGATGGCATGCACGCGGACCTGGATGCTGGAACGCTTCGGTTTTCCTGCGACGAGTCGCAAATCGTAGAAGTGCAAGCTGCAGGAGCGATGATTCGCCCCCAACGCGGCAAGCCGGCCGACGCTGGGGTCAGCATTCTCGGCCCGAAAATCCTGCAAATCGATGCCCGGCGAGGAAATTTGGAGTTCTCATATGGGCAAACTTTCCGCGACCTTCCTGAAGGGCAGACCTACCGCATCGATCTGGACGCGCCAGACAGATCCGAGAGTGAGGCGGGTACAGGCGCGCAGCCGGGTGGGCTGGCTCGCCAGGTCACGTATTACATTCTGGCTGCCGGGGCCGGAGGAGCGACGGGTTGGCTGACGTACCAAGCGGTGCATTCGGGAAACACGCCGATAAGCCCGGCCAAACCTTAGGTGTGCTAAGTCGCTGTGGTGAAAGCGCGGAGTTGTTCGAGCTTTGCCGTTGCTGCGCCCGACTCGATAGCTCGCGCAGCAAGCTTGGCGCCCTCGCGAAAATCGGCGGCGATGCCGGTAACCACCAGGGCGGCGGATGCGTTCATCAGCACGATATCACGGCAGGGGCCCGGCTCTCCTTCGAACAGGCGGCGAATCAGTGCGGCGTTTTCTTCCGGAGCGCCGCCGCGGAGTGTGTCGATCGGCGCGGGAGGCAAATCAAAGTCGGAAGGCGATACGACGAACCTTTTCACTATTCCGTTGCGGACTTCGGCGATCAACGTGTCTCCCGCTGTCGAGATTTCGTCCAAGCCGCCTTCGCCATGCACCACGAAGGCCCGCTTGACGCCAAGTTCGACGAGCGTCGAGGCGACGAGATCAATCAGATCGGCCGAGAAAACCCCAAGAACCTGATTCTCCGCATGGGCTGGATTGGTGAGCGGGCCGAGCAGATTAAAAACGGTGCGCTTGCCGATCTGCTTCCGTGCGGGCACGGCATGGCGGGCAGCCGCGTGCGCAGCTGGGGCAAAAAGGAACCCAATGCCCACATCGCGAATGGCTTGGCCGGCGCGCTGGAGCGGAATGTCGATGCGCACCCCGAGAGCTTCCAGCACATCCGCAGAGCCGCACTTGGAGCTGACCGAACGATTCCCGTGTTTCGCAACGCGCGCGCCCGCTGCCGAGGCTAGGAACGCTGCCGGCGTGGAAATATTGAAGGTGCCGCAACCATCGCCACCAGTGCCGCAAGTATCGACCATGTTCGCAGGGGGTGTGACGCCGTTTGCGAAAACCGGAGCGGCGTGGCGTCGGATCACCCGGGCAAATGCGCCGAGTTCGCCGGGATGGATGGGGCGCTGATTCAAGGCCAGCAGAAAACGAACAATATCCGGCGTGTCGATGCGGCCGGAAAGCAGCTCTTCCATCAGCGCTTCCGCTTCGATAGGGGAGACCGCCGCGAGTTCCTCGGTTCTGGCGATGAGTTGTTGTGCCGTGTTCATTTGACCGGGATGCGTGTTTAAGTTGCCTTGCCCGTGCCCGTTGTCTCAAGTAAACTTGTGTGTTTCACGAAGCCTCAAATTCTAACATCGGTGCACTGCTCCTATCGTCGCACAGGATGTTGGCCCTGATTCCGTCAGGGCCATTCAAAAGGCAGAAAAAATGAAGATCCATGAATATCAAGCGAAAGCCATCCTCTCGCGTTATGGGGTGACCACGCCGCGCGGCGAAGTGGCGTTCACCAAGGAAGAAGCACGCGAAGCCGCGCAACGGCTGAAGTCACACATCGTGGTGGTGAAGGCGCAAATCCACGCCGGAGGCCGCGGTAAAGGCGGCGGTGTGAAACTCGCGCGCTCGTCCGACGAAGCCGCGGAAATCGCCTCACAGATTTTGGGCATGAATCTCGTAACCGTACAGACTGGCCCGGGCGGAAGAATCGTTCGCCGGTTGCTGATTGAAGAGGGGCTGGACATCAAGCGCGAACTTTACCTAGGGTTGCTGATTGATCGCGAGTCCGGGCGGCCCGTGTTCATGGCCAGTTCGGCGGGAGGCATGGAAATCGAGCAGGTCGCGAAAGAGAATCCCAGCGCAATTTTGAAGGAGAGCATTCATCCAGCGATCGGCTTGCAGCCCTATCAGGCGCGCAAGATTGCGTTTGGGCTCGGCCTGAATGGCGAGCAAGTCACTGCCGCGGTGCCGTTTTTACAGTCTCTCTATCGCGCGTTCATCGATACCGATGCTTCGCTGCTGGAAATTAATCCCTGCGTGCTGACCGGCGAAGGGAAGCTGGTGGCCTTGGACGCCAAGATGACCTTCGACGATAACGCGCTGTTCCGGCACAAGGATCTGCGCGAACTGCGCGACCTGGATGAAGAAGATCCTCTCGAAGTGGAGGCTTCCAAGTACGGATTGAACTACATCAAGCTGGATGGCAGCGTCGCTTGCATGGTGAATGGCGCGGGCCTGGCGATGGCGACCATGGACATCATTAAGTATGCAGGCGGATCGCCAGCCAATTTTCTGGATGTGGGCGGCGGTGCAACCGCTGATCAAGTCAAGAGCGCCTTCAAAATACTGATGAGCGATCCCGCAGTGAAGGCCGTGTTCATCAACATTTTTGGCGGGATTTTGCGCTGCGACGTGCTGGCCACCGGCGTGGTGGCAGCGGCTAAGGACTTGAACGTGACGGTTCCGATTGTGGTGCGAATGGAAGGGACTAACGTGGAACGCGGACAGCAAATTCTAAAAGAGAGCGGGCTGAACTTCACGATTGCGGACGGGATGAAGGACGGCGCGCAAAAGGTCGTGGCGCTGGCGGGAGGTGCGCGATGAGCATCCTCGTGAACGAAAAAACCCGTGTGTTGATTCAGGGATTCACTGGCCGTGAAGGAACGTTTCACGCGCAACAGATGATCGAGTACGGAACGAACGTGGTCGGCGGCGTAACGCCAGGCAAGGGTGGAACCAAGCACCTCGAACGGCCGGTATTCAATACCGTGGCGGAGGGGGTGAAAGCTACGGGTGCAGATGCGTCGGTGATTTTCGTGCCGCCTGGCTATTCGGCGGACGCGATCCTCGAGGCGGCGGATGCGGGATTGCCGCTGACGGTTTGCATCACCGAAGGCATACCGGCACTCGATATGGTGCGTGTGGCCGAAGTGCTGAAATCCACGAAAACGCGGCTGATTGGCCCGAATTGCCCAGGCATCATTTCCCCGGGCAAGTGCAAGATGGGGATCATGCCGGGGCGGATTCACAAGCAGGGAAATGTGGGCGTGGTGAGCCGCAGTGGCACTTTGACGTATGAGGCGGTGCATCAACTGACGCAACTTGGCATCGGGCAATCGACCTGCATCGGCATCGGTGGGGACCCGATCATCGGCACAACTTTTCTTGATGCGATCAAGATGTTCCACGAAGACTCTGACACGCACGCGATCGTGCTGATCGGCGAAATTGGCGGCAACGCCGAGGAGCGCGCCTCGGAGTGGATCAAGGTGAACGTGAAAAAACCGGTGGTCGGGTTCATCGCAGGGCAAACTGCTCCACCAGGGCGTCGCATGGGCCACGCCGGCGCGATCATCAGCGGCGGCCAAGGCACAGCAAAGGATAAATACGCCGCGATGAAAGCTGCGGGGATTCACACGGTCGAGACTCCGGCAGACTTGGGAAGCACTGTTGCGGCGGCGCTGAAGTAGAAATCTAAAATTCACAACGCAGAAATCATTAAGGAGAAATCTGTGCCAATTGAGCGGACGTTTGCAATCATCAAGCCTGACGCGGTTGGGCGTGGGCAGCAGGGCGAGATCTTGGCGCGAATTCACAAGGCCGGGTTCAAGATTGTCGCGATCAAGACCATGCGGCTGACCAAGGAAGAGGCCGGCGGATTTTACGCAGTCCATCGCGAGCGGCCATTCTTCGGTGAACTCACGGATTTCATGAGCTCCGGCAAGATCGTCGCCATGGTGCTCGAAGCGGAAGGCGCCATTGCCAAGTGGCGCGACACGATGGGAGCGACCGATCCCAAGAAGGCCGCCCCGGGCACGATCCGGCACGACCTCGGCACCAGCATCGGCACGAACTGCACGCATGGCTCGGATGCTCCCGAAACTGCGGCGTTCGAGATCGGTTACTTCTTCTCCGGCATGGAATTGATTTAGGCCGGAGGCATTTCTGGAGCAGGGGCGCGGCTTTCCGTGCCCCTTTTGCTTTCCGTGACGTTTTTCTTGCGTCAGAGTAAACTAGCCTTCCCACTCGATTCTGTTCCAGGAGGTATCCATGCCTGGTATCTGCCGACGCCAATTTCTCCGCCATACCGCTTCCGCTGCAGCCGCCGCCTGGTTGAATGCCACGCTTGCGAAGCGTTTGGCTGCACTCCCTTCCACGACCGCGAAGGTCTCCGCCGCCGACACGGTGACTCTCGGAAATACCGGCATCAAAACGTCGCGGCTGGCGATGGGGACCGGCACGGTTGGCTCCGGGCATCACTCGAACCAGACGGCGCTTGGCATCGACGGTTTATCTCGGTTGCTGCAGAACGGCTACGACAACGGACTGCGCTTTTTTGACGCAGCCGATTCGTACGGCAGCCATCCGCACGTCGCGGATGCACTGAAGCACGTGGACCGGAGCAAGGTCACGTTGCTGACGAAGTCGTGGGCGCGCACGGCGCCGGAAATGCGCGCGGACCTGGACCGTTTCCGCAAGGAGCTGGGCACCGACCATCTCGACATCGTGCTGATGCACTGTGTGACCGACGGCGATTGGACCACGAAGTACCGTTCCGCCATGGACGCGCTCTCTGAAGCGAAGGAGAAAGGCATCATTCGCGCACATGGCTGCTCTTGCCATTCGATTGAAGCCTTGCGAGCAGCTGCGAAATCGCCGTGGGTGGAAGTGGATCTGGTGCGCATCAATCCTGTAGGTGCGCACATGGACGCCGACCCCGACACCGTCGCCAGCGTGATTCGCGAAATGCGCGTCGCCGGAAAGGCTGTGGTTGGCATGAAGATTCTGGGCCAGGGCGATCTGCGCCATCGCCAGGATGACGCCATTCGTTACGCGCTTGGACTTGGATTGCTCGACGCGTTTACCATCGGGGCGGAATCGCAGCAAGAGCAGATGGATCTGCTCCGGCGAATTTCCGCCGCCGCGTAGCTTCAGTCGTTCATTTGTGTTCACGACCCCGGGGTCTACACTCTGAGGTATGGCCTCACTGCATGAACTCGGCCGCGTCCTTCTGATGCTCGGCGGGATGCTAATCTTGCTGGGCGCATTCTTTTTCTTTGGCGGGAAACTGCCATTCCGTTTTGGTCGCCTGCCGGGCGATATCGTCCATGAGGGCGAACACACGACTTTTTACTTCCCCGTGGTTACCTGCCTGGTACTGAGCGTTGGGTTGACGCTCGTGTTCTGGATCATTTCGCGCTTCCGCCGGTAAGGCGCCGTTGGCGCGGCACTTTGCGTCGCGTTAGACTGGGCAAAGCGCATGAGTCAGCTTCAATTCAATCTCCAGCCCGAGCGGCGCTTGTTCACGGTCAGCGACCTGACCGCGCGCATCCGCGATTTGCTGGCGCGGAACTTCACGGATATTTCCGTGCAGGGCGAGATTTCCAACTGCCGGTCCGCTGCTTCGGGCCACTACTACTTCACGCTAAAGGATGACCGCGCGCAGGTCCGTTGCGTTTTCTTCAAACAACAGCAGCGTGGCATGAAGTTCAAACCCGAAGACGGCCTGCAAGTCACGGTGCGAGGTTCAATCAGCGTCTACGAAGCGCGAGGCGAGTATCAGATTTATGTGGAATCACTTGATCCTGTAGGCCGCGGGGCGCTGCAGCTTGCTTTTGAGCAGTTGAAGCGACGTCTCCAGGAAGAAGGACTGTTCGAGGCGGACCGCAAGAAGCCGTTGCCGCTGCTGCCGAGCCGCATCGGGCTCATCACTTCGCCAGTCGGCGCGGCAGTGCGCGATGTGGTGCGCATTCTAACGCGGCGTTTTCCTAACGTGCATCTGACGCTGTATCCCGTGCGCGTGCAAGGTGTGGAAGCGGTCGCCGAAATCGTCGTGGCGCTGCGGTATTTTTCGCGAATGCAGGCGGCCGACGTGATTCTGTTGGTGCGCGGCGGGGGCTCGCTCGAGGATTTGTGGTGTTTCAATGAAGAGGCGGTTGCTCGCGCGATTGTGGCCTCCGCTGTGCCGGTGATTTCCGGCGTCGGCCACGAGACGGACTTCACGATTGCCGATTTCGTTGCGGATGTGCGTGCGTCGACACCGTCCGCTGCCGCGGAACTGGTCGTTCAGACGCGACGCGAGTTCGATAAGCACGTGGCCGACTTGCGGGACGCGCTTGACAGCCAGATCCGTTACCGCCTGGCTGTGCTTTCGCGGCGCATACACGAACTGAACGGCCGCCGCGGATTCCGCCGCCCGCTCGATATTTTGAGGCAGACCCGGCAACGAGCCGACGGTCTGACTTCGCGCCTTGCCCTGGGGCTGAAAGCGCGGCTCACCACGGCTCATCGCCGGTTCGCTCTGGCCCACACGCGCATTATGAAATTCGATTTCGGCCGCAAGATGGCGGCGCTGCGGCTAAGCGTCCAGAAACGCGATCACGATCTTTGCGCGCGCATCGAACGGACGATTCGCTTGAAGCGCGATCGTTGGGAGCGTCTGGCGCTGCAACTCGAAGAGCGTAGCCCTCTGAAGGTTCTCGAACGCGGCTATGCCATAGCCACGGATGCCGCCGGAAATGTGCTGCGCGATTCGGCGCAAGTCGCCGTCGGAGATTCGGTCAACGTCCAGCTCCACCGCGGAAAGTTGTCAACGGACGTAAAAGACAAAACAGATTAGAAGTTAATTTCGGGTGCTACTCTTCCTCGTCGCCGGCGACCTTGAGGACGGCGAGGAACGCTTCCTGCGGGATGTCCACCTGGCCGACGCGCTTCATGCGCTTCTTGCCTTCTTTTTGTTTTTCGAGGAGCTTGCGTTTGCGGGTGATGTCTCCGCCGTAGCACTTGGCCAAAACGTTTTTGCGCATTGCCGCAACGGTTTCGCGCGCGATGATGCGGCTGCCAATGGCGGCTTGAATGGGCACTTCGAACATCTGGCGCGGAATCAGCTTGCGCAGGCGGGTGGCCAGTTCGCGGCCGCGTTCGTAGGCCTGCTCGCGATGACAGATCAATGCCAATGCGTCGACTGGCTCGCCGCCAACTAGCACGTCGAGCTTTACGAGGTCAGATTCCTTGTATCCGGCAAGATGGTAATCGAGCGAAGCGTAGCCCCGGGAAACGCTTTTCAGCCGGTCGTAAAAGTCCAGCACGATTTCATTCAGTGGAAGTTCGTAGGTCAGCATCACACGCGTGGGCGAGAGGTACTCGAAATTCTTCTGCACGCCCCGCTTGTCCTGGCACAGCTGCAGGATGCCGCCGACGGAATCGTCGCTGGTGATAATCATCGCCTTGATGATCGGCTCTTCGATTTTCTCCATGTCAGAGGGACTTGGGAATTTCGAAGGGCTGTCCACTTCAACGACTTCGCCGCCGATACGTGTGATGCGATAGCGCACGCTGGGCGCGGTGGTAATCAGGTTGAGGCCGAACTCGCGCTCCAGCCGCTCCTGCACGATTTCCATGTGCAGCAAGCCGAGGAAACCACAGCGGAATCCAAAACCAAGCGCGACCGAGTTTTCCGGCTCGTAGAAGAATGCCGCGTCATTTAACTTCAATTTGCCGAGCGCGTCGCGCAGCGGTTCGTATTCGTCGGCAAGCACGGGAAACAGGCCTGCAAAGACCATCGGCTTCGTAGCTTCGAAACCGGGAAGTGGCGGCGCGGTGCTCCCAACTTCGACAATGGTGTCACCCATGCGGGCATCGGCCACCTGCTTGATGTTGGCGACGACAAAGCCGACGTCTCCGGCCTCCAGTTCCTGCAGCGCGATGGGTTTCGGGGTGAGCGCACCCAGTTGTTCGACGTCGTACGATTCATCTCCCGCGCAGAGCTTGATTTTCATATGCTCCGAAACACGTCCCTGTTTCACGCAGACCAGCACCACGGCTCCACGGTAGGAATCGAACCAGGAATCGAAAATCAACGCTTGCAGGGGATTGTCCGCGCTGCCTTTCGGCGGAGGAACCCGCTGCACAATCGCTTCGAGCACTTCTTCCACACCAATACCGCTTTTTGCGCTGATCAGTAGCGCATCATCGGCGGGAATCGCCAGCACGTTTTCAATTTGCTCTTTGACAAAATCAGGCTGAGCGGCGGGCAGATCGATCTTGTTAATCACCGGAATAATCGTGAGATTGTGCCCGGCCGCCAGAAACGTGTTCGCGACCGTCTGCGCTTCCACCCCTTGGCTTGCATCGACCACCAGCAGCGCACCTTCGCAAGCGGAAAGCGCGCGCGAAACTTCATAAGAAAAATCGACGTGCCCCGGCGTATCGATCAGATTCAGCCGGTAAGTGTTTCCATCCTTCGCGTTGTAATGCAGGCGAATGCTCTTCGCTTTGATGGTGATGCCGCGCTCGCGCTCCAGGTCCATGGAGTCAAGCACCTGCTCATGCATCTCGCGCTGCGTCAACGCGCCGGTCATTTCCAGCAGGCGGTCGGCCAGAGTCGACTTGCCGTGGTCGATATGCGCGATGATACAAAAATTCCGTATGAACTTCGGGTCCATTCCCGTCCAGTACCGCCAGGCTGTTCCTGATGGTTTTACGAGATAAACGGCGGGCCTAAACGCTCGGGCGAGCGCAACTCACCCTGCTCGAAACCTTGCCGTGTAGACATCTAGTTTGCCACAAACGCCAGGGAGCGTCAGCCTGCGGGCTGCCCGCGCGCCCGCGGCCCGTTAGCGGATTGCCCATCGGCCTCCCAGTCTGGTTTGGCCGCGTTTAGCACCGCGGTATATAGTGAAAGATAGTCCCCGAGGCGATGGAATTCGCCGAAATGGGGAGGTTTCGAGGGTTAGCGGGCCGATGCCTCCTGATATCAGCAAGAATCTCGAACGAGCAAAAAAACTTCTCGAGAAGAATCGCTTCGAGGACGCCATCGAGGCCTACCTCACGGTTCTCGCCGAGGCGCCGCAAAACGTCGAGGCGACGCAGATGCTCGGCGACCTGTATACCAAGATGGATTTGCCGGATCGCGCTGCGGTCTACTATGGCCACCTGTTCGAGTTGCTGGTTGAACCCAAGGATGAATCGAAGGCGCTGGCGATCTACAACCGCTTTTTGAGAAACTCGCAGACGCCGCAGCCTCCCGAACGTATCGCGCGCTACGCATTTTTGCAGCAGAAACAGAACCACGCCGAAGAGGCCATCGAGCAATATTCGAAAGCGGCCGAACTGTTTTCGCAAGCCGGACGGAACGAAGACGCTTTGTTCTGCTGGGAGCGCACCGCGCAACTCGATCCGGAGAACATGACCCGGCAGATGAAAGTTGCGGAGACAGCTTCGCAGTTGGGTAAGAATGCGCTGGCCGCGCGCTCATTCCTGCGTGCCGGCACATTGGCGTCGGCAGGCGGCGCTCATCAGGATGCACTGAAGCTTCTTGGCCGCGCATACACGCTGGCTCCAAATGAGCGCAGCGTGGCGCTGCTGTATGCGGAAGCCAAGCTTCGAAATGGCGAAGCTGCGGAAGCAGCCGCTCTTCTGGAACCGTTCGCGCCAAACGAAAACGATCTGGAGTTTCTCGAGACGTTTGCCGACGCGTTGCAGCAAGCCGGGCAGTTGGATCGGGCACGCTCCATTCTGGAGCGGTTGCTGCGAGAGAAGAATGAGGGCATACCCCGCCTGATGAGCCTGGCTGATTCGTTCGCAGACGCCGGCCAGGACCCAAAATCGGTGGAAATCCTGCTTGCGGTCAAGCGGCGCATGTTCGCGGACAAAAAGCAAAACGAATTCATGGCGCAATTGCAGGAAATCAGCAGTAAACACCCGGAATCGATTCCGATTCTGGAATTCTCGGCCGCTTTGTATAACGAATTGAACCGCGAATCGCAGTACTTCGAAGTGCTGATCCGGATCTTCGACGCTAACTACAATTCCGGAAGCTTTACGAAGGCCAGTGAAGCGCTGGAGCATCTGGTCGACATCGATTCCTACGACTATCGCAATCAGGAGCGCCTGGAGAAGTTGCGTGGACGGGTG
>Ga0207761_1000753_pt1 | contig 11222 bp, 8 predicted proteins | sample LuqExpMetageno34_FD_187792 | JGI IMG/M metagenome (GOLD analysis project Ga0207761, IMG submission 187792) | Tropical forest soil microbial communities from Luquillo Experimental Forest, Puerto Rico - Sample 34 (SPAdes) | ecosystem: Environmental > Terrestrial > Soil > Tropical forest ... | reverse complement strand
CAAGCGTACGGCACGCGGTCAGGTGTTTGGAACAACTCCCACTGCTTGCCGATGTCCACCAGGCGTGATACCTGCGACTTGGGTTCCTTGACTTCAGTTTGATCACCATTCTGCTCGTCTGCTTTATCCAACAGCGCTGCCATGGCTTCATCACCGAATTCAGCAACGAAATCGTCAGGGCCGTTGACACCCTCATTGGCAGGGAGAATACAGCGCAGGACTTTGCAGCCTCTCTTTCGCAACTCTGCCATCAAAGCCGTTTGCGCCTGCTATACCTTGGATTAGTGGCGACGTTTGCATCCAGTAATACATGCAACTTGCGGCCGTTGCAGCAATCGAGATCTGAAACTGGTCCAAGCCAGTCTGAAATATGGATACACGATCCCCGCCATGCTCCTCGTGGCCGAACCGGTAATGCCGTATAACTCACGTGCTTCGGCGCTCCGCTTGGAGGCAGTTGACCCAGGCGGCGGGAATTTCAGGGTTCCGCTTCCACGATCTTCGCCACCATACAATCACCGAGCTTGCGGAGTCACAAGCGAGCGATCAGACGATCATGAGCATCGCTGGCCACGTCTCTCCTAGAATGCTGGCGCACTACTCCCATGTTCGAATGGAGGCTAAGCGAAACGCATTAGACGCGTTGTCGAGGATGAGCGAAAGACAGGGTTACGACACAAAGAACGACACAAAACAGGATTCTGAGCTGAGGCTTGCTGCGGAAGTGATTGAGAAGAATGGTAGGCACGAGGAGACTCGAACTCCTGACCTCTACCGTGTCAAGGTAGCGCTCTAACCAACTGAGCTACGCGCCTACAACAACTCACAATTTTATCAGGGAACGCTAGGGAACGGAAGCCGTCACCCCACGCAAAGTCCCTGCTTGCACAAAGCGCTCGCGATGTTTTGACCGCTTGGCACCTCGGCTTTATGCTCGAGGTGCTGTCTGATGCAATGTGGCGTGAAACCCAATGTGGGACGCTTTTATCTCCTATGCGCGCGAAGACCTTGGATTGGCGGAGCGGTTACACCTTGCGCTGGTTCAATCTGAGAAAACGGTCTGGCGCGACGTGCAGGACATTGCTGCTGGTGAGGTCTTTTGGAGTCGCATCGAAGACGCAATCTCAGGATCACACTATCTGCTGTTCGTCATGACCGACCGTTCGTTGGGTTCGGCCAATTGCAGAAAAGAGATTGACTTCGCTTCGCAGTCTAACAAACGCATTCTCCCAATCGACTTTCGGTCGGTAAGGACTGGGTCGGTCTGGGGCGAAATAGCAGGCACTCAGTGGATCTACGCTGACGGTCGTTTTGACTCGGCGGTCCTCGAGTTGGTGCAGGCGCTCAACGGTATTCCCCAATATCGTCGGCTCCATACTCAATGGCTGGATCGGGCACGTGAGTGGTCGGGAAACAATCGCGACAAGAGTAACTTGCTTCGCGGGACGGAACTGGCAGCTGCGGAGCAATGGCTGGAACAGAGCGTCACGCTGCAACCTGCGCCTACCGATTCGCAAATCGAGTTCATCAAGGCAAGCCGGACTGAAGAGGATAGTTCACGAGACCGCATGCTTGCTCGGCGCCTTTCGAATCAAGCAGAGGTCCTGTTTTCTGAGGGTGCCAGCATGCTTGAGAAAAGCTTGTTGATCGCCGTCGAATCACTGCGGCGGCAGCCGATGATGGGTGCGCATCGCGTCCTTACCCAGGGATTAGAGCGGCTCCCGACTCGACTTCCCCCAATCGAGCTGCCGGAGATCTTCGCTGTCAATGCCGATCCGCCATTGCTAGCCACTGTCGAACCTGATCAAGACGCCATCAAGATAACCGCTTTGTCTGCAACGGGTGACATAAGGGCAATTCGTGCTGGCATCGACAACATCACGGCTTTGGAATTCTCCCGCAGCAAAGGTCTTTTGCTGGTGCGTTATCGAGACAGCTTTGCCAAAGTAATTGACGCCGTAAGCCAGAAGGAGATCTTGACCGCGCGCTCACGGGGCACCATCTCACAAGTCAAGTTTAGCCACGACGAGAAGCTCCTCTTAGTCCTGGACCAGACAGGTAGCCTGCAGATATTCGACTTGCACACCGGGGCCACCTCACTCGAAATGGTCAGGGAAGATTGGCAGGGAGTCACATGCACTGCATTCCACGGGAAGTGGATTGCGATGCAAGAGGCGGACCAAGACGTGGTGATTCATTCCTTGCCGGACATGGAAGAGATACTGCGGCTGGAACCGGGCGAATTGGAAAGGATGGAGTTCTCTCCGGACGGTACCCGATTCCTGACCGTCCCCACGAGGGGCGGGCAGCCGGAACTTTGGCACATGGAGACCGGGAAGAGCATCAGCTCTTTTGAAGCGCATAACTGGGGTGTAAATGGAGTTGCTTTCCGGCCCCAAACTGGCCACCTCGCGACTGCCAGCTCAGACCGCACGGCTCGCCTCTGGGATGCCAACGGAGTGAATATCCAAGTGCTGGAGCACGAGACCGAGGTGTTTGATGTGCTGTGGGCAAACGACGGAAATTCATTCTGTACCAGAGAGAGGAACGGCACGGTGCAATGGTGGGACACTCTCGGGCGCAGCTTGGGAAGTACTCCTGCAGACGATGCGTGGCGCACGATTCTGGGAATGTACGGTGCCGCAAGAACAAGAATGCTGATCACCGCGGCTGAGACAACCCTTGAACGGTGGGTATTTGGGAATGCTTCAGGCCCGTTGGCTTTCCTGAATGACAAAAACCCTCTGCTGACAAGTGTCGCCTTCAGCAACGATGGCCGCTATCTGGCGCAGCTTTCCGATTACCATCGCTTGCTTGTGAACGACGTCCGCACGGGCAGTGAGGTTTTGGCTGCTGAGTCCGACCAGCCGAACGATGTAACGCTGGTGAGCGCGTCTCCTGATCCGCGCTATTTCCTTCTGCATAGTCCTACGACCTTCCTCGCCGACATCGATACTCGACAAGTGACTCGGTTGGGCATTCAGGTCGCCGAAGAAATTGCGTGGTCCCCGACAGGTCGCCTGCTGGCCGGCGAAGGAGCAGACCGGTTCGGCGAGGTATGGTCCATGCCTGACGCCAAATTGCTCTTCACTGGCGATCAAATCGTATGGGGCTTGGCCTTCAGCCCCGACGAGCAGACGTTAGCACGCGTGGGTCCCAATGCACCGTTACGCCTGACCCGGATAAGCGACGGCACCACGCGGGCATTCTTGGGTCACCAAGGCAGTACGTACTCCTGCACTTTTAGCCGGGATGGATCGATGGTCGCCTCCAGCGGCGAGGATGGCACGGCTCGAATTTGGGATCCCTCAAGCGGCCGCGAAGTGCGATGTCTGTGCCACACGCCGAAGACAATCGTCCGGCAGGTTACATTCTCCCCAGATAGTCGCTTCGTCGCAACCTGCGGAGACGACAAAACTGTGCGAGTCTGGAGCCTGACCGACGGCCAGGAATCCTTCCGAGGCCTTCATCGGGAGAAGGTGAACGTTGTGCGGTTTGATCCAACAGGGCACTACTTGGGAAGTGGCGCAGAAGATCAGACAGCGCGGGTCTGGGATCTGGTAAGCGGCGAAGAAATTGCGCGTTTTCAGCATGAAGAATACGTTTACGATATTCAATTCTCGCCCGATGGCAACTTCCTGGTCACGTTGAGTGCGTACGGAACCCGCAGAGTTGGCAGGTTATGGCTGTGGAATCCCACCGAGCTGGTTCGACAGATTGAATCGCGCTTGACCCGGACCCTAAGCACCGATGAAAGGCTGTACTATCTAGGCACTTCGTAGGTAGCAATGACTTGGTTCGCCGCACGCGAATCAAATATGGAGCGGACCTGGCCAAAGCTTTGCGTGAAATTCACTTCGATGAGCTGGCCGCCCGTAGTATTGTGATGCACTGCGTGTTTATTCCTCTATTTGCATTCCGGGAGCTCAGGCGGGTGATGGGCGAAGACGAGTCCCGAACTTTGCTTTTCGCATCGGGAGGCGGGGGCAAAGCCGCCTAGCTTATGGCTCGGCCATTCCGCTTTCTTGCAATGTCCTTGATGAGTGAGATTCTCCACCCGGGAAAGTGGCTAACATTAGCGGTCGTGCTCGCTGCACTGCCCTTTGCCGCCGGCGCTCAGACCTTCGAGGTGCTGCCCGAGATCGATGCGTATTACCGATTCAATCCGAACCTGCGTGCGTATTTTCAAGCCAAGGATACGCGGGAGGGAGGTGAACCGACGACGGCGGAAATCGGCCCGAGTCTCGACTTCCATATGAAGTCGCTACAGAAGTTAGTCGAAATCGCCAAGTTCGACTTGGACGAATCGAAATCTCAACTGCTATTGTTCTCGGTCGGATATAGATATTTGCCGACTCCAGGCGAGCCCCCGACCAATCGCTTCGAGCCGTATGTGACCATTCATCTTCCCTCACCCGGACGGCTGCTGCTCTCCGACAGAAACCGGGCGGACCTCGACTGGAAGAGCGGGAGTTTCTCCTGGCGCTACCGCAATCGCATTGACGTGGAACGGCCGATGCAAATTCACAGCTATCACCTCTCGCCGTATGTGAGCGCGGAGTTCTGGTACACCAGTCAATATTCGAAGTGGAGCACCACATCTATTTTTGCCGGCTGTATATTTCCACTCGGGAAGCATGTCGGCTTCAATCCGTATTACGAGCACGAGAACAACACGGGCAAGAGCCCGAATCAACAATTGAATCAGCTGGGCCTCATCCTCAACCTGTGGTTCTAGGAAGTGTGAAGGTGCCGGACGAGAATCGCCGCGAAGCCGATTCTTCCGGCCATTGAGTGTGGCAAGTCACCGCACCCGCGGTCATATGTGACAGTTTTCAACCCGGGACTCTCGTGATTAAATAGCATCCCACGTCTTCAAGACTGCCAGTACGGAGCCGCGTATGACTCGACACAAAAATCTGACACTCGCTGTGGTCCTCCTGGGCCTCACCGTGCTCACAGGATGTCAGCATCTGGTGATCGACACGGAGAAGATCGTCAGGGCTGACGTTGACCTTCCGGAGATCGTCGGTATTATCGCCGGGTTCGGGACGACCTTTGCCGCCTTTCCCGACTTGATGGCCATGCTGCGGCGTCGCTCGAGCGAGGGCATGAACCCGCGGATGGGCGCAATCATGGGGGCATTTCAGATTCTTTGGGTGTACTACGGACTGCTAATCGCATCCCGACCTGTGATCATTTGGAATGTTATTGCCGTTTTCATCAATTTCCTTACCGTGGGGGCGTATGCTTATTTTCTGCGCCAGGAACGAGCCAGGTCCCGCCCCGCCACTGAATCGAAATTTAACTCGTAAAGGAGTGCTTCCATGAAATCCTCAAGTCAACTAGGTACGCCGCTAGTCTACGAGCAGGTGACTGAACAGAAGCGATTGAACACGGCCCGCGAGGAAGGAGTGCCGTGGAAGAAATGGGGACCGTATCTCAGCGAGCGGCAGTGGGGCACGGTACGCGAGGACTACAGCGAGGACGGAAATGCCTGGGACTACTTCTCGCACGATCAGTCGCGTTCTCGCGCTTATCGATGGGGCGAAGACGGAATGGCCGGCATCTCCGATGACAAACAGCTGCTTTGTTTCGCTCTGGCCTTATGGAACGGTCGCGATCCCATCCTGAAGGAACGCATGTTCGGCCTGACCAACAGCGAGAGCAACCACGGCGAAGACGTCAAGGAATACTACTTTTACATCGACAGCACTCCCACGCACTCGTACATGAAGTATTTGTACAAGTATCCGCAGCGGGAGTTTCCCTATAACGATCTTCTGCAAACCAATCGGCGGCGCTCGCGCGATGAGTTCGAGTACGAATTGCTCGACACCGGCGTTTTCGACGACAACCGGTATTTCGACGTATTCGTGGAATACGCGAAGGTGGAGCCGGAAGACGTGCTGATCAAAGTCTCGGTGCACAACCGTGGCCCGGAGACCGCACAAATTCACGTGCTTCCTACTCTCTGGTTCCGCAACACTTGGACGTGGGAGGAGGACGAGGCGAAGCCCGTCATTCGGGCGGACAAAGGAGCCATACACGCTTCCCATCAGAAGCTAGGCGAGTTCACGCTGCAATGCGAAGGCGCGACGGAGTTGCTGTTCACCGAGAATGAGACCAATAACCATCGTCTATGGGGACAGGCCAACCCGACTCCCTACGTGAAGGACGCATTCCACGAATTTGTCGTGGCAGGAAACGCGAATGCCGTGAATCCGGCGAAGATGGGAACCAAGGCGGCTGCGCATTATGTGATCAGCGTGCCCGCGGGGGGCAGCAAGGTTGTGCGATTGCGCCTTAGCAACAAACCCGCTGCTGATGCGTTTGCGAAGTTTGACGAAATCTTTGCCGAGCGCCAGGCCGACGCCGACGAATTCTACGATCGAATCACGCCGAAGAATCTGAGCGAAGACGAACGACGCATTCACCGCCAGGCCTTGGCGGGCATGTTGTGGTCCAAACAGTATTACTATTTTGACCTCGACAAATGGCTGCTGGAGCATGACGCTCATCCCATACTGGGGTCTAAACAGGGGAGGTCCCGCAATGCGGAGTGGTTCCACATGCTCAACAGCGACGTCATCTCCATGCCCGACAAATGGGAGTATCCCTGGTACGCAGCGTGGGATCTGGGTTTCCACACGATTGCCCTTTCGCTGGTGGATTTCGATTTCGCCAAAGAGCAGCTCCTGTTAATGCTGCGCACCCTCTACGCCCATCCGAACGGACAGATTCCGGCGTATGAGTGGAACTTCAGCGACGTCAATCCCCCGGTGCACGCCTGGGCTACTCTGTTTCTGTTCAGAATTGAAACCGAGTTAGGGCGGGCCGACATGCGCTTCCTGGAGCGGTCCTTCCAGGGACTGATGCAAAATTTCAACTGGTGGATCAACCGCAAGGACCCGGAAGGAAAGAATGTGTTCGCGGGCGGCTTCCTGGGGTTGGACAACATCGGAGTGTTTGATCGCAGCGCACCCCTGCCCACTGGCGGGCATCTGGACCAGGCGGACGGCACGGCTTGGATGGCGTTCTATTGCTTGTGCATGCTGGAAATCGCGCTCATCCTGACGGAGTACGACGCGGTGTATGAGGAAATAGCCGGTCGCTTCCTCGAGCACTTCGCATGGATTACCTACGCTATGGACCATGTCGGCGGGGGCGACGAGCAGATGTGGGACTCGACGGATGGGTTCTTCTACGATTTGCTGCACTTCCCCAACGGCAACGCCACGCGTTTGAAAATTCGCTCGATGGTAGGCCTGCTGCCGCTATGTGCCGCCAACGTGTTTGAGGCGGGCACCTTCAAGGAACACCCCAAGATCTTCGAGCAGATTGAGCTGTTCCGGAAGCGTCATCCACAGGTGTTTCAGAAGCTCGTCAGGTCCGACGATATCGCCGCCGGAGGATACCAGGGCCGCAGGCTCGCTTCGGTGTGCGACAAGGAGAAGCTGACGCGCATTCTGCGATATATGCTGGACGAAAACGAGTTCTTCAGTCCCTACGGCATTCGGTCGCTGTCGCAGTATCACCGTGACCATCCTTTTGTGTTTTACCTGGAAGGACGCGAATACCGGGTAGATTATCTGCCGGCGGAATCGAACACCGGCATGTTCGGCGGCAACTCCAACTGGCGGGGACCGATCTGGATGCCGGTCAACGCGCTGATTATTCGCGGGCTGATACAGATGTATCCGTTCTACGGACCGGACTTCAAAGTCGAGTGTCCGACTGGCTCAGGGAACTATTTGACGCTTTTTGAGGTGGCGCACGAGATCGCCCGCCGGCTGTCGAGCATGTTCCTGCGTGACGCCAGCGGCAAGCGACCGGTCTATGGAGGAACGAAGAAGTTTCAGGAAGATCCTTACTGGAAGGATTACATCCTGTTCTACGAGTACTTCCATGGCGACAACGGCGCGGGATTGGGAGCAAGTCACCAAACGGGGTGGACTGGCGTTATCGCGCGTCTTCTCGATTTGTTTGCGCGTATAACTCCTGAAGCTACCCTGCAGGGAGCCGGCAAATTTATGGGTGAAATGACGCGTCAGCAGGTTACCGGGAAAGTTGCCTAGAGCAGATAGACCGCAACCGCTGAGCCGCGGTTTCAGGCTGATCGTTCGCCACTTTTCGGACGAGAGCGCCTTTGGCCATGGGACATACAGATGCTTTCGCCTGTGAAGAAGCGATACGCTCGAAGCAGGTCGCTTGACCGAGATGGTGTGCTCGCCATCGCGCTGGCTTTCTTCTTGCTCGCGAGCCCATCGGCGATTGCGTCGGCGCAACCTGCAAAATCCGCGGCGACTCCGCCGGCCAACGCTGGACCTACCGATCCCCTCCACCGTGAGACTCCTCGCAGTACGGTGGAAGGGATGTTGACCTGCGGAGAGCACCAGGACTTCGCGTGCCTTGCCCGATACCTGCAACCGGTTCCGGGCCTGGACCTGGACCCTCTGGAACTGGCGAGGGAATTTCACGCCCTGCGTTCGAGGTACAAGGGCAACCTCGCCTCATTCAGCGACGATCCCAATGGCAGGCTGGAAAAGGGGCTCCCCCCTGGCCAACAGCGGGCTGGAGTTGTGGTAGCAGGCGGCACGACCACAGACGTGCTCCTGGTGCGGGTGGACGATCCGGCCTACGGGAAGATCTGGCTGGTTTCGAGCGAGACGGTCGCGAAAATCCCGCAGCTCTACGGCGAAAAGCAGGCAGAGCTGCCTACAGAAGTTGAACGAATCGTGCCAGCCACTTTGAGAAGCCATTACGTGCTTGGCATGTCGCTTGCGCAATGGATCGGCTGGATTCTTTCCATTCCAATCTCGTGGGTGTTGGCCTGGTTGCTGGCATTCGTCTTGAGTGTGCCCAGGCGACTCTGGCGCGCGTTGCGAAACGTCTCCATTAAGACGATCTGGGAGACCGACCTCGGCCTGCCGCTCAGGTGCATTATTGCAATTCTGATTCACGGTGTTTTCGTGTACCTGCTTGAGCCGCCACTCTTATATCGCGAGCATTACTTTCGTTTTCTGGCGGCGCTCTTGGTTTTGTGCCTGGCGTGGCTTGTCAGCAGAATTGCGGACCGGGGCTTCGACCACGCGGTAAATCGCCGGCGCACCTCAGGCAGAGGCGGAGAATCGATTCTGGTTCTGGTGCAGCGAGTCAACCGCATCGTGCTGCTCATCATTGCCTTTGTCGCCGCAATGGCGTTGTTCGGAGTGGACGTTAAGACCACGCTCGCCGGTCTCGGCATAGGCGGCCTTGCGATCGCCCTGGGTGCGCAGAAAACTCTGGAGAACCTCATCGGCGGAGTGTCGTTGCTGATGGACAAAGCAGTACATGCGGGTGACTTCTGCGAGATCGGCGGCAAGCTCGGCACAGTCGAAGATATCGGGCTTCGGTCTCTCAGGTTGCGGACCCTGGATCAGAATCTGCTGGTTGTTCCAAACTCGGCACTTGCGTCGATGCAGTTTCAGAACATGAAGGCTCGCCCAAAATTGCTGATCAGCCAGAATTTCTCGCTGCGCATTGAAACCTCCGTGGAGCAATTGCGCAGCGTCCTGGACCGCGTGCAGCAGATGCTGAACGAGCATCCGTTCATTGAAACCGGAACTTCGAGGATTCGCGTAGCCGATTTTGCTGGCGCTGCGTTCGAAATGGAATTGTGGGCTTATGTAAAGACCGGCGACTGGGCACAATTCACTGGCATTCGACAGGACGTCATTCTGAAGATAGCTGAAATTGTCGAGACTGCCGGCGCCCGGTTCGCTGCGCCCACACGATTGACCTACCTGTCCCGGGACGCGGACGGCAAGGAGGAACTGACGAAGACGTTGGCGCCTCGTGACTGAATTCAGACCGGCGATGCGTCAAACACTTTGGAGTCGACATGCCGCGCAGATCTTCGCCGCTTGGCCTAGTTTTGAATAGGCAATCGCTCGCACTGGGAGGAAAAAGATGAAGCGAACATTCCCTGCACTGAAGAAGGTTCTCACGTCCCTGCTCAGCTTGCTTCTGCTCCTGACAACGACTCCGGCTCCTGATGCGTTGCTACAGGCTCAGGATCAGCAAGCTGCGTCGGCCCCGTCATCGGGCTATACGGGGCAGGGTGCGCCTCTGACAGATCAGGAGCTGGACTCTTTGGTCGCGCCCATCGCTTTGTATCCGGACGCACTGGTGGCGCAGATTCTCAGCGCTTCGACCTTTCCCGATCAGGTCGCGGCCGCCGAGTACTGGATGGGACAGAACAAGAATCTGACGGGCAGTGCGCTCATGCAGGCGGTCAACAATCAGTCGTGGGACGCAAGCGTCAAGGCGCTTACTCAGTTTCCCGACGTGCTGCACAACATGGCGCAGAACATCGCGTGGACGTCACAGTTGGGCGATGCCTATCACAACCAGTCGCAGCAGGTGATGGCGGCGATCCAGGCGTTGCGCAAGCAGGCCCAGACCGCCGGGAACCTGAAGAGCACGCCACAGCAAAATGTCACCACCCAAAGCCAAGGGGGAACCCAGGTGATTGTGATCCAGCCCTCCAATCCTCAGGTGGTGTACGTTCCGCAATATAACCCCACGGTGGTTTACGGAACGCCCTACACCACACCGGGTTACAGCACCGCTGCCTTGGTGACGACAGGCCTGCTCTCCTTTGGGGCCGGAATCGCGGTGGGGGCAATGATGAGCGGAGGCTGCTGCGGTTGGGGCTACAGCAGTTGGAACTGCAACTGGTATCACGGTGGCGCGTACTATGGCGGCCACCCGTACTACGGAAATGCTGCGTGGCACGGCGGCTACAACGACTACGGCTATCACCCCTATAACGCCGGCTATAACGCTAGCGGGTATCACCCCAACTACAACACAGGTAACCAGCACTACGGGATCAACACCTACAACCGCAACACCAATGTCAGCGGCAACACCGTGAATATGAATCGCGGTGAAACCAGCGCCTCGAACTCGTGGAACAAATCGGGATGGTCAAATTCTGATGCTGCCCGCGGCTGGGGATCGCAAGACACGGGCAGCCACGCGACTGCGTTCAGCGGCTACGGCGACCACTCCGGTTCGAGTTTCGGTAGCGGTGGTTGGGCAGACCGCTCAGCCAGTTCACGCGGCTGGAGCAGCCGCGGCGGAGGCGGCGGCTGGGGTGGAGGACATTTTGGCGGAGGCGGCGGCTTCCGAAGATAGAAGCCGCAGCTCCACCGAGTCGGCAATGAGGTTGGAAG
>Ga0207761_1000749_pt1 | contig 11255 bp, 12 predicted proteins | sample LuqExpMetageno34_FD_187792 | JGI IMG/M metagenome (GOLD analysis project Ga0207761, IMG submission 187792) | Tropical forest soil microbial communities from Luquillo Experimental Forest, Puerto Rico - Sample 34 (SPAdes) | ecosystem: Environmental > Terrestrial > Soil > Tropical forest ... | reverse complement strand
GCGGGGTATCTCGAAACTCGCCAATAGCGGATCGCCCGCACGCTGTACAGACCTGGAAAAGCCCCCGCGCAGGCCTGCTATGCGCTTCATTTGACAAGCCGAAAAGGGCTCCGTACCTAATCCGCATAAGCCCAGGTGGCGGAATTGGTAGACGCACTAGTTTCAGGTACTAGCGCTGCAAGGCGTGGAGGTTCGAGTCCTCTCCTGGGCACCAGTTTTCCGAGCCGGCCAGAATGACCATCCGCCTGCATCGCGGCGATCTGCCAAACCTGTCCGCCTACGAGGACGCGGTGGCGATCGACACCGAGACCATGGGTCTCGATAGCAACCGCGATCGGCTCTGCGTGGTGCAGCTCTCGCCCGGCGATGGCTCGGCCGACGTGGTGCAAATTGCACCAGGGCAAGACAGGGCGCCCAACATCGAAAAGCTGCTGGGCGACCAGTCGATGCTGAAGATCTTCCACTATGCGCGCTTTGATCTCGGCGTCCTGGCCAAGGCTTTCGGAGTGATGGCTGGCCCGGTCTATTGCACCAAGATCGCCTCGCGGCTCGCGCGGACCTATACCGATAAGCATGGGCTGAAGGACCTCACCCGCGAGGTGCTCGGCATCGACCTGTCGAAACAGCAGCAATTGTCCGACTGGGGCGCTGAGGAGCTAACCGACGCGCAGGTGGCCTATGCAGCGACTGACGTGGTGCATCTGCACGCGCTCAAGGAAAAGCTCGACGCCATGCTGGCACGGGAGAACCGCACCGAATTAGCAACGGCTTGCTTCGGTTTCTTGCCCGACCGCGTGCGGCTCGACCTGGCCGGCTGGGCGGCCGAAGATATCTTTTCGCATTCCGTGTAAGTTATTGTATTAAAGCCCGTATTCGTTAAGGCCGGCTGCCGCGCAGGGGCCATATTCGCCCGTCAGGTTGCGGGGCGGGGGTAAAGCAAATTCCTGATCCGATTAAACCGGAGCCTACTGCTGGTCTTGGCATGAATCGTACAGTCACCGCCCGAACCGACCCGCAGACTGTGCGCGCTTATTGGACTATGAGCCGCGGCGACAGCGAACGCGCGTTCCGCGCCGCGCGCCGACACAGCCGGCTGGTGCGCATGTTGCGTATCTCCATCCCGGCGGTGGTCGTGCTCGGCACGACGGTCATCGTTCTGATTACCTACTTCAACCCGCTGCGCATGCTGGGCCAGCTGCCAATCGACGTCGGCAGTCTTGTTGTCTCGGGCAGCAAGATCACCATGGAGCATCCGCGGCTTTCCGGCTTCACCCACGACGCGCGCGCCTATGAACTGTCCGCCGACGCTGCCAAGCAAGATCTGACCAAGCCGGACCTGATCGAATTACACAATCTGCGCGCTACTGTGGAGATGCAGGACAAAGCGACTATCGAAATGTTGGCGACCACCGGCACCTATGACAGCAAGGGCGAGATGCTCAAACTCGACCAGAACATCATGCTTAACTCGTCCACCGGTTACAGCGGCCACCTGAGCGAAGCGATGATCGACATGCGCAAAGGCTATGTGGTGTCCAAGCATCCGGTCGAGTTGCAGCTGCTGCAGGGCACGCTCAATGCCAACCGTCTGGAGATTATCGATTCAGGCGATCTGGTGCGTTTCGATGGCGGAGTGAACATGACGCTGATGCTCAGTAATGCCGACAAGACGGGAGTACAATGATCATGTCCCGCCGTCCTCTGCTGATCGCTGTCCTGTTTACCTTCGTCGTGCTGCCCGTTTACGCGCAGCCGTCGAAAGGTCCGCCGAACGCATTGCAGGGCTTTTCACAGAACCGCGATCAGCCGGTTCACATCGAGGCGGCGACGCTGGAGGTGCGCGACAAGGACAAGGTGGCGACCTTCAGCGGCGACGTGCGGGTGAAGCAGGGCGACACGGGCATGCGCTGCAAGTCTCTGGTGGTGTTCTACGAGCAGGATCAGGAAGGTGGCCAGAAGACCACCACCATGCGGGCGGCTACGCCCGGGCCCGGCGGCCAGCAGAAGATCAAGCGTCTGGAAGCGCGTGGCGGCGTGGTGGTGACGCAGAAAGAGCAGACCGCGACAGGCGAGATCGGCATTTTTGACATGAAGAGCAACACCGTCACGCTTTCCGGCAACGTAGTGATGACGCAAGGGCCGAATTTGCTGCGCGGCGAACGGTTGGTGGTCGATTTAACCAGCGGCGTGTCGCGGGTGGAATCGGGCAAAAACGGACAGGGCCGCGTCCAGGGCTTGTTTCAGCCGGGTGGCGGTGGCGCGGTCGTACCGGAGCTCAAGCCCGGGGTGATCGGCGCGCCGCCGGGGTCGGCGCAACGGTAACCGTTCAATTGTGCCAAAAAGTCTCGCCGCGCCCACCCGCACCCCCCCGATCTGGCCTTCGCAAAACAGGCGCGCTATCAGGCGGACCAGGACACGCGTCGCGAGGTAGCCCGGTGAACATCCTATCGCTGTTTCGGCGACGGCCGCCCGCCCGCCACAAAGCCGCGCAGGTGTCGGCTGCACGCCCGGCTAACCCCGTAGCACAAGTGACAACGCGGCCGCGCCGCGACGGTGACGGACGGCAGGCCGTGCGGCACGCTTATCTCGCCACTCATGGGGTGGAGAAAAGCTTCGGTGGCCGCACGGTGGTTAAAGGCGTCACGCTGTACGTGCGGCGCGGCGAGGCTGTCGGTCTGCTTGGGCCGAACGGCGCCGGCAAGACCACGGTGTTCTACATGATCACCGGCCTGATCAAGGCGGATCGCGGTCGCGTCGAGCTCGACGGCTACGATGTCACCGCACTGCCGATGTATCAGCGCGCCCGGCTCGGTGTTGGCTACCTGCCGCAGGAAGCCTCGATTTTCCGCGGCCTGAACGTGGAAGACAACATCCGCTCGGTGCTTGAAGTGGTCGAGCCTGACCGCCGCCGCCGCGAAGCCGACCTCAACGCGCTGCTTGAGGAATTCGATATCGCGCGCCTGCGCAAAACGGCGACTATTGCGCTGTCGGGCGGCGAGCGGCGCCGCGTCGAGATCGCGCGCGCGCTGGCGACGCGGCCGAGCTACATGCTGCTCGACGAACCGTTCGCCGGCATCGACCCGATCGCGCTCGGCGACATCCAGGCGTTGGTGCGGCATCTGACAAATCGCGGCATCGGCGTATTGATCACAGACCACAATGTGCGCGAGACGCTCGGCCTCACCGACCGTGCCTACATTATCTATTCGGGCGAGGTACTAATGGAGGGGCGCGCTGACGATATCGTCAACAATCCCGACGTGCGCCGGCTCTATCTTGGCGAGGAATTCAGAATGTAGGACCGCGGTAACTAAGCTTAAAATTTATGCATTTCTCAAACACGGAATCGCGTACCGCTTTGCACGCGGAGCTGTTATAAACAAAAAGAAGCAAGAATCGGACCAGTTTCCGCCAGGATTTCACAATGGCGTTGTCGCAAAGACTGGAGTTTCGCCAGACGCAAGCGCTGGTGATGACGCCGCAGCTGATGCAGGCCATCAAGCTGCTGCAGCTCTCCAGCCTTGATCTCGCCGCCTACGTCGAAGCCGAGCTGGAAAAGAACCCGCTGCTTGAGCGAGGCAGCGACGACGAGCAGGCGGTGGCCAGCGCGGCGCCAGCAGCGGAAACGGAACCCGCCGCGACCGAAAGCGACGAGGCGGTGCCATCCGATTGGAGCCAGCAGGAACTGGAGACCAGCCGCGACTCGATGGAGGCGCATCTCGGTACCGACTTGGAAAACGTCTTTCCCGATGACGGTGGCGCGAAGAGCGCGCAGCCGGAAGCGCCGCCGGCGGGCTACGCGGAATGGTCGGGAAGCCGCGGCAATGACGAAAACGCGTACAATCTGGAAGCGTTTGTCTCCGCTGAGATCACGCTTGCCGATTATCTCGCCGAACAAATGGCGCTGGCGATTTCCGATCCGGCGAGCCGCATGATCGGCCAATACCTGATCGATATGGTGGACGAGGCCGGCTACCTCACAGGAGATCTCGATACTGTCGCTGAAAAGCTTGGCGCGCCACGCGCCCATGTCGAGGCGGTGCTGGCAATCCTGCAGACGCTCGATCCGCTCGGCGTGTGCGCGCGCAATCTTAGCGAATGCCTCGCCATCCAATTGCGCGACCGCGACCGTTATGATCCGGCGATGCAAACGTTGATCGAGCATCTCGATCTCTTGGCCAAGCGCGACTTTACCGCTTTGCGGGACCGCTGCGGCGTCAATGAGGAGGATCTCGCCGACATGATCGCCGAGATCCGTCACCTCAATCCCAAACCGGGCCTCGCCTTCGGCTCTACCATGGTCCAGCCGATCGTGCCCGACGTGTACGTGCGCGAGGCGGCGGACGGCACTTGGCAGGTCGAGCTAAATGGAGACACGCTGCCGAAAGTACTGATCAACCAGCGCTATCATGCGGAAGTTTCAAAAACCGCGCACAGTGACAGCGACAAACGCTACATCGCCGACTGCCTGCAAACCGCGACCTGGCTCGTGCGCGCGCTCGACCAGCGCGCAAAGACCATCCTGAAAGTGTCGAGCGAGATTGTACGCCAGCAGGACGCTTTTTTTGCTCACGGCGTGCAGCACTTGCGACCGCTTAATCTGAAGACCGTCGCTGACGCCATCGGCATGCACGAGTCGACCGTATCGCGCGTCACCGCCAACAAGTACATGGCGACCAACCGCGGCATCTTCGAGCTGAAATACTTCTTCACCTCCTCAATCGCCTCCGCGCACGGCGGCGAGGCCCATTCCGCCGAGGCGGTCCGCCACCGCATACGTCAGTTGATCGACGCCGAGTCCGCCGCCGAGGTGTTGTCCGACGACACCATCGTCGACAAGTTGCGCGAGGCCGGCATCGATATCGCGCGCCGTACCGTCGCCAAGTACCGCGAGGCGATGCGCATCCCTTCCTCGGTGCAACGTCGGCGGGAGAAGCAAGCGGCGGCGCTTTAAGGCAGCCGCATTGACGTTCCCTCAAACATTCCCTAGCTGAAATAAAGGACCGAACAGCGAACCTGGAGAAGTTGTATGGCTTTGCGTGTTTCGGGCAAGAACATCAACATCGGGCCGGCGTTGCGGGAACGCATTGTCGACCGTGTCGAAGAAGCCATGTCAAAGTATTTCCCGCGGGGTGGCTATTCGGGCCACGCCACCGTCGGCAAGGACGGCTTCGGATTCCGCACCGAATGCGTGCTGCATCTCGATTCAGGAAAGCTCCTAGAAGCCGAGGGCATGGCGGCGGACGCCTACCAGAGTGCCGACCAGGCCGCCATTCATATCGAGAAGCGCCTGCGCCGTAACAAGCGCCGCCGCAAAGATCACCGGGCTCGCAGGGGCGGCTAGGCGACAACACCTATATGACAACACCCTATATGGGGACAGGGGATGGCCCGATTGGGCCATTGACGTGGCCGGGGACCCTCCTTATGGTCCGCCGCCTTCCAGATCCCCTTAACAGTATTAACGCCTCTTTCTGATCACTGGCTCACGTCCATGACGCTCACCGATCTCGTCGCGCCGAGTGCGATTGTTCCGGCGCTCAAGGTCAACAACAAGAAGCAAGTGATCCAGGAGCTGGCGGCGCGCGCCGCCGAACTCACGGGTCAGAGCGAGCGCGCGATTTTTGAGATCCTGCTTCAACGCGAGAAGCTTGGCTCGACCGCGGTGGGCAATGGCGTGGCGATCCCGCACGGCAAATTGCCAAAGCTTGGGCGTCTGTTCGGCTTGTTCGCGCGGCTCGAGCGTCCCATCGATTTTGAGGCGCTCGACGGGCAGCCGGTCGACCTCGTCTTTCTGCTGCTAGCGCCGGAAGCCGCCGGCGCCGACCATCTCAAGGCGCTCGCCCGCGTGGCGCGTCTGCTGCGCGATCCAGAGATTGCGCGCAAGCTGCGCGAATCGCGCGACGCCGATGCGCTTTACGCCGTGCTGGCGATGCCGGCAGCCAGCAGCGCTGCGTAGATCATTCAACCGACATAAGTTAAAGAACGCGAAGGCCAGGCATTGCGTATTCCGATGCGCTTGTTGTGAGCGCGCTCAGTGCACGCTGACGGCCTCGAGTTCTTGGCTCCAGGCGTTGGCGAGCGCCGCCTCACGCGTGTCAGTGAGCATTATCGGCGTGCCGTCGGCGCTGAGCAGCGCGAACAGCTTCATACCAGGCGCGATTTTCGGCACCTGCGGAAATAAGTGCGGCACATCCTCCGAACGGATTGCCTTCACGTACGCAAGGCGGCCATCGCCGAGATGCGCCAGCGCTTCCTGTGTGATCACCGGATGGGCTACGTTCATTTCAGTAATCTTGTCGTTGTTCATGGCCCTCGACTCCTTTCTTGACGCTTAACACGGTCGAGTCCTTTCCGAGTCCGTCAGTCCTGCTCATTGATGGCGATCGTTCTAACGATCCGCTCGGCTTGCGGCCGCACCAGATCGATCGACAACAACCCGTTCTTCAGGTCGGCGCCGAGCACCTCCATGCCGTCAGCCAGCACGAACGTGCGTTGGAATTGGCGCGTGGCAATACCGCGATGGAGAAATTGGCGGCTTTTGTCGTCCTGCTGCCGACCGCGGATCATCAACTGACTTTCCTCGACCGAGATGTCGAGTTGGTCGCGGGTGAAGCCGGCAACGGCGAGCGTGATACGCAACCGCTCCGGATTTTGCCCGTCGCGCGCCAGCCGCTCGACGTTGTAGGGTGGGTAGCCGTCAGCCCCCTTGGTGACTCGGTCGAGCATCCGCTCGATCTCGTCGAAGCCCAACAGAAACGGGCTGGATAGTGACGGAACTCGTGACATGGTCTCAAAGTCCTCGCTTGAAGCGACTTTGACTTTGGGTCCTGATCAGGCACCCTGCCGAACGGCATTTGCCATCCGGTCGCTGCTAATATGGGCGCCCGGAGTTAAAGGTTCAAGAACAGGGGCTTTCAGCCGTCTTTCCCGCTAATTTGTGCATTGTCAGGTTAATTTTGATGGCTGTTCATACCCAGCCGCACGGCCTTACGCCCTGCTTGCCATCGTTCGGCCGGCTACTTCAGTTTCAGCTTGAACAGCTTGGTTGCATTGGCACGCCCGATCTCGACGCGCTCGGCTTCGCCGATCTCGGCCTGATCGAACCAGCGCGCGCCCTCGCCGATATCCTCGAACGGCCAGTCGACGGAGAACATCACCCGTGTGGCGCCGAGCTCGGCCACCGCGTTCATCAGCGATGGCGTATGGAAGTTGCCGGACGTGGTGACGTGGAAATGCTTGCGGAAGTAATACCCGACTCCGTTTTTGGCGACATATTTGTGCGGCGCCTTCATCCAACCGTTACGACCGTCGATGCGCCAGAGCTGCACAGGGATACCTTCGCCGAGATGACCGAGCACGATCTGCAACCGTGGACACTCGTCGAACAGGCCGCTGCCGATAAGGCGCAGCGCGTGCACGGAAGTCTCAGCGGCGAAAGCCCAGTTCGGCCCGAGCAGCCAGGAATGGCCTTCGTATTGTCGGGACCAGTCCGGCAGCGGGTTACGTGGATGCAGGTAGAACGGAACGTCGAGCGCCTCGAGCGCGTGCCAGAAGGGCCGATACTGCGGCCGGTCGTAGTAGGTGACGTTGTCCGGCGCGCCGATCTGCGAGAAGCCGTTGACCAACGCGCCGAGCATGCCGAGCTCCGTGACGCACCGGGTGAGCTCGGCGATCGCCGCCTCTGGGTCCTGCATCGGAAGTGCGGCGAAGGCGGCGAAGCGGTCAGGCCGTTTGCGCACCTCGGCAGCGAGTGCTTCGTTGGCTTCGCGCGCCACCGCGATCGCCTGTTTGACATCGTGGATCGCCTGGATCGCCGGTGCGTTGAGCGACAGAACCATCAGCTCTACGCCGTGCTTGTCCATTTCGCGCAGCCGCATGTCCTGGATGTCCAGCAGGCGCGGACCGAGCTGCGACCACACATGCGCGCCGAAGACTCTGGAATCCGTAAGCGTGGCGTTGGTCGCGAAATGATCCTCGAGCGTGATCTTGCGTTGCATGGTGGTCCTCGGTTAGCGCGGCATCATGCAATACCGCGGGCGCGGCTGTCAGCAGGGCATAAAAAAAGCCTCCCCTGAGGCGGCTACCAAAAACATTTCTTAGCGAACACGGCCAAAGGACGATATCAGGAAATGCAAGGGATGAGACGCCAAGGTTTCACCTTTGGGGTATGCGCGGCTTGGCCCGCATTGTCGGCAGCAAACAGTTTTACACACCATCGGCGAGGCCGATATATGGCTCTTTTTAGAGGCTTGCTGCTCGCAAGAAGGAATACGCACTTCATGGAGCCAATTTAGACGAGCACCGCAAGGAACCGCCCCCTAATTTAATCTGAATTGTTTGGCAATAAACAGGAGCGTCAAATGCCGATTTGACAAACTACAGAAAAATGCGCGCTTACATTGAACGGTCCAAAACGGTCAATGCGCGCATGCGCGGATAGTTTCGGAAAGGACGATTGTCTTAATGTGACATAAGCGTTGGCACCGTCATCCTCTCAAGGAGAGTATGCGTTGCACCACCAAGGATAAATTCGCGCATTCGTGAATGGCCATATCCACCCATCACAATAAGGCCGCTTCCGGCATCAAAGGCGTGGTTCAGGATCGTGTTTCCAACATCTATATTCAGTCGGATCCGCTTAAGCTCAACCTTCAAGCCATGACGTGCCAGATGCCGGGCTACGTCGATACCGGGGAGATCTTCGCTCTTTGGCCGTTCGCTTTCCATGATGAGTATATCGATATGCTCCGCCTTGCTTAGAAAAGGCATGGCGTCGGCTATAGCGCGCGTAGCTCCGCGGCTTCCATCCCAACAAACAGTTACATGCTTAAGATCGAGTTCGGTTGTCTGAATATACGGAACAAATAGTACCGGCCTTGCGGATTCAAATAGCGCTGTCTCGGCGACATGATCCTCGAAGGTTTCTTTGTTTGGTTGTGCTTGGCCAACAATTGCAAGATCGAACCGCCTGGCAATTTCGGCGAATTTAATGCTATCACGAGCTGTTTTGATATCGATACCGCGGGATTCCACGACGAGATCGGCTTTGCGCGCTGCGTCTTCAAAGGTTTCGATCGCAGCATCCGCGCGCCGTTTTGCCTCTTCACGGTGGAATACGATGTCCCGGCTAGGCATGGATGTATCCATATAGATCAATGGAGCGGTCGGCTCGTAGATGAACGTTATTCCGGTAAGGTGAGCTTGGAATGCTCGAGCAACTGAAATCGCGTAACTGGCGGTGGCGGTTCTTGATGGATTGAGTGAAAGATTGACAACAATATCCTTATACATGGTCGCTCCAAATCGGGGTTTTGTCTTTCATGATGCCAGCAACTCGATGAGGCATTGACTAGGATCAATGAAGCAAACGGCGTTGCGGACGGCGGCGATGCGGATTATCGAGGGAGCGTTCTAGAGCAGGCATCCTCGCAAAACGGCTCCAAAGGCGTAGCCGACACCGGGACCGCCTATCAGCAAGACTAGAAGGGTTTTCGATGTCACGCCACACGCTGGCATACACGCTTGGCAAAGCGAACACCCAAGTTTCCCGAGCAACTAGACGTTTCGTCTTCAGAAAATCAAGGGAGCCAGCGCAACAATTTGCCGTCACGCACTGGTCGTAGGCCGTCTTGGTTTTTGATCCACAAAGAATACGCAAAGTGCCAAGTTATGTGTCATGGCCGATGTCGCCCCACCTGGCCACTGGAGGAGGTGGCTCCGACACCGGGCGCAGTCGGTGCTGCCAAAGCCGACGATTGGCACCGGCAAGCTCGAGAGGGTCGCTACCAGCTCGCACTCATCGCCGCCGGGGAAAAACCACGCACCGAGGACTGCTCCCGCCTCAGTAAGACGATCGATGTGCCACCGGACCGTCTTGCCGCGCCGCATGTGCCTGCTGAGCCTAGCGCGAAGGCCGCCCGGACCCCGCGCCGAACCGCAATACAGGTAATGGCCCGGACCTAAAGTTGCGGCTGGCCTGTTAGGTAATGTTACCGCTAGCGGCGCAGCTAATTCGAGCGCCAGAACGTAGGCGCCTGGTAGCGGTGGGGAGTCCGCCGCATGGGTGCAGAACTTTCCCATTATCAGAGTTCATTGCGATTAAAATTTGTTGATCTGATTTGTGGAGCACGAACTCTCGGTCAAACCATCTGTGGCCGTCACTTTGGCTGATACTCAGCGCAGCCAGCTACAAAACTGCCGGTGACTGCTACATCTAGGCAAGGGCTGAGAGCCGAAAGTGGCCTTTCCGGCTCCCCGAAAGATTGTTCTGGTGCTCACGTGCGAGGGTGTTTCTTGCGGCGAAGGTCTCCATGACTGTTTGAGTAATATCTATTAAAATCTATACATCAATTGGTGGAGCCAGGCGGGATCGAACCGCCGACCTCGTGAATGCCATTCACGCGCTCTCCCATCTGAGCTATGGCCCCAATTCGGAATCCGTCACCGCAGCGGGGAATGCGGCCGCGCTAGAATTCAGGTCTCCTCTTCCTTCTCGATGGTCTCGCCGATGATGTCGGTCACATCGGCGTCGCCTTCTTCCTCTTCCTCGATGAACGCGGCGTCGTCGAGGCTCTCGTCCATCTCGACCTCTTCGCCTTCCGGCGGGGCGGTGCCTTCGGCAGCCGCCGCTGCAGGCTTCTTGCCCTGCTGTTCGGCCTCGGCGTCCTCCAGTGAAACGAACTCGGCTTCGGCTGTCTCCGGGATTACGGTCTCAACCTCCGCCTCAGGCGTCGGACGTCCGGCTGCGGGTTCGGGTTTGGCGCGCCCCGTTGCGGGTGCCGCGCTCGGCACGACCTTGCCGGTGTAAGGAGAGATCACGGGCGTCTTGCCGAGATCGTAGAATTTGCGACCGGTATCCGGACAGACGCGCTTGGTTCCAAGCTCAGCTTTCGCCACGATGGTTCCTCAGAATGGTCGGTAAACTAGCAGTTTCACTTGGCTAGTTGCAGGCCGACTGTCAATAGCGCCAGCGCGCCTGTGGGAGCGGCAAAAGCCGTCGGATGACGCACCGCGCGACCGCGTGGTAAAACGGCACCGCCCGTTAAGGATCTTCCTGTGAGCCCCACCGATTCTCGCCCGTTGACCGCCCGCCGCGGCGGCTTCTTGCAGGGTCGTACCCGGGTGCCGGGCGACAAATCGATCTCGCACCGAGCCCTGATTCTCGGGGCGCTGACGGTCGGCGAAACGACGGTATCCGGCCTCTTGGAAGCCGAGGATGTGCTGCATACCGCCGAAGCCATGCGCGTGCTCGG
>Ga0207761_1000748_pt1 | contig 11273 bp, 9 predicted proteins | sample LuqExpMetageno34_FD_187792 | JGI IMG/M metagenome (GOLD analysis project Ga0207761, IMG submission 187792) | Tropical forest soil microbial communities from Luquillo Experimental Forest, Puerto Rico - Sample 34 (SPAdes) | ecosystem: Environmental > Terrestrial > Soil > Tropical forest ... | reverse complement strand
AGCCCGCCGTGGTGCGAACCCTGCAGCTGCACGCGCAACGGCGCCCACCAGTCGTCGACGGTGTGCTTGGACCAGCCCAGGAAGGCCAGGACGCCGACGAACGGCGCGGCGACCGCCGCGATGCCGGCCACCCGCTCGCTCCGCCCGAGGCGCGTCCACCAGCGAACGAGTTCGGCTGCCACCGCCAACACGAGGAGAAGGCCGATGGGCCGGGTGAGAGCAGCGCCGAAGGCCGTCAACGCCGCCACGGCGAAGTGCGGCCGCAGTCCCGGCGGCGAGGAGGGGGGTCGGAGCGCAAGGAAGCACCCGATCGCGAAGACCAGGAAGAGGGCCTCCGCGTAGCCCATCACGAGCACGAAGGCCGCCGGAAGAAGGCTGAGCACCCACACGGCGCGGCGGGCCACTGCGGGATCCGACGTCTCGCGGCGCACGAGGACATAGAGCATCGCCGTGGCGGCGAAGGCAGCCACGTTGGCCAGCAGCACGAGCGCTGAGCCTTCGTCGAGCCCCGGGAGCCACGCCAATGCGTGGGTCAGGAGCGGCGTCGCCGGGAAGAAACGCAGCGACTGGCGCCCGAGCGGGGCGTAGCCGACCCGGGCGATCGACTCGTACCACCCGGCGTCCCAGCCGAGCAGGCCAGCGTGCACCCTCGCCGCGACGCCCGCCGTGGCCGGGTGGGTGCGATCGACGATGAAGTGGGCCAACCCGAGCGCGCCGAGCACGACGGCCCGGGCGACCACGTACGGCAGCAACGACTCGCGGACGGACTCGGGGACTCGTCGCCAGAGCTCCCCGATCGAGCCGCCGCCTCGTTCCGCCGGACCGGATGCCGGCGTGTGGCCCACGGTCGTCGTTCCGGCCGGGCCCGCCGCCGCCGACGACTTGGTCGTCGGGGTGCCGGTCGGCTCCCTGACGTCGGTCACCCGATCACGGGCCCGGCGAGAATTCGGTCAGGTTCATGGGCTCGTAATAGCGCTTCGGGTGGTTGATGACCACGTTGCGCCCCCCACCACCGTCCTTGGTCGCCGTCGTGATGATGTCCGACGCGATTGTCTCGCACTTGATGCCGTACGTCTGGTACATGGGCTGCCACACGTACCAGACGTGGTTGCCGGGCGGCACCTTGCGCAGCACGTCCTGCGCGAAGACGCCCGGGTCCGCCGCGCCCACGGTTTGGGAATAGTCGACCCAGTTCACGATGGCGGGGCCGGTGCGGCGGGGAAAGGTGATCATCGTGTATCGCGACGGGTTCCGCAGCTGGCGGTAGACGGACGGGCCCAGCTGGTCCGGGCAGAAGGCGATCACATCGCCCGGTTTCGCCTGGCTGTTGATGGCAGCCGCAACTGAGTTGGCCTGCGTCCGCTGTGTGGTGACGTTCTGCGCCGACGACACCAGGCCGGCCGCAGCCGCGACGGCGACGACGGCGACACGGACCTTTGGGTTCAACAGGGTCGTGGTGCCCAACGAGATGAGCAGCAGGAGCGGCAGGAACACCACGGCGGCGTAGCGACTCGAGAACGCGCTCTGCGTGGCGATGCCGCCGGCAATAGCGGCGAACAGCGTGCCGACGACCACGAAGGTGGTCCCCCGCGACCGCGGCTGGGTGCGCAGGTCGAGCTCGATGAAGCGCTGGTCACGACCGACGCCGAAGAGCGCCAATGCGAGCATGGCGAAGTAGATGACGGCCAGCAGCCGGCCCTGGTTCGTTCCCGTCGTCAGCGTCGAGCCCTGATTGTCGGTGAAGCCGGTGACCGCGTTGATGACCGCGGAGAAGTTGGGTGGCGCTGACCACGGCGTCCCCGTGTGCTGGGACTGGTACAAGAACGTCGGAAACCACGGGACGAAGAGGAGGCAGCCGACGCCGATGGCGATGAGCGTGGCCCACGGTGAGTCCTGCGGCCGGCCGCGGTGGCGGGTGCGCACGATCGACACCACCAGCCAGATCGCCACCATGCCGACCAGGTAGACCGACCAGTACTGGGTGTAGAGCAGCGCAGCCGTCACGATGGCCACCGCGATGAGGTTGCCCGGGCGGGCCTTCGACACCGCCCGTTGCAGCGCCAGGAAGCCGCAGCCGGTCAGGAGGATCACCAGCGCGTACATGCGCGACTCGGTCGCGTAATAGACCGCGAAGGGGGCACTGGCCAGGAGGACGAGCATCGTCCAGGCCACGACCCGGCCCCCGAAGCGCCGGCCGCACAGCCAGCCGACGGGGAGGGTGATCACGGCGATCACGCCGGAGAGCGAGCGTACGGCGACGTTCGACTGACCGAACAGGTCCATCCAGAAGTGGAGGAGGTAGTAATAGAGAGGTGGGGCTCCGTCGTGCTTCAACGCCGTGGGGATCTCGTGGAGCGGCAACCGGGCCACGTCCACGGTGAGCGCCTCGTCGAGCCAGAGACCCGACCTGGTCCAGAACCGGAGCACAAGCCCGGCCGCCACGATGATCCCGATCCCGATACCGGCGAGCGTGCGCGCACGACCGGAGAGTTCGGGGACCTGCTCGGGCATGGGGCGCATGGTGGGGCGCATGGTAGGACAACGGGCCTGAGGTCTAGGATCATCGCCCGCCGGTGGGAGCGCCGTTTCTGTGGGTATTGGGGAGTATCGAGGAGACGAAAGGGGGGAGTAGGGCGACGTGGGCCGTTACATCGCAAAGAGGGGCGTACTGCTCGTCATCATCATCCTCTTCGTCTCGATCGCGTCCTTTTTCCTGGTCCACCTCCTCCCCGGCAACCCGACCGACACGATCCTCGGACCGAACCAGACCCCGGAGAACGTCGCCACCGTCAACCGCGAGCTCGGGCTCAACAAGCCTCTGATCGCTCAGTACTTCATCTGGATGGGCCACGTCTTCCAGGGCAACCTGGGCCAGTCCTTCACCACGCACCAGACGACGGCGAGCATCATCCGCCAGTCCTTCCCGATCGACCTCGAGCTGATCATCTTCTCGCAGATCATCGCCTTCGCCATCGCCTTCCCGATGGCCATGGCGGCCGCCAAGCGGCCGAACCGTTTGTTCGACCAGGCCTCCAACAGCACCACCTTCGCGATGTTGGCCCTGCCGCCCTTCGTCATCGCACCCGTGCTCGTCCTTCTCTTCGCGGTGCACTGGCACATCTTCCCGGGGCCAGCGTCCTATGTGCCGATCACGGAAAACTTCTGGTCCAACATCCATACGATGCTCTTACCGTCGATCGTGTTGGCCCTCGGCTCCATCGTCGTGTACTTCCGCCTGCTCCGGAACGACCTGATCTCCACGCTGCAGGAAGACTTCATCACCATGGCGCGCTCGAAGGGCCTCTCGGACCGGCGCATCATGTGGCGCCACGCGCTCAGGCCGTCGTCCGTCTCGCTGCTGGCCTCAGCGGGCGTGACCATCGGCAGCCTGATCGCCGGGACGTTCATCGTCGAGCTCCTGCTGCAGATGCCTGGCCTCGGCTACCAGCTCATCTCCAGTGTCAACCAGGACGACTACACCGTCGTGCAGGGCATCACGCTGTTCGTCGCGGTCGCCATCGTCCTGATCAACTTCATCTTCGACTTCCTCTTCACCATCGTCGACCCGAGGATCGCCCGTGAGTAGCGTCACCGCAGGCACCGGACGCCTGGTCCATCCCACCAACGAAGCCTTCGCCGACATCCGCGGGGAGATCGAGGCGGAAGCCGCGGCGCACCCGACCAAGAAGCGCCTCGGCGTCTTCTTCTGGATCTGCGTCTCCTTCATCGTCCTCGTGGCTGCGCTGGCGACTTTCGCCAACCTGTTGCCCCTCCCGAACCCGGACCTCGGGAACTACAACAGCGTGCAGAACGGCGGGCCGGGATGGGGCCACCTCCTCGGCACGGACGACCTCTACCGAGACATCCTGAGCCGGCTGATCTACGGCGCCCGGGTCTCCCTCGTCGTGGGCTTCGGTGGCGCGCTGCTCGGGCTCATACTCGGCGGCATCCCGGCGATGATCTCTGCCTACCGCCGGGGCCGGGTCGACACCGCCCTCAACACGGGCTCGTACGTCCTGCTCGCCTTCCCCGCCATCGTGGCCGTGATCGCCATCGTGTCCTTCTGGGGGCACTCGATGTTCAAGATCACGCTCATCATCGGCGTCTTCGGCGCGCCGCTGATCTTCCGGATCGTCCGGGCGTCGACGCTCTCCTACGCCACTCGTGACTTCGTGCTCGCCGCCAAGGCACTGGGCGCCAGCGACACCCGGATCCTCGTGCGCGAGCTGCTGCCCAACATCATGCCGACCATCGTGTCGTTCGGGCTGATCGTCGTGGCGACCATCATCGTCCTGGAGGGCTCTCTGGCCTTCCTCGGCCTCTCGGTGCAGCCACCCACCCCGAGCTGGGGCAACATGCTGAACGAGGGGTCGAGCCTGTTGACCGGCGCCAAGGGGCAGACGAACTTCTGGCTCGTCATCTTCCCGGCGTCGGCGATGTTCCTCTTGCTGTTCTGCCTCAACGTGGTCGCTGACAAGCTGCGGACCTACTTCGACGTGACCGAGATCAAGTTGTGAGCACGACGGTCGCCGGCGACGGCGCCGCACCGCCGCTTCTCGAGGTCGAGGGGCTCAACGTCTCGTTCGCCACGAGCCGCGGCCCGCTGCACGCGGTGCAGGACGTGTCCCTCTCCCTGGCGCAAGGGAAGACCCTGGGCATCGTGGGCGAGTCGGGATCGGGGAAGACCGTGCTCTCGCGCGCCATCATGGGCCTGCTGCCGCGGGCGTCGTCGACCCAGACCGGGTCCGTCCGCTACCACGGACAGGAGATCCTCAACGCTCCGAACGACGAGCTCCGCAAGCTCTGGAGCACCCACATCGCCATGGTCTTCCAGGACCCCATGACGTCGCTCAACCCGGTGCAGCGCATCGGCCACCAGATCTCCGAGCCGCTGAAGGTGCACCTCAAGCTGCCGAGGGGCGAGGCCAAGGAGACAGCCCTGTCGCTCCTGATGCAGGTGGGCATCCCCTCCCCGGTCGAGCGCTACGAGAACTATCCGGCACAGCTCTCGGGCGGGATGCGCCAGCGCGTCATGATCGCCATCGCCCTTGCCTGCGCGCCACGGCTCCTCCTGGCCGACGAGCCCACGACGGGACTCGACGTCACGGTGCAGGCCCAGATCCTGGACCTCCTGGGCAAGCTGCAGCACGACCGCGACATGGCGATGATCCTCGTGACGCACGACCTCGGCGTCGTCGCGACCCGCACCGACGAGATCATCGTCATGTATGCAGGCAACGTGGTCGAGCGGGCGCCGACCAAGGTGCTCTTCAAGAGCATGGCGATGCCCTACACCGAGGCCTTGCTGAACTCAATGCCCCGCATCGCCAACCCGAGCCACACCCGCCTGAGCGCGATCGAGGGCAGGCCGCCGGACCTGCTGCACGCGCCGGCGGGGTGCCCCTTCGCACCGCGCTGCCCCTACGCCCAGGAAAAGTGCACGCTGGAGAAGCCACCGCTCGTCGAGCAGGCCCCGGGGCACAGCTATGCCTGCTGGTACCCGCTCACGGCGGAGAACCGCGCCGCGGCGGTCGGCGTATGACCGACACCATCACGGAACCGAAGGTCGTCGGGACCGAACCCGAACCCCTCCTCTCGGTCGAGGACCTCCACGTCCTGTTCCACAAGGGCAACACGACGGTCCAGGCCGTGGCGGGGATCACCTTCACCATGCGCCGGGGCGAGACACTCGGGCTGGTGGGCGAGTCGGGCTGTGGCAAGTCCACGACCGGGCGAGCCGTCGTGCAGGTGGAGAAGGCGACGTCGGGCAAGATCCATTTCGGCGACCTCGAGCTCACCTCGCTCAACCGCAGCGAGCTGCGCACCCTGCGCACCCAGGTCCAGATGATCTTCCAGGATCCCATCTCCTCCCTCAACCCGCGTCGCAAGGTCGTCGACATCGTGGCGGAACCGCTGGTCATCTGGAAGATCGGCACCAAGGAGGAGCGGCGCCAGACGGCGAACGCGATGCTCGACCGCGTCGGCATCGACCCGTACCTGCACGGCCAGCGCCATCCCCGGGAGTTCTCGGGTGGGCAGTGCCAACGCATCAGCATCGCCCGCGCTCTGGCAATGAAGCCGAAGCTGTTGGTCTGCGACGAGATCGTCTCGGCGCTGGACGTCTCGGTGCAGGCGCAGATCCTCAACCTGCTCGAGGATCTGAAGCAGGAGTACAACCTGACAGTTCTCTTCATCGCCCACGACCTCGCCGTGGTGAAGAACGTCAGCGACCGGGTGGCGGTGATGTACCTGGGACGTCTGTGCGAGATCGCGCCGGCTGACTTGCTTTACGAGTCGCCCGCCCACCACTACACCGCCGCGTTGTTGTCGGCGGCAGTGGAACCCGACCCCGAGGCCTCTCGGACCTCCGTGCCACTGGGGGGCGAGCCGCCCAGCCCGATCAATCCCCCGTCGGGTTGCCGCTTTCGCACCCGATGCCCTCGGGCCGAGGCGCGCTGCGCCGAGGAAGTGCCCGAGCTGCGCGACATCGCGCCGGGGCATCAGGTGGCCTGTCACTTCCCGATCGGCACATGACGGCCGGCCGGCCGTCGAGGAGCCGGCGGCTGAGGCGGGCACCCCGCCCGCGTTGACCGGATGGCCGAGCGTCGCCGGCCTCGCATCGCCCTCACCGCATGCGAGCGGTTCCCGGATCTGCACGACGACTGGCCACCCCTGCGCGCCGCCCTGGACGAAGCCGGTCTGGAAGGCCGGCCCGCCGTCTGGAGCGATCCCGGCGTCGACTGGACGGCGTTCGACCTCGTCGTTGCCAATGGCGCCTGGGACAACATCCACCGCGTCGACGACTTCCTGGCGTGGGTCGATCGCATCGGGAGCGGTCTAGGCGTGCCGATGGTCAACTCCCCTGCCGTGCTTCGCTGGAACATCGACAAGCGGTACCTGCGCGACCTCGAGGAGCGCAGCGTGCCGATCGTCCCGACGGCGTGGGTGGAGCCGGGGCAGGACGTGGGAGACCTGCGAGCGCTCGTCGGGTCCGCGGCCGAAGTCGTCGTCAAGCCGACGGTCTCGGGTGGGGGCCACCTGACTGCTCGCTACGGCGCGGACCAACACGAAGCAGTGCGGACGCACATCGAGGCGTTGACCACGCGGGGCAAGACCGCCATGGTGCAGCCCTACGTCGTCACCGTCGACCGCGAGGGCGAGACCGGCCTCGTCTTCGTCGGCGGCGAGTTCAGCCACGCCATCCACAAGGCGCCGATGATCCGGCGGGGCGTAGGTCCCCAGGACAGTCTGATCGAGAACCAGGTGGTCGTGGCGGCCACCGCCACGACCACACAGCGTGCCCTCGGTGAGCAAGCCGTCGCGGCCGCCGAGGATGTGTTCGGCCCGACGGCCTACGCCCGCGTCGATATGGTCGACCTCGAGGACGGAACGCCGGCTCTCCTCGAGTTGGAGCTGCTGGACCCCGTGCTCTTCCTGACCACCGACCCGGGCGCACCGAGGCGCTTCGCCCAGGTGCTGGCGGCACGCGTGCGCGCCGGCCACGCCTGAGCGTTGCGCGGACGCTTGCCCCCCCGGCGATGCCAGGCCTCCGTCGAGCGCGTGCTCGGGCGACCCCGACAACGGCCGGCGCCGCTACCCTGACTGCGATGGCCGCCTCGGACTGGCCCGAGCTCGCGCTCGCCGAAGCCCAGGAGACGATGGACGCGCTCCACCTGTGGACGCAGATCGTCGGCAAGGTCCGCCTCGAGCTCGAGCCGATGGTCAACCAGTGGTGGCAGGTGCCGCTGTACGTCTCGGCCCGAGGGCTGACGACCTCCCTGATGCACTCCGGCGGTCACGGGCTCGAGATGGAGTTCGACTTCGTCGCCCATCGGCTCGAGGTCCGCAGCACCGAGGGTGCGACGCGGCACGTCGTCCTCGGGCCCGGCTCGGTGGCCGACTTCTACGCCGCGACAATGGCCGCGCTCGCCGAGCTCGGTGCCGACGTCCGCATCTATCCCCGGCCGGTGGAGATGGCAGAAGACGTCCCCTTCACCGACGACACCACGCCGAGGCCCTACGACGCGCGCGCAGTGCACCGGTTCTGGCTCGCCCTCGTGCAGAGCGAACGCGTCATGCGGCTCTTTCGCGCCCGCTTCCAGGGCAAGGTCAGCCCGGTCCATTTCTTCTGGGGGGCAGGCGACCTCGCGGTGACACGGTTCTCGGGGCGCACCGCGCCGCGCCACCGCAGCGGCGTGCCGAACTGTCCCGACTGGGTGCAGCAGATGGCGTACAGCCACGAGGTGAGCAGCTGCGGGTATTGGCCGGGCGGATCCGACGAGGGCACGTTCTATGCGTACGCCTACCCCGAGCCGGCCGGCTTCGCCGACCGGCCGGTCGACCCGGACGCCGCCTCCTACGACCGTCGGCTCGGAGAATTCGTCCTGCCCTACGCCGAGGTCCGAAAGGCCGCGGACCCCGACGCCACGCTGCTCTCGTTCTTCCAGTCGACGTACGAGGCCGCGGCGGACCTGGCCGGCTGGGACCGCGCCGCGCTCGAAATGGGCCAGGCGCCGTCGCTCGGCGACGTGCCGGCGACCGGCTGACCGGCTGACCGGCTGACCGGCTGACCGGCTGACCGGCTGACCGGCTGACCGGCTGACCGAACGCTTCCGACGACTCCTCTACGACGCGGCGTCGCCGGCCAGGCCGTGCCCGGCCACGTCCGCGTCGAACGCCGCGACGATCTGCTCCAAGGCGGCGTCCAGGCGGGAGGCGGGGGCCCGGCGGTCGTAGAGGGGCCCGGTCCCGTCGCGCAGGAGCCGGTTCATCATCGCGACGCCTCGGGCCGAGACCGGGCCGGGCTCACCGAGCCGGCTGCGCACCTCGGAGAGCCGAGTCGCGCAGCCGCCGATGGCGACGCGGTTCAGCGGCGTCCGCGGGCTGCGCATGACGGGCGGGCGCGATGCCCGCTGCACGAGCTGCCCCCAGAGCCGGGCGTCGCGCCGAATCAGGCCGGGCGAGACGAGCGCCTGAGCCCGGACGGCCAACAGCACGCTCGACTCCGGAGCCTGCCCGTCGGCCAGCCGGCGGTCGAGGGTCGGGGCGAGCAACCGGGCCGCCATCCGGGCCCACCGGCGGCTCCTCCGCAGGGTCAAACCCAGCGGGCGGTCGGGCCCGACGAGCAACAGGGTCGCCGGGGCCCCTGTCGGCGTCCTGTCCAGCTTCGTGGTGTCCAGCTTCGTCCTGTCCAGCCTCACCAGTCCATCGTGCCCACAGCGCAGCCCCACGAAAAGTGGCATGATTGACGTGGTGCAGGAGAAAACTGCCAACTCGGGTGAAGCGGCCCTCCCCGCCGCGCGGCCAGGCGGCGGCCACGACGTCGCGATCGTCCTCACCGACGGCTTCACCGCCTTCGAGCTCGGCGTAGCCTGCGAGGTCTTCGGCAACGACGACTGGGTCACGCGGGACGATCCCTGGTATCGCCTGTTCCTCTGCGCCGCCCAGCCCGGACCCGTGACGTCCAGCAGCGGCTTCCAGGTGCAGGTGGCGCACGGACTGGAGGTGCTGTCGCGGGTGGGCACCGTGATCGTGCCCCCGACCTACCGACCGGACGACGTTCCCGACGACGTCTACGAGGCGCTGCGCCGTGCCCACAGCCGGGGTTGCCGGCTGGTGTCACTCTGCGTCGGCGCCTTCGTGCTGGCCGACGCCGGACTGCTCGACGGCCGGCGGGTGGCCACGCACTGGGCCGACTGCGACGAGCTGGCCAGCCGGCACCCGCACCTGCAGGTCGACTCGGGGGTGCTCTACGTCGACGACGGCGACATCCTGACCGGGGCGGGCAGCGCCGCCAGCATCGACCTGTGCCTGCACGTCGTGCGGAAGGACTTCGGGAGCGAGGTCGCGACGCGGCTCGCCCGACAGCTCGTCGTGCCGCCGCAACGGGACGGCGACCAGGCCCAGTACATCGAGACGCCGCTGCCGGCCGCCGACGACTCCGATCTGTTCGCGGAGACGATGGCGTGGGTGCAGGAGCACCTCGACGAACCGATGACGGTCGAGGATCTCGCGGCGCGGTCCGCCATGAGCCCGCGGACCTTCGCGCGCCGCTTCACGGCGACGACCGGGTCATCCCCGTATCAGTGGCTCTTGCGCCGCCGCGTGCAGTTGGCCCAACGCCTCCTCGAGACCAGCGCCCTGTCCGTCGACGCCGTGGCGGCGAGGACCGGGTTCGGCACGGCCGACAACCTGCGCAAGCACTTCAGCCGCATCGTGCACACCAGCCCGAAGGCCTACCGCGACGCCTTCCGGCACCGCCCCGCCTTCGCGGCGGACTGAACCAGCCGAACCGACGAGGTGCGGAAAAGGCGGCCGGTTACTCGCCGGCCGGTGCCGCCTCAGCCGGGGGCTCGGAAGCAGGCTCGGCGGCCACCGCCGCAGTCTCGGGCTGAGCCTCGGGCTGAGCCTCGGCCTGCGTCTCAGGCTGAGTCTCGGCCGGCACGTCGGCACCCGGAACAGCCTCGCCCTCGGGCGACTGCACCACGTGCGTCCCGGCCTCCTGCGCGAAGTCGGCCCACGCGGCCTGCGCCTCGGTCTCCGGGGTGAACTCGCCCTCGGCGTAGTCCAAACCGATGTAGTTCCCCTCTTCGTCGTAGGCGTGCTCGCCGAAGGCCTCGCGGTACTCCTCGGAGACCTCGCCGCCCTCGGCGGCCTGCTTGATCGACAGGGAGATGCGGCGGCGCTGCAGGTCGATGTCGATGATCTTGACCCAAAGCTCCTCGCCCGGCGTGACGACCTGCTCGGGCAGGTCGACGTGGTGCACCGCCATCTCGCTGATGTGCACCAATCCCTCGATCCCGTCGCCCACCTGTACGAAGGCGCCGAAGGGCACCAACTTGGTGATGCGGCCGTAGACGAGCTGGCCCACCGCGTGCGAGTCGGCGAACTCCTGCCAGGGGTCGGACTGCGTCGCCTTGAGCGAGAGCGAGATGCGCTCCTTGTCGAGGTCGACGTCGAGCACCTCGACCTCGATCTCGTCGCCGACCTGCACGACCGAGGACGGGTGGTCGACGTGCTTCCAGCTGAGCTCGGACACGTGGACGAGGCCGTCCATGCCGCCGAGGTCGACGAAGGCACCGAAGTTGACGACCGAGGACACGACGCCCTTGCGGCGCTCGCCCGGCTTGAGGTTCTGCAGGAAGTCGCCCCGCTGCTCCTTCTGCGCCTCTTCGAGCCAGGCCCGGCGTGACAGCACCACGTTGTTGCGGTTGCGATCGAGCTCGATGATCTTTGCCTCGATCTCCTTGCCGACGTACGGCTGTAGCTCGCGC
>Ga0207761_1000746_pt1 | contig 11275 bp, 5 predicted proteins | sample LuqExpMetageno34_FD_187792 | JGI IMG/M metagenome (GOLD analysis project Ga0207761, IMG submission 187792) | Tropical forest soil microbial communities from Luquillo Experimental Forest, Puerto Rico - Sample 34 (SPAdes) | ecosystem: Environmental > Terrestrial > Soil > Tropical forest ... | reverse complement strand
CCCGCCACTCGCCGTGGTCCCGTAGAAATTCCCGTCGCTGGCTTGTATCAGTCCAGCGATCAATTCGTCTCCGTCAACGCAGTTAGATACGGAGCAAAAGTTATAGAGCGTGGTAAGGGTCCCCCCTGACGTGACTTTGAAGACCGTACCCCCATTGCCGTTGCTGAGGTCTGTCCCGCCATACGTGGTAGTCCCGTAGAAGTTTCCGTCAGTGGCCTGCACCAGACCCGCGGATGGGTAATAGCCATCAGTGCAATTCGACACGGAACAGAAGTTGTAAAGGGTAGTCAGCGTGCCCGTGAGAGTGATTTTGAAGGCAGTACCCCCGGCATCGGCTCCGCCCGAGTACGTTGTCCCGTAGAAGTTTCCGTCCGTCGCTTGCACTAGAGCCGTGGGACCCTCGCCGTCAGCACAGTTAGCTCGGGCGCAAAAACTGTAGAGTGTGGTGAACGTGCCCGCGGAAGTGATTTTGAAGACGGTGCCGCCGTTACCATTAGCTCCGCCCGAGAAGGCGGTTCCGTAAAGATTAACGGTGGTGCCTGTGGCTTGCACAAGCCTTGCGATGGGTTCGCTGCCGTCGGTTCCGGCAAAACTGTGCAGTGTGGTTAGCACACCCTTGGAAGTAATCTTGAAGACCGTGCCCTTACCGTTGGCACCGCCCCCAAGGGTTGTCCCGTAGAAATTTCCGTCAGTGGCTTGCACCAGCCCTGCATAAGGGCTGGACCCGTCAGGGCAGCTCGGTTCGGCGCAAAAGTTGTAAAGCGTAGTTAGCGTGCCACCAGAAGTGACTTTGAATACCGTACCAAGGCTGTGGGCACCTCCAGACCCGGTCGTCCCGTAGAAATTCCCGTCGGTCCCTTGGACTAAAGACCCATAAACGGGGTTAGCACCGCTAAGACCGTCGAAGGTTACCAGAGTACTGAAGGTCTGTGCGACCGTCACCGTAGCGCAGACGGAAAACAGTACGGCAACAAAGGCGGCCATGACAAGGCGGCTGGCTGACGAGAACATTTGGCATGCCATCGGGATTCGCTCCTGTGTAGAAACTTATGACTTTTCGACCACGGCCCAGCCCACGACTCTCGGGCTGACTTTGCAGCATTAAGCGCCATTTGCTTTAAGCATTTGCAAACAGAACGTCCGACTGACGCCCACACAACACTCTCAAGGAGTGCGCGATTCAGCATTCACCTCTGACAACGCACCTACACCCCTGCCGCGTCCCCGTTCGGGACACGCGCATCACGTGTAAGCTCCTTAAATTATTGGCGTCTGATTATCCCCAGGAAAGAGTGCTTTCGTTCTGTCCCTATCCTGACTTTACCGAAGCAAGTTGCTCGGCAGGGCACTCGTGGAACGCACACTAGCGAGATAGCTTCATTAGGTCAAGTTAACAAATTATGAATGAGAACATTGTTCGGAAAGCCGAAAACAGTAAGTCATATTAATAATAAATTCAGCGAAAACCATGTTGCTGTAACTAGAGTTAGATTAAGTTAGGCAATACGTAGCTCAGTGGTGTGTATAAGTTAGCCCGAATGGCGATGACGTTCCGAATTTGTAAAAGGGCATGGAAGTACTCTCGCAGCACATTGTCACTGCCTGATGTTGCCCAGGAGCACTGCAAATTACGTTCTCAGAACGAGGCTGACATTTTCGACCTGCTTATGCACAATGCCGTGTTCGCAAGCTGTATGGCTCATCAGAGTTATCTGTAGTGTCATGCGCGCAATAACTTCACGATATGTTGTTCGTGTCTTAGATGTTGCTTGGCTGTTTCAGTTTCGTAACACATATCCATAAGAGTCGAGATTCACGATCTGTTAATTTGACGTCTGACAAATACCGCGCTAGGTTTCTGCGCACGAGTGCCACGCCGAGTGCCAGCTCGGCAAGCCAGGATCGGCCAGAACGAAAGCACTCTTCCTGGACTTAACCAGCGGCCCCAAAGCAGCACTGATTCCCGGTACGTATTTGGGGCATCAAGGAGAGGACGAAATGAAATGCATCGTTCGATTGGCGGCCGTAATGGTTTCGTTGCTTGCCTGCTCGGGGCTTGCATTAGGCCAAGGATATGACCAACTAAACACCGGTGCTGGAACTTCCGACGACCTGTCCTCGATGGGCCTCGGAATCGTGAATTTTCAGGGAGTGCCGCTGTCGTCCAATGGAAACAACTATGACACCGGCACCGCCGACACTATCGTGTGGCGCGAAAGTCCCATCCCCCCCAGCGGGGGTACGATAAATATACAAATCGTCGCATTGTATTTGGTGAATACCGGCACCGTAACCTGCACCAATCCAGCGTGCTCGCCGGGGCAGCAGGTTACCGTGTATGCCACCATCAATGCCACGAACGGGATCATCCCAACAACGGTCTTGCCAGTGCCAGATTCGGAGTTCATATCGCCTTCCACCGGAACTATGACGGTGAATACAAACAACTTCACGTTTAATACGAACAGTACGGCACTTCAAGCAGATATCATCGTTGTACCCGAAGGGGCGCCAGTTACGGCTGCTCCGATCTTTCATGCGCCGATGAGCCCGGACCACATATCTGCGACTGGCAGTGTGTGGACCCCCACCCCACCCCCTGGCTACCCAGAGTCTCCGTTCTTTCCGTCGGGAGGATTTTATGTAGCTTTGTTGGGCGGCTCCAGAGCGAGGGTGGGCGGGATGTTTTTCCGCATGCTCCGACCCTTTCTATACGGTTTAGGCATAGTCCTTATGGGCATCGCGTTTTTGGAATTCGGATCGAAAGTCAGGAGGGCCCAGCTCGGAATGAGTCCAGCCTATTTGCTGGGCTTGGCTGTCCTCATTTGCCTGATAGCTTGGAGGGCGCCCAACTATGCCTTTCCGACGGTTGCCCATGCCTATGGCGCCGACACACATGGTACCGCGCGAAGCGTACCGCCACCGGGATTGTCGGCGCTTGAGATCGGGCTACTTGCTCAACACGGGATATTCCCAGCAGGGACGCCGGTCGCTGGTCCGACATTACCCGAGTGGGGTGTGATCGTGATGGCGCTCGCGTTGATCGGTTTTTCTATCTGGCGGATTCGCCACAGCAGGTTACCTGGGGCTGCGTGAGTGTCCCCCATTAGAACGTGCCCGCATACGGCGTCAGGCTGGAGGATTGAATCGGGACTCAGCATGGCCAACCCAGCTAGTCCCGTTCGGCCTTCCGCAATCTGATCCTTCGTGCGCATCCGGTGCAACCAATGCGCGTCCCGACCGGAGTCTTTGAAGTCTTGCCCCTGAACCGACTGTGGGCGTCGGTGCTTTCAGTATCTATTGAGGAAGCCAGATTTGCGAGGCGAGGCTTTCAAAGTACTTCTTTGTTGCAACAGGCGAAGCTCGAAAACATCGGCGAAACGTTCTTGACTGGGTTCAACCTTGCACTGCGTGAACCCAATCTCGAACGGTTGAGTGCTGAGGCGAATACGTTGCCAGTTGAGATGTCAGGGTTTTTCTATGAGGGTGCCGGGATGGCGTCGGCCTTGCTAGATGGGTTAGTTCCCTGGAGCAGTAGTCGATTCCAAGCACTGCTAGCGGGGCCCGGATTTGCTCACAAGTACATGATGCACGTGGGTGCGGGCTGGGCACTTGCCCGCTTGCCCGCCCGCTGGAATAGGTTCCTGATGAAGTTCGATCCGCTTCTTCGATGGCTCGTTCTTGATGGTTACGGATTTCACGAAGGCTATTTTCATTGGCCAAAGTACGTGAACCGTCATGCGTCGCCGCCCCGGAGTTTCAGCAGAGAGGCACGCTGCGTATTCGATCAAGGACTGGGGCGGAGCCTCTGGTTTGTCACCGGTGCTGACGCTAATCGGCTAACCGTTGCCATCGCTGGTTTCGCAGAAGGACGGCGACCGGACCTGTGGAGTGGTGTCGGCCTCGCGTGTGCCTATGCGGGCGGAATTGATGATCGCGCCATGAGGGAGTTGAACGTGACCGCCGGCACTTATCGTTCGTGCCTTCAACAGGGGGTTACGTTTGCAGCCAAAGCGCGAGAGTTCGCGGCGAACCAAGCTGCTCACACGGAGATGGCATGCCAAGTTCTGTGCGGGATGTCTGGCACCGCAGCTGCCCAATGCACGGACTACTCGCTAGCCGAAGTGCAAGAGTACGGTGAAGATGCCCGCTATCAAGCATGGCGGGGACAAATTCAAAAGCACTTCATCGAAGGTGACTTCATAGCTGAAAGCCGCCAGATGGAAGGTTGAATCGTGGTGAATTTGATCAAGCAGCACGCACGACGGTTGCTCGCCGTCGTATTAGTTACCGCGCTTTACTACCAGGCACGATTGCCGAGACTGCCTGAATCGGAGCGCGTGAACTTGGCTGCCCGCTTTCGATTTCAACGGTCGCCTCTACCGCAACTGCCGATGTCAGGTCCTCCTAGGAGCATGCGGAGAGTGAATCCGAGTCTGGCAAACATAGAGGCTTGGATTTCCGCTGTTGGCGCTGCTGTGTCCTTGAGCGATCTTGATGGAGATGGCTTGCCCAATGATGTTTGTCTCGTCGATCCACGGACGAACCAGGTGATCGTGTCGCCGGCGCCTGAAACGCTCCAGCGCTACGAACCATTTGCTCTTGATCCTTTTCCACTTTCGTACGATCGCGCCACTATGGCTCCAATGGGTTGCCTGCCTGGAGACATGAACGAAGATGGTTTGATGGACATCCTTGTCTACTACTGGGGACGTACACCGGTTGCGTTCTTGCGTCGGCCAGATTCGGTTCCTCGCCTGCCCACGAAGTTAAGGCCTAGTCTTTTTGTACCTACTGAAGTAGTTCCGCGGCAAGAGCGTTGGTATACAAACACAGCCGCGTTCGCCGATCTCGATGGCGATGGACACCCAGACTTGATCATCGGAAACTATTTTCCCGATGGTGCACGAGTACTGGATGCGAATGCAACGGACCACGAAGAGATGCAACACTCGATGTCCAGAGCATACAACGGAGGCGGAGTGCGCTTCCTACTTTGGTCGGGTAGCTTGGCAGGGGGACATCCCGCTGTTCGGTTTACGGAGGCCCGCGCAGATCTAGACGATGAGACTAGACACGGATGGACGTTGGCGGTTGGAGCCGCTGATCTAGACGGCGATCTCTTGCCGGAAATCTATATTGCCAACGATTTCGGTCCGGACCACCTTCTCCATAATCGCTCCCAGCGTGGAGAACTACATTTCGCTTTACTGCACGGCCGGAAAACACTCACCACGCCTAATTCGAAAGTGATGGGGCAGGACTCCTACAAGGGCATGGGAGTCGATTTCGCAGACTTGAACGGGGATGGATTGCTGGACATTTGTGTCAGCAACATTACGCTTCCGTACGCACTCGAGGAAAGCAATTTTGCATTCGTCAGCACGGGTGAACTCGAGCGCATGGGAAAAGGCATTGCACCTTACATAGACAAGAGTGAACCTCTCGGACTTTCGCGCGGTGGCTGGTCATGGGACGTTCGGTTTGGTGATTTCGACAATGATGGGGTTCCGGAAGTATTGCAGGCAACCGGCTTTATAAAGGGTGACACCGATCGTTGGCCCGAGCTCCAGGAGCTGGCGATGGGGAACGATGAACTCTTGAGCAATCCCTCGAATTGGCCGCGCTTTAAAGCCGGCGATGACTTGAGTGGTGGAACTCACAATCCCTTCTTTGTGCGGGCCCAAGATGGACGCTACTACGATCTTGCGCCTAGTCTCGGCCTCGACGAATTGATGATGAGCCGGGGCATCGCGACAGCTGACGTGGATGGCGACGGTCGCCTTGACTTTGCAGTAGCCAATCAATGGGACACATCTTATTTCTTCCACAATGAGAGTCCGAATCCCGGCTCATTTCTGGGGCTGCATCTTTTGCTTCCAATTCACCAGGCTCGAGGGTCAACGACCATTGTGCGCCCGGGTCATCCTGGTGAGGATACTCCGGGACGACCCGCGGTCGGCGCCTCCGCAACTGTTCATCTTCCCGGGGGTCGCGTACTGGTAGCGCAGGTTGACGGCGGAAACGGCCATTCCGGGAAACGCAGCTCTGACCTGCATTTCGGTTTGGGTAATCTTCCTTCCGACAGCCCAGTCCCGGTCGATCTTGCCTGGCGAGATCCTGGGGGGCAAGTGCGTCGCGAACATTTATCGCTTGAAGCGGGTTGGCACACGGTGCTTCTCGCGTGGCCGCAACAATGAGGACGTGAAGTCATGACCACACCTAACAGATGGTGCGACCAAGACCGACTCGCGGGACTGAGGCGCTTCGCTGTCGCGATCACGATCTTGAACCTGCTGGGCCATTTCGCGTTTGGCTTCGAGCAGTCGTATGCGCAACCATTGTGCGCTTTGGCTGCCGCCTATTTGATGGAGCTGTTACTGGAAACGGTTGACGCACAATTTAATCAGCGCAGGCCGCGCTTTCTCGGGGGTGTTCGTGCGTTCGCTGACTTCCTTCTTTCGGCTCACATTACGGGTCTCGCCGTGGCAATGTTGCTCTACTCCAATGAGCGGCTCTGGCCTACCATCTTTGCGGCCGCAGCGGCCGTGGCGTCTAAGTCCGTGTTCCGAATCAGAGCAGGAAGTGATAGCCGTCACGTATTCAATCCCTCAAACTTCGGCATCACGATAACTCTTTTGCTTTTTCCCTGGGTGGGGATTGCCCCGCCTTATCATTTTTCAGAGAATCTCCCTGCTGTTGGTCGCTGGCTTTTGCCGACGGTAATCATAGCTTCTGGCAGCTTCCTGAATTTTCGTTATACACGTCGCATTCCGCTCATAGCAGGATGGCTAGTAGGGTTCATTTCTCAAGCGCTTGTGCGCAGCGTCATATATGACGCGCGGCTGGTCGCAGCACTCCTGCCGATGACGGGAGTCGCCTTCATTCTTTTCTCCTTTTACATGGTGACCGACCCTGCAACGACACCAACTAGTCCTCGAAGCCAGATTGTTTTTGGGTTGGCGGTAAGTTCTGTCTACGGGCTACTGATGGTGTTCCATGACGTCTTCGGACTCTTCTTCTCACTGGCGACCGTGTGCGCTGCCCGATTTGCCCTTTCCGCCTCACGGGCCGCATATGAAGCGCGGGCGCGGATAACAATACAAAAGGCAAATGCTGCGAGGACGAAGTCGCCTGTGCTATCTGGGGTAAGAGATGTTCTCTAGGAGAACTGGATCTGTGACCTCTTGCCGAAGTAGTGCAGCGCACCCGGATTCAAAGGAGGCCCAGCGATGACCAGCGCAGATCGTCATGGAATGTTATTGAAGATCTTTGCTGTAATCATGATTGCGCATTGGTTGGAGCATATCGTCCAAGCCTACCAGGTATACGTGATGGGATATGAGCGCCATCATGCTATGGGCTTGCTCGGCCAGTTTTATCCCTGGCTCGTGCACGGTGAATGGATGCACTTCGGGTATGCAGTTCTGACTTTTCTCGGTCTTGCCTTTTTGCGTGACGGATTTTCCGGTTCCGCACTGAATTGGTGGAATGCAGCTTTGATCATTCAGATATGGCATTTGTTTGAGCACACGTTGCTATTCCTGCAGGCCCAAGGCGATTTTACGCTTTGGGGTGCTGCTGAACCTACGTCGGTGCTCCAACTCTTCTGGCCGCGGATTGAACTGCACCTCTTCTACAACTCCGTCGTCACAGTACCGATCGTTGTAGCAATGGTTCTCGCTCGACGAGGGCGTTCGCGCGCCACCAACTTGGTGACAGCGGCCGGGAGCGTATGAGTTCGGGAATCGCCATCGTTGGCATGGCATGTTGCTATCCGGACGCGAGCAATCCTCGCGAACTCTGGGAAAACGTCCTTGCGCAACGCCGAGCGTTCCGGCGGCTGCCGCCGGAACGTTTGCGGCTAGACGACTATCTTTCGAATGATCCCAGCGTGCCCGATACGATTTACGCAAGCGAAGCCGCGCTAATTGAAGGATATGAGTTTGACCGCGTGCGGTTTCGGGTACCCGGGCCCACTTTTCGGAGCGTGGACTTGGCCCACTGGCTCGCGCTGGACGTCGCAGATCAAGCCCTGAGAGATGCCGGGTTCATTGATGGTCATGGGCTCCCGCTCGAGAATACTGGAGTACTGGTCGGCAACACGTTAACCGGCGAATTCTCGCGGGCGGGCACTATGCGCCTGCGCTGGCCATATGTACGCCGTGTGGTTGAGGCACGGATGGTCGCCGACGGCTGGGACAAGTCTCGGCGTTCAGAATTCTTGGATCAACTCGAAAAAGATTACAAAGCACCTTTCCCGAACGTGGACGGAGAGAGCCTTGCCGGCGCACTCTCGAACACGATCGCTGGACGCATTTGCAATTACTTCCATTTTGGAGGTGGCGGTTACACAGTCGATGGCGCGTGTTCATCTTCATTGCTAGGAGTGGCGAAGGCATGTTCCGCGCTGGAGGCTGGCGAGCTCGATGCGGCGGTGGCGGGGGGAGTGGACTTGAGCCTCGATCCATTCGAACTCGTGGGCTTTGCGAAGGCAGGCGCGTTGGCGCGTGGTGAGATGCGCATCTATGACAAGGACTCGACTGGATTCCTGCCTGGAGAAGGCAGCGGATTCGTTGTGCTCATGCGATTGGCAGATGCGATCTCGCAGCGCTTGCAAGTCTACGCGATTATTCGAGGCTGGGGTATTTCGTCCGATGGCGGTGGCGGCATCACGCGTCCAGACGTGCGCGGGCAGATGCTGGCATTGGAGCGTGCCTACCGTCGTGCAAACTATGAATTCGATTCGGTGGCGCTGATTGAGGGCCATGGCACTGGCACGCTGGTAGGGGATGATGTCGAACTGAAGGCACTGTGCGCCATGCGTAGAAGGGCGGGCGAAAAAACTCATCCTGCCGCCATCGGTTCAATCAAAGCCAATTTTGGCCACACCAAAGCGGCGGCAGGCATCGCAGGACTAATCAAGGCAACCTTGGCCGTTCATCATCAGGTCCTACCTCCGACTACCGGGGTCCGCCAACCTAGTTCCGAAGTCCAAGGCAAGCAGGCAGTCCTTCGAGTTCTGGCGGAAGCCGAACCTTGGCCCGCGGATATGCCGGTGCGCGCCGGGATCAACTCATTTGGTTTCGGTGGGATCAATGTTCACGTGGCTATCGAAGGTTATGAGAACGAATGTCGAACCCGATGGTCCGCCAATGAGAAAGCAACAACAACCTGCTCGCAAGATGTCGAGTTGTTTTTCCTGGAGGGTGGCTCGCCTGTCGAACTGGCTGAGAAGATTGAGCGACTCGCGCATCTCGCGCCCAATCTCTCTCGCTCGGACCTGACTGATCTCTCCACCATGCTTGCTCGCCAGGCGGGGGTTCGAAGAGCACGAGCGTCGCTTGTAGCGGCGACTCCTACGGAGCTCGGGGAGCGCCTGCACAAGTTGCAGGGACTGCTGCAGAACCAGGAATTTCGCCATATTGACACTGATGAAGGAATCTTTCTGTGCATTGATGGTAAGAGGCCGCGGATCGGATTTTTGTTCCCCGGACAGGCTTCGCCCGTGCGTTTGCGACCTGGCATTTACGGTCGCCGGTTCGATGAGATCGCAGCGTTATACCGGTCGGTAGCTCTTCCCGAGGGCCACGAGAGCGGTTCGACTGAGATCGCGCAACTTGCAATTATTACGGCGGAGCTTGCAGGTCTGCGGCTACTCGAAAACTTTGCGGTTCAAGCCGCCGTTGCTGTCGGCCATAGCTTGGGCGAACTGGCCGCGTACTGCTGGGCTGGAGCCCTCGATGAAGGCCCCCTTCTCGAGTTGGTCCGCCTGAGGGGTGGGCTCATGTCCCGGCTCGATGCACCTCTCGGCGCGATGGCAAGCATTAGCGCGAGTACTTCGGAAGTTGAGTCGCTTATTGAAGTTGGCAAGAACGTCGTCACGGCATGCTTAAATGCACCTCGCCAGACCGTCGTCTCAGGGGAAAGCGACGCAGTGGCAGCGCTTGTTTCCCGCGCTCAACAACGTGGCTGGACTGCGACTCTTCTCTCCGCGGCGGACGCATTCCACTCGCCGCGAATGGCACCGGCTGCGAAAGCGTTGTGCAACGGACTGGCCGGCTTAGAGCTACTACAATTGCGCAAGACCGTGATCTCGACCATTACTGGTGCGGAGCTTCGGAGCGAGACTCAGTTGCGCGGTCTGCTCGTCGAACAACTGACGAAGCCAGTGCGGTTCATGCAGGCAATGGTCGAGGCAGAGAGCCACGCCGACTTGTTCCTCGAAGTCGGTCCGGGAATTGTTCTCACGCACCTCGTGAAAACCTTTACTGATGTTCCGACTATCTCGCTCGATGTTGCGGGTCCTTCTCTGGCTGGGTTGTTCAAGGCACTGGGAGCAGCTTACGTGCTCGGTGCTGAGCTTCGCTTGGAAGCCCTGTTCGCGACCCGGTTCGCGCGTCCGTATGATCCCAACCGCCAACTAAGATTCTTTGTCAACCCTTGCGAAATGGCACCAACTTCCGCGAGCGCTGACGCGAAACCACTTACAGCGTTTTCGTCAGTATCGCGGACGGCAAAGACAAACAACCATTTAACACCAGAAGGAAGTATTGAAGTCACTGGCCAGAACGGCGACAGTGTCACGCGTCTGATTCGCACTCTAGTCGCCACGCGCACTGAGCTGCCACCAGATTCCATAACCGACGCTGCGCGGTTCTCGCGGGATCTCCACCTCAACTCCATAGTCGTAAGCGAGATTGTTGCTTCCGCGGCGCGTGGACTAGGTATTAAGGTTCCCGCACATCTCCTGAGTTTCGCCGATGCCTCGGTGGGCGAGTTGGCGCAACGGCTGGAACAGTTGTGCAACTCCCGCGGCGTGGCACCAGTTGAGGAAGCAGTGCCCGCCGGAATCGATGATTGGTGCCGCGCATTCCTGGTCGACTGGACGCCACGCGCGCTTCGGCATCATCCGGAAATCATGCCCGCGGCCGGAAGATGGAAGGCCTTCGGGCCACACGATCATCCTTACTTATTGCAGCTATCGTCGCAAGCGGATCTGCCTGGCAATGGTGTAGTCGTTTGCATGTCGGCGGCTCCTGTCGAAGAACAGTTGAATATGCTCCTGACTGGTGCCCACAAGGCAATTGAAACGGTTGGAGCGGAGAAATACCTAGTGATTCTCGGACCAGCTAGTGTCGCAGGTGCCTTCGCTAGAACGATAAGCCTGGAGCATCCGGACATCCTCACCCGCGTTATTGAGGCGCCGCCGGACTGCAATGTAATCCGTTACCTCCGGGCGGAGCTAACGCGATCTCAAGCGCACGTCGAAGCG
>Ga0207761_1000744_pt1 | contig 11296 bp, 8 predicted proteins | sample LuqExpMetageno34_FD_187792 | JGI IMG/M metagenome (GOLD analysis project Ga0207761, IMG submission 187792) | Tropical forest soil microbial communities from Luquillo Experimental Forest, Puerto Rico - Sample 34 (SPAdes) | ecosystem: Environmental > Terrestrial > Soil > Tropical forest ... | reverse complement strand
GCAGACTGTTACGAAACGGACGATAGGATTAAGGAAAAAGCGATGCTTCGGGTTCCGGAGCATCGCTTTTTGATTTTTGCAGGATTGTACTGCTGTTCCGGTTCCTTCAGACGGTTCGCAGCGCTGAAGCCAGTTGGTGTCCTCCGAGGATCTTCCGCATCCTTTTCAGATTGTAGGCGGCTACTGCCAGGCTGATTTCAGTTTGTGCCCCGCGGAGACCGCGCAATAGGAAGCGCGGATGTCCGAAGATACGATATTTTAGATTCGCAAACGGATGCTCCACCGTGGATCGTCGCAGCCGCATCGCCTCTGGTGTGGCCCGCTGTTGCATGCGCTGGAGCGCTTCTTCGTGTAGGTGCCGTGACACCAAGCGCTGGGAGCTAGTCGTGCATCGCGGTTTTAGCGCACAGCTTCCGCACACTTCCGCTTGACCCATGTAGTACACCGAACGATCTTTCCGCACGAGCTGTTTGCGAGCCAGAGTCTGACCCGCCGGGCACCGGAACGTGTCGTTCTGCGGTTGATAAGTAAATTCCGTGCGGCCGAACAGCGTGCCATCTCCGTGACTGTTCACGCCACGGTTGGCCGGCACATGCGGCAAGATGCCCTGGGCTTCACAGGCTTCGGCCTGTTCTCCGTTCGAGTAGCCGGCATCCGCTATTACATTTAGCGTTTGCGCTGGCTCGCTTACCGCCGCTTCCGCCATGGGTTGCAGACTGCGATTGTCAGTGGCTTGGTCGATCACTTGCTGCACCACGATCAGCGCATGCTCGGCATCCACAGCCGCTTGCACGTTGTAAGCGGGCATTATGCCGTTCGTTGTCCGCATCAGACCAACTTCGGGTTCCGGATGTTGGCGTAATTTCTCCTGCGCGCTGGCCACGGCGCCGGGATCGATAACCACCTCATCCTGCCGATCGCTTTGTTCCAGTTGTTCAAGATAGCGTTCCAGTGCTTCGCGTTCGCGAACGCTTCGTGCACTGCTCACGGCCTGGAATTTCGAGCCATCAATGGCAATCCACTCACCCTTCACTAAACCCACCGAGCGCGCTAAGCGGACTAGTTCAGCTCCTGCAGCAGTTACCCCATCACGATGCAGTCGCCGGAACTCAGCAATGGTCTTGTGGTCCGGTGCCAACCGTCCCAGCAACCACATCAACTCGATGTTGCGCCGACACTCTGATTCCAACCGCCGTGAGGAACGGATCTGTTGCAAATAGCCATACAGGTACAGCTTCAGCAGGTCGCGCGGATCATAGCCCGGCCGCCCCGTCTCAGCTGCTTCGGCGCGCTCAAATCCTAATCCTGCCATGTCCAGCCGATCGACAAACGCATCGATTACCCGGCAAACATGATCATCAGGAATCAGTTCTTCCAAACATACGGGAAACAGCGTGCCTTGCGTCCGCCCTTCTCCCTGCACATAGCCCATAAAGAAAGATGCCCTCGCTTTCGCAAGGGCATCTTCTCATTTCTCCATCACTATTCAATCGGGTTTCGTAACAGTCTGTTCGACCATCCCTTTTCGCTCTTAAAAATGAACCACGAGGGCGATCTCTGACACGTTGCTCAGCGAGGAACTCGGTTCCTACCGTGTTCGCATTTATTGCAATTGGAGACATCAACATGCGCCTTATTGGAGGTGCTCATAGGACTTCTGCTCTTAGAACCCCCTGCCGACATGCTCGTCACGGCTGAATAACAATAACATCTGAGACTCCTTACATAATATCCGTCTCACTCAAAAACTTATCGGCGGCCGTGCCAGATGAACCGCCGAATAGTAGCCTATTCGGCGGGGACCGCATCAGGGCAGCGTTGGGTCGCGAATCTGTGCGCCGTTCCGTGCTTTCTTGATGTGCTCAGATTTCCTTATCGAGTAGGAAATTGCCTATCAGCAGGCTGTCCAAGTCCGAAGTATAGAAGGTTCGAACCGCATCCACCGGATTGCGTGCAACCGCCTCAATACTGACTATGACAGGGCGATCCCACGCAACCACCGGATCAGACGTCTTTTCGGTGTCTTTACCCGTGGCGCAATAGAGGCGATTGACCTCGGCCTGCAAAGGATACTCGTCTTGTTCCATAGACGAGAGCTGTGCGCCCTGGAGGCGCTCGGCGCTCAGGATCAGAAACCCTACAGATGGTTCTTCCGGCCGATGCGAAGGGCCCTCGAAGTGAACCCACTGCATTGATTCTGGCTCACCGGGCGCCGACGGAACGAGTTCTTGTACCTTGATGCTCGCATCCTCAAGATGAAGGGTACCTTATCGCAATACGAACGGTTCCAGTGGATCCGCGAACCGCTGGCGAAGGAAGGCGTTGCTATCCCGTTGCCCACCGGCAACTAGGCTCCTCTGGAACAAAAAGTTGCTGTCACATATTTACGAGCAGAGCCCCCGTGGGGGGCCGTTCACCGCACAAGATTCGTGCCGGGTCCAATTGAAAGAACTGACGCCTTTTGACAGTTCTTCGCACGGTGGCTATCCCTTAGGGTACAATCCGACATCGCAACTCCGCCCAAGAGGTTCGGAAGCAATGCCATCGTCGAAAGCCACTTTTCGGGATGTTGGGGCGGTGACGATTGTTGACTTCAGCGGTTTGCTAACGATCGGCAAGCCTAGTGCGATTCTCCGGGAGGCCATCGAGGATTTAATCCGCAAGCAACGAAGCAAAATCATCCTCAATTTCCAGGACGTCCTCGCCATCGATAGCGCCGGTGTTGGCGAACTGGTTGCCGCATACAGCGCATTGAAGAAAACCGAGGGTCGACTAAAGCTGTTGAACCCGCCCAAGAAGGTCTGCGACATGCTGGAACTCACACAGCTTTCAAAGGTGATGGAGGTTTACTCGAAGGAGGAATCAGCAGTTCGCAGCTTTGACTGAAGAACCGGGAGCTCGTCTTCTTCCTAGGCGAGGTCAGCAGGAGCGAAAGCCAGCAGAAAGATCACCAGCCACACGTCAATGGACATCGGAGTTATGCAATGGATGCCCAGGCTAATCGTTCCCCTTGGAACGTCGTAAATCTGAATTCTCCGTGGCACAAGGCGGCTCTCGCCTGCTGCGTGGCCATAGTCTGCTACGCCACCACAAAATTAGGACCGTTGTTCGCTATAGGTCCGAAGTTGGACTGGGCGCTGTGGCTCGGAAATGCATTTCTGGCTTCCATATTGTTAGTGGTGCCCCGCAGAATGTGGATTGCCCTCATCGCTGCCGCCTTTTCCGCATATATCGTCAATGACATCCAAGTGGGCTTGTCGATTGGTTCGATTGCATGGCTCGTTTTGTCCGACACGGTGGAAGTTCTTACGGCTGTGCTTTGCCTGAGTTATGTCTTTGGAGGCGTGCCGCGGCTTAACAATCTGCGTGCCTTGGCGAAATTTTCGTTGTTCGCAGTCATCCTCACTCCTTGCGTTGCGGCATCCTTGGCCTTGTTCACCTCCAGTGGAGATAAATGGACAAGTTGGAAGACCTCGTTCTTCTCTGAGGCAATCGTATACCTCAGTCTGATGCCGGCTATTTTAGGGTGGTTCAGCCAACGACCGGCAGGTGTCCAGAAACAGCGCGTCTATTACATCGAAGCCGCCGCATTGATCGCCGGGTTAGCGGTTATCGGCTATCTCGCGTTTGCCGCTCCTCGCCAATACAGCTCCGAAGCCATGCTCTATTTCCTTGTCCCATTCCTGATTTGGTCCGCCTTACGTTTCGGATCAACGGGTGTAAGCACGTCCGCTATTACGATCGCCGTGCTAGCCATTTGGGGAACAACCCACGGCCGAGGCCCTTTTATTGATTCTGGCGCCGGCAACAGCGTTTCGTCTATGCAGCTTTTTTTGTTCTTCACGACGGCCCCTTTCATGGTGTTGGCAGCCATTGTCGAAGAAAACAAGCAGGCCAGTGAACAGCTTTTTCGTTCGATTTTCGAAAACGCCCAAATCGGGATCAGTTTCTACAAGATCGACACCCAGCAAATATTCCCCAATCGCTCTCTGCAACAGATGTTGGGACATACGGTAGAAGAGCTGGGCACCCTCGAAAAATGGGATCAGATCACTCATCCGGATGACCGTGATTCTTGCGCACAGCGATATAACACCCTGGTCCTGGGCAATCGGGAAAAAGACGAATGGGAACAACGGCTGGTTCGCAAAGACGGTCGAATCGTCATCACGAACGTCCGCTTCTTTTTGCTCCGCGACGCTGCGGGCAGGCCACAATATGTGGCCGCGCTACAGGAAGACATTACGGAACGTAGGGAGGCCGAAGCCCTCGTCCACAAGCGGGATGAGGAGTTGAAGAACGCCAATTTTCTCGCGGAGACCGCTTTGGAGCTCGCAAAGGCTGGTTACTGGCATGTTCCTCTGGATGGCTCCGGCTGGTACAACTCCTCTGCTCGCCGGGTCGCCATCTTCGGCGATATTCCGCGCGCCGATTTCCGCTATCGCATCGACGAAATGTTCTCTCATGCAGCGGAGGGTGATGCTGCGGCTGCTGCGGCCGCCCGGAAGACCTTCGATGCCGCCGTGAAAAGTAGCTCTGTCCCCTACAACGTGGTTTATGCGTATAAACGCCCCGTCGATGGAAAAATCGCTTGGATCCATGCGCTGGGGCACGTTGTAAAAGACCAAGCTGGAAAACCAACCGACATGTATGGAGTGTCGCAGGACATCACTGAATTTAAGTGTCTCGAAGCAGAATTGCTCAGAGCTAAGGAAGCAGCCGAAACCGCCACGAAAGCCAAATCCGAATTCCTCGCTAACATGAGCCACGAAATCCGCACTCCCATGAACGCGATTCTCGGTATGACCCATCTCGCGCTAAGAACAGCGTTGGCTCCCAAGCAGCGCGACTACCTGGCCAAGACGAAGGCTGCAGCGGAGGGCTTGCTCGGCATCATCAATGACATTCTGGACTTCTCTAAAATCGAGGCGGGCAAGCTGACGATGGAGCATACGGAATTCCGTCTGGACCTTGTCCTTGAACATCTCTCTACGGTTGTCACACCGAAAGTCTGCGAAAAGAACCTGGAGTTCCTGATTGACCAGCAACACGACCTTCCCTCTGTTCTTGTCGGTGATCAGCTTCGTCTCGGCCAGGTCCTCATCAATCTTGTAAACAATGCCGTGAAATTTACAGAGCGCGGCGAAGTCGTGGTAAGCGTCAAGTTCGAGGAACGGCTCGCGGATCGCGTCAAGCTGAGGTTCGATGTCCGCGACAGCGGCATCGGCATGACGCCAGAGCAAGTCGCTCGCCTCTTCCAGGCCTTCAGCCAAGGTGATTCCTCCACGACTAGAAAGCACGGCGGCACAGGTCTCGGCCTCTCCATCTCTAAACGGCTCGTGGAAATGATGGAAGGCCGCATCTGGGTGGAAAGTGAATATGGCTGCGGTAGCACTTTTTCATTTACCTCGTGGTTCGGCATCTCCACTGCCGAGGAAAGTCCGAAGAGAATACCTCTGGGATTGACCAACATCCGGGCCTTAATCGCCAACGACAATGCGCTGGCCCGCCAAATCCTCGTCAACGCACTGAAGCAGTTTTTGTCTAGAGTCGATTCCGTCTCCTCCATCGAAGCAGCCCTTCGCGAATTAGCCACGGCAGATCAGGAGGACCCCTACCAGCTCATCCTCATGGACTCGCAATTGTCCACTCTCAATGGTTTCCAGGCCAGCCGCATCATTAAACGCGGCGGCAGTCTCAAGAACGTACCCAAAATCATAGTGATATCTGCTTTTGATCGAGAAGAAGTGCAAGGGCAGGCGGAGGAGATCGGCATTGAAGCCGTGCTCCAGAAGCCTGTTAGCCAATCGGCCCTCTTGGACACCCTTCTGAATATCTTTGGTGTTGCGGCAAAAGAGAACGTCCAAAGCACGGCCGGCGGACTTGGTGTTCAGTCGCCCGATGCTCGCGGAGTCCGCGTTCTTCTTGTCGAAGACAACGAACTGAATCAGCAAATTGCTACCGAATTGTTAGAAAGCGTGGGGGCGAGCGTAACCGTTGCCAATCACGGCGGCGAAGCCGTGAGCCTCTTCCCCGAGGGTGATCAGCCACCATTCGACGTCGTGTTTATGGACGTGCAGATGCCTGAAATGGATGGCTTCACGGCAACAAGAATTCTTCGCGCCAGGCCAAGTCTTTCGAAGCTACCCATCATCGCAATGACCGCACACGCCATGAGCAACGAGATCCAACACTGCCTTAACGAAGGCATGAGCGATCACGTTGGAAAGCCCATTGATCCCAGCGTATTATTCGCCGCACTTGCGCGTTGGACTCAAGGGAGGGAGCGGAAGATTTCCGCCCCGCCCGCCAAGCTTGCAAAGACGGCCGACATCTTCAGCTTGCCTGAAATGGAAGGCGTGGACCTCACAATCGGCTTGCAACGAGTCGCGGGTAACAAGGTCTTGTATCGCGACTTGTTGACTCAATTCGTGGCAAAACAGGCGTCCGCCCCACGACGGATCATGGATGCGTTTGCAAGTGGCGATTACGGGCGGGCTGAGCAGCTTGTCCACTCGCTAAAGGGCGTTGCGGGGAACCTGGGAATCGAGCCGATCTTCAATTCGGCTGCGAATGTGGAGAGAGCGTTGCGCGAGCCTCACGCAAAGACTGCAGAACTACTCGAGGACCTCGCATCGGTCGTGGATCGTCAAATCAGTGCAATCAAAGGCACTTTGCCCGTAGCCAACATGGAGGGCACTCAAGCGCTTGAAGGTCGACCATTGGACGTGGCCAAGGTTCTGCCCGCACTGGCGCAGCTCAAGCAGTTGCTCGAAGCTAGCGACGCCGATGCCTCCGAAACTTATAGAAACCTCGCCACTCTCCTGAGAGGCTCGGTTGACGCTTTGCGGCTTTCGGCGCTTGGCGAAGCGGTCGGCAGCTTCAATTTCGAAGTGGCTCTCAATCGGCTCGAGGAACTCGTCAAGCAATTCGAGGTGAAGGAGAAATTGGCCGAATGACCCAGGGAGGCGACAAAAGGCTTCTGCTTCTCGTCGATGACGATAGCGAGAACATTCAGGTGGTCCATTCCATCCTGAAGGATCGCTATAAGATCCGAGTAGCCACCAATGGTGCTAAAGCTCTCGATCTCGCAAAGGCTGAGCCTCAGCCCGACCTCATCTTGCTCGATGTCATGATGCCCGAGATGGATGGGTACAGCGTGTGTAGCTTCCTCAAAGCCGATCACCGGACCCGGGACATACCGGTTATTTTTCTCACCGGAAAAACCGAAGTTGCCGACGAGGCTCGCGGGTTTGCCGTCGGTGCTGTGGACTACATCCACAAGCCCTTTTCGCCGCCCATCATGACTGCGCGCGTGCAAACCCACATCATGTTGCGTGATGCGCATGAGACCGTCGCCAAGCAACTGCTGTCCATTAACGGTGAACTGGAAATGGCACGCCAAATTCAGCTCTCTATCCTTCCCCAGGCACCCCCTCGCCTGCCGGGTTTAGACATTGAGGCTCGCTATATTCCCATGAGTTCGGTCGCAGGCGACTTCTACGATTTTGTCGTGGTCGACGACAAACATGTGGGTATCCTGATCGCCGATGTTTCCGGCCACGGACTCCCTTCCGCCTTAATCGCTTCCATGCTCCAGGCTGCGCTCGCGGCCCAAGCATCGAAGGCCGCTGACCCCGCGGCGGTACTGTCAGGGTTAAATCGCGCACTCTCTGGCAAGTTCCAACGCAACTTTGTCACCGCGGCGTATCTCTTTGTCGACATTGAGAACAGCACAGTGCATTACTGCGGCGCGGCACATCCTCCTGTTCTGCTGTGGCGGTCCAAAACCGGGAGTGCCGATGAGTGTCTGCAAAACGGTTTGATGCTCGGTCCATTCCCGGACGCCACCTATTCGGCTGTCAGTCTCTCGCTCGAAGAAGGCGACAAGATCCTTCTTGTCACCGACGGTATCATTGAAGCTGTGAATTCTGCGGCTGACGAGTTTGGGATGGAGCGGCTCCACCAGATTCTGGAGTCGAATCACGCCCTTCAGGCAAAATGCTTTGCGGATGTTCTGCTCGATGAACTTTCCCGCTGGTCGGAGCTTGCTATCGGACCTGGGCAATCTGACGACATCACGCTCCTCGCCATCGATTTCAGGGGCTCGTCAGGTCAAGCTGCTTAAATGCCAGCCAAAGTAATCCGTTAGCGAAAATTGCGAAACGAACTCGCACAAACCATTTGTTTTTAAAGGCTTAATCCCTTCGATTAGTAAGATCCTGCCTTATAGGAACCTTTTTTTCGCCCATGCACATCAACTAGTGCCGGTTTTCAAGCACTGCTTTTCGCGTTGCCTGGAGAGTGAACTCCAGCGTCTCTTTCGGGATATTGGTGATGAACGGCTCGATGAGCCAGCCTAGGCCGGTGGGAATATCGCGGGTCAACGTGACCGCTTCGTTTTGAACGTAGACACCGCCGTCCTTTTCTTCCATGCGCCACCAGGTTTCCATTCTCCAGAGGAAGCCGTCGTCATCGCCCGGGGTTTTTTCCTTTTCGTCGGCTTCGCCCGGATTTTCCACTTCTGCGATACGTACAGCAGAGCTTCGGCTATGTGCTCGCGTGGGGGAATCGCGGAAATAGTTCACTTCGTGTTCGGTGTCGAGGACCACGGTGACGACTTTGTGGCGACGGAAACGCAAGAAGACGCGGTAGTGATCGCCGTCATGAGCTTCGATCCGGGATCTTTCGACATCCGGCGAAAAGTATGCGGCGTGATGGTCATAGTCTTCGAGGATTCGCAAGACGTTGTCGAGCTTCGCTCCAGGAATGAAGACCGCTCCTTCCCAATCGTGAATCATTCCGCCGGGAATCTCCGGACCGCGTCCGTTGGCTTTGGTGCTGAGCCGGCGCATTTCGACCTGGCCCGACTTCAAGCTGACCAGGGATTGTCGTTGGTCTTCGCTGTTGAGTGTGTTCACCCAAAGGAACGGGCCAGCGTGGAGCGAGCGGGCATTGTCCGACTCGATGGCGGCGAGATACTGGTTGAAGGCCTGAACCGTGGTATCGCGCAAGAGAGCCGCGCGGACTGGGCGGCTTGCAGAAGATCCGGCAAAACCGAGGACAGTTGAACCTAGAAACAATGCGGCGATTGTGCAACCGCGGGCCATCATGCGACGCCTTGTCATGGCAGTGTCGATCCTGAGAAGCTCAGCTAAGCAGTCGGAATAGAGCAGCTTGCGTCAGCCGCACTCTGAATGGATGCAACAGGTGTTCCGGTAGTCTCACCGAAAAGTGAAGGAGTATTAGGAGGGTTGGGTGGCTCGCACACGGCCCCTTGCGGGACCGCTGTCCCCGCGCGGCCCCCAACCCATCGTGGAACCAGCTTAAAAAGCCGCAGGCTGAGGTCTCAATGGCCCGATAGCCCCAACGGAGAGGTACGCCGGTCTTGGTACCAACGGCGTAGCCAAGCTGGGGGTCGCAGCCCTGATAAGTCGCTGATGCTAAGCTGGTTAGCTTTGGTCTAAGCCCTGCCGTCCAAGCGGGGATTCGACCACGGTACTATTAGGCGATGAATAGCGTGGCTTGTCCTTGGGCTGGAACAAACTCTTTCCGAACGACGATTGCCGGCGGAACAGGGCGATTCCTGGGGGCGAAGGTCCGAATCTTCACAAGTGGTGCTATACAAAATCTATCGCGTTGAATCGGCGTCAGATAGTGTGCGACTTCCTCTCTCAATTGGGCTACGAGTTGGGCTACAAACACTTAACCAAATTCCCTTTTTGGCAAGTTACCATTGTCGAATCAACTTGCCTGACATCTGCTCAAACGCGCCGCGGATACTCAAAGCTGCATTTATCGTCGGCGGAAGCTATGGGCGCGGTGTGATGACTTGTCGAGGTGGGAAGGATTTCCAAGGCAAATGGGGCGCACCGACGATGATGGCATTAGAGGGGGTGCGAGTGGCGGATTGCAGATCGGAGGCCAAGCAACTGATTTCGTCCTCCTTATGATGAACTCTCGGTCCGCGACGGGAATTCTCTCCTGCAAGGTGAAGCTAGGTGGTGACGCTTCTGCTGCCGCAGGCCCAGTTGACCGAAACGCTTCTGCCGAAACCGATGCCACGATGCGTGCCGAAATTCTCTCGTACTCACGCGCTCGCGGTGCCTTCGCCGGCGTTTCTCTCGCAGGCTCCACCCTCAGACCAGATAATGGCGCGAACGAGAAACTGTACGGCAAGAAATAGACGCGAAAGAAATCGTGTTGGATGCCGCAGTCAAAGCACCCCCGAGTGCTTCGACACTCATTTCCACGCTTGATAAGGCGTCCCGGTTAACAAAAACTGGACAGCCACGCCTCGTCGTTCATTTGCGGTTTTCTCAGCACCTATCACTGGGCCGAAGTACTTCCGGCTGGAATCCGTAAATGTGACGTAGACTCGCATGCCAACGAAGTAGCGCCGAACGTTTGTCAGGAAATATAGACCATGCTTAAAAGCATCGGTGTGGGTGACATCCTCAAATTCACCGTCTTTTGGGCTGACAAGTCATGGGGCGGAGCCTAGTCGTAAGCGGTGGAAACGACTCCGCCCGGCTGCGTAGGATTGCCGGGGATATTAGGCCGCGCATACTCAAGACTCGTTGCGAAACAACAAATAAATGAAAATTAACCTTCTTCCTCAGGGCCTTCACTGATGGGCCGGGAACTCGACGAAGAGTCACAAGCGCGCGATGGCGATATACATCACGAAGGCCCACACCGCCAGCATGATCAAGGCCGGCACCGCGACTTGCCGCAGAAATTCGTTTTTCATTTCGCGCGTTTATAGCACCATGTGGACGGCAAAACAAAACAATTGACGGTCATTTTTCGAATTTTACGTCTGAGCACAAATAGGCGGGAGAACTACGGATCGATTGCGCGGAGGGGCGGGATGGAAATTGTGCGTTTAGGAACCTGGGCTGGAGGACGCCCCTCCAATCGGATAATACTTCCGTAAGCATAAGAAAGTCGTAAGTGAGGACTAATTCGTTATTGAATCCGCCCGTGCCCGAATCACCCAAGCGCGAGTACAAAGTCGGCGATAAAATTCAAATCAGCTCAACGGGCGCATTTACGATGGACTGGTCAAGGCAGTGATTCGGACAAACAGCGGCGTCCGCCTGCAGGTCGCATTCGGATACGATCAGACCGCATTAGTTCACGAATAGCAGGTAGTGAAGTAGCGATTGAGTTGCTCTAGCTGGCTTGCCGGTAGGAGGATGTCCGAGTTTTAGTTGATCGCAGCGACTCTCGGCGTTCGGCACTTTAGATCTACCTTCCAGCGAGTTCAAGCAACTTCTACTGTCCGGACCTC
>Ga0207761_1000739_pt1 | contig 11344 bp, 9 predicted proteins | sample LuqExpMetageno34_FD_187792 | JGI IMG/M metagenome (GOLD analysis project Ga0207761, IMG submission 187792) | Tropical forest soil microbial communities from Luquillo Experimental Forest, Puerto Rico - Sample 34 (SPAdes) | ecosystem: Environmental > Terrestrial > Soil > Tropical forest ... | reverse complement strand
CGCCAAAGTCTATCCGCCTGCGCAAGAAGGTGTTGCAGGCCGGCAAGCGCCCCCGGCGCTGGCAGGAAATCCGCGCCAGTCAGGAAGCGGCCCGCTGAGCGCCTCATTCGACCGGCGGGCCTCGAGGGCGTGTGTGTACCGGCGAAATCCTCCGCGATCGGCCGGCGGAGGTCTCCCTGCCGGGCTATACCGTTTGAGCAATTCTCTTCGCGCATTTCCCCTCAGCCCTAAATTGCGGTACAGTACCCCAATCGAACCTGCGCCCGCGGCTTTGCACATTTTCTGTAGGATGTTTGGGGCTATTCGAAAGTCACACCTGGTGGGGGATCAGGGATGGTGCACTTGAGCGATTTGAATCGAGTATCTTCAAACGGCCACTCTCCGCACGCAACAATCGCAGCCACAGCCACCGCGCTTCCCCCCCATCTCATCACTCGCGACGACGTTAAGTACTACATGGGCCGGGTATTCGATATCTCCGAGCGGCGTCTGGAAGCCATGATGGCCATCGTGGATAACGCGCAGGTCCAGCGTCGCCACGCCATCTTTCCGATCGACTACACCATCGAGCCTCGTCCGCTCTCTCAAACCAACAACGAATACATCGACCACGCGGTCAAGCTCGGGCGTGAAGCGGCTGAAAAGTGTCTCGAGCGTGCCGGCCTCCGCCCCGACCAGATCGACCTGATCATTACGGTCTCCTGTACCGGCTTCATGATTCCTTCTCTCGATGCTCACCTCATCAATCTGATGGGCTTCCGCTCGAACGTCTGCCGCATGCCCTTCACCGAGCTGGGTTGCGCCGCCGGGGCCATGGCCATCTCTCGCGCGGCGGACTTTATCAAGTCGAACCCCGGCGCCAACGCCCTGGTCATCGCCGTCGAATTGCCTTCGCTTACCTTCCAGCGCAAGGATATTTCACAGGCCAACCTTATTTCATCCATTCTCTTCGGCGACGGCGCCGCAGCCGTTGTCGTCACCGGTCAGAAGAAACCAGGCCCCCAGGTCCTGGTTACCGAAACCTACACTTTCCCCGATTCACTCGGCGCGATGGGTTTTGACCTGCGCGATTCCGGCTTCCACATTCTCCTCGCCAAGGACGTGCCCGAAATGATCGGCGCCAAAATCCACGAACTCGTTTCCGGTTTTCTTGCGCGCCACGGCAAAACCCGCCAGGACATCAAGGGGTGGATTCTCCATCCCGGCGGCGCGCGCCTTCTCGGCAACGTTGAGCAACAGCTGGGACTCTGTAAATGCGACACGCAACCCTCCTGGGACATCTTGGCGAACGTCGGCAACCTTTCGAGCGCAACCATCCTCTTCATTCTTCAGGAGTGGCTTGAAAAGCGCCCCTTGAAGACCGGCGAGCACGCCATCGCCGCGGCCTTTGGCCCGGGCTTCAGCGCGGAGTTTTTGCTGCTGCAATGGAACTGAGCGTTATCGCCTACCTGGGTCTTCTTCTCGTCGTCGCCGCTTTGCGCTTCTACGAATTGCGCATTTCTCGCCGTCACCAGGCGGAGATGGTCGCCCGCGGCGCCTCGAAAATCGTCGACCCGCGCTTCCGCTGGATGGTTCTCCTTCATACCGCCGTCCTCCTGGGCTCGGCCTTGGAGGTGGTTTTTCTTCACCGCCCGTTCTATCCCCTGTTCGCGGCCGTCTCGTTCGCTATCTTTCTGGGGGCCAATGTCGTTCGCTGGTGGGTGATTCGAACCCTCGGCAACCATTGGAATGTTCAAGTAATGGATTCCACGGGAATGGGCATTGTCTCGACCGGCCCTTTCCGCTATGTGCGCCACCCAAACTATGCCGCCGTTTTCGTGGAAATGCTCGCTCTTCCCTTGATTCATTGCGCCTGGATCACCGCCTTCGCCGGCTCACTGGCCCATGTTCTGGTTCTTTCGCAGAGACTCGCTACCGAAGAACGTGTCCTCTTTGCTGACGCGCGCTATCGCGAAGCGATGTCGGGGAAACCGCGTTTTCTACCGGGACTTTTTTGAGGTGAAGTTCCACCATGCACGCTTTTCATCTTCTTCTCCTCACCGGCCTGCTCGGCTTCCTGATTTTTGGCTCTAACGCCGGCGCCACTTCAACCGGGCCGGCTTTCTCCTCGATCCCCGAACTTGAGGAGGGCTACCGCCTCCTTTACATGCAGAAATTTCCCGAGGCTCGCGACATCTTCGAGAAATGGGCGGCCGATCATCCCGACGAGCCCTTCGGCCAAGTCTCGATCGCCGCCAGTTATCTCTTCGAAGAGTTTTTTCTCCAGCGCGTGCTCACGAGCGACTACTTTCTCGACGACAAGCGATTCCTTGGCGGTATCACCGGCACACCCAACCCCGGCCGGATCAAGGGATTTGAAGACGCCGTCAGCCGGGCCCGTGCTCTGGCCCTCGAACGCCTGAAATCTCACCCGCGCGATCCGGAAGCGCTTTATGCCCTGACACTTTGCGCCGGCATGCAGTCCGATGTCGACAGCATGCTGCTCAAACGCCACTACGACGCCTTGAAGCACCTCAAAGAAGCCAATGCGTATGCGGAGATGCTCTTGCGCGATCATCCCGACGCCTACGACCTCTACGTTGCCCCCGGCATCGCTTTCTACGTGATCGGCTCGCTTCCTTCTTCGGCCCGTTTCCTTCTCTGGTTCGGCGGAATCCATGGCGATAAGCAACTCGGCATGTCGCAAGTGCAAAAAACCGCGGACAACGGCCACTATCTCAAGCCCTTCGCCCAAATTCTCCTGGCCCTCTCGGCTCGGCGCGAAAAGCAGGATGCCCTCGCCCGGAAAAATCTCAAAGAGCTTACCGAAGAATTTCCGGGAAACGCTGTTTACGACACGGAGTACGCCAAGGCCCTTGGTCACCCGATCCCGGCTACGATCGGACCGGCAAACTGAGTGCATCCGGTTCGCTTCACTGCGTGATTTCGATCAGGGGTGCCAGCCGTTGCTGCGCCATCCGGCGCATCTTTCTCGAGCTCCTTCTCCTCCCAGAATAAACATCTGATTCCTTTTCAACTATTTGCATTTGCCTCGGTTTGGCGAACGACCTGCTTTTCTGCCTTCCAACGGCGAACCGTCCATGGGCCTCAACGCGTGTCCGGTGGATGGAGTTGCTCGGAGGTTGAGGGTCATGCAGCTGAAGGAAGCCTATCTGAACCGCGTGGCTCGGGAAGTCGAGGACCTGGCCTCCCGCGTCGCCATGTTGAAGGCTCGTTTTGCCAAGCAGAAAGTCAACGTCAAGCTCGAGCACTATTGGGAACTCGAATTCTTGCGTACCCGCTTCGCGGAGTTCAAGCACCGCGTCATGGACCTTGAGGATGCCGAAGATGCACAACTCCCGAAGATGCAAGAAAGCGTGGAGGTCGCTTGGAACGATCTGCTTAACGCCGTGGAAACCCTCACGGCGGCTCTCCACTGAACCGCGGCCTTCATCCGTCCGCGGGGCAAAGCAGAAGTGCAGGCCGGACTGAGCCTGCCTCGGACCGAGCAGAGCGGGCCTGCGGGTCGCGGCCCGAGGAAACGGTGCAACCGGCCGGAGAGAGGGTTCCACGGCGACATTGCGGTCAGCGGTTCGCCGCTGCCGCGCTCAGGCGGGATGGGTCCAGGTCCCCATCGCGGCTTTGCTTTTCTTTTTTCCTCCCTTGCCGGCGCCTCCGCCGCCCTGGTGCCATCGGCTGCTACAATGCTCCTTCAACCCGGAAAGGCGGTCCTCCCTCATGTTTCAGCCGGATCTCTTGAAAGGCCGTGCCATTTTCCTTACCGGAGGCGGCACCGGCCTTGGCCGCTCCATGGCTCTTCACTTCGCAAAGTTGGGGGCACGGCTCTTTCTCATCGGCCGCCGCGAGCAGCCCCTCAAGGACGTTTGCGCCGAAATTCATCAGGCCGGCGGAGCCGCCGCCTATATCACCTGCGATATCCGCGACTATGCGGCGGTCGAGTTGGCTTTTGCTGCTGCCGAAAATCACTTCGGCGAAATCGATACTCTCGTCAACAACGCCGCCGGCAATTTCATGGCGCGCACCGAGAAGCTTTCTGCCAACGCGTTCAACGCCGTTGCCGGTATCGTTCTCCACGGAACGTTTCATTGCACGCTGGCGTTCGCAAAACAACGGATCGCCAAAAAACTGGGTGGCAATGTCCTGAGCATCACCACTACCTATGCCGCAGCCAACTGTGGCTCCGGCTTCGTCGTGCCCTCGGCCTGCGCCAAGGCCGGCGTCCTGGCCATGACAACCTCCCTGGCCGTCGAATGGGCGAAGTATCACATTCGCGTCAACGCGATCGCCCCGGGGCCATTCCCGACCGAAGGCGCTTGGTCGCGGCTCATTCCCTCGAAGCAGTTTGAAGAACACGCCATCAGCAAGCACCCCATGAAGCGCTTCGGCAAACACGAGGAGCTGACCAATCTCGCCGCTTTTCTCCTGAGCGACTTGGCGGAATACATCAATGGCGAGTGCGTGGTGATTGACGGTGGCCAGTGGCTGCGCGGCGCCGGCGAATTCAACGATCTGGCCATGTTGCCGGAAGAAGCCTGGGAGCAAATCGAAGGCGCCCGCGCCAAAAAGACGTAGGCCGGCAAGCGCTCATTTTCCCGCAAATTTACTGCGGCAGTGCGACGGCCCTTAGAACCACTTTCAGGCTCACTTCGCCGATCGGTTTCCCTTCCACTTCCGCGCTGACCCGCACTTCCCGGGCCGTCTCCTTCTTCAATTCCTCGGTCGAGAGTGTGGGCGTCTCGATATGCACCGGGAACGAGGTGGACGCTTCGGCGGGCAATTGCCATTTCCCGACCCCGCCTGTCACTTTCCATCCCTCCGGAAGCTTCGCCGTTACGTTCACAACCAAGGATTTTGACGGCTCGTGAAGCAGCACGAGCGGAACCACCAAGTCGGCGCCTGCCTTAATGCCGATTTCCGGGGCTTTCGCGATTGGCAACGCGCACAAACCATGCACCGGGTAAAACTCCTCGTAAAACCGCCATGGCCCGCCAAGCTCAAGTCGAGGACCTTTTCCCTCCGCGACCGGACGGTCTGGGCAACCGCTGTCTGGCTTCTCCGATCGCTTCTGCGGTTTTTCGTCGATGTGCGCGAACACATCGTCTGTCGCCTTCCCTCCCACCACAGACTTCCCGAAGATCAGTGTCGACGGCTCCGACCACCATGCTGAGTGTGGGTCGCCGAGCAGTTTTTCTATTTCGGCATCGCTCATTTTCGACAGGCGCTCCGTCTCGCCTTGCGTCAGATGCGGGAGTGCCGCATCAATCGCGAAGCGCGCGTACGATTTCTTCAGCGCGGGCGAGATCTCGTTCACCGAGTACGCAGGCCCCGTCCCGTCAAACTGCTTGTCGTCGTTCGCGTCGCTCCCGTAATAAATCTTCTTCGTCTGCCACGGCTCGAGGTTCGACAAATACAACTCGCGGTGCTTGGTGGTTCCCGACAGCTGCGCGGGAAAAACCGTCGGATTGGCTGCCAGGTCAAACGCTTCCGTGGCCAGCACACCAGTCGCCTGGTGATCCCCGTGGTCCTCACCCACGAAGATCCCTGGAAAGTGGGTCAATATGATTTCTGGCCGCGTCAACCGGACCAATCCCACAAGCCTTTCGAGGTTCGCGCCATGCCCCCAGTTCGAGAGCGAATCCAGCACGTCCTGCGAAGCCGTGTCTTTGCCGTCGAGAAACCACACCAAAGAAATTCCCAGCCTCGCGCAAGCTTCCCGCGCCTCAATTTCCCGCACGTTTGTCAGCGCCGGTCCTCGTTCGCGCGCGTAATGGTTCGCTCCGCTTCCACCTTGCGTGGAGAACACCACGGCCACTCGCTTGTGCAGGTCATAGATCGCGCGCGCAAGGTATGGCGTGAAGAACGCTTCGTCATCGGGGTGCGCGACGACCTCGAGAATGTCGACCTTATACCGCTCGTCACCGCCATGAACCACCTGCGGCTCCTGCGCTGCCGCACCTGCGGCAAAAAGTGACGCGCAGAGGAGAGACCAGCTTAATTTCCGAAACCCCATGTCGCTCTCCGGTCGAAGGCGTGAATCGAACAGTTTACCGCGGGCGGCCCAAAGCAATGAAACGGCGAATTCAGAAAAAACACCTCTCTCGGCCACCCGGGAAATCCTAGAATGCGACGCCCCTGACGGCGGGCGCGCATTTCGCCACCCTGCGATCGATCTAGGCAAGCGGCCGGAGCGCCTTGACCCATTCTTGGCCCGCCTATACTCTTGTTAGTTAAGCCCGAGCAGAAATTCTCGGCGTGTCAGGACCACTCGATGGACCGGATTCAGGTAACACTTCCCGATGGCAGCGTGAAGGAATTCCCCAGCGGGACCACGCCTGTCGAGATCGCCAAGTCGATCTCTCCCCGGCTCGCTGACGCGGCCCTGGTCGCCAAGGTGACGGCCACGGACGGCAATGGCGCCAAAAGCAAAACCGGCATCTTTTCGAACTCCGTGGACCCTGCCGAAGACGGCAGTCTCCTTTACGATTTGCGCCGCCCTCTCGAGCAGGACGTCAAGCTCCAAATCCTCACCGAAAGGGATCCCGACGCCCTGTACGTCTTCCGCCACTCGGCCGCGCATCTTCTGGCCGCCGCGGTGATGGAACTCTATCCGAATGTAAAGCTCGGTATCGGTCCACCGGTTGAAAACGGCTTTTTCTACGAATTCCTGCGTGACGAGCCTTTCACGCCCGAAGACCTCGAAAAGATCGAAAAGAAGATGCGCGAACTCGCCGCGCGCGACCTCCAGAACGAGCGGAAATTGATTCCCAAGCCTGAAGCCCTCAAGCTCTATCAGGACTCCAACCAGCTCTTCAAATGCGAACTCGTCGAGGAAAAAGCCGATGAGCCCTTGGTGTCGTTCTACACCACGGGGAAATTCATCGATTTCTGCCGCGGCCCGCACATCCCCTCGACCAAGCGCATTCAGGCCTTCAAACTCATGAACGTGGCCGGCGCCTACTGGAAAGGCCGGGAAGGGAATCCGCAGCTTCAGCGCATCTACGCCGTGGCTTTCTTCACCCAGAAGGAACTCGACGATTATCTCCACCGCCTCGAAGAAGCCAAGCGCCGCGACCACCGCCGGCTCGGCCTCGAGCTCGACCTCTTCAGCATCCAGGAGGAAGCCGGTCCCGGCCTCATCTTTTGGCATCCCAAAGGCGGCCTGATTCGCACGCTCATCGAAAACTGGCTGCGCGACGAACTCCTCAAGCGCGGCTACGATCTCGTCTTCACGCCCCACATCATGCGCTTCGACTTATGGAAGACCTCCGGCCACGCCAATTTCTACAGGGAAAATATGTACGGCGTCGTGGAGGTCGAAAAGGCCGATTACCAGCTGAAGCCTATGAATTGCCCCGGCCACATCCTCATTTACAAGTCCAAACTCCGCAGCTATCGCGAGCTGCCCGTGCGCCTCGCTGAACTCGGCACCGTCTACCGCTACGAGCGCAGTGGCGTTCTTCACGGCCTCCTCCGCGTCCGCGGTTTCACGCAGGACGACGCCCACATCTTCTGCATGCCGCAGCAGATCGAGTCCGAAGTCGAAGCCTGCGTCGACTTCGCCTTCGCCGTCATGAAGAATTTCGGCTTCGATCAGTTCGAGGTCGAGCTCTCGGACTGGGATCCCAAGCATCCCGAAAATTACGCCGGCAAGCCCGAAGACTGGCACCGCGCTACCAACGCTCTCGCGAATACCATGGCGCGCATGAAGGTCCCCTTCAAGCGCATGGAGGGCGAAGCCGCCTTTTATGGCCCGAAGATTGACGTGAAGCTCATCGATGCCATTGGCCGACCCTGGCAGCTCACCACCGTGCAGTTCGACTTCAATCTGCCCGCCCGCTTCGGCCTCGAGTATGTCGGCGACGATGGCGCCCGCCACCAGCCCTTGATGGTTCACCGCGCGCTGCTCGGTTCCGTCGAGCGCTTTTTCGGCATGCTCATCGAACACTACGCCGGCGCGTTTCCCCTCTGGCTCGCTCCGACGCAAGCTGAAATCTGCCCGGTCAGCGAAAAAGTGCAGGACTACGCCAGACATATCGAGGAAACTCTCAAGAACCATGGCATCCGCGCCCACCTCGACGACCGCAACGAAAAGCTGCCCGCGAAAATCCGCGACGCGCAGTTGCAGAAAATTCCGTACATGCTCGTCGTGGGCCCCAAAGAGGCGGAAGGCGGCACCGTTAGCGTTCGCCATCGAGTGAAAGGCGATCTCGGCCCGCGCCCGCTCGCCGACCTCCTCGCCGCCTTGCAGCAGGAGATTTCCTCTCGCGCCATCCAGTAAGGGCTCCGCTCCTGGCGGTCCGCAACCGTGGAGCATTGGGAACACTCTCCGTTTTCAGCAGGGCGCACCTTCACAACTTGCGCAAAAATTCTGAAGAAGTGTCATCCCGAGCCAGCGAGGTAGACCGTGACCCAAAGCGAGGACCCGCAGGAAGGTTCTCCGTTGCACAAAAACGAGAAACTCCGGCTTGCCGGCGTTCTCCTGCTCACCTTCCTGGCCTTCGCATCCACCATCACCTTCGGATGGGTTTACGACGACCCCCCTCAGATTCCCGGGAACCCCGACTTGCGCTGGGACCGGCTTGCTTATCTCTGTACCCACCATCTATGGGCTTCGGCGAACGGAATCCCAGAAGCTCGTTTCTACCGGCCGTTGCTCGCGGTCTGGTTCCTCATCAACAAAACCCTGTTCGGCCTCAACCCGCACTGGTTCCATCTCAGCACCATCCTTGCCCACGTACTCGCCACCGCCCTGGCTTTCTTCATCGCCCGCAGTTTGCTCGCGGATACGGCCGGCGCCCTCCTGGCCGCGGCCCTGTTCGGTCTGCATCCGCTCGAGGTGGAATCCGTGTCCTGGATCTCGGCGGTTAACGACCCGCTGGCGGCGGCGTTCTGTTTCGCAAGTTTTCTGGCCTCGAGGAAAGCGCGGCGCACCAGGCGGCATGCCGCTCTTTGGTGGGTTTCAGCGGCGGCCTTCTTCCTTTTGGCGCTGCTCGGGAAGGAAGTGAGCGTTGTGCTGCCTGCGATCATCCTCGCCGACATTTGGTCCGCGTCCAGAACTTCTCCTGAACCAGGAACCGCCAAGAGTCAATCCGCGATGCTCGTCGCGGCTTACGGAATCGTCGCGATCGCCTGGTTGCTTTGGCGCCGCCACGTTCTTGGCCACGCCCTGGCCGCCCACTCTGCCGTCACCTCTAGCGCCGTGCTTCTGACCGCTCCGAAAATCGTGGTCTTCAACTTGTACCGTGTCATTTTCCCCGTGCGGCTCAGCCCGCACTATGATTTCCATCTCGCGGGTTCGGATCATCTGGCGCCATCGCTGCTGGCGGTCGTCGCGCTTCTCGCTCTGGTGTTGTTTGCGTATCCGGCAGCGCGGCGGGTGCGCCAGTTGTGGGTCGCCTATGCGTGGTTCTTGTTTCCTTTGCTTCCGAGCCTGAACACCCGCTGGATGAACGAAGACGACTTCGTCCACGATCGCTACACCTACCTAAGCATGCTGGGCATCTCGCTGATCGTGGGTTTCGCCTTTGAGGAACTGAAACATCGCTGGCCAGGCACAAAGCTGGTCCCCATTCTTGCTACCGGTCTCATCGCAGCGCTCGCATTTTCGAGCGCCATTCAGTCGCAATATTGGGTGAACGACGTGCACCTGTTTTCACGCGCCGTCGCGGTGGCTCCCCACAACGAATGGGCCCACCTCAACCTCGGTGCGGCACTGACCGCCAGAGGGAAGGATGCGGAAGCTGCTCCCGAGTTCGTGCGTTCCTACGAACTGAAAGCCGGGTGGCGCGCCGCAGATTTTGCCGGTTTTGCCTATCAAAACATCGGCGACCTCGCGCAAGCCGAGCGCTGGTTTTTCCTGGCACTACAGCGTAACCCCTCCCTTCCCGACGCCTGGTTTGCCCTCGGCCAGATTCGCCTCCAGCAGCACCGCCCGGGGGAAGCGGTGGCGTTCTTCGAGAACGCTCTGGTGATCCGCCCGGACGCCGACGGTTATCACTACGCCTTGGGTTCCGCTCTCGAACAAAGCGGGCAGGCCTCCGCCGCGCTGGAGGCTTATCGCACTGAACTCGAGCTGCATCCTTACCAGTCCGGAGCCCGCAAAGCCGTCGAGCGCCTGTCTCAGGCCGGACCCCCGTGAACTTCCGCTTGCGTTGAAAGTCAGGGACCCGACTGGCACGCCGGTCACGCGAGTTTCCGTCACTGCGTTTTCGCTGTAGACTGGTAAGGTTGCGCGGGTCAGGCAGAGAGCTCCCCGGATTTTCAAGTTCCCCCAATCGCGCGGTCGCCCCGCTAGGCAAGGAGAGAACGTCATGGCAGTCGATGTGGTCATGCCCCAGATGGGTGAAAGCATCTTTGAAGGCACTATTACCAAGTGGCTCAAAAAGCCCGGAGACAAGGTCGAGCGCGACGAGCCGCTTTTTGAGATCTCGACCGATAAGGTCGACGCGGAAATTCCGTCTCCCTCCGCCGGCGTGCTCAAGGAAATCAAGATTCCCGAAGGCCAGACCGTGCCCATTCAAACGATTGTCGCGGTCATCGACGGCGCTGCGGCGGCCCCCGCTTCAACGCCAGCTCCTGCTCCTTCTTCTGCCGCGGCAAAGCCGGCTCCCTCCCCCGCTCCGGCTGCTCCAGCCGCAAAGCCAGTAGCTGCTGCCCCGGTTCCCCCTGCTTCCGTATACCCACCCGCGGCCCCTCCAGCCTCCGGCGCGGAACGGATTCACTCATCGCCGCTCGTCCGCCGCCTTGCGAAAGAACATGGCGTCGACCTCGGCTCCCTGGAAGGCACCGGTGCCGGCGGGCGCATCACGCGGCCGACTTTCTCGTTCCCCGGTGGCCGCCGTTTCCACTTCATGGATCTCTCGGGCAACGGGCTCGCCGCGATGCAAAGCATCTAGTGCCCTCGTGAGCGAGGCCTGCGGCGACCGGTGGGGTGCGCAGTCGACGGCGAAGTGGCGCTTGCACGGGCGGAATGCGGAGCGCGTCCTCGCGCTCGTTGCAGCCGGCTTCGCCGACGCCCACTGCGCTTCCTTGCCGACCTACCCCTTGGCGCGCTCGCGCCGAATGCGTGGGCGTCGCCGGGCCCGCGCGCCATGTGGCCGGGCTGTCCGTGAGATGAAGTACCGGCTTCCGGCGGCCATCGTGCCGCGAAAAGGCCCTAACTATCTGACTGTTATGTCAAGTACATGACAATCTGCTTGAGTATTGTCGCCATTTTGCGTCACTATTCAGTCAAACCGAACGCCCATTGCACGAGGCGTCATACGAAGGGGATAAAGATGGAACGCGTTGGGAAGGTTGTCGATTTCCTGGTCTTGTCGATCAGCATCCTGATGGTCGTCATGGG
>Ga0207761_1000733_pt1 | contig 11368 bp, 8 predicted proteins | sample LuqExpMetageno34_FD_187792 | JGI IMG/M metagenome (GOLD analysis project Ga0207761, IMG submission 187792) | Tropical forest soil microbial communities from Luquillo Experimental Forest, Puerto Rico - Sample 34 (SPAdes) | ecosystem: Environmental > Terrestrial > Soil > Tropical forest ... | reverse complement strand
AAGCCTGTGGCGAGCTGCGCCTGGAACGTGCGCGATTGCCGCCCGGGTCCCAAGGGTGAACTGCCGGAGATCAATACCAAGACGCCGATGGTGAAGAAGGCACGCGAAGGCGTGATGGAGTTCCTGCTGATCAACCATCCGCTCGATTGCCCGATCTGCGACCAGGGCGGCGAGTGCGACCTGCAGGACCAGGCCATGGCCTATGGCGTGGACTCGAGCCGCTTCGTTGAGAACAAGCGCGCGGTCGAGGACAAATATATCGGCCCGCTGGTCAAGACCATCATGACGCGCTGCATCCATTGCACGCGCTGCATCCGTTTCACTACCGAAGTCGCGGGCGTCCCGGAGCTCGGCGCCATCGGGCGCGGCGAGGATATGGAAATCACCACCTATCTCGAACACGCGATGACCTCCGAGCTGCAGAGCAATGTGGTCGATCTCTGCCCGGTGGGCGCGCTCACCTCTAAGCCATATACCTTTGCGGCGCGGCCGTGGGAGCTCGGCAAGACGCAGTCGGTCGACGTGATGGACGCGCTTGGCTCGGCCATCCGCGTCGATACGCGCGGCCGCGAGGTGATGCGTATCCTGCCGCGCACCAATGACGACGTGAACGAGGAGTGGATCTCCGACAAGACCCGCCACGTGGTCGACGGGTTACGCACGCAGCGGCTGGACCAGCCTTACATCCACGTCAACGGCCGCCTGCGGGCGGCGAGTTGGAAGGACGCCTTCGCCGCGATCGCCACAAAGGTCAAATCGATCGACGGCAAGAAAGTCGGCGCCATTATCGGCGATCTTGCCGGTGTCGAGGAAATGTTTGCGATCAAGGCGCTGATGGCCAAGCTCGGCAGCGCCAATATCGACGCGCGCCAGGACGGTGCGGCATTCGATCCGAAATGGGGCAGGGCGAGCTACCTGTTCAACGCCACCATCGCCGGCATCGAGCGCGCCGATGCGCTGCTGATCGTTGGCTCCAATCCGCGCATCGAAGCGCCGGTGCTCAATGCCCGCATCCGCAAGCGCTGGCGCGCCGGTCCATTCCCGATCGGCGTGATCGGCGAGAAGGCCGACCTCACTTATGCCTATGACTATCTCGGCGCAGGCGCTGAGACGCTGACCAATTTCGGCATCAGCAAATTCGGCGCTGCTTTCAAGAAGGCCGAGCGCCCGCTCATCCTGATCGGCACCGGTGCACTGGCGCGTAAGGACGGCGCGGCGATCGCTTCGCTCGCCGCCAAGGCCGCGAGCGATTTCGGTGCCGTCAAGGACGGCTGGAACGGCTTCTCGGTCTTGCACACCGCCGCCTCGCGCGTGGGCGCGCTCGACCTCGGCCTGGTGCCGGGCGCCGGCGGGCAGACCGCAGCGCAAATGGCCGAAGGCGGTGTCGACCTGCTGTTCCTGCTCGGCGCTGACGAGATCGAGGTCGTGCCCGGGCCCTTCGTCGTTTACATCGGCACCCATGGCGACCGTGGCGCGCATCGCGCCGACGTGATCCTGCCGGGCGCCGCCTATCCAGAAAAATCCGCGCTCTACGTTAACACCGAAGGCCGCGTGCAGATGGGCAACCGCGCCGCGTTCCCGCCTGGCGACGCGCGCGAGGACTGGGCGATCCTGCGCGCGCTGTCCGAGGCGATCGGGCAGACGCTGCCCTATGAGTCGCTGGCGCAACTGCGGCAGGCGGCGTTTGCCGCTTATCCGCACCTGATGCGCGTCGATCAGATCGCTACTGGTGACGCCGCTGATATCGGCCAACTAGCCAAGCTCGGCGGCACGGCCAACCAGGCGCCGCTCACCTCGTCAGTGGTCGACTTCTATTTCACAAATCCAATCGCGCGCGCTTCCGCCGTCATGGCCGAATGTTCGGCCCTGGCGAACGCGGCCGCCAAGAGGGCAGCGGAGTAGGTCATGGAAGATTTCTTCTTTACCTATCTCTGGCCGCTGATCATCATCCTGGCTGAATCAGTGTTGATGCTGGTTTGCCTGTTGGTCGTGCTCGCGTACCTCATCTATGCCGACCGCAAGATCTGGGCGGCGGTGCAGCTCCGCCGCGGTCCCAATGTGGTCGGGCCATGGGGACTGTTCCAGTCCTTCGCCGACATGCTGAAATTCTGCTTGAAGGAACCGACGATCCCGGCGAGCGCCAACAAGGGCGTGTTCGTGCTGGCGCCGCTTATCTCTTCGTTGTTGGCGCTGGCCGCCTGGGCGGTGATTCCGGTCAATCAAAATTGGTTGGTCGCCGACATCAATGTCGGCGTGCTGTACATCTTCGCGATCTCCTCGCTCATGGTCTACGGCATCATCATGGGCGGCTGGGCATCGAATTCGAAGTATCCATTCCTGGCCGCGCTGCGCTCAGCCGCGCAGATGGTATCTTACGAAGTCTCCATCGGCTTCGTCATCATCACCGTGCTGCTGTGCGCAGGCTCGCTCAATCTGCAAACTATCGTGCAGGCACAGGATACGCGCTACGGCGCGCTCGGCTGGTATTGGCTGCCGTTGTTGCCGATGTTCGTAATCTTTTTTGTCTCGGCGCTGGCGGAAACCAACAGGCCGCCGTTCGACCTGGTGGAAGCGGAGTCCGAGTTGGTCGCCGGTTTCATGGTCGAATACGGCTCCACGCTCTACATGCTGTTTATGCTCGGCGAATACGTGGCGATTATGACGATGTGTGCCATGGCCACCATCTTCTTCATGGGCGGCTGGTTGCCGCCGGTGCCGTATCCGCCGTTCACCTGGGTTCCGGGCGTGATCTGGTTCTCGCTCAAGGGGTTTTTCTTTTTCTTCCTGATAGCAATGGCCAAGGCCATGGTCCCGCGTTACCGCTACGACCAACTGATGCGGCTCGGCTGGAAGGTGTTCCTGCCGCTGTCGCTGGCGATGGTCTTCATCGTGGCGTTCGTCCTGCAATATGTCGTGCTGGCGGCGGCAAAGTGAGGATGCCATGAGACTCGATCGCGCAGCTCAGCGACTGTTCCTCTGGGAGTTCCTGACGGCCTTCGTGCTGGCAATGCGCTATTTCTTCAAGGCCAAGCCGACCATCAACTATCCGTTCGAGAAGGGGCGGCTTTCGCCCCGCTTCCGCGGAGAGCACGCGCTGCGCCGCTATCCCAACGGCGAGGAACGCTGCATCGCCTGTAAGCTGTGCGAGGCGATCTGCCCGGCGCAGGCCATCACCATCGAGGCCGGCCCGCGCCGCAACGACGGCACCCGCCGCACCACGCGCTACGACATCGACATGGTGAAATGCATTTATTGCGGATTCTGCCAGGAAGCCTGCCCGGTCGACGCAATCGTGGAAGGTCCCAATTTCGAATTTGCCACCGAGACCCGCGAAGAACTCTATTACGACAAAGAGCGGCTGCTCGCGAATGGCGACCGCTGGGAGCGCGAAATCGCGATCAACATCGCGCTCGATGCGCCCTACAGGTGAGATGATGATCGTAGCCGCACTCTTCTTCTATCTGTTCGCCGGCCTCTGTGTCGCTAGTGCCTTTATGGTAATCGCGGCGCGGAATCCGGTGCATTCCGTGCTCTATCTCATCCTCGCCTTCGTCAACGCGGCGGGCCTATTCGTGATGATGGGTGCCGAATTCCTCGCCATGATCCTGATCGTAGTCTATGTCGGCGCGGTCGCGGTGCTGTTCCTGTTCGTGGTGATGATGCTCGACGTCGATTTCGCTGAGCTCAAGCAGGGCGTGCTGCAATATCTGCCGATCGGCCTGCTGATCGGCGGCATCTTCTTGGCCGAGTTGCTACTGGTGGTTGGCAGTTGGGCGATCGGTCCCGGAATCCCGCAGGCGATCGCCGCCAAGATTCCAACCAACGTCTCCAACACCGAAGCGCTCGGCCTCGTGCTCTACACCCGCTACGCCTATTTCTTCGAGGCCGCCGGTATCATTCTACTGGTCGCCATGATCGGTGCCATCGTGCTGACCTTGCGCCACAAGGTGCGCGTCAAGCGCCAGGACATTCCGACGCAGGTCATGCGCGACCCGCGCACGGCGATCCAGATTTTGCATGTTCGCAGCGGCCAGGGCCTGGGGAGTAACACATGAGCGTCGGGCTCGGACATTACCTGTCGGTCGCCGCCATCCTGTTCACGCTGGGGATTTTTGGCATCTTCCTGAACCGCAAGAACGTGATCATCATCCTGATGTCGATCGAGCTGATCCTGCTCGCGGTCAACATCAACCTGGTCGCCTTCTCGAGCCATCTCGGCGACATCGTCGGTCAAGTCTACGCGCTGCTGGTGCTTACGGTCGCGGCCGCGGAAGCCGCGATCGGCTTGGCCATTCTGGTGGTTTACTTCCGCAACCGCGGCTCAATTGCGGTCGAAGACATTAATTTGATGAAAGGCTGAGGGACGGGGCATGTATCAGGCAATCGTCTTCCTGCCTCTACTCGGCGCGGTGCTGGCTGGGCTGATCGCTATTGCAGGTGCTATTGGGCGTTTCCCGGGGCAGGGGCCTGCACCTGGCCTGGATGACGGCGCCACCGATCACGGTGCGCATCACCACGCCCCGTCGGTGCACGGCGATGCTGGCGTCATTCATCATTCGCACGTCGAGGCCCACCCGCATGAGCCGGCCGCAGCCGGCTCGCGCCTTGCCGAGCTGATCACCACCACGTTGCTGATGATCTCGATGATCCTGTCATGGATCGCGTTTGTCGACGTCGGCTTCGGTCATCATGACCTGCGCGCGCAGGTGTTCACCTGGTTCGCCTCCGGCGACTTGAAGGTCGACTGGGCGCTGCGCATCGACGCGCTGACCGCGGTGATGCTGGTAGTGGTGACCACCATCTCGGCTCTCGTGCACCTCTACTCCGTCGGCTACATGGAGGAGGACCCGTACCGGCCGCGCTTCTTCGCCTATCTGTCGATTTTCACTTTCTTCATGCTGATGCTGGTGACGGCCGACAACCTGGTGCAGATGTATTTCGGCTGGGAAGGCGTCGGCCTTGCCAGCTATCTGCTAATCGGGTTCTGGTATCACAAGCCGGAAGCCAATGCCGCGGCGATCAAGGCCTTCGTGGTCAACCGCGTCGGCGATTTCGGATTCGCGCTTGGCATCTTCGCGCTGTTCATGCTGATGGGTGCGATCAATTTCGAGACGGTATTCGCGCAGGCGCCATCACTCCTCGGCAAGACCATCTGGTTCTTCGGCTGGCGCGCCGACGCGCTCACGCTGATCTGCCTGCTGCTGTTCATGGGCGCCATGGGCAAGTCGGCGCAGTTCCTGCTGCACACCTGGCTGCCGGACGCGATGGAAGGCCCGACGCCGGTGTCCGCGCTGATCCATGCTGCCACCATGGTGACTGCAGGCGTGTTCATGGTGGCGCGGCTGTCGCCGTTGTTTGAGCTCGCGCCTAACGCGCAGTCCTTTGTGACACTGATCGGCGCCACCACCGCACTGTTCGCCGCCACCGTCGGCCTTGTACAGAACGACATCAAGCGCGTTATCGCCTATTCGACCTGCTCGCAGCTCGGCTATATGTTTGTCGCGATGGGCGTCGGCGCTTATTCGGTCGGCATGTTCCACCTATTCACGCACGCCTTCTTCAAGGCGCTGTTGTTCCTCGGCGCCGGCTCGGTGATCCACGCCATGCATCACGAGCAGGACATGCGCCACATGGGTGGGCTGAAGGATCGCATCCCGTACACTTATACGGTGATGATCGTCGGCACGCTGGCGCTCACCGGCTTCCCGTTCACGGCCGGCTTTTACTCCAAGGACGCCATCATCGAGGCGGCCTTCGTCGGGCATAACCCAATGGCGCTCTACGCCTTCGTCTGCACGGTGGCGGCGGCGCTGCTCACCTCGTTCTACTCGTGGCGCCTAATCTTCAAGACCTTCCACGGCGAACCGCACGACCGGAAGCATTGGAAGGACGCGCATGAGAGCCCGATGACTATGCTGATCCCGATCGGCTTGCTTGCGCTCGGTTCGGTGCTTGCCGGCCAGTTCCACCCAATCTTCACTGGTCACGGTGGCGTTGAAGACTTCTTCCGCGAGTCGTTCACCTTCGCGAAGACCAACCACATCCTCGACGAGATGCACCACTTGCCGCTGTACTTCAGCCTGTTGCCGATAGGGATGATGGCGGTCGGTTTTGTGATCGCCTGGCAGTTCTATATCCGTCGGCCGGATATCCCGGTCGAACTCGCGCGCCAGCACGACTTCCTCTACCGCTTCTTGCTCAACAAGTGGTACTTTGACGAGCTTTACGACGCGATCTTCGTGCGTCCGGCCAAATGGGTCGGTCGCGCGCTCTGGAAGGGCGGCGACGGCTGGCTGATCGACGGCTTCGGCCCCGACGGCGTGTCCGCCCGCGTGCTCGACGTCACCCGCAACGTCGTTCGGCTACAGACCGGCTATCTCTATCACTATGCCTTCGCCATGCTGATCGGCGCGGCCGCTTTCATCACATATTTCATGTTCGCGGTGCGCTGATGATCATGACCAATTGGCCAATCCTCTCCGTCGTCACCTTCCTGCCGCTGTTCGGCGCGCTCCTGGTCATGCTGCTGTCGCGCGGTAATGACGCTCTCGGCAAAGGTACTGCGCGCTGGATTGCGCTATGGACAACGCTAGCCACCTTTGTGATTTCGCTGGTGTTGGTGCAACGCTTCGACGCGAGCTCGGCCGAATTCCAGTTCGTCGAGAAATATCCCTGGCTCGGCGTTTCGAATTACTACATGGGCGTCGACGGCATTTCGCTGCCGTTCGTGATCCTTACTACCGCCTTGATGCCGATCTGCATTCTGGCGAGTTGGACGTCGATCCAGAAGCGGGTGAAGGAATACATGATCGCGTTCCTGGTGCTGGAAACGCTTATGGTCGGCACCTTTGCTGCGCTCGATCTAGTGCTGTTCTATCTATTCTTCGAAGGCGGCCTGATCCCGATGTTCCTAATCATCGGTGTGTGGGGTGGCCCGCGCCGGGTCTATGCCAGCTTCAAGTTCTTCCTCTACACGCTGCTCGGTTCGGTGCTGATGCTACTCGCCATCATGGCGATGTACTGGCAGGCGCAGACCACCGATATCCCGACGCTACTGCGCTTCGGTTTCCCGCTTGGCTTGCAGAAGTGGGCGTGGCTCGCCTTCTTCGCCTCATTCGCGGTGAAGATGCCAATGTGGCCGGTGCACACCTGGTTGCCAGACGCGCACGTCGAGGCGCCGACTGCGGGTTCCGTCATCCTCGCCGCCATCCTCTTGAAGATGGGCGGCTACGGATTCCTGCGCTTCTCGTTGCCGATGTTTCCATCGGCCAGCCATGACTTCGCGCCGCTGATCTTCACGCTCTCGGTGGTCGCCATCATCTACACCTCGCTGGTGGCGCTGATGCAAGAGGACGTGAAGAAGCTAATCGCCTATTCCTCGGTCGCGCACATGGGCTTCGTCACCATGGGCATCTTCGCGGCCACCACGCAGGGCGTCGCTGGCGGCATCTTCCAGATGATCTCGCACGGCATCGTCTCGGGCGCGCTGTTCCTTAGCGTCGGCGTGGTCTACGACCGCATGCACACGCGTGAGATCGCCGCCTATGGCGGGCTGGTAAACCGCATGCCGCTCTATGCCTTCGTGTTCATGGTGTTCACGCTGGCCAATGTCGGCCTGCCGGGCACCTCCGGCTTCGTCGGCGAGTTCCTCTCGTTGATCGGCACCTTCAAGAACAATATCGCGGTCGCCTCGATTGCCACCTTCGGCGTCATCTTATCAGCGGCCTATGCGCTGTGGCTGTACCGCAAGATGATCTTTGGCACACTGAAGCCAAGCCTGGAAGGCATCAAGGATATCGGGTGGCGCGAGGCGGTGATCTTCGCGCCGTTGGTCGTGCTCACCATTTTGTTCGGCGTCACGCCCGGGCCGGTGCTCGACATGTCGGCGGCTTCGGTCGCCCAGCTTCTCGACAATTACCAACACGCCATCTCCGCGGCCAAGACCGCAGCCCTTTTGGTCCAGTGAGCAAAGCCCGATGAACCAGTTGACGCAATTGCAAGGGCTGCTGCCGATGCTACCGGAAGCCGTGCTCGCCTTCGGCGCCATGCTGCTGCTGATGATCGGGGTCAGCGCGCAAACCGAGCGCGGCTCCGCGATCGTCAACGGCTTCTGCATCGCGGTCATGGCGCTTGCCGGCGCGGCAATCGTGCTACTGCCGGCCGGGCGCTCCTCGATGTTCGAGGGCAGCTTTGTGGTCGACGACTACGCGCGCTTCCTCAAGCTGTTGGCGCTGACCGGCTCGCTCGGCGCGCTGATGCTGTCGCTGCCTTGGCTGACGCAAGAGAAGCAGCAGAAGTTTGAATACGGCATCCTGTTCCTGCTCTCGACGCTCGGCATGTTCATGTTGATCTCGGCCGGCGATCTGATCGCGCTCTATGTCGGTCTCGAGACGATGAGTCTGCCGCTTTACGTGGTGGCGGCGTCGAACCGCGACAACGTGAAGTCGACCGAGGCGGGCCTGAAATATTTTGTGCTGGGCGCGCTGTCGTCCGGCATGCTGCTGTATGGGGCCTCGCTGATCTACGGCTTCACCGGCACGGTCAGCTTCGTCGGTATCGCCAAGGCGACGCAAGCCGGCGCCAGCATCGGACTGGTGTTTGGGTTGGTGTTCTTGTTTGTCGGCTTCTGCTTCAAAATTTCGGCGGTGCCGTTCCACATGTGGACGCCGGATGTCTATGAAGGCGCGCCGACGCCGGTGACCGCCTTTTTTGCCGCCGCGCCGAAGGTCGCCGGCATCGCCATCTTTACGCGCGCGACTATCACCGCGTTCCCTGGCATCACTCACGAATGGCAGCAGATTGTAGTGTTCGTCTCGATTGCGTCGATGGTGCTCGGCGCTTTTGCCGCCATCGGTCAGCGCAACATCAAACGACTAATGGCCTATTCCTCGATCGGCCACATGGGCTTCGCGCTGGTGGGACTCGCTGCCGGAACGGCGGAAGGCGTGCAGGGCGTGTTGGTCTATATGTCGATCTATGTCGCGATGACGCTCGGCACCTTCGCCTGCATCCTGGCGATGCGACGCGATGGCGTGTTCCTGGAGAACATTAGTGATCTCGCCGGCCTCGCGCGCACGTCGCCGACCATGGCGTTCTTCCTGGCCGTGCTGTTGTTCTCGCTCGCCGGCATTCCGCCGCTCGCCGGCTTCTTCGCCAAGTTCTACGTCTTCCTCGCCGCCATCAAGGCCGGACTTTATACGCTGGCGGTGATCGGCGTGCTCGCCAGCGTTGTGGGCGCCTATTACTATCTGACCATCGTCAAGATCATGTATTTCGACGAGCCGGCGAAAGCGTTCGAGAGCATGCCCAGCATGTTGCGGCTGGTTCTGGGCGTGAGCGGGCTGTCGGTGCTTTTGTTCTTCGCCTATCCCGCTCCAATTCTGGATGCGGCGACATCGGCGGCGAAATCCCTCTTTTAGATGAACCGCGAAGCCACGGGCCTGGCGGGGGTCCGGCACATAGCGTACAACACGCTCGGCTCGACCAATGCCGAGGCGCTTAGGCGCGCGCGCGCCGACGAGCACGGACCGCTGTGGATCACAGCGGCGAGCCAGAGCGCCGGCCGCGGGCGCCGCAACAATGCCTGGGTGTCACCGCCGGGCAATCTCTACGCCACGCTGCTGCTGAGCGAGCCGTCGGCGCCCGAGCATGCACCGCAACTGTCGTTCGTGGCGGCGCTCGCGCTGCATGACGCGCTTGTCGTTTGCGCGCCGCAGCTTGGGCCGCGGCTCAAAGTGAAATGGCCAAACGACCTGCTGCTGGCGGGCGCCAAACTCGCCGGCATCCTCATTGAAGGCGAAAGCGAGCCGGCCTTTGCGGTGGCGATCGGCATCGGCGTCAATTGCGCCGCGCACCCACATGATACGGCATTTCCGGCCACCGATCTCAAAGCCGCCGGAGCGCTGGTAACGCCGGACCAGATGTTCGCGGCGCTCGTAGCCGCTATGCTGCGCCGGTTGCAACAATGGCAGCGTGGGAAGGGCTTTGTCGGCATCCGCGCCGATTGGCTCAAGTGCGCGGCCGGGCTGGGCGAGCCGATCCGCGTGCGGCTGTCAGAGCGCGAACTTATCGGCCGCTTCGAGGGGCTTGACGCGCAAGGCCGCCTGCTGCTGCTGGAGCCGGGCCGGCTCACCACGGTAACCGCCGGTGAGGTCTTCGGCCTCGGCGGAACCTAAGCATGGCGCAACCACGACAAGATCTGGTATTCGCCCCGCTCGGCGGCGTCGGCGAGATCGGCATGAACCTGTCGATCTACGGGCTCGGCGACGAGCGCCGCCGGCAATGGCTGGCGGTCGATCTCGGCGTGTCGTTCGCGGCCGAGGAGCATCTGCCAGGCGTCGATCTGATCCTGCCTGACATCCGCTACCTGGTCGAGGAACGCAAGAACCTCGCCGGCCTCGTGCTCACGCACGCACATGAGGACCACTTCGGCGCCATCATCGAGCTATGGCCGCAGCTGAAGATCCCAATCTTCGCCACGCCCTTCACCGCCGCATTGCTAGAAGCCAAGCGCGCGGGCGAGCCGGGCGCGCCGGAAATTCCGGTTACCATCGTGCAACTCGGTAGTCGCTTCCAGGTCGGGCCGTTCGACATCGAGCTAGTGACCATGGCGCATTCGATCCCGGAATCGAATGCGCTCATCATCCGCACGCCGGCCGGCACGGTGCTGCACACCGGCGACTGGAAGATCGATCCAACCCCGATCCTGGGCGACGTCACCGACGAGAAGAAATTGCGTGCCCTTGGCGCGGAGGGCTGCCTCGCGCTGATCGGCGACTCCACCAATGCGGTGCGCGAGGGCCGCTCGCCGTCGGAAGCCGATGTGCGCAAGACTATCACCGAACTGGTGAAGACGGCGCGCGGCCGCGTGGCGGTGACCACCTTCGCGTCAAATGTGGGACGGCTGCGCACGGTGGCGGAAGCCGCGCGCAATGCCGAGCGCGAGGTGGTGGTGATTGGCCGCTCCATGGACCGCATCGTGCAGATCGCGCGCGAGACCGGTTACCTTGACGGCCTGCCGGATTTCCGCCCCGTTGACGCTTTCGGCTACCTCCCGCCCAACAAGGTGGTAGCGTTGTGCACCGGCAGCCAGGGCGAGCCGCGCGCTGCGCTCGCACGCATCGCCGCTGACCAGCATCCGGACGTGACCTTGTCGCGCGGCGACATGGTGATCTTCTCCGCACGCACCATTCCCGGCAACGAGAAAGAGGTCACCCGCGTTATGAACGGGCTGATCGAACAAGGCATCGCGGTGATCACCGACAGGACGCACCTGGTGCACGTATCGGGGCATCCGCGCCGCGCCGAGCTGGAAGAGCTGATCTCCTGGGTGAAGCCGAAGGTTCTCATTCCGGTACATGGCGAGGCG
>Ga0207761_1000732_pt1 | contig 11371 bp, 11 predicted proteins | sample LuqExpMetageno34_FD_187792 | JGI IMG/M metagenome (GOLD analysis project Ga0207761, IMG submission 187792) | Tropical forest soil microbial communities from Luquillo Experimental Forest, Puerto Rico - Sample 34 (SPAdes) | ecosystem: Environmental > Terrestrial > Soil > Tropical forest ... | reverse complement strand
CCCGGCGCATCGCCGAGCGCGTGGGCTACGTGGCGCTCCCCGGTGAGCGCTCGGTGCACACCAAGCCGATTCCCTACGGCGGCGGCGCCGCCATGGTCCTGGGGTTCCTCGTCGCGGTGCTGGCGGCGGCGGCCGTGCCCCAGCTGCGCCCCATCTTCGAGGACTCGCCCGAGATGACCGGCGTCGTGCTCGCTGCGGGCGCGATGTTCGCCGTCGGTCTCATCGACGACGTGCGCGACATGTCGGCCCCGGCCAAGATGGCGGGCCAGGTGCTGGCGGCCAGCATCTTGTACTTCAGCGGCGTCACCATGTACGAGCTGAAGATCCCGCTGGCCGGATTCTTCATCCTGACGCCGGGCATCATCCCGTTGATCACCGCGCTGTGGGTCATCGCGCTGACCAACGCCGTCAACTTGATCGACGGCCTCGACGGCCTCGCCGCCGGCGTCGTCGCCATCGGGGGCGGCGCGCTGGCGCTCTACGGCATCCGCCTGATGGGCCTCGGGCTTCTGCCGGGCGACAACATCGGCCCGCTGGTCGCCGTGATCGCCTGCGGGATCTGCCTTGGGTTCCTGCCCTTCAACTTCAACCCGGCCCGCATCTTCATGGGGGATGCCGGCGCACACTTCCTCGGGTTGCTGATGGCCGCCTCGACCATGGTCATCGGCGGCCGGGTCCCGACCGCCGTTCCCATCAGCGGCGTGACCTATTTCTTCTTCGCACCACTGTTCATCCCGTTGCTGATCCTCGGAGTGCCGTTGGTGGACATGGCGTTCGCCTTCGTCCGCCGGACGGCCCGAGGGCGGGGGTTCGACACGCCCGACAAGGAGCACATCCACCACCGCTTGCTGCGTTTGGGCCACGGGCCGCGGCGCAGCGTCATCATCCTGTGGGCCTGGACCGCCATCCTGTCGGGCTTTCTGCTCTTCCCCTTGTTCGTCCACCAGGTCAACGCGTTCATTCCGCTGGGCGCCGCCGCCCTCCTCGCCGGCCTCTACACCTTCTTCCACCCAGGGCTGAGACGCGGCAACGGCGAGGACGAGGACCTGGACTCTGACCAGGGGATTCACGAGACGACGGCGAGCACCGACGAGGTCAGCGACGTGGTGCACTTCCCCTCCTGACCGTTTGGACGCGATCGGGGCCCAGATGCGATGATGAGCCCTGTGTACCCCGTCCACCTCGCCTCGTCCGACGACGCCGTCCGTGCGGCCGTCCGGGCGCTGGATTCCGGCGCGCTGCGACGCATCGCGTAGAGGGGCAACAGCCGCATGTGTGTTTCGGTAGCCGTCCACCGGCGCGCCCCGGGTGAGCGAACACGACGATCTGTCCCCACCGGACGGGGGACCCAAACCACTTCCGGGCGCGGTCGCGTTCTTGGGCATGGGACTGTCGGCCGCCATTTGTGTCGGTATCGGGATCGGGCTGGGGATCCTCGTGGACGACGCGCTCGGCACGGCGCCGGCGTTCCTGCTGGTCGGTCTGGCCCTGGGAGTGGCCGTGGCCGCGCTCAGCGTCGTCAAGCAGATCCGCACGTACCTTTGAGGGCTGCCCCGACGTCGGACGGCGGGGGCGCATGACGATGCTCTCCGGACTGTCGGACCTCGAGGGCGGCGCGCTGGCCAAGGTCCTCCGCCGCACCGTCGTGTCCTCGCTGGTGGTCGGCGCTGTCGCCGTCGTGCTGTCGCTCCTGCTCTCGGCGCCCTGGTTCGCGCTCGGTCTGGCCATCGGCCTGGGCCTCGCCGTCGTCAACCTCCGCTTCCTCGACGCCGGCGTAGCCAAGGCGCAGACCGGAGCGGAGACCGACGACGAGGGAGAGGTCAACCGCAAGGTGCTCCGCCGGGCCATGGGGACCAAGAGCGTGACGCGTCTCGGCATCATCACCCTGATCGCCGTGGGCCTGATGCTCCTCAACGGCGCACTCGGCATCGGCGCCGTGGCCGGCCTCGTGATCTTTCAGATGCTCTTCGTCGTCAACGTCGGGCGCGTCGTGATGTCGCAGGGAATCCAGTGAGCCACACCGCCATCCTCGCCAGTGGCAACATCACCATCGCCCAGCACCACGGCGTGGTGCACGTGTTCGGGATGACCATCTATCTCGACGTCGTCTGGACCACCCTCATCGCGGCGGCCATCGTCCTGGGCTTCGGGTTCGCCATGCGGGCCCGGGTGACCTCGGGGGTGCCCGGCAAGCTCCAGCTCTTCTGGGAGACGCTGGTCGAGCAGGTCTCCGAGCTCGCCTCGTCGGCCATCGGCCCCGAGGGCCTCCCCTTCGTGGGGCTGGGGGTCACGATCTTCTTCTTCCTGCTCGTCTGCAACTGGCTCGCCTTCATCCCCAGTGGCGACCCCGGCTTCCTCGCCCCGCCGACCGGCGACGTCAACCTGCCCCTTGCGCTGGCGCTCCTGGTGATCTTCTTGGTGCACTACAACTCGGTCAAGTCACGAGGCCGGAAGGGGTACTTCAAGCACTACGCCGAGCCGTACACCGCGCTGACCCCGATCAACATCATTGAGGAGATCACCAAGCCGATCACGCTGACCTTCCGGCTCTTCGGCAACATCTTCTCGGGCGTGCTGATGATCACGGTCATCGTGACGCTGATCCCGCCCTACCTGTCTTGGATCGGCCTGGCCATCTGGAAGCCGTTCGACGAGTTGTTCATCGGGGCCATCCAGGCCTTCATCTTCGCCCTGCTCACGATCATGTATCTCGGCATGGGCATGAGCAGGGACGCCCACTAGGGCGGAATCGAACAGGCGTCAACACACGATCTCGACAAAGGAGAATGAGAGACATGGCAGGAACAACTGAAGGTGCGATCCGGATCGCGGGTGCCCTCGTCGGTGGTGGGCTGGCCCTCGGCGGTGGCGCCATCGGTGCGGCGGTCGGCGACGGCTTGGCCGGTTCGCAGACGATCGCAGCCATCGCCCGGCAGCCCGAGATCGAGGCGAAGGCACGCCAGTACTTCTTCCTGACCGTCGGACTGGTCGAGGCCATGTACTTCATCAACCTGTTGTTCATGGTCGTGTTCGTCTACGTCTTCGCCGCCAAGAGCATCACGGCCTGACGCAGACGACGGACCGCACCGACCACAACCGACACCCGGGAACGGGAGCATCATGACTACAGCTGGCATTTTCCTTCTGCCCAACGGGACGTTCTTCATCGAGCTTGCCGTCTCGATCGTCCTGATCCTTCTCATCTACAAGTACGTGATCCCGCCGATCAACAAGGCGATGGAGGAGCGGCAGGAGAAGATCAGGGCGTCGCTCGAGGCGGCCGACCGCGCGAAGGCCGATGCCGAGGCGGCCGACGACGAGCGGCGTTCCGTACTCGAAGAGGCACGGCACCAGGCCCGCGAGATCGTCGCCCAGGCCAACCGGACCGCCGAGCAGGTGCGGACCGACGCGCAGGCGCGAGGACAAGGCGAGTACGAGCGCATCATCGGCAACGCCGAGATCGAGGTGAACCTGGCCCGTCAGCGTGCCGTCGAGGAGGCCGCGACGCGCATGGGCGAGATCGTCATGGACGTCGTCGAGCGGGTGATCGGTCGTGAGGTGAGCGTCGAGGCGCACCGGGACCTCATCGACGAGGCGGTCACCGCCCTGCGGGCCGAGGCCGAGGGTGGCACGGCCACCCGCGCCGGGGCGGCCCGGCAGTGAACCCGACCCTGCAGGGGTACGCGGCGGCGGTCCTGGAGGGGGCCGGTCCCGATGGCGTCGGCGCACTGGCCGCCGACCTCGAGGCCATTGAGCAGCTCGTGCTGGCCAACGGCACGTTGCGGGCCGCACTCGGCGACACCGCCGTGCCCGGATCGGCGCGGCGGGCCGTCATGCTCGACCTTCTCGACGGCAAGGTCAGGCCCGACGCCCGGCGCCTCGCCGCCTACGCGTGCATGGTGGTGCCGGCGCAGGATGTGACGGGGGCGCTGTCGTGGTTGAGCACCCGGTCTCGGTACGGGTCCGAGCAGCCAGAGCTCCCCGAGCCGCCGCTGAGCCTGACCCAGTCCCGGGAACGGGTGGCCGGGTATGCCACCGCCGTGCACGAGGACATGTCGACCGGGCAGCTCGAGTCCCTCGAGGACGACCTGTTCCGGTTCGCGCGGATCGTCGCCGCCACCCCCCCACTGCGGTCGGCCCTGACCGACCGCGACCTCGACGTCGCGGCGCGCCAGGGCCTGGTCACACAGTTGCTCGAGGGCAAGGTCCCGCCGACGACGGTGTCGCTCGTGCGCTACGCCGTGGCCGGGGGACGGGCCCGCGACATCGTGGGCACGCTCGACTTCCTGGTCGAGCAGACGGCCAAGGCGCGCGGCTGGCGCATCGGCCATGTGCGGGCGGCCATGCCGATCGACGACGCCCAGCGGTCGGCCCTGAGCGAGTCGCTGGCGTCGCTGGCCGGCGCACCGGTCGAGCTGCAGGTCGAGGTCGACGACTCCCTGCTCAGCGGGGCGCGCATCCGGATCGGAGACCTCCAGGTCGACGCCACGGCGCGAGGACGGATCGACGCGTTGCGCGAGCACATCGCCCCGGCGGGGTGGGAGCCGTCACGCATCGCTGACGCAGGCAGTTCGAGAGCAGACACAGAGGGAGCAGACTGATGGCAGAGCTGACGATCGACGCCAGCGAGATCACGAAGGCGCTCGAGCGCCACGTCGAGGAGTACACGCCGGCGGTCGGCACGGAGCAGATCGGCCGGATCGTCGAGGTGGGCGACGGCATCGCCCGGGTGTCCGGGCTGCCCGGGGCCGCGGTCAACGAGCTCCTCGAGTTCGAGGACGGCACGCTCGGGCTCGCGCTCAACCTCGACGAGGACACCATCGGCGCCGTTGTGCTGGGCGAGGTCGACAACCTCGAGGAGGAGCAGACCGTCAAGGCCACCGGCCGCATCCAGACGGTGCCCGTCGGAGATGCGCTGCTCGGTCGGGTGGTCAACGCGCTCGGCGAACCCCTCGACGGCAAAGGGCCGGTCAACGCGACGGAGACACGCCGCATGGAGGTGCAGGCCCCCGGCATCGTTGGGCGCCAGCCGGTGAGCGAGCCACTGCAGACCGGGATCAAGGCCATCGACGCCATGACGCCGATCGGCCGCGGTCAGCGAGAGCTCATCATCGGCGACCGCAAGACCGGCAAGACGACGGTGGCCATCGACACGATCATCAACCAGGCCGGGGAGGGCGTGAAGTGCATCTACGTCGCCATCGGTCAGAAGAACTCGTCGGTGGCGCAGACGGTCGCCACGCTCGAGGAGCACAACGCGCTCGAGTACACCGTGGTGGTCGTCGCGTCGGCTGGCGACCCGGCCCCGTACAAATACCTGGCCCCATACGCGGGATGCGCCATGGGGCAGCACTGGATGGAGAACGGCGAGCACGCCCTGATCATCTACGACGACCTCTCCAAGCAGGCCGAGGCCTACCGGGCCGTGTCGCTGCTGCTGCGCCGCCCGCCGGGCCGCGAGGCCTACCCTGGTGACGTCTTCTATCTCCACTCGCGGCTGCTCGAGCGCGCGGCCAAGCTCTCCGACGAGCGCGGTGGCGGCTCGCTTACCGCCCTGCCGGTGATCGAGACCAAGGCGGGCGACATCTCCGCCTACATCCCGACCAACGTCATCTCCATCACCGACGGTCAGGTCTTCTTGGAGACCGACCTGTTCAACTCCGGTATCCGGCCCGCCATCAACGTCGGGAACTCGGTCAGCCGGGTGGGTAGCGCGGCCCAGGTGAAGGCGATGAAGCAGACATCGGGGACGCTGAAGCTCGACCTGGCCCAGTTCCGCGAGCTCGAGGCCTTCGCGACGTTCGGCTCGGAGCTCGACCGGGTGTCCCAAGCTCAGCTCGACCGCGGCTACCGCCTCACCGAGCTGCTCAAGCAGCCGCAGAACCAGCCGGTGCCCGTGGAGGAGCAGGTGCTGGCGATCTACGCCGGCACCAAGGGATGGACGGACACCGTTCCGGTCAGCGAGGTGCGCCGCTTCGAGGGGGAGTTGATCGAGTACTTCAAGGGGAACCACCCGAGCGTCCTCGAGACGATCCGCACCTCGGGCGCCATGCCCGACGGCGACGAGCTCGACAAGGGCCTGGAAACGTTCCTCGAGGGCTTCGACCGGGGGGTCGACTGATCCATGGCCGGCGGCCAAGAGCGTGTCCTGCGGCGCCGCATCCGCAGCGTCCAGTCCACGAGGAAGATCACCAAGGCGATGGAGCTGATCGCCGCGTCGCGGATCGTGCGCGCCCAAGCTCGCATCGCGGCCAACCGGCCCTTCCGCGACGGCATGGAGCGGATTCTGCGGCAGACCGCGGCGGCCGACCCGACGGCGGCCGCGCGCCTCCTCGGCACGCCCGAGTCGCCGAGCCACGTCGGGATCCTGGCCATCACCGGCGACCGCGGCCTGGCCGGCTCTTACAACTCCGGAGTCCTGCGGGCTACCGAGCGGCGGGTGCTCGAGCACCGGGCCAACGGCGCCGAGGTCACCGTGTGGTCCGTCGGCCGCAAGGCCACCGCCTACTTCCGCTACCGCGGGATCGAGTCGGCCGATTCGTTCATCGGCTTCACCGACCGGCCCGAGTTCGCCGACGCGCGCTACATCGCCGCCGTCGTCGCGGCGCCGTTCGCCGCCGGCAACATCGACCTCATTGAGATGGTGTCGACCCGCTTCATCTCGGCCGGAATCCAGCGGGTGGGGCGACGGCAGTTGCTGCCCCTGCCGCTCCCGGACACGGACCACGAGGAGGCTCCCGCCCCCGACGCGGAGGAGTCGCTCGAGGGGTACACCGAGTTCGAACCCGAACCCGAGAAGCTGCTGCTCGAGCTCGCGCCGCGGGCGCTCGAGGCAGAGATCTTCGCCGCGCTGCTCGAGGGCGCTGCCGCCTTCTTCACTGCGCAGCAGCGCGCGATGGCCGCGGCGACCGAGAACGCGGACGAGCTGGTCCGCACCCTGACGCGGGTCATGAACCGCGCCCGCCAGGACGCCATCACCACCGAGATCATGGAAATCGTCGGCGGAGCCGAGGCGCTCCGCCAAGCGAAGGGAGCTTGACCGCAATGACTACCACCGCCACCAGAGAGGCCACGCCGGGTCGCTCGCTCGAGGACGGGCGGGTCGTCGCCATCGCCGGGCCGGTGATCGACGTCGAGTTCCCGCCCCACACCCTGCCCGAGATCAACCACGCCGTGGAATTCGAGGTGGAACTCGACGGGAAGACCAACGTCATCACGGCCGAGGTCGCCCAGCAGATCGGCGAGGGCCGGGTGCGCTGCATCTGCATGCAGCCGACCGACGGGCTCGTCCGCGGAGCGCCCGTCCACAACCTCGGCAAGGGCATCTCGGTGCCGGTGGGCAACGCTGTGCTGGGTCACGTCTTCAACGTGCTCGGCCAGCCCCTCGACACCGACACCATCGGCGAGGTCGACGACCACTGGGAGATCCACCGCAACGCGCCCGCCTTCGACCAGCTCGAGCCGCGCGCGCTGATGTTCGAGACCGGCATCAAGGTGATCGACCTCCTCGAGCCCTACGTGCAGGGGGGCAAGATCGGCCTCTTCGGCGGGGCGGGCGTGGGCAAGACGGTCATCATCCAGGAGATGATCCACCGCGTGGCCCAACAGCACGGCGGCGTCTCCGTCTTCGCCGGCGTGGGGGAGCGCACCCGCGAGGGCACGGACATGTGGCTCGAGATGCAGGAGTCGGGCGTCATCGACAAGGCCGCGTTGGTCTACGGGCAGATGGACGAGCCTCCCGGTGTCCGCCTGCGCGTCGGCCTGGCCGCGCTGACGATGGCGGAGTACTTCCGCGACGTCCAGAACCAGGACGTGCTCCTCTTCATCGACAACATCTTCCGGTTCGTGCAGGCGGGATCCGAGGTGTCGACGCTCCTCGGCCGGATGCCCTCGGCCGTCGGTTACCAGCCCACGCTGGCCGACGAGATGGGCGAGCTGCAGGAACGGATCACGTCGACCAAGGGCAAGTCGATCACCTCCCTGCAGGCGGTGTACGTCCCCGCCGACGACTACACGGACCCGGCGCCGTTCACGACGTTCACCCACCTCGACGCCACGACCGAGCTCTCCCGCCAGATCGCCGCCCTCGGGATCTACCCGGCGGTGGACCCGTTGGCGTCGACCTCGAACATCCTGGCGCCGGAGGTGGTCGGGGAGCGGCACTACGCCGTGGCCCGCCGGGTGCAGGAGATCCTGCAGCGCTACAAGGAGCTGCAGGACATCATCGCCATCCTCGGCATGGACGAGCTGTCCGAGGAGGACCGCGTCACCGTCAGCCGGGCCCGCAAGATCCAGCGCTTCTTGTCACAGCCGTTCTTCGTAGCCGAGGTGTTCACCGGCGTCCCCGGCATCAACGTGCCGATCGAGGAGACGGTCGAGTCCTTCGAGGCGCTGGCCAACGGCGACCTCGACAACATTCCTGAGCAGGCCTTCCTCAACGTGGGCGGCGTCGAGTCGGTGTTGGCCAAGGCGAAGATGCTCGAGGCGGAGGCCGGGTAGTGGCCGACGACGGCGTCTTCGGCGTGGAGATCGTCACGCCCGAGCAGTCGCTCTACGCGGGGGGTGCGCGCTCGGTGGTCCTCGCGACCTCCGAAGGGAACTTCACCGTGCTCGACGGGCACACGCCGTTGGTGGGGGACGTCGTGCCCTGCGAGCTCAAGGTCGAGGACCCCGAGGGCACCGTGATGCGACTGGCGGTGCACGGCGGGTTCGTGCAGGTCGACACGAGCGCGGGCGCGGCAGAGGGGCTCGCCGAGGGCGACGGACCGTTGCCCGGCCTCTCCACGAGGGTGACCGTTCTCGCCGGGGTGGCCGAGCTGGCGAACGAGATCGACGTGCCCCGGGCCGAGCTCGCGCGCGAGGCGGCCTCGCAGCGGGTCGCCGAGCTCAGCTCCGGCCGCGGCGGCGCCGCCGAGAGCGCCGACGGGTCGGGCGACGCGGTCGCGCTGACCGAGGCAGAGCGGGCGTTGGCGCGGGCCGAGCTGCGGTTGGCCGTAGCGACGGACGCCGCCGCGTAGCGGTCCGGCGGCTCCGACGCGGCGGCGAACGCCGCCCCTAGGAGAACGAGATCGAGCTGAACTCGGCCAGCTTCTTCAGCGCGTGGCTGGCGTCGATCTTGCGCAGGGTGCCGGACTTGGAGCGCATGACGAGCGATTGCGTCGTCGCCCCGAACTGGTGGTACTGCACGCCCTTGAGCAGCTCGCCGTCGGTGATTCCGGTGGCGGCGAAGAAGCAGTTGTTGCCCTGCACGAGGTCGTCGGTCGTCAGCACGGCGTCGAGCTTGTAGCCGGCGGAGAGGGCGGCCTCGCGCTCCGCCTCGTCGCGAGGGTAGAGGAGGCCCTGGATCTCGGCGCCCATGCACTTGAGGGCCGCCGCGGCCAGCACCCCCTCGGGCGTGCCGCCGATCCCGAAGAGGATGTCCACGCCCGCACCGGGCCAGCCGGTGGCGATGGCGCCGGCCACGTCGCCGTCGGTGATGAGGCGGATGCGGGCGCCCGTGGCGCGCACCTCGGTGATCAGCTCGTCGTGGCGCGGCCGGTCGAGGATCACGGCGGTCAGGTCGCGCACCGGGCGGCCCAGAGCCTCGCTCAGGGCGTGCAGGTTCTCGGTGGGGCTGCGCCGGACGTCGCAGGCGCCCTTGGCGCGGGGGCCGACCGCGAGCTTCTGCATGTAGACGCAGGGCCCGGGGTCGAACATGGCGCCCCGCTCGGCGACCGCGATGACGGCCAGCGCCCCGCCACGGCCCTGCGCGGTCAGCGTCGTGCCGTCGATGGGGTCGACCGCGATGTCGGTCAACGGGGGCGTGCCGTCGCCGATCTTCTCGCCGTTGAACAGCATCGGCGCGCGGTCCTTCTCGCCCTCGCCGATGACGACGATCCCGTCCATGGGGACGGACGAGAGCACGGTCCGCATGGCCTCGACCGCGGCGGCGTCCGCGCCGATCTTGTCGCCCCGTCCCATCCAGCGGCTCGCGGCCATCGCGGCCGCCTCCGTGGTGCGCACCAGGTCCATGGCGAGGTTGCGGTCAGGGGCCTGGCGGGGAGCTGCCACGGGCCGACCATAGTTGGTGGCGCCCGCGCGCCTACCCGTCCCGCACGCGCACAGCGGCGATACTTGAGGCCGTGGATCAGCTCGTCGTCCGGCCCAGCGGGCCCCTGTCGGGGTCCGTCACCGCAGGCGGGGCGAAGAATTCGGCGCTGAAGCTCATGGTGGGCTGCCTGCTGGCCGAGGGGCGTTCCGTGCTGTCCAACGTCCCGCACATCAGCGACGTCGACACCATGGCCGAGGTGCTGCGCGCGCTGGGCGCGGAGGTCGAGCGGCTCGGCAACGGCGATGTGGCCGTGACGACACCGCCGGTGGACCGGCTCGTGCCGTTGGCACCCGAGGAGCTCTTCGAGCGCATGCGCGCCTCGGTCGTGGTGCTCGGTCTCCTGCTCGCCCGCTGCGGCACCGTGTCCATGCCGCTCCCGGGCGGGGACGACTTCGGCGACCGCCCCATCGACTTCCACGTCAACGGGCTCACCGCGATGGGCGCGCGTTTCGAGTCCTCGCACGGGAAGGTGCGCGGCACGGTGCCGGGGGGGCGACTGGTCGGCACCCGCGTGGTGCTGGAGTACCCGAGCCACACCGCCACCGACAACCTGTTGATGGCCGCCGCGCTGGCGAAGGGCACGACCGTGATTGAGAACGCGGCCAAGGAGCCCGAGGTGGCCGACCTCGCCGCCATGCTCTGCTCGATGGGCGCGGTGGTGCGCGGTGCGGGCACGTCGCGCATCGAGATCGAAGGCGTCGACGAGCTGCGCCCTGCGCGCCACGCCGTGGTGCCCGACCGCGTGGTCGCCGCGACGTTCCTCGCCGCGGTCGGTATGGCCGGCGGCGACATCACCATTACGGATGCGCGACCCGAGCACATGGAAATGCTGTTGCACAAAGTCGGCCAGCTGGGCGTGGCGACGGAGATGGGGCCGCAGGGTCTGCGCGCGCGCGCGACGGCGCGGCTCACCTCGGCCGACGTGGCCACGCTGCCCTACCCGGGCGTCGCCACCGACTACAGCCCGCTGCTGGTGGCCATGCTGACGGTGGCCGACGGGGTCGGCATCCTCACCGAGAACCTCTTCTCGGGTCGCTTCCGCTACGTCGAGGAGCTGCGGCGCATGGGGGCGGACATCCGCACCGAGGGGCATCACGCCGTGGTGCGGGGCGTGGACCGGCTGTCGGGCGCGGCGGTGCGCGCCCCGGACATCCGCGCCGGCGTGGCGCTGGTGCTGGCCGGCCTCGTTGCCGAGGGCGAGACGGTGGTGGGCGGCGCCCACCACATTGCGCGGGGATATGCGGACCTCGCCGGCTCGTTGCGCTCGCTCGGTGCCACGGT
>Ga0207761_1000731_pt1 | contig 11375 bp, 14 predicted proteins | sample LuqExpMetageno34_FD_187792 | JGI IMG/M metagenome (GOLD analysis project Ga0207761, IMG submission 187792) | Tropical forest soil microbial communities from Luquillo Experimental Forest, Puerto Rico - Sample 34 (SPAdes) | ecosystem: Environmental > Terrestrial > Soil > Tropical forest ... | reverse complement strand
AGAAATATACCACGAGACGGCCGTCGAGCAGGACCGGCGATGGCTCCGGTCAAAAAGGTTCAGGCTCGGCCCCTCTCCCAGCAGATCGGCGAGGCCGCAATTTATTGCCGGCCAAGAGCCTCATACGCAAGGCGCAACGGAGCGCTTGAGAGGCGTAGCAACCCGCTGTAAGGAGTATAGAGTTCCAGGATCATCAGGATGGCTCCCGATACGCACAATGCCGCCACGAAAAAAGTGGCCACCGCCGTTGCGTTCGGAGACGAAAACAGTCCCCAACTGACGAAGATAGCCGTCAGCCAGAAGATCATCACGAATAACAACGGCCTCAATACCGTCGTGGAGCTCTGTTCGATAACCAGCGAGCGCATCAATACCACACTCTTGAGCAGGCTCGTTGCTTCCGACTTCATCATGCGATGGTCGTCGTCCTGCGGAGTGAGGGCTCGAAGCTGGTTATAAACGTCCTCCGCCGGTGCCGCAGTCGCCGAAAACTTCTTTTCCATTCGGTCGTTTGGCCAGTTCTCGGCCAGAATCCGCTGGATCGCGACCCGCAATGATTCGCGAACCCCGGTGGCCTCGGGGCCGTACTGTTGCAAAAGGCGGCTCAGCGACGACACGTCCGCCGACATTTGCACCAGCTCGTCGGTCTGCTTATTGTAGTAAGAATAGGCCGAGCTAATAAGAAGCCCAAGCGCGATCCCGGCAATCGTTCCCACCAGGCCCATCCCAAGCCGTACTACCTCCTTCGTCTCCGCATCTATATGATGCTTGGGCAATCTGGGGCCGATGAACATTCCTAGCAGCGCGCCCCCGAAGGCAAAAGTGAACGCAATGGCGCTGATTTCGATGGAACTCATACCGCCATTTTGCACCGATTACGAGCGGCCAGGCACTGTCGGAATCGACAGTGCCTATCGCAGGGCCAGGTTAGGCATTTGGACGGAACGGCCCGCCCCCTTCCGTCTTGGCGTTTCAGAACTCAAGTACTCGTCGCGACCCGTCCGATTAGGCTTCGCGTGGCATGGCGCCCGCAAGCAGAAGAACCGCGCCGCAAAACATCAGCGTATCCGCCACGTAATTAAGACCATTGCCGAGGCTGGCGCGTTCCACTACTCCGATCGGCACATAGACGACCAACTCCACGACGAGCACGGCCAAGCCAACCCACGTCGCCGCCGCGCGGGTTTTCTTGCCAACGAGCAGCAAGGTACCCGCGACCGCGTAAACCACGGCCGCCAGGTACGTCCAAACGGCGTGTCCGTAGACGTACCCGGGTGTCACGCGTTCCAGCGGAACGCCGGGAACGTAATTGCCGTGCATGAATTGCTCGATGCTGAAAAACAACACCGCAATTCCAACGAAATATCGCGCAATCGTCGCAAGGATGCGCCTGCCGCGCTCGCTCCACTGTCCGGTGAGGGTGGCTGCCAGCGCCAGAGCGCCGCCGCTGAAGGATAATTCTCGCAGCGCCACCGTCAGCGCAAACCGATCTCGCGGATTTTGTGCCCAACCGGGGGCTTCCATCAGCACCACGAAAAGGAAAAACGTCAAGGCGAGCAAACTCGCCGAGAGACGCGCCTGAATCCTCGCCACCACGCTCAGCGCAGCTGCGATAAAGCAAGCGCCGACAAAGTACGCCCAAAACTGATGCCACGGAATCCACGCCGGTATGATCGACGCGATGGCCTCCGTCAGGGTGAAATGTTCGGTGCCAAAAGCCGCGAGTGGAGCCGCGTAAAAAACCGGACCGAACAGAATCAGCTTGTCGAATCCTCGGGCCTCTTGCCAATCGCCGCGAACAAAAACCACCACCAACCCGATTGCAAAAACCGCTCCACCGACGCAATACGACCAAATCACCTGGCTGGGAATGGCGACGAGAAATAGGACTACCGACGAAGTCACTAATTCGCTGCTCACGACGATTCCTCGTCTTTTCCACGAGCTTTTTTGTTCAGTTGGTCCGCTTCGGGCGGACGTCACGCTTAAATGTCACGGCAGTCCGTATGTCGTGGTCTCGGCTGGCAGGGTCACAAGCGTGCGTCGAGCCTTATCGAAACATTCTCGTAGTCCGTAAAGCGAATTTGGGGGATATTCTGTTAACCAAATCGCAACGAACTACCCCTACCGGTGCCCCGCCCTCTGGTGTTCTTCCGGAGCGGCCGAAATCCCCATGCGGCGGAGTTCTTCGGAATAATATTTGCGGAACAGCACGTCCCACTCTTCGCTGCCCTCGAGGATTTCCTTTTTCTGCGAAGTTATCCGCTTGCGAACCTCTTGCTCGACTCTTTCCTCTTCCTTCAGGACATTCGTCACCGTCTGGACCATGTGCTGCCGGATCGTGTCGCGGTCCTCCACGAATTCCACTTCGTTGCTCTGCACCAGCAGGTCGATGATCTGGTGCGAGATGCGAACTACTTTTTCGCGCGTCAATCGCATTTTTTGCTTTGGCCGTTCCCTTCTCTACCGCAAAATCAGTTTCCGGTCGCGGGCTATCTGCCCCTTCACCTTCTTGAACATCTCCTGGTAAGAAATCCCCGACCGCCTCATTTCGTCCTGATGCTCCGTCAGGATGTTCCGCACTTCTTCGTTCACTTTGTCTTCCACCGTGATCTCTGCCATCATCCGCAGCCGTACACGCGTAATGACCGGGTCCAAATCCTTTTCTTTGATCTCGACGAGTTTGTCTTCAACAAGTTTCTTGACCACTTCCGACGCCATGTGGCCCACATAATCTCGATTCAAAAGCATCTCAGCGACTTTCCTTTGCGGGTTTGCAAACAACTGAGTTTACAGGGGCCCACGAAAATTGGCAAGAAAGGCACTGTTTCCGTAGAAAGATACAGCCTGGTGCGAACGGCACGCGTGCGGTCGGAGACCGGTTGGCCACCTCAGCACACGTCGTTTTGCGCGGCTCACTCCTAAGTGGCAGCAAGGACGGTTAGGAATCCTGGCGATTCGCTGATTCGGCAGCGCTTAACCTACGTAATCCAGGTTTCCACGTCCCTTCCTGTGGTCATACTGCGGTCACTTTCTCAAAACTCTTCTGGCGTCGCTTACATCCGTTTAGCGAGGCGGCGGGCTGCATCCAACTTATTCCGCCCTTCAGCCTCGCGAGGTTACCGATTGCCGCGGTGCATTCGATAGGTCGATGCAAACACCATCTGATAGACCTGCGGTCTAAGGACGGTGTTTATGAGCCAAGTGAAGCGAACTAGGCTTTCTCCACGCACAACTCCAAGCAACCGCCATCCGGAGTTGCTTGGAGCACAGACTGACCCGTCTCCAAGGACAAGCCCGCTGAACCCTATTTTCATGCTTGGCGCATGAATTCTTACCCGAAAAGTACGTACTAGCTTGGGCCGAACGGCCAGCCTTCAAGCGTAGAACGGCAGCAATGGTCGCGATCACTTTCAGGCGATAAGCCCAGCTAATCGGCAATGAGAATTACTGCTTGGACGCCTGTTCTATCGCCGCCGCAGAATCTACCCGTTAGCTCAGTAGAAAGGAGAATAACGAATGATCACCTCATCCACAGAAAGATTGGCTTCTTACTCAGTAAAGACTACCGCTGCTCAAAACGAGCACAACGGTGACGTGGAAATCAGTTCTCCCGGCGCTTCGCCGGGTACAGCAAACATGAACCTCCCTGAGTCCGTCGGATTTAGCCGCGGACGGCAGGCCCTGGACCATTCGGTTTGGTACAACGGTGCGCTGATGACGTTTCTGGCTACCGGTGAAGATACGCACGGACAGTTCGCGTTGATCGAAGCGGTTGGTAGGAGAGGCAGTGATGCGCCCCCGCATATCCATCACAGGGAAGATGAGATCTTCTACATATTGGAGGGTGAGATCGTCTTTTCGGTCAGCGATCGCACAATCAAGGGGACGCCCGGCACCATGATCTTCTTACCGCGCGACGTGCGTCACTCGTTCACCATCGAATCAGAGCAGTACCGGATGCTTATTCTTGTTACACCCGCCGGGTTTGAAGCGTGGTTCAGGGAATTCGGTGTACCGGCGCCCGCAATGACGTTGCCGCCGGCAAATGAACCTGCATACGGCGAGGCGCAAAGAATGTTGGAGGCCGCTCCTCGATATGGCCTAGAATTTGTGCTGCCATAAACACCACGAGTGCAATTCGGAAGTGGTCGATTAACGAGACTGCACCAAACTTGTGCAAGAAACATCTCAATGAGCGCACGGAGAGGCCACTCGAGAGAATGCTCACTGTTGACGAAGAACATCGAATTGTCGAAGCGGCGCTACCGTACCTCGGGGTTGCGATTGTGCTGCTCGTTCAGACCGGTGGTCGGAAGCGCCACTATCAGCTGGGAATGGTTGACCAGGTTCGCGAGGCCATCGAGCGAGCCAACGAAAAGGCCTATGAAAAACAAGAAATTATATTCTTGCTACGGTCGAGTCGAATCGGAGAAAGGAGCTGCACAAACGCCTGTAAGTAGTTAAAATAAAAGGAGAAAAATGTGGGCGGTTAGCTCAGTTGGTTAGAGCGCCTGCCTTACAAGCAGGAGGTCGCAGGTTCGAGCCCTGCACTGCCCACCATTTTCCGTAAAAATGCAGCTTCGTTTTTGGTCTTGAAAGACTTATCCGTCGTGCTACCGGTTTGCCACCTGCGGCCACGAGGATCGCGTCCCGAAAACGCACCGAAGTCTTGCCATAATCTACAATCAGGTTGCCACCTCTGCCGGGAGACCGGCGTGTCTATCGCAATCGGATCCAGCGACGAACTCGAACAAGTTCGTACCCGCTTGCGCAAGATGACTGACGGCGAGTTGATACGATACGGTAAGGCCGCGAGAAGTTTGTGCCGGGATCCAAGATGCCCGGACACGTTCAAGCGCCAACTGGAAGGGGCGCGTGCGGAGTGGAGGCACAGGCATCCTAAAGCGTGAATACGTGGACGGATCGAGTTTCTGCGTCATTCATGGTTGGCTGAAGTTCCCGGAGCAACTGACGAGTGGGAGGGCGGCACGAATTGCTGACCAGAAAAGAAATCCCAAAAAAGCTAAAGTGAGCAGGACGAATGACGGCGGTTCAGGAACAGCGGCTGGCGACGTCAACCTAAACGAAGCTAAGGCAAGACCAGCACCGTTCAATAAACATCTTCTCGACGTAGAAATGCATTGCGGCGGGAGTCCTCAGTCCTTAACGACCTGAAACTCCCTCGATCAGCGCGGTCTGCTCGTGTCCCCAATCAAATCGTGACCTGTATTGCTCCGTGTTGTCGACAGTTGAAGAACTGACTCAACGCTTCGTTGCTTTAGGAAGGATCGTAAATGAGACGTCGTTTGCGGCAGTAGATCCTTTCCAAGCCTTTAGCGGAAACTTGTCAATTTCCTCTTGCTTCAACCGCTGACAACCCAATGGAAAAAGGCCAGCAGAGTAACTCGATTTAAGGTGATAGCTTCCCGGTTGGAGTTCAGGAAACAAGACAAGTAAGGATATTTGCTGGGTGTAAGATGTTGCAGGTCGAAGTAGGATGTAGTCAGCCAAGACAAACTCGGAGGTCAATTTGGTTTCTTTGTAATCTTTGCACTCGAACGTCATGCGGATACCTGATACAGGGATGCCGCTGTCGCTGGTGAGTTCGACCGTTAACTCGCCCTGAGAGTCGCCAAAAAACGAAAGTCGATTGGGAATCAACAATGATTGTGTGCCGATGTTCGAGATCATCACACCCAGGTTAATCGGCTCTCCAAAAGCGAACAGAGTTTTGTTTAGCATAATGTGAACCGTGATCGCGTCCCTAGTGACGCCTGGTCGCTGTGCAAAGGCGAGCGGAGCGCAAACGAACCAGGCTACGACACATAAAGAAATTCGTTGAGTTCCAGTCACGTAGGGCCTCCCACTTGAAACGTATCATACGTCGAAAGGCCGAGCCCGGCGAAAGTGGCTGCGGTTGAGAATGCGATCAGTCAGGCTGCGTTCATTCTGGAGTACATAGACAGGAAGTGGCCGGATAAATGACTGAGGTTGGAAGGTTCACACAAACAAAAAGCCCCAGGACCCCGCAAAGCAACCCTGGGGCTCGTGAATCGAACGAGGTTCTTAGCCAGATGCCTTCCCCGTTCGACTTCCTAACTCTATTGACAATCGAATTTCTTGGGGGTGAAGGGTCGCTGCTGTGGAGCAGTTCCGAAGTTGCCCCAGCAGCTTCACTCGACAACCTGCCACATGTCAATCAGCGCGGTGAGATCAGCGCGGTGAGATCGAGACCGGGAAAAGTAGAGTCGCGACGAAACCTCCCACAAACTGCACGGCATATCGGTCGGCTTGATTCCCGCAAACGCATCGCGGAGACTTCGAGCGATGGTCATCACAACATTGACCTCAAGCCGGACGGTAATCTCCCCGTGCCGAGCCTTTTGGCTGGTCAGTCATTTCGCCGGAAAAGGAAAAAAGATTACTTCGACTGCTGGCTGAGCGCCGATGTGCCGACAATCAGAAATTCGTAGCCCTGTCCGTTCACTTTGAATTTCATCTTGTCTTTATCAATGACGAACTGGATCGGCGTATTCGCCGGAATAATCGCCTGGTCCTTCGGCTTTGGCTGCCGGACCTGATACTCCGTCGTCGACGTACGTACCACATACTGCTGGCAAACTACATCCGTCGATGATTTCTTCCCTTTGTTCTTCGTTCCGCAGTCGACCGATTGCTCTGAGACGACTGTTCCACTCTGGGGAGTCGTGCCGGCCAGACAGGTGAAGCCGTAAAGCACGGCAGCTGCGATCGTCAAAACCCTGGTTCCCATTGCCCTCTCCCTCTGAAGTTCCGTTCGCACACGGCCCGGGCGGAGTGCCGTCTTTCAACGCTTGTCCTGCAAGCGCACCCATTCTATTCCTCAGGGCACTTCCGTCAAGGGCCGAATCCGAACCGCCATCACGCTATGATTGCACCGCGTCCGCGAAGCACGTCGTCAAAACAAGAGAGAGAAGGCGAGGCGCTCGCTGCCCCGCAATCTTGGCCCTGTTTCAGAGGTGCGCCCTTGCAAGATCAGCTTCTGGCAATGCCCCGCAACCAACTCGTTACCATCATGTCCGGAGCTGTTTTCCTGTTCATCGGGCTGGCTTCCTGTTCCCTCGCTGCAGTTCGCCGTCGAGGGGGAGTGCGCATCTTTGTCTGGTTGGGTATATGGAGTGGGTCATGGGGGGCCCGCCTTTTGGCTGAATCGACGGCTGTGGTCGCTGTTTTGCCGCATGGGGTTCAGGCCTGCGTTCCGTTCCTGCGGATTGCCGTCACTTACCTACTTCTTTCTGTCGCTTCGCTCGCATGGCTGGAGCTGAGCGCCGGCAAATTTCGTCACTTTCTTCGCGCCTTGGTTTTCATCAGTCTGGCCATTGGTGTCGCCGGAATAGGAGTTTTTGTCATAACTGGCTGTGCCGACAAGTTGATCCCCTACAATAACCTACTCGCCGCTGCTGCCCTGTTCGTCTTGGTGATCGTCGTCTCAGTGCCAGCATTTTCTCGCAGGTTCCTGGCCCTTCCCAACCGCGCTGTCATGGTCGTCGGCACGCTCGTTTTCGCTGCGGAAGCCCTATATTTCAGCCTGTCGCGCCTCCTTCACTACCACACACCGACCACGCGCTTCACAGGCTCAATTGGGTTGGCTGTTCTCCTCTTCTCGTTTGGGTATGTGGCTGTGCAAATGGTATTGGCCAGTGAACGCCGATTGCTGTCAATTGAAAACGAACTCGCGATTGCCCGTGAGATTCAAACTTCCATTCTTCCGGGAGGTAGTCCAAGAATTAAGAACCTTCGCGTCGCTGCGGCTTATTGTCCGATGACGGAAGTCGCTGGCGATTTCTATGAGTTCATCCCCGTGGATCACAACTGCATTGGCTTCCTCGTGGCGGACGTCACCGGACACGGTATCCCGGCCGCGCTTATCGCCGCGATGATCAAGGTGGCGATGCAATCCCTCGTGGCTTATGCCCACGATCCGCGAGAGGTGTTGCACGGGTTGAACCGCGTCCTTGCGGCACAAATGGGTCCGCAACTCGTTTCAGCCGCCTATCTTTGGATCGACACGGAAAAGCACATCGCGCTCTATTCGGCCGCCGGGCATCCGCCACTTCTGCACTGCCGCGAAGGCGAGCTACATCGCGTCGAAAGCAATGGTCTGTTGCTCGGAGTGCTCCCGGAGTCCGAATACCCTCTTTACGACATGGCCATCCTCCCAGGCGACCGTTTCCTGCTTTATACTGACGGCGTTAGTGAGCCCGAAAATGCTGTCGGCGATTCTTTTGGCGAGTTTAAGTTTGAACAAGTCGTTCGCAAGAATCAGTCGCGTCCACCCTCTGAGTTGCTGGATCAACTGCTCACGGAGATTCGTCACTGGCAACCCGCTTCCAAGGCTCAGCACGACGACATTACTCTCATCGTCATCGATGTGCTTTAGTTCCAGCGACACGTCCTGTTGCGCCTCAGACTCCTTCATCCTGTTGCAGCGGTGATTGGTTCCATGTACGTGTTTTGACTGCTCTGGAGCTCTTGGAGAAAGCAGCATCACTCAACATGGATGTTCATCCTTGGCCCCACATTGACGACGCAGATTGCTATCGGCGCAATGAACGTGATGTTGGCCACGGACTTGACTCAGGATCCGTCACTTTCGAAGTTTGCCTGACGGGTATCTGACTCCGGCGAAGGCCGTTGGACGATCAAAGCCGCAATCGATGAAGGGGTGCCGAGTCGGTGCTTACCGCGTTGTCGCGCGAGCGCGTCAGCTCGCGTGGTGAAGCCGACTATGCCGACAACCATCTGTCCGCGATGCGTTTCGAATTTGGTGGACATTTGGAACAAACAGCAGAAAAATCCCAGGCAGCTTAAAGGAGAGGTGCACATGACTAGTTCCAACTCAGACGCACTTGTTTTCTTCGGTGCAACGGGCGATCTCGCCTACAAAAAGATTTTTCCCGCGCTGCAAGCGATGGTGAAGCGAGGCCACCTGAACGTGCCCGTCGTCGGCGTAGCCAAAGCTGGATGGAATGTTGACCAACTTCACGCTCGCGCGAAAGACAGCTTGGAGAAACATGGCGGAATCGATCCCGAAGCTTTCAAACAATTGACCGCCCTGTTGGGATACGTTGACGGCGATTACCAAAACGCGGCAACTTTCACTGCGCTGCGCAAGGCGCTCAAGGACGCGCGGCGACCGGCGCACTACCTGGCAATCCCGCCGGTTTTGTTTGAAACCGTCGTGGGGCATCTTGCGGAATCGAACTGCGGACGAGGAGCGCGGGTTATCGTGGAAAAGCCCTTCGGTCATGATCTTTTGTCGGCGCGCGATTTGAACAAATTTCTGCTTGCGGCCTTCGACGAAACCGACATCTTTCGCATCGACCATTATCTGGGCAAACGAGCAGTAAACAATGTGCTGGCCTTCCGCTTCGCCAACACGTTTGCGGAAGCTTTTTGGAATCGCCACTACATCGAGAGCGTCGAGATCACGATGGCAGAGGACTTCGGCGTACAGGGCCGAGGAGGTTTTTACGACCAGACTGGGACCATCCGCGATGTTGTCCAGAACCACTTGTTTCAGGTGTTGTCGAATCTCGCGATGGAGCCGCCGGTCCGCTTCGATAGCGAGTCGATTCGCGACGAGAAAGCGAAAGTTCTGAAAGCAATTCCACCCATTGAGGAGAAGAGCCTGGTTCGCGGTCAGTTCCGGGGCTACCGAGATGAAAACGGCGTCGCTAAGGATTCACAGACTGAGACTTTCGCAGCCTTGAAATTGGAAATCAATTCCTGGCGCTGGAAAGGCGTGCCTTTCTATATTCGCGCCGGCAAGTGTCTGCCCACGACTTGCACTGAAATTGTCGGCAAGTTTCGCAAGCCTCCGACCCTGATTCTCGACAGCCTATTGGTAGAAAACCATCTGCGGCTGCGTCTGAGTCCCGAAGTGACCATCGCCATGGGGATGATGGGGCTGGATCCTCGAGCCGAAGGACTCTCGTTTCAGACGGGCGAGATGGTGGCTAGCCATTCGCGCGAGCCGATGAGATGGACGCGTACGAACGTGTCTTGGGAGCAGCAATGGAAGGCGATGCCACGCTGTTCGCGCGGGAGGACTACCTGGAGGAAGCATGGCGCATCGTCGATCCGGTGCTCAAAATGAGCACGCCTATTTACCAGTATCAGACGAATACCTGGGGACCACCTGAGGTTGAACGAGTAACACCGATTAGAGGCTGGAACAATCCAACCAGCCATGAAGCCTCGGTGGTCACACGCGGGGCGGCGGGGTAAGAAACAACTTATCGCCTCGCGCAGTGAGGTCAGCCTTGCAGTCGAGGCCCACGAAAAACTGCTCTCCGAAGGAATTCGTTCGCGCGTCGTCTCCATGCCGTCGTGGGAGATTTTCGAGCACCAACCACCGGCCTATCGCAACAGCGTTCTCCCACTAAGCGTGAAAGCTCGCGTCGCACGATTTTGGGCTGGGAGCGATACGTAGGTGACTCGGGCCGTGTCATCGGCATGAACACGTTCGGGGCTTCCCCGCCGCTTAAGGAACTGCAGAGAAATGCGAGCGCGGCTGGGTGCGTAGCCAAAAAGGCAGAAGGATCCCCGGTCGCCGCGGCTCGGAGAAAATCGAGAAATTCCTGCCCCGTTCTAGTCGGGAAGCCGACCGTCGAATGGCTCACAATGTCAGTATGAACGCGATCGGCGAGGTGGAAACGAATCGCGAGTCCCCGAGGATTCGCATCGGGAAGGTTGTCGGGAATTAAGGGAAGGCCTGTTCCGTCGGAGAATCGCACGGTCACGGGAGTGGATTCGCGTGTAACGTGTGGCGCGCGAGTTAGAGAGCGCGCCTCGGGTGATGGGGCGAAGGTCCCGCTCAGCATCGCGCCTTTTGCATGGGCTGGACGAAAACCCGGGTGGAGGCCAAAGATAGCATCAAGTTGCGCCAGCAAAATCGTTTGCAAGCTGGACGATCTTGTCATCAGATGGAAGTGGCGTGCGTTCCTCCTTGATCAAATCTCGGTCCGGGGCTCGCATCATACTCCATCGTTGTTCATTGCGCCTCTCATGCCTGCCTCAAGCCAAAAGAGGTGAGCGACATGACGGAGAAGCGCATCTGTGTTAGTATGAAACTCGCATGAGCGTGCCGATTTTTATGGGCGGTTTATGGGCGGTTTTGGCAGGGACAGATGCCACCGCATGCACTCCAGGCACTCGGTGGACTCTATGCAAATCCTGCAAGAGCTGTATTTGCAGCGATTTAGACTAAGTTGTTGATTCCACGGTTGGGGACGTAGTTCAGCTGGTTAGAACGCTGCCCTGGTGCAGCGCACTGTCACGGGCTGACCCCTCCCTACTTCGACAACGGAAACGCAAGAACTCCACTTTCA
>Ga0207761_1000728_pt1 | contig 11392 bp, 8 predicted proteins | sample LuqExpMetageno34_FD_187792 | JGI IMG/M metagenome (GOLD analysis project Ga0207761, IMG submission 187792) | Tropical forest soil microbial communities from Luquillo Experimental Forest, Puerto Rico - Sample 34 (SPAdes) | ecosystem: Environmental > Terrestrial > Soil > Tropical forest ... | reverse complement strand
TATCCTGGTGATCTTCATCATCTTGTACACCATGTTCCGGTCGATGAAATGGGCGCTGCTCATCCTCACCAACGTGGCCATGGCTCGTCTTGGCGGGCTGGTCGCGTTGCTGGTGACGCATACCAACTTCAGCGTGTCCTCCGGCGTTGGCTTTCTGGCATTGTTCGGCGTCTCCGTGCAAACCGGCGTGATCATGGTCGAATACATCAACCAGCTGCGCGCGAAAGGCTATTCCATCGAGGACTCCGCGGCGGAAGGTGCGGTGCTCCGACTGCGTCCGATTATGATGACCATGCTGGTCGCGACTCTGGGCCTGCTTCCTGCGGCGCTCTCGCACGGAATCGGGTCGGACTCGCAGCGGCCCTTTGCCATCGTGATCGTCGGAGGGCTGATTTCCGACCTAGTCATGAGTATTTTCCTGCTGCCGGCGCTGTATGCGTGGTTCGCGCGTCCGGGCGACAAACTTCCCGAACCGGAACCTGAGGGCATCCTATGACCGCGTCATTCGATTGTTGCGAGAACTGGTCCAAAGGCGGAGGATTCTGAAGATGACTAGGGACGAAACCTGTGCGCTGATTCGTGAAGTGGGGATTATCCCTGCAGTACGCGTTTCTTCATCCGAGGAGGCCCACTTCGCGGCTGAAGCGGTCTGTAGCGGCGGCATACCCATCGTGGAGATTACGCTCACGGTCGCCCGCGCGGTCGAGCTGATCGCTCACCTCTCGCGCTACCACCCCAAGACCCTCGTCGGTGCGGGGACGGTCCTTTCCACAGAGCTGGCGCAAAAGTGCCTGGATGCCGGAGCCAGCTTTCTGACCAGTCCTGGACTAAATCCCAAAGTCATAGAGTTCGCGGCGAAAAACGGAATCGCGGTCCTGCCCGGGGCATTAACGCCGACTGAGGTGATCGAAGCCTGGGAAGCGGGAGCGGATTTCGTCAAAGTATTTCCTTGCATCGATGTTGGCGGCGAGAGATACATCAAGGCCCTGAAAGCCGCTTTGCCGCAGATTCCACTCGTGGCAGCTGGCGGCGTGAATCAGCAAACGGCCGAGAACTACATTCTGGCGGGCGCTTCAGCGATCGGCGTCGGCCATGAACTCATTCCGCCGGAAGCGATCGAACGGCGGCAGGCAAAGCGAATCAAAGAGCTATCATCACGTTTTGTCGGCTTTGTCAGACAAGCGCGCGAGCGCATCGAGCCGCCAAAGCCGGTGGCGGTCGGTAAGTTCAAGAAAATCGAAGAGTGCGAGAAGGAGTAGGTTGCCGCGCGCTACACCGAAATGTCGCCTTGTAGTAGAATTTATGGATGGGGAAGTCCAATCTGGACTTCTTGCGGTGCGCCCTTAGCTCAGCTGGATAGAGCGTCTGGCTACGAACCAGAAGGTCGGGAGTTCGAATCTCTCAGGGCGCACCACTTTCCTCTTCGCTCTCAAGCGTTTACGCCGCAACTGCAACGGCTTCCAGTTTCGGCTCGTTGGGTACATTGGGTACAAAAGACGGTTCCGGTATCTCGAAGCCGAGTCCGATCCTAGCCGCGACTTCCTGACGCCGCTCGATGTCTTCCAACAACTGCTCGGCGTAATCGTCGCTGATGTCAGGATTTTCGTGTCCAAGCCAGAATTTCCTCAGGTCTTCGGGGCACCCGTTTTTCGTCAGAATGGCTGACCGGAAACGACGATAGCAGTGCATCGCCGCACCCGGCGTGTAGAGTCCCAGCTTCACCAACTTCGGGTGTAGTGAGCGCCTCCGCACGTTCGAGTAGGACATCGGCGTCTTCCCGGTTTTCGAGGGAAACAGCAAACCGTGACGATTGCCGATGTAGTTCTTAAGAAGTGCGGCGACTTCCGGGCACAGGTCAACTTCTCGGTACGCGGCGTCGGTTTTCAAGTAGGAAACGACCTTGTTGCCCTTCACCTGTCCGCGCACTTTAATTACCCGGCAATCTGACGAGATGTGGTTGTCGATGTCCAACGCCAAGACCTCGGCAATTCGCATCCCACCCGCAGGGCAAAGGATGTACAGCGTACGCTCCCAAGCGGTGTCACTGATTGCGATTACAGCAGTGACCCCTTCCTTCATGAGCTTGGGACGCCGCTGTTCTCGTTTCTTGACTACTGGAAGGTCAATTACGTCGTTGTTCCACTTCCGGGCGTAGACAGGTTCGCCATCCTCGTCCAAAAAAGATTCAACGATTTCCTTAGCCATGTTCACGTATGTGTCCATACTCTTCGGCGACAGGTGTCCCTTCATCTTACTGACCAGTCCCCGTAGAGCTTTGTTCCCCACCTCGCTGAGAGGCATCTCGCCGAGGTGAGGAAGAAGCCAGCAATCCAGCGCAGACCGTATACTCGGAACCGAAGTGTCTGGGATCGGCTCCCGATTGCGAGTGCGCAGGTTGTTCAACCATTCCTCCGCTTGCTCTGCGAACGTGAGCCTTGCACCGATTGCTTTTTCCAGATGCTCCTCGGTGTTGATCCCCTGTTCGGTAAGCCAGTCGGCTGCCAAGCGCCTTGCTTCTGACTTGGTCTTCTTTCCTTTTCCAACAGCTAGGCAGATGGGGTGCGAGGCGTGAGTACGTCCCTCAGGCGTATCAACCCAGTACCGCACGTGCCACCAATCACCTTTTTGTTCGACATATCCACGCTGTCCTCGGCGGCGACTCATCTTTCGACCTCTCCGCTGATTCGGCGTAACTGGAGGGATGCTATCGCTGCTTGCGGGAAACTGCAAAACGACTCGTTCCCATGCTCGTCCTTGGAACGCCAAGGATTCTGGACGCGAGAATAGGATCACACCCGCGTCGGGCGTGGGCATTGAGCCGGAGATGTGAAAGTACCGTTCCAAACCGTCTGTCCTTCTGTGGTGCGCTCCGTTTGATCACTCGAAGACCTACGCAGCAGCCTCTATACAAAATACCCATTTCAGCGGAAAATCTGCGGCTGGCGGGTCGCACTGCGGTGCGGGCACGGTGCGGACACAATTGCAGGTTGAGCGAAGTCAAATTAGACGCGCATGACAAAATTTGTCAGCAGGTCGTGGAACGGAGGATCAACTCTCCTCAAGTTATACGACGAACAGGGGAGGCAGCGCCTCGCCAATGTGGAGACACTATGAAGTCTCATCAGCGACTTTCGTCGAAGATGCTGCATCGTATGTTTGAAACACAATTGGGGTCGCTGGACGAATAGCGTTGAGCCAAGAGTAGAGCCACAGCGGTCACGTGGCGGAAGGCATAGCGACACACAAATAAGGTGGGCGTCAACAGCCTGCTGGAACCGAGAGATCGGAACCAGCAGGCTTTTTATTTTGCGCGCAGCGCGAGTCCGTGCGATGCGGAGACGAGAGCAGGTAGCGGGCACTCCTTCCAGTGAGAGTGCTTCGCATCTGGGTCTCTGGAGGCAAAATTATAGAAGAGGCCCATTGTGTGCACCCGGCGCACCCCATGAAAAGCGATTTCGAGCTGAGCTATAAATTGGGGGTCATCAGATGGTGGTTTTGAAACATATTTGAGCAGATACGAAAGTGCTTTAGGTCCAGACGCAACCACCTGGCTGATCCATACAACGGGATTACCCGAAATCTGCCGCCAAACTTCACTCAGCCGCCTCTGTGGAATATATGGGCAGAAAATTAGAATGTGGGCATGAAGGTTCGTGTTGTTGCGCCCAACTTCATTGACCCAGATTGCTCCCCAATTCTCACAGCCCTTGAGCAGTTTCTTCAGCGCCTTCTTTACCTCTTTATTGAAATCTCTGATCTGTTTTGACCGGAGTGAGCCAGTGTTTTGGGACGTAAGCGTAATAATGCGGAGTCGTAATTTCCGGGTCTGATGGATGCGCGCATACTCCAGGACCGGAGCATATTTAGCATACAAGCGACTGAACGACCTCGGCCCACACCGGGAGCAAAACCGGAGGTAGCAGTACTCAAGCGTGAAGAATCGGTGCCGGTCCTCACCTTTGCATTGGATGATGCGACCATATCGGGAACAAGTTTGAAATCGATGAGCCTTCGTCACACGACCGGCCGCTATCAGTTCGTTGGCGACCACGTTGCGGAAAGCGAGTTCTTCGTGATCCTGCTCCGTGAATTTCTCTAGCGGCTTAACAGTGGGGCGGACCAAGCTCTCCAACTCAAACCGGTCACTGACACTAATCCCCCAAACATTAACTCCTCCGCGCTCGCGATACTGCGTCGAGATTACATGTTCCGTCTCAAAGACCGAAGTCCTTCCGGAGACAAAACGAAGTCTAAGCTTGCCGTGGCGGACCAATTCAGAAAGATAATGGCCGTGCATCGAGTCGCCGAGGTTAAACGGGAAGTAATAGTACATTGGTCTGGGTCGAAACAAAAAAACTTCAACGGCTAGGCATACAAGCGGTCCAGATAAAGTCTGGGCCAACCCCAAAACGGCGAGTACCTTGGCATCCGACGCATCTCGGCCTGACCTGCCTCTCCAATCGAGCCAACACTCACCTCGTTCTAGTTTAAAAATGCATCCGAAACGATCCAGATCGCGTTTCTCTCCGGCATTCAGATTGACGCTCTTCGTTGGCCGTCTGCGCATTTTCGCCATCCGTGGGCCAAGGGGCAATTGACGTGTTTCCTAAATATAATTTGTTTTGCTTGGTATGGCGCTCCACAACGAGGTCACGTTGCTTATCAGATAGGACTGATACTTATTGGACGGGAACCCGGTTAATCAGGGATCAGATCATTAGGACGCATCACTGCGATCGGCTGGGGGGCCATGAGCTTCTCCGCGACCAACGCTTGCGCCGCTAAGTAGGCTGGCTGGATTTTATCGGTAGCCGTGCAGTTGCTAGTGCTGCGGCGACGATAGCCACTGCAATGACGGGCGAGGTCTCGCGCTGGACCAAAGCCATGACGAACAACGCGGAGAAGAGAGGAGCTTTAATGGTTGCGACTAACGCACCGCTTAGCGTACCCGCTATGGCAACCGCCTCCGGGATTGCAGGAAAGAGAAGATGAGCTGCCGTGCCTAGCGCCGCGCCGGCAAACAATGTGGGGAAAATGTAGCCACCCTTCCAACCAGTCGCCAGACATAACGCGGTCACGAGCAGCTTAACCAACGCAAGCACGATTAACCCGATGGCGCCTATCTCGTCGGCTCGACGGATGATCTCACCTGTTTCGGCCGCACCCGAGAACAACGTCAAAGGCAGCAAGGACCCAAGGATTCCTAACCCCAATCCGCCAATCACGCTACGTAGGACCAAGTACTTGTTCAGCGGTGCTATTAGCTTGCTTAGATAGTCGAATCCGGCGATGAAAATCGCACCTGCTAGTGCGCCTATCAATCCCAGCGGCAAGGCCAGAAACAAATGGAGCAGTTGAGGTTTGTAATCGGCAAATTCGTACGCGACACGGAAAAACGATCCATTAAGCAGGACAAAGGCGACCGTGGCAAAAGACGACGCAACTAGTGTGGGAAAGAGCGTCCAAAGATAGTCCACACCAGCGTGAGCGGACTCGAGGCCCAGCAGCGCGCCGCCAAAAGGCGAAGTGATGAACGCAGCCAACATACCGCTGATTCCGGAGAAGCTCAGTGATCGGGTTGCCTTCTCATCCAGTTTCAGCCTGTCTGACATCAGCGTGCCAAGGCTACCGCACGCGTCAGCGAGAGGTGCCTCTGGGCCGAGACTGCCGCCCGCAACAAGCGACATCAAGGCTGTAATCACCATTCCGGGTGCACGGCGGTAATTGAAACGGCCGGTGCGGCCAAACTCCGTCATCATCTCGGCGAAGATTCCGGTGTGATCGCCGAAGGTTCTCACCAGCACACCCACCACCAACCCGCCGAAGCCACAGACTACCAACGTGAAAACAGGCGCGGGCAGTCCAGTTGCATGTGCGGACCGCCTCCAGACCAGGGTCTGTCCGGCCTGAACCAGTTGCTGGAATGCCAACGTAATCATCGCACTTATGATCCCCAGCAAGGCCGCCAACGCCAACAATTTCAGATAAGCGCCGGCTTCGGTTCGTTTGCTCTTCATGAAGGTCTGAGGGGAAGTCTCGGAAATAGGAAAAAAAACTCAACGTTCCTTTGCCACGACCTGTGATTTCTATGACTGCACAGGGTACGCCCGACAAATAACTAACGCCACCACAATCCTTGGAAGGAGAGTGCCGCGAGATGCATTGTGCCTAATAGACGAGTAAGCAGACAAGTTCCTCACAGTACCCAGGGTAGTGCGTTAATCAGCACCTTGGCCGGTCACGAGGAAATCTGATATAGAACTCCCCCTCAAGCTGCGCACCCGTCACCCACAACAGCATTAAAACGCTTCGCCTATCCCCATGCTGAAGGTGTGACCGTCCTTGCCCTGGGCGATGTCGGCGCGAAAGTTGACGTTGTATTTTCGGCTCAATTTGAAGCGAACGCCACCGCCAACAGCCGGGAGAATGTTGTCGTAGCGGAATTGGCTGACTGAGGGTGCGACTTCGCCGAGCCCGCCAAATACGGCGACGCCGAAGCGCCACACGAGTTCGCGGCGATACTCCAATTGAGTGGCAATCATATCCCGGTCGATGAATTGACCTGCAACATACCCTCGCAACTGGTTGTTGGTGCCGAAGACGCACTCTCCGTAGAATGGGGCGTTGCCAGCGGTGGCGCATAGGAACAGGTTGTACGCTAGTACTTGTTTACTGCCAAAACTCCGGTAGTAATTAAAGGTCGAACGATACGCCTGAAATGAATACTTGCTGCCTAATGCTTCGGAGAAGAAGTTTGAAGTGAAGTCGAACAGAGTGCCTTGCGTAGGGTAAAACCGATTCGCGCGGGTATCGCGGTTCACCCGGATTCCCAGTGAGGTGAGGCCAGTGTCGATGCCTAGATCGGGCGGTGGTGGAACCGTAGAGCCGTCGTTCGGTCTGAGCGTAATGGTTGAGTTTCCGGCCAGTGCACGAGGGCCAACGAAGAACTTCCCAGCGATCCGATAGAGAATCTCGCCGAGGAAGACCTGACCCGTTTGCTTGAGCGGCAATTTCTTTCCCTGGTCGGCTGCGGTGCCCACACCGTAGAAGTCATAGTTGAGATTGCCGCGAACATACATCGAGGTGATGTGGTAGGTGTTTTGTTTAAGGTAGAACTCTGCGGCAAGAGCTAAAGCGCGGCTGCCGTTGTTAGTGAACAGGGCGGCTCCCCCAACGACGGACGGCGGAGAAACCATGTCGGCCTTACGGAATGGAAAGATGTAGCCCCCCGCGAGAACAACTCCGGTCCCGATAGCAGGGCTGGAAATGGGGATGGGAGCGACGACGATAGCTCCTCGGCGCTCTTTCTTTTTCTTGGTCTGACTGTTCGCTTTGGACTCGTCTGTGTCGGGAGACTGGGGTGTCTGTTCAACAGATGAGGATTCTATAGTCTGTACGTCTTGTGTAACTGTGGGGCTCGCTTGCTGGGCTTCTGCGTGTAAGGTGATACCGCCAAGTGAGCAGCAGAGAAGGATCAACGGAGGCCGGAGGCGACTTGGGCCAATTACGGTGCACAGGCAGTAAAGCTTCAGAAACCAACCAAGGAGTCTTACCAACGGGATGAATTGCAGTTGACTCACTGACTTTCTGTTCACAATAACATTCGTTTCAGATCTAGGTAAGCCTAACTCCCGATAAATCAGCTAATCGCCCCTCCAATCCACATACTGAACGTATCGCGATCTATTTTTCGTTGCCAACCGGAGGGCTCAAAGTTGAATCGAGTCTGTGTGCTTCTGCAAATTCTGTCTTGGCTGCGTTTGAATCTTGCAGGCGGAGCAGGCACATGCCGAGATTGTAATGTGCGTGAGCCATATCCGGCTTTAGCCGAATGGCCTCACGATAGCTCGCTGCCGCCTCTTGAAATTTCCCTGTATTGAACAGTGCGGTGCCGAGATTGAAACGCACGTTTGGATCATCAGAACGCAGATGTATGAGTTTCTCGTACGTTGCTATGGCCGCCACAGTGTTGTTCGCCGCCAGTTGGCTTGCCCCCAATCCAAGGAGCGCGTCTGGATCATCCGGCGTTTGTGCAAGGGCCTTCTGATAGGCGTCGGAAGATTTGGCATAGTCCTTGTGGCGGTAGTAAGCGGCCCCAAGCGCCGACAGAGCATGGAGGTCGTTTGGCTTGATCGTCAGGCACTGTTCAAAAGATCGAATAGCTTCATCCCCCTTTCCCCCCTCGGCCTGTGCGAGGCCCATCGATAAAAGAACGTCGGGTTGGTCCGATTTCAGTGCGAGGCTTTTTCCAAAAGCTTCAACTGCTTTGTGATATTTCTTCGACGTGTAGTAGAGATGCCCTAAGTTCGTCCATGGCCCCGGTTCCTTCGGATGCTTTGATGCTAGCTTGTGGTATGCAGCAATCGCTTCATTTGTCTGCCCTGCTTCTTGCAGCGCGTGTGCATAGTTTTCAAGCACATCCGGCAAATCCGGCCGAATCTTATGCGCCGTCTGTAAGTACGGTAGGGCCTCGGTGGCCTTTCCCTGACTCAAAAGCGCCGAACCGAGGTTATTGAGTGCGTCTACATTGGCCGGGCCCGACTGTACAGCCTTCCGGAAAGCTGCGATTGCTTCGTCGGTTTTACCGAGACTCAGAAGCGCGGCGCCGAGGCCATTTTGAGCTTCACGAAAATCAGGGTGAATCTCAATTGCCTTTCGATATGAAGCTGCCGACTCATCAAATTTCTTCTCGTGAAAGAGAGCGAGGCCTCGATCACAGTGAATCGCGGCATTCTCAGGGGCTAACTTGATAGCCTTGTCGGACTCATCGACGGCTTCGTCATCCCTGCCAGCGCCGTCCAGCGCCTTTCCCAAATTGTCCAATACCTCAGGAGCTTCTGGTTGGTGTTTTAAGGACTCCCGAAATAGCGCAGCCGCTTGGTCATATTCCTTCTTTTGGAGATGCTCCACGCCACGATGGTTGAGCGCCGCCGCTTGCTGCGAATCCGTATCTGTCGATAGATGGGCCTGAGTTAAACTCACGATGAAGAAGATACCTAGAGCAATTGCAAGGAGTGACCTGCCGAGCCAAACGGAAAATCGGACCTTTGTGGCGCTCTCATTCATAAATCCACGCGTCATCCCAATTGATCCGGAGCACTATTCGTCTTCATCTTGAACGGGGGTCCAGGACTTGTCAGGGTTGAAACGTTCCATTTTCTGAAATTCTCGTAGAGTCTCTGGTCCAAAGTCTTTCTGATAGACCACGCCATCCTGGCTGACGATGAAACTGTTTACGCCGGTGACGCCATATTCCGCAGGGGAGGCCACAAGGGCGAAGCCACCGATCATGACTTTCTCCACGACATAATTGAGCTCGCCGAGGGGAGCTGCGGGCCCCTGACCTGTGAGGATCTTGAAAAAATAGCCATGATACGGTTCGGCTCCCGGTGAATAGCCCTGCTCGATCGCGCGAGCAATTTTCTCTCCGATAGGGCCTTCCCAAGTGCCATCGGAGTTCTGCCACGCTAAACCGTCCTGCGTTCCAGGGGTGCTGATGATGCGTTGCGCGTACTGATTTACTTCATACCCTCTCCGCTTTTGGTAGGCGTAGTCGTACTGTGCTTCAACATACCCGTGGCAGATCCCTATGGCGTCCAGTTCGTTTGCGCCGATCCGCCGATAAAGCAGCTCTTGGAGTCCAGCTTTTCCGTCGAACGACCACTTGCCATCTTTCTTTACAAGAGGCACGGGGAACGGCCAGTCCTCATCGCCAACCAACAAGAACGCGCGATTTCCGGTCTTCGGATCGACCGAGACGCTCTCCTTTTCACGCGCCTGTGCAGCGAAATCGGTGGCATGCTTTCTGTCTTGCGCATACTCCCCACTGAAGACGACGGTTCTTCCCTCGGAACCAAAAATCTCGTCGAGTGCACCCACGTCGAATTCGCCAGCGGCCTTGATCAACGCATCAGCGGCCCGTTGTGGAGTGTCAAAGGTCTTGGCTATTTCTCTAGGACCAGTATTCGAGGAGACCGTAGGAGTCACGGCAGATTGCTGCGCCACCAGAGCGGAGCAAGTGCATCCTAGTACACACGCAAGTTGGCCGATCGGCAGCAACAGCTTCAGAAAACTCCGTGCAAGCGAACTGAAATTCATGACCGTGCTCCTAATGCGCCCATGCCCGATTTCCGTGTGCCGTTCCGGTTATCTCCGTCGGCCACCGCCGCCACCACGAGACCCGCCACCACGAGAACCACCAAAGCTGGAAGCGCCTCGGCTGCTAGAAGAGCGAGCACTTGCTCCGCTGTATCCTCTTGAGCCTCCGCCAAAAGCATCTCTGTTTCCGCCGCCACTTCGTGAGAGGTCACGGCTCCCGATGCGGTCCGCCCCTCCTCCATTCGGGCGGCTGCCCGCGCCAGCCCCCGCACGATTGCTAACGCCAGCCCCAACGGGACGGTTTCCACCAACTCCACCCGGCCTGCCGCTAGAGAGATTTCCACCCTGGCGCCCCAACTGTTGCCGGGCGCTAGCTTGACGATTGGCGAGAGAATCGCCGCGCGTAGTTCCGCCAAACCTGTTGGCAGTTGCGCGATCTCTGTAAGGAGTTCCGCCACGGTGCTGCGGGTTGTGTGTCCATGCGGAATTTCCGCCACGACCGCCTGCAGGCAGAGTCGACGCGCGATTACCACCGCTGGGCCGATTCCCGGCTCCGAGCCCGTTTCCAGCTCCTCCGCGATTCGGGAGTTGCGACGGCCGGTTGCCTCCAATGTTTGAATTGCGGTTGAAGTTGTTGTCGATGTTGATGTTCACACTGCTGCCGCCCCAGCCACAGCCCCAACCCCAGCCGCCGGCCCAAAACGCGCCCATCATCACTCCCACTCCAAACGAAATCGCCACTCCCGCGGCATAATAGCCCCACGGCGGGTAGTAAATCGGAGGGTAGGGGTAGATTGGAGAGCCGTAGACGATGACGGGGTCATACGAAGGAACGTACACGACTTGAGGATTTGCCTGTTCGATCACGACAACGGTCTTCTCTTCAATGACTTTCGTTTCCACTTTTTGCTGCTCAGTGGTTTTCAGGTTGCCTTTGTCCTGTGCTATTTTTCGCATGCGCTGCACGGCATCCATCACATCGCTCTGTTGCGACAAAAACGCGTTGCCCAGGTCGGTTGTCCACTGAATGTCATCCGCCAAACGCTTCACGACTTCGGGCAGGCCGGCCAACGCTTGAATGCTCGGATCCCAAGGCTGCTTGGCCACTGCATCCGCCAGCGCTTTGTTCTTCAAGCCCGAGTTCTTCAACCGCATCGACGAGGTGGTGCGCTTCGGCCCCCTGACGCGCGGCGACGTTCGGCGCATCGCCGACATCCAGCTGCACCGCCTGGAGCAGCGCCTGGCCGAGCGACGGCTGTCCCTGGAGGTGACCACCGCCGCGCGCGACCGGCTC
>Ga0207761_1000726_pt1 | contig 11427 bp, 10 predicted proteins | sample LuqExpMetageno34_FD_187792 | JGI IMG/M metagenome (GOLD analysis project Ga0207761, IMG submission 187792) | Tropical forest soil microbial communities from Luquillo Experimental Forest, Puerto Rico - Sample 34 (SPAdes) | ecosystem: Environmental > Terrestrial > Soil > Tropical forest ... | reverse complement strand
AACAAGCCTCTTCGGTGACCCGCGCCGGTGGTGGAGACCGGCAGAGACCAAGGAAGCCCGATCGTCGTTGCTTTAAGCCGCGTCCCCTGCTGAGAGCAGAGTGCGCCGGTTTCGCCTCCGGCTGCCGGTCAGATTTCTTGGAGAGCTTTTGGCTTCTCTCTCCAGGCGGCTGGCCGGCCTCTTGTCCGGCTACCTACCGACCGACACACGGCCACAGGCACGTGCGAAATTGGGCAAGATTGAAATAACACCTTTTGCCCGCGATGCAAGCAAATTTGTTTGGCGAACAAAATCGTCCTTAACTTTTTGCAAGCGATTGTGTCGCGACGCGTGCGCGCTCACTCGCGCGCAGTGAACGGCTCGATGCGGTGAGCGTTGCGCACGAACTGCGCCATGATGGCGATGCCGCACAGCACGAACAAACCGTCGAGGATGCGCTGGCCGATGCTGCCGAGGTCGAACAACGTGGCGAGTGCCCAGGAGCCGGCGAAAGCGGCGCCGAACACTTCAGCGCCAATCAGGATGGCGGCGCTGATCACGGTGATGACGTTGAGCCAGACGATGCGGCGGCCTTCGACCATGGCAGAAACTCCTTGCGAGGCCGGCAATCTCGTCGAATCCGGCTATTGAATCAAGTCCGCAACGGCGCCGCTGGGGCCCGAGCCTGACTTGATATTGGTCATGGCGAGATAACCCGCAAGCGCAGAATTTCTCGCGCATGACCCCGCAGGCCGCACTCAAATATATCCGCCCGCTGCTCGCGTTCCTGGTGGCCATTGGCATAGTCGCCGGATTCGCTGTCAGGCTTGCGGGCCTCACCGCGTGGTCGGGCACGATCTGGGCCGCCGTAACGATGCCAGTGCTGTTGGCTCTGTTAGCCGAGATCGTCTTGAGCCTTCGGCGAGGCGATGTCGGGCTCGACATCGTGGCGGCGCTGTCGATGACCGCGGCGCTGGCAGTCGGTGAGGAACTCGCCGCGGCTATCGTCGCGCTGATGTATGCCGGTGGCCAGTATCTGGAGGCCTTCGCGGAGCGACAAGCCCGCCACGAGATGACCGCGCTGCTGTCGCGGGTGCCGCGTACGGCAATGCGCCATCGCGACAGCCAGCTCGAGGAGGTCGCGCTCGACCTGATTCTGCCGGGCGACCGCCTGCTAATTCGCCGCGGCGACGTAGTTCCAGTTGACGGCACGGTGGTCGAGGGCGTGGCAGTGCTCGACCAATCGGCGCTCACCGGCGAAGCCTTGCCAGTGCAACTTACCGCCGGCCAGGTGACGCTTAGCGGCTCGACCAATGCCGGCGACGCGTTCGACCTCATGGCCACCCGGCGGGCGGCGGAGAGCACCTATGCCGGTGTAATTCGGCTGGTCGAAGCGGCCCAGCGTTCGCGCGCGCCGATGTCGCGGCTGGCCGATCGCTACGCCATCCTGTTCCTGGGCGTAACCGTGCTGCTGGCGGGGGCAGCCGGGTGGTTGACGGGCGATTCCGTCCGCGCAGTGGCGGTGCTAGTGGTGGCCACACCTTGTCCGCTTATCTTAGCGGTGCCGGTGGCGATCGTGGCCGGGCTATCGCGTGCGGCCAAGCTCGGCATCCTTATCAAGGGTGGCAAAGCGATCGAGACGCTCGCCCGCGTGCGCGCGCTGGTGATAGACAAGACCGGCACCCTGACGATCGGCCAGGCCAAGCTCGTCGATATCAAGCCGGCCGCCGACATGACGGCGGACAAGCTCCTGCGCATCGCTGCCTCGCTCGACCAGGCCTCCAAGCACGTCATCGCGCAGACGATCGTCGCCGAGGCGCGCGCCAAGGGGCTCACTCTGGCCGTCCCGACCGAAGTGGTGGAGACGCCCGGCGAGGGCATCGATGGCCGGGTGGAGGGCCGGCGCGTGATGGTTGGCGGCCTGCATTTCGTCGCGGCCAAAACGGCGGGCGCGGCAAGCGCGCTCATCGGTCACGAGCGTCCGCCCGGTGCGCTGGCGGCGGCGGTTGCCGTCGACGGAAAGCTCGCCGGCCTTCTGATTCTGTCTGACGAACTGCGCGCCGGCACCGAGCAGCTGCTGCGGGCGCTGCGCGCCATCGGCATCGAGCGCATCGTGCTGGCGACCGGCGACCGCCACGAGGTCGCCCGCTTCTTCAGCGCCGGGCTGTCGATGGACTTGGTGCGCTCCGACCTCACGCCCGACCAGAAGGTGCTGGTGGTGCTGTCGGAACGCAAAAATGGTCCGGTAATGATGATCGGCGATGGTATCAACGATGCGCCGGCGCTCGCTGCTGCCGATCTCGGCATGGCGATGGGCGCCAAGGGCGCCGCCGCCTCGGCAGAAGCCGCCGACGTTGTGCTGCTGGTCGACCAGCTTGACCGGGTGCTGCCGGCGATCCGAATCGCGCGCCGCTCGCGCTATATCGCCCTGCAGAGCGTGTTCGCCGGTATGGGCCTGTCGATCGTGGCCATGGTGGCGGCTGCTTTTGGCTACATCGTGCCGGTCGAGGGTGCGCTGCTGCAGGAAGTGATCGACGTAGCAGTGATCTTCAATGCGCTGCGGGCGTTGCGCGGGTGAGCCGACGCCCGTAGATAGGGCGCATGACCACCGCGCCATCCGTCGCTGCCGAAAATCCCCTGCTCGCCGAGTGGAAAGATGCCTTCGGGCTGCCGCCGTTCGGCGCGATCGCGCCCGCGCATTTCCGGCCGGCCTTCGATCAGGCGCTTGCCAGCCACCGTGCCGAGATCGATGCAATCGCCGCCAACCCGGCACCGGCGAGCTTCGCCAACACCATCGACGCGCTGGAGACTGGCGGGCGCGCGCTCGACCGCATATGCAATGTGTTCTTCGTGCTGACCGGCGCCGATACCAGTGACGAAATCGAGGCGATCGAGCGCGAGGTCTCACCGCTGCTCGCGCGCCATGCTAATGCGCTCTATCTCAACCGGGTGCTTTATGCCCGAATCGCCGACCTCTACGCCCGCCGAGAAGCGCTCGGCCTTTCGCCAGAGCAGGCGCGCGTGCTTGAGCGCTATCACACCCGCTTCGTGCGAGCGGGGAGTGCGCTCGAAAAGCCGGCGCAGGACAGGCTCGCAACAATCAACGAGCGGCTGGCGAGTCTCGGAACCCAGTTCGGGCAGAACGTGCTGGCGGACGAGAAGGCTTATGTCCTTATCCTGGAAGAAGGCGACCTTGTCGGCCTCCCACATTTCGCCCGCGCAGCCGCCCGCGCTGCGGCTGAGGAACGAGGGGCTATCGGCAAATTCGCCATCACACTAGCGCGCTCCTCCTGCGAGAGTTTCCTGCAATTCTCCACCCGCCGCGATCTGCGCGAGAGGGTGTTCCAGGCCTGGATTAGCCGCGGCGAGAATGTCGGTGCGACCGACAACCGCGCGCTGATCGCGGAGACGGTCTCCTTGCGCGCCGAACGCGCGAAGCTACTGGACTTTGCCAGCTATGCCGACTATCGGCTCGATGACCAGATGGCCAAGACCCCGGCGGCGGCCCGCAAGCTGCTCGATGAGGTCTGGGGCCGCGCGCGCGCCAAGGCCAAGGTCGAGCGCGACGCCCTGCAGGCGCTGATTGCCCAAGAGGGTGGCAATTTCGCGCTGGCACCATGGGATTGGCGCTACTACGCCGAGAAGCTGCGCAGGGCACGCTATGATCTCGACGAGGCCGAGATTAAGCCGTACTTCCAGCTCGACAACATGGTGGAGGCCGCGTTCGAGACCGCGCGCCGCCTGTTCGGCCTGAGCTTCACGCCCGTCAGCGTGCCGCTCTATCACGCCGACGCCCGCGCCTGGGAGGTGAGGGACGCCGCCAGCCGTCACGTCGGCCTGTTCATTGGCGATTATTTCGCACGGCCTTCTAAGCACAGCGGTGCCTGGATGACCTCGCTGCGTGAACAGGAAAAGCTCACCGGCGACACTCGCCCGATCATTCTTAACGTCTGCAATTTCTCCAAGCCGGCTGCCGGTGAGCCGGCGCTGCTGTCCTTCGACGATGCCCGCACGCTGTTCCACGAATTCGGTCACGGCCTGCACGGCCTGCTGTCGAACGTGACCTATCCGCTGCTGGCCGGCACGTCGGTCGCCAGCGACTTCGTAGAGTTGCCTTCACAGCTCTACGAGCATTGGCTGGAGGTGCCGGAGATCTTGCGGGGGTACGCGCGCGACTACCGGACCGGCGAGCCGATGCCGAAAGCGCTGCTCGATCGCCTCCTGGCGACGCGCACCTACGGGCAAGGCTTCGCCACGGTGGAATATACGGCTTGCGCGCTAGTCGATCTCGATCTGCACGCGATTGCCGAACTCGGCGCGCTCGACGTCAGTGCGTTCGAGCGCGATGCGCTTGACCGTATCCAAATGCCGGCGGAAATCGTGATGCGCCATCGGCTGCCGCATTTCGGGCATCTGTTCTCAGGTGGAGGCTACGCGGCGGGCTATTACTCGTACATGTGGTCGGAGGTGCTCGACGCCGACGCCTTCGAAGCGTTCCAGGAGACTGGCAATGCCTTCGATCCCGCCACAGCTAAACGCCTGCATGATTTCATCTACAGCGCCGGCAACTTGCGCGACCCGGCCGAGGCCTATAAGGCCTTTCGCGGTCGTTTGCCGAGCGTGGACGCGCTGCTCAAGAAGCGGGGGCTGAATAAGCCCGCGGCCGAATGACTCTGCATAGTGCTGGCCATCGTCGCGGCGTCGTCTGCGCGCCGCATTCAGCTGCCGTCGCGGACGGCCGCGCGATTCTCGTCGAAGGCGGCAACGCCATCGAGGCGATGCTGGCGATGGCGGCCTCGATCGCCGCGGTCTACCCGCACATGAATCATCTCGGTGGAGACGGCATCTGGCTAATCCGCGAGCCCTCGGGGCGCGTGCACGCACTGATGGGCGCCGGCCGCGCCGGCGCGAAAGCGACGCCGCGGCTTTATCACGATGCCGGCCACGACAAGATCCCGGCGCGCGGACCGCTCGCCGCGCTCACCGTGCCGGGCGCGGTGGCAGCCTGGATGCTCGCCGCAGAAGCCGCCAGGTCGCAAGGAGGCAAGCTGCCCCTCGACGTCCTGCTGGCGGGCGCGATCAAGCATGCGCGCGACGGCTATATCGTGACGCGCAGCCAGGCACGGCTGACGCTGGAGAAATATGCCGAGCTCGAAACCGCGCCGGGTTTCAATCAAGCCTTTCTCATTGACGGCAAACCGCCAGAAGCGGGCGCTCGGCTGAAGCAGAGTGCCTTCGCGGCCACACTCGAGCAGATCGCGCATGCCGGGCTCGACGATTTCTATCGCGGTGATGTCGGGCGCGAGATCGCCGTCGATCTTGCCCGCATCGGTAGTCCGGTGACGCGGGCCGACCTGGAACAGTACCGCGCCACGGTGGAGGCGCCGCTCAGCGTCGTCACGCAAGCCGGCACGCTCTACAACGCGCCGCCGCCGACACAAGGCTTGGCCTCCCTGATCATCTTGGCGCTGTTCGAGCGGCTGCGCGTGGCTAAGGCGGAGAGTTTCGAGCACATCCACGGCTTGGTCGAATCAACCAAGAGGGCCTTTTGGGTACGCGACCGCGTCATCACCGATCCGGATAAGGTCACCAGCGACCTCAGTCGCTATCTTTCAACTGCCTTCCTTGAGGTCGAAGCTGTCAAGATCGACTCCCGCAGGGCCGCGAGCTGGCCGGCGCCGCACGGGGAGGGCGACACAATCTGGATGGGCGCTGCTGACGCCAGCGGCTTGGTCGTCTCCTACATCCAGTCGCTTTATTGGGAGTTTGGCGCCGGCTGTGTGCTGCCGACGACCGGCCTCGTAATGCAGAACCGCGGTGCGAGCTTTTCACTCGACCCCAAGTCGCTCAACACGCTGGCGCCCGGCCGCCGGCCCTTTCATACGCTCAATCCGGCGCTGGCCGCGCTCAAGGACGGCCGCGTCATCGCTTACGGCACTATGGGCGGCGACGGCCAGCCGCAGAGCCAGGCGGCGGTATTCACTCGTCACGTTGTTTTCCGGCAGCCACTTGAGCAGGCGCTCGATGCGCCGCGCTGGCTGCTCGGCAGTACCTGGGGTTCGACCCATACCAGTCTGCGGCTGGAGTCCCGCTTCGATTCTGAACTGGTCGACCGCCTTCTCTCGGCCGGTCACGATGTCGCTGTTTTGGACGAGGCGTATTCGGACACTATGGGCCATGCTGGTGCGGTGATCCTACATCCTAACGGCACCTTGGAAGGCGGTCACGATCCGCGCGCCGATGGTGGCGCGGCGGGCGTTTAGTTTGGCTGTAGTGTCGTTGATGCAAACGATATGCAACAGTGTTACACGCCACCTTTACGCCGCACTCCATGATAATGTACCGGGCATGACCGCAGCCATCCGCGTTTTATTTTTTGCTCTGTTCAGCCTTGCCGTTATATCGCCGGCGCGCGCGCATCCGCATGTGTGGGTGACGATGAAGACCGAGCTGGTCTATGCGACGGACGGCAGCGTCACCGGCGTGCGCCATCATTGGGCCTTTGACGACATGTTCTCCGCCTTCGCCACGCAAGGGCTGGAGAGCAAGGAGAAGGGCAAGTTCACCCGCGAAGAGCTGATGCCGCTTGCTAAGGTCAATGTTGAGTCGCTGAAGGAATACGACTATTTCACCTACGCAACCGCGGATGGCAAGAAGGTGGCGCTGACGGATCCCTCGCCGGAATATTGGCTCGACTACAACGACTCGGTACTGACGCTGAATTTCACGCTGCCGCTGAAGACTCCGGTGAAGGCCAAGGAGCTCAGGATCGAGATCTACGATCCGACCATCTTTGTCGACTTCGCTTTCGACAAGGCGGCGCCGGTGCAGTTGGTCGGTGCGCCGGCCTGCAAGCTCGATGTCCAGTTGCCGCGCGAGATGACCTTCGCCGAAGGCAAGAAGCTCAGCGAAATTCCCGCCGACCAGCCCAACACCACAATGGCCTGGGGCGCGCAGTTCGCCAACAAGATCCTGGTGCATTGTCCTTAGTTCATTCGAGGCACGCGGGGGCGACGTCGTGTGGGGACCAACAAAAATGACCTCGGTCCATCGCTTTGGAGTTGCGCGCGGCGCACTGCTCCTTCTCTGCACGCTGCTGCTGCTCGGCGCCGTCGATCTCGCACTGGCGCAGCCGTTCGGCATGACGCGACCGCAGGCTGCGCCAGAAGTCGGCAGCTTCGTCGGCTGGATCCTGGCCAAGCAGTCAGAGTTCTACCGCATGATGTCGGGCACAATCCGCGCCGCCAAAGCCGATGGCAGCGCCGACTATACACTGCTGGGTATTTCCTTCCTCTATGGCGTGTTCCACGCAGCGGGGCCGGGTCACGGGAAGGCGGTGATCTCGTCGTATCTGGTCGCCAATGACGAGACCTGGCGGCGCGGCATCGTGCTGTCGTTCGCCTCTGCCATCCTGCAAGCCTTCACCGCCATTGCCATTGTCGCTGTCGCCGCAGTGTTGCTTGGCGCCACCGCCAAGGCGATGGGGGACACCGTGCGCGTCATCGAAATCGTGAGCTACGCGCTTATTATCGCTATTGGGCTGCGGCTGCTGTGGGTGAAGGGCGGCGCCCTCTTAGCCTTGCTGCGGCCAGGGGCGCACGAGCATCACTATCGGCATCACGATCATGTGCATGACCATCACCACGGCGACCGCCATCATGGTCACGGCCATGCGCACGATCATCATGACCACGGTGACGAAGCCTCGGCCTGGGGCCACGCGCACGGTCCGGAGCCGCGGGAACTAACCGGCCGCCATTGGCTGCGGCGCGGCCTTTCGGCGATCGTCGCAGTGGGGCTAAGGCCGTGCTCGGGCGCCATCATCGTGCTGGTGTTCGCGCTGGCACAGGGGCTGTTCTGGATCGGTGTTGCCTCGACGTTCGTGATGGGACTCGGCACCGCGATCACCGTCGCGGTCATCGCCACGATTGCCGTCGGAGCGCGCGGGCTGGCTGGCCGGCTCGCAAAGGCCAAGCCAGGCGCCGGCATGATCGCCGTGCGTGCGCTGGAAACCGCTGCTGCGATGGTGATTGTCGCCTTCGGGGTACTGCTGCTCACTGGCTATATGGTGAGCGAGCGGCTGATCGGCGTCTAACGAAAATCGTCGGCGCGCAACTCAATTGGCTTGCCGTGCGGAGTGCGGTCGCAGGCGCGATCCCATGCGTCGCGATAGCGATGCAGGGTTTCCTTCGTTGTGACGCCCTTGTCGGCCACGAGTTTCTCCAGTGCCGCGAGCCAGTGCAGATAATAAGTCTCACCAGTATCCGGGTCGCCGGCGCGTTGTGCGTTCTTGATCTCGGCGCCGAGCGCCGCCGCCCATTCGCTCCAGGTGAATACGCCGCGTTCATGCAGCGCGAGCGTTAGCGCGAAGGACTGCGCCTCCCACGGCTCGCGGAACACCGGCCCGTCGGCATCGCGCGGGATGCCGGGTACCTCCTGCGTTGCGCGGAGCGCGGCAACTTGGTTGATCATATGCGTTCCAGATACGGCTCCCAGGCATCGACCGACACCGACACGGTCGGGTCGGTGTCCGCGCCCCACAATTCACGCCCATCGAAGCGCACGGTGTAGAGCCATTGCGGGTCCTCGCCGGCACCGAGTGCGTTGCTGTCAGGAAACACGTGGCAGCCGATCACGTGCTCGATTGTGCCGACGTGGCCGCGCACATAGCGTGGCAGCCGCGTGTGGGTGAGTGGATTGATGGTCTTGGCGCGCACTTTATCGCCCCCTTTGAATGCTGCCTTCGCATTCGTCTCGCGCTCGGTCGGCCCGCCGCGATAAAGCACTTGCGCGACGTCACTAGGCGACAGCGTACGCGCGACCTTCTTCGGCGCGTGTAGCGAGTGGCCGGCTGCGATTTCGTCGTCCGCCACTAGCGCGCGTTGTTTCAACATCGTCTCGAGCGCGGCGAACCAAACCTGATAATAACTCATCGCCAGATATTCGGCGGGTGGCCGATTCTCTCGCGCAAAACGCGACATGTCGATGTTCCAGCCGCCGGGCGTGGCCATGGCGAGCGTGAGCGCAAAGGCGCGCTTCTCCCAGGCGGCATGGAACACCGGCTCGTCCGGTTCCGGCTCGACCGGGCCAAAGCCGTGCATTCCGCCGAGGTCGTGCGCGCCGTTCACTTTAAATTCTCCGGCCGATTCGGCAGACCTGTGCCGATCATCGAATCGCGTGTCACCAGCTCAGCGAGTTGGTCTTCGCTCCAGCCCTCGGTGCCGGCCGGCCGCATCGGGATGACGAGATAGCGGATCTCGGACGTTGAATCCCACACGCGGATCTTGGTTTCAGCCGGCAGCGTGACACCGAACTCGGCCAGCACGGCGCGCGGATCGGCCACCACGCGCGAGCGGTAGGGCGCCGACTTGTACCAGACCGGCGGCAGGCCGAGCACAGGCCAAGGATAGCAGGAGCACAGCGTGCACACGACCATGTTGTGCTGGTTGGGTGTGTTCTCCAGTGCGACGATGTGCTCTCCCTGGCGGCAGGCATAGCCGAGCTCGGCGATTGCCGGCGTGGCGTCCTTGAACAGTCGCGCGCGATAGGATGGATCGACCCAGGCCTTGGCTACCACGTGGGCGCCGTTGCGCGGGCCGACCTTTTTCTCATAAGTCTCGATCAACAGGTCGAGGGCGGCCGGATCGACATAGCCCTTCTCGGTCAGCACGGTCTCCAGTGCGCGCACGCGCAACTGGGTTTCCGAAAGCTCGGAATGGTCGTGATCGTGGTGGCGGTCGTGATGTCCGGACATGGGCATCACTATAAGCAAAACGCCTGTCTTTGTGCCATCATCAAAATATGACTTTCGCGCGCATAACCGCTCTCGCCGACCGCATCGACCGGCTCACCGCCATCATTGGGCGCGCGGCAGCGTGGCTGGCGCTGGCGGTGGTGCTGCTGCAATTCGCGCTGGTGGTCGCGCGCTATCTTTTCGGCCTCGGCTCGATCTGGCTGTCCGAAGCGGTGATCTACGCCCACGCCACATTGTTTATGGGGGCGGCGGCCTGGACGCTGGCTGCGGGTGGCCATGTGCGGGTTGACATCTTCTATGCGGAGGCCGGCCCGCGCGCTAAGGCGATCATCGACCTGATCGGGGCGCTCGCGCTGCTGCTGCCTTTCGCGCTGTCGCTACTCGCCCTGTCGTTGCCCTACACGGCGCGCTCCTGGGCAATACTCGAACGCTCCCAGGAGGCGAGCGGTCTGCCGCTGGTGTTCCTGCTCAAGACGCTGATTCCGGTCTTCGCGCTGTTGATGGCATTGCAAGGCGTCGCGCAGGCGATCCGCGCCGCGGCGGCGCTCACGAGGGCGCGCTGATGCCGCTCGCCGAACTCCTCGCCATACTCATGGTGGTCGCCGTCATCATTGCGCTGATGGCCGGCTATCCGGTGGCCTTGACGCTGGCCGGCGTGTCGCTCGCTTTCGCAGCGGCCGGCCAGGTGCTCGGCGTCATGGCCTTTGGAATGCTCGGCGCGCTGCCGCAACGCATCTACGGCGTGATGACCAATGAGGTGCTACTGGCGATCCCCCTTTTCATCTTCATGGGCGTGATGCTGGAGCGCTCGCGCGTCGCCGAGGACTTGCTCGAGACCATGGGCCGACTATTCGGCACGCTACGCGGCGGGCTCGGTTTTTCGGTGGTCATCGTCGGTACGCTGCTCGCCGCGGCGAAAGGCGTGGTCGGCGCCACCACGGTGACCATGGGACTAATCGTGCTGCCATCGATGCTGCGCTTCGGCTACGATCCGCGGCTCGCCGCCGGCTTGGTCGCCGCCACCTCGACGCTGGCGCAGATCTTTCCGCCCGCGACCGTGCTGGTGCTGCTCGGCGATCAGCTCGGCAACGCCTACCAGGCGGCGCAGTTGTCGCAGGGCATCTTCGGTCCGCGCTCGGTCAATGTCAGCGACCTGTTCGCCGGTGCGTTGGTGCCCGGCTTCGCCCTGGTCGCACTCTATCTTGGGTATCTGATCGCGGTAACGATCCTCGCACCCAAGGCCGCGCCCGCCATGCCGCCCGATCCGCAAGCGCCGCGCGGCTTCGCACTGGCGCGCCGGCTGACGCAGGTGCTGATCGCGCCGGTGCTGCTGATCTTCGCCGTGCTCGGCTCAATCCTTGGCGGCGTGGCGACGCCGACCGAGGCGGCCTCGATCGGCGCGGTCGGCGCCGTAGCGCTCGCAGCGCGCCGTAGCCATCTCGCCACGCTGCTTCGGCCGGTCGCAGAAAAAACCACGCAGATTACCGCCATGATCTTCTTGATTCTGATCGGCGCTACGCTGTTCAGCTTAGTGTTCCGCGCGCTCGGCGGTGACGACATGGTGCAGCGCGCTCTCGCCGGTCTGCCGGGCGGCGCTGGCGGCGCGGTACTGGCGGTGATGCTGGCGATGTTCCTGCTAGGCTTCGTGATGGATGCCTTCGAGATCATCTTCGTGGTGGTGCCGATTGTGGCGC
>Ga0207761_1000723_pt1 | contig 11478 bp, 14 predicted proteins | sample LuqExpMetageno34_FD_187792 | JGI IMG/M metagenome (GOLD analysis project Ga0207761, IMG submission 187792) | Tropical forest soil microbial communities from Luquillo Experimental Forest, Puerto Rico - Sample 34 (SPAdes) | ecosystem: Environmental > Terrestrial > Soil > Tropical forest ... | reverse complement strand
CCCCTGGGATGCACTGGCGCCAAGCTGACCGCCAGCGTGATCCGCGAATTGCAGCGCCGCAAGGCCCGCTACGGCATGGTGACCATGTGCGTCGGCGGAGGCATGGGCGCTGCCGGCATTTTCGAGAATTTGCAGTAAGAGAAGTTTTCACCACAGAGGACACAGAGGCCACTGAGAAGGACAAAATAGGAAATTCGATTTGATTTCCTCTGTGCTCTCTGTGTTCTCAGTGGTTAACAAAGGTTTAGAAGATAACAAGCGAGGTACAGGATGGCCACAACTACGGTAGCTCCAAAAACGAAATTGGCGGGCGGAAGCTTTCTGCTCGAAGACCACAACCTGGATGCCGTCTTCACTCCCGAAGACTTTAACGAAGACCAGCAGATGATCGCCAAGCTCGCCAACGAGTTTGCGGTCAACGAACTCCTCCCTGCCGTCGAGCAAATCGAGCACAAGGACTGGCAGATCACCCGCGACCTCCTCAAAAAGGGCGCCGAAATGGGCCTGACCAACGTTGACGTCCCGGCCGAGTACGGCGGCTCCGAGATGGACAAGATCTCCTCGGCCATCATTGCCGACAATATCGCAAAGTGCGGCAGCTTCGTCGTCTCCATGGGCGCTCACGCCGGCATCGGCACGTTGCCGCTCGTCTTTTTTGGCACCGAGGAGCAGAAGAAGAAGTACCTGCCTCGTCTCGCTTCGGCCGAGTTGATCGGCGCCTACGCCCTTTCGGAGAGCACCAGCGGCTCCGATGCGCTGAACAGCCGCGTTCGCGCCGTGCTCTCACCCGACGGCAAGCACTACATCCTCAACGGCGAGAAGATGTGGATCACCAATGCCCATTTCGCCGACCTGTTCACCGTGTTCGCCAAGGTCGATGGCGAGAAGTTCACCGCGTTCCTCATCGAGAAGGACTTCCCTGGCTTCTCCGTCGGCGCAGAAGAAAAGAAGATGGGTATCCGCGGCTCGTCCACCGCGCCGCTCATCCTCAACGACTGCAAGGTGCCGGTGGAGAACGTCCTTGGCGAAATCGGCAAGGGACATATCATCGCCTTTAACATCCTCAACGTGGGCCGCTTCAAGCTGGGCGCGGGCTGCGTTGGCGGCGCGCGGACCGCGTTGCAGAATGCTATCGCCTACGCCAAGGAGCGCAAGGCGTTCGGCAAGACCATCGCCGTCTTCGGCCTCATCCGCGAGAAGCTGGCACAGATGGCGGTTGGCATCTATGCCGGTGAGTCGATGGTCTATCGCACCGTCGGCATGATGGAGAACGCGCTGCCCGAAGGCGAGAAGAGCAGCGAAGTTATCCGCAAGGCGATCGAGGAGTATGCGGTCGAGTGCTCCATCATCAAGGTTGCCGGCTCCGAGATGCTCGACTTCGTGGTGGACGAGACCGTGCAGGTTTACGGCGGCTACGGCTTCGTCGAAGAGTATCCGGCTGAGCGGGCCTATCGCGACTCGCGCGTCAACCGCATCTTCGAAGGCACCAACGAAATCAACCGCCTCATCATCACCGGCTGGCTGCTGAAGCGCGCCATGAGCGGACAGCTTCCGCTGCTGCCGGCCATCAAGAAGACGATGGATGAAGTGATGGCGGGACCGTCGTTCGAAGAACTCGAAGGCCACTTGGCAGCCGAGCAGAAGATCGTCGGCAACGCTAAGAAGCTCGCGATGCTGGTGGCGGGCGCGGCTTCGCAGAAGTACATGCAGAAGCTGGCCGACCAGCAGGAAATCATGGGCGCGATTGCCGACATGGTGATCGAGTCGTTCGCCATGGATTCCTGCGTGCTGCGGGCGCGTAAGCACATCGAGGTCCACGGCGAGCAGAAGAGCGCTCTTGTGATCGGCATGACCCAGATTTACATCGCGGGGGCGATGTCCCGTCTCGAAGCAGCGGCCAAGAAGGTGATTGCGGCCGTGGCCGAAGGCGACATGATGCGCACCCAGATGGCGATCGTCCGTCGCCTGGTGAAGTTCGAGCCCGTCAACGTGATCGGCTTGCAGGAGCAGGTCGCCGCCCGCGTGCTCGAAACCGGCAAGTACGTAACAGTTTAGGAAGTCCTAAACTGTTGAGACACGGAGAACTCTTGAAATACTGAGAGTTCTCCGTGTCCTCCGCTTCTCCGTGGTTAGAGCACTTATTGATTTTGCTTTCGAATTTCTTCCATCACCGACGCAATCAGTTCCTTTGCGTCTGTGATGCCCTTCATCACAATCTGAATGTCCATCGCGGGTTTCCCCGGTTGCCGGGCGCTCTGGCAATAGACCCCGTGCTGGCCCACCATCGTGAGCGCATCGGTCAGCGTGTCGAGCGCGACGGCCAACCTGCCTCGCGGAACTCCCATCTGGAACTCGTAGTGCTCCAACTCTTCCTGCTTCTCGTCGAAAACGCTCATCCCGAGATTGTAACGTTCCGCGCTGACGTGAATAATAGAGCGCGACGTAGAACCTCACTCGTGCTGATCGGAAGGAGAACGCAATGAAAGCAGTTCGCACATCCGCCGTAGCCGTCTTGCTGGTATTCCTCACTCTAGGATCGATTGCACAGGAAAAGAAGGCCCCGCTTAGCCCTCCAGGAACGGCGACGTTTACCTTCGCTGACGGGAAGACCGTCACCATCGACTACAGCCGCCCCTCGATGCGCGGTCGCAAGATCTTCGGTGGACTGGTTCCCTACGGACAGGTCTGGCGCACCGGCGCGAACTCGGCCACCAGCCTCAAGACCGACGTCAACCTCACCATCGGCGGAGCCAGTGTTCCCGCGGGCAGCTACACGCTCTACACCATTCCCGAAGAGAAAAAGTGGACGCTCATCATTAACAAAGAGACCGGCCAGTGGGGCACTGATTACAATGAGAAGAGCGATCTCGCCCGCGTGGAAATGAAGGCGTCAAAGAACGCTTCCCCGACCGAACAGTTCACCATCGGCTTCGATCAGACGGGCAACAGCTCCGCCGTTCTGAAGCTCGACTGGGCCGACGCCATCGCTAAGGTGGACGTCGCGGAGAAGAAATAGGATGGACCGGAACACGCGAGTCGAGATTCGTCGTTGCCTGGTTTGAACGGGCCTGCGACGCTTGGCCGGCGGCCTGAAGCGCGAGTTGAAAGAGAAGCACGGCATTCGTCCGAAAGTGCGCCATGCCTACCGCGAACTCGAAGTCATCGTGAACGGACAGCGTATCTTTTCCTATCAGCGCAAACGTCGAATTCCCACCATCGAGAGTCTGACGGACTTAATCCGCGGCGCTGCCTGAACGGGACCGTCAGTCGAGTTTCAAGCGGCCAGCCGTGACAAATCTGTCTTGTCGGCAAATTCGATCCCGAATCGCTGTCGCAAGCAGTTCTGCAACTCTGTTTCGTTCTGAAGAATGGTTTCCTGGCGCATCCCAAGCCTGGTTGTAATTAGTCGCATCCCGGAAAGAGTGATTCGGCCATCCGGCAGTGCCATGGAGCACACACTGCCTTGGGTGAAATGCGAGTCCGCGGATGTTTGATGGAAGACGCACATCTCCGCAAAATCACTGAGCTGGCGAGGAACTTCCGTAAAGCGATACTGCGGAGTCGGTGCTTCATCGCCCTCGTGCCGCACGAGTTCGTGCTGGCGGTTTAGGGTGTTTATCCAATATCGAGTCGTGCCGGCGGTCTCTCTTGACGTCGGCCCTTTCAGAGAGAGTGGGTAGATAAATGAATCGCCAAACCCAACGTCCGCAATCCAAGGCTCCTCCAGGGAAACCTTCAACAGCATGTGGTCGAACTCAGGGCCGAAGCCTCCACTTCGGTGAGACACCCGCGCTGAGAGCATGTCGACATGAAATCCCAGCGCTCTCAATAGGTCGCAAAACACACCGTTCAGCTCATAACAGAACCCGCCGCGCCGGCGGACAACGATCTTCTCGAAGAGCGCTTCGGGTTCGAGCCGAATGGTTGTGCCGAACGCGATGTCGAGATTCTCGAAAGGAACTGTGTAAAGGTGTCGAGAGTGCAGTTCACGCAACGTCGCCGCTGAGGGATACCTTGACCCGTCGTACCCAACACGCCGCAAATAGGCGTTGACGTCCATAACTACACCGGCAATTGTTCCTGCATCCAGGCGATCTCTTGCAGCTTGGGTTCGGCCGTGAGGTCGAGCACTAGGTTCTCCAGGACCAGTCGCTTGCTGACGGGATTCGACCGAAGCGCAAGATCGGCGCGGGCGATCTTCCGAATCGCACTCGTCAGATCGCGGCGAGATTTATAACGCCGTGCTTGCCGGATGATGTCTTCTGCAGCAAATGGCGGTACGCGGAACCCCTGCCACAGCGCCTGCCACAAGGCGCGCGAGTCGCGCACATTCCGCTCAATGATGACCAGCATCTGCCGGAAAGTACGCGAGAGCATGTAGAGATGGCCGATGGCAGCCTCGTCGCCATCGCCGGTGTTCAGAATGGCATCCAGCACAGCTAGAGCTCGCGCCCGATCACGTGCCGAAATCGCATCCGTCAGTTCATAGAACGACCGCTGTTTGGCGGCCAACACCATTGTTTCCACATCACCGGGCGTGATGCGCTTCTTGTCGCCGACAAACAGGATAAGCTTCTCCAGTTCATTGGCGACCATCATCATGTCGCCACCGAGGGAATCCACCAGTTCGCGAGCCGCGTCGGCATCGAGTTTGACTCCGTCGGTGCTTGCAGCTTCGATGGCCCACTTCGCCGCATCACCTTCGTCCACTCGAGCAAACTCCAATACTGGGCAGATTTCGCCCAGCGTTTCGCGGATACGCTCGTAGCGATCCTTGTCCTGCAATTCCATACGGCGAGGGTCCGTTGGGATGCTGATGTGATCTGCAACGAAGACGATCAGTGCATCTGGATTGGGGTTCTTGAAGTAATCCGCGATGGCGGCAAATTCGTCGTCGTGCTTCCCGCGGCTGTAAAGGTCCTTGACTCCGCGAATGAAGAAGACCTGGAACGGAGCCATGAGCGACGGAGTGCGGGCGGAGTCGAGAATCTGCTGCAGTTGCACCTCGCCCAGGTCCATGTCGTACACACTGAGCTCGCGAACATCGGCAGGAACCAGCTGCTGAAGCACAGCGTCACGGCAGCGTTTGCGGAAGAATGCCTCATCGCCCACAAACACATAGCCCGGAGCCAGTTTTCGTGCCTGTACGTCGGCCACGAATCGGTCGGAGGCGGCAAAGCTGCGCACTAATACGCCTCCAACAAATCACTAACAAGGGACTTGGCGAATTGTCTTGCAACACGCAGAAACGCAGGATTCGACTCGTCGAAGAAGCTGGCGGCATCGCGCGATACCTGGTACTGCTCGCGGTAGGTAAGGTTGGGGTTATCCCAGAGTACCTTACCCGACTTACTGACCAGCGAGACCTTCATGCCGACGGTGATCAGCGATGACGAGATTCGCCCGGTAACCGAGTCGAAAGTCAGTGGCGTGTTTGCCGTGTAATTGACCGTACCGTTCAGGATGGCATCGGCGGTTCCGTCATCATTAGTGGTCACGACGCGGAAGTTCGTTCGGCCGTGAAGCTCCTGCACCACTGCCGCAGTCATCACCTGCTCGACGCGAAAAGTCTGGGTGGTGTTCTGGAACATAGGCACGTAGATCGTGTGTATGTTGTCGGGCAAGCGACTCGCGCCGCCGCTGGTGTGATAACCACAGCCAGCAAAGACAAAAATCCCCGCGAGAAGGAAAGCCAACATCAGCCTCGACGTCCCGCCTCGCATCACTGCACAGTCCCGCGCGGGCGTCCGGGAATGAGTGACTCGGCGCACTCTACGGCAGCGACGGCAGATATCCGCAAGTTGTCGCTTGTGGCCCAGATCCAGAATCCGTGTTCGCGCACCGTGTCTCGCCGAACTGCCACTTGAATCTGCTCCTGACCCGCCGCGCTGACGTTGCTGGGCGCCTCGTCTTCACCGTGCCAAACTGTCACATGCTCGCCCGACAACGCCGCCTTCAGTTCCTCAGGGCTTGCGGGCCGCTCCATCTCAATGTAGAGCGAAAAGGCATGACCGTGGAAGATGGGAGCTTGCAGCAGCATCAGGGAAGGCACGTCGGCCTTGTCATGCACGACCTGCCGGAAGTCGTTACGAATTCGGTCTTCGATGGTCTGCAGCGCGGGAAGCGAGTTCCGTCCAAAGCGATCGAGAAGGTTGAAGGCAACCTGGGCGTCGAAGACGGCTTTCGGCATCTGTTGAAAGGAAAGCAAATTCACTGTCTGCTCGTGCAGTTCGTCCATGCCCCGCTTGCCTCGCTCCGATGCCGGCTCGCAAACAGTGGCGATGGAACGTACGATCCTTCCGGCCTTGCCGGCACGAAGCAGGAGCAAGGCCAGCACAATCGACGCAGGATGCGCCACTAACACCGGTGCGCCGGCAAGATCGACCCGCGGCACACTTCCGAGTTCCCGTTCGACCCAAGGTGCGCGCAGGACCACCCCCGCTTGTCCCTCCAGGCCGTGGGAGAGATCCACAACATCGCTGCCGGTATGCTGGGCCAACTTCCACGTGCTGCGCGTGAATTTCTCGTCCGAGGCGAAGAAGGTGAAGTCGACCTTCTCCATGTGCTCGGGCAAGACGCTTTGAATGAAGGTGGGTTCGTCGCCGACGGCCTCCAACTGGCCAAGGGATTCGTCATCGTCGAGAAGCCGGATGTCATGGGAGGGAAAACTGCGTTCGCTCAGGACGTCCTTGAGTTCCCGACCCTTCAAGCTAGCAGCGCCGATGATGGCGACGCGAAACATGCCGCTCCAACTTCCAATGTCGGCGCGGGTTGCAGTTGGTGTTTTCGATCCGTTCTTCATCAGGCGTGCGAGGCCTCATCCTGAGGAGGCGGCGGCAACTGGGGCCGGCGGAAAACGTACGATAGTCGTGCCAATACTCCAGCAAGCGTGTAAACCAGCGCCACAAGGATCAAGACATAACGCGATTGAAGCCAGATCAGCCAGAGGATTGCACCAAATGCAATGATCCACCTGAAATTGAGGGGCCGACCCAGATTGAGGTCTTTGAAGCTGAAAAAGCGCCACGTACTCACCATCAGGAAGGCGATCGCACAAACGAACACACCCCACCCGATCGACACCCACCAAGACTGCAGTGGATAACCACGCGCGAAATGAACTACCGCGGCAATTACCCCTGCACCCGCTGGGATCGGCATACCTACGAAATACTTCTTGCCTGGACGCCCCGGGTTGGACGGTTGAGGGTTAGCTTGAATGTTGAAGCGCGCCAAACGGGCAGCGCCCGCCATCAAGAAAATAAAAGTGACGACGGCGCCAAATTGCACAATCTGGCCCCGCATCTCAAAGTCGTCCATCGCGGGAAGGGCACGGAATCCCCACAACCACGCAAGAATCGCGGGGGCGATGCCAAACGCAATCACATCAGCGAGCGAATCCAGTTCACGACCGAACGCGCTGGCGGTATTCGTCATCCGCGCAATGCGGCCGTCGAGCCCGTCGAACAGGATCGCAAACCCTATCGCTTTGGCAGCATGATCAAAATGCACAGGGTCGGAGGTCGTTCCCTGGATGGCTTGCGAAATCGCGTAGTAGCCCGCTGCGATATTGGCTGCGGTGAACAGCGAAGGCAAGACGTAAAGCCCCTTGCGCGCAGGTCGAGCGTTCGAAATGGGCGGTTTCGATGAGTAGTGAGTGTCGCTCATTTCGCCCCTTTTAACGGAACAGCAACCGGGGCGAGAGCAAGCACCGACGACCCGCCTGAGACGTGGTCGCCGACTTTGACTTTGACCTGTGTGTCAGCCGGGAACAGCACATCAACACGAGAGCCGAACTTAATCAGGCCGACGCGCTGTCCGCAGGCTACTGTGTCCCCGACTTTGAGGTTGAAGACGATCCTCCTCGCGATCAGGCCCGCTATCTGCGTGAAGACCACCGTGCCAACTGCGCCGCGAACGGTGACGATGTTCTGTTCATTCTCCTCGGCGGAGATCGCGCCCATGGCGTTGCCGAACTTGCCGCGCTTGTAGGTCACGTCGGTAATGGTCCCGGAGATGGGGGAGCGGTTGACGTGAACATTGAATACGTTGAGGAAGATGCTGATACGGGTACAGGCTTCGCCGTTCAATTGAGTCCGGGAGACATCGGTCACCTTGCCGTCGGCGGGCGATACAATTGCTCCCGCTTCACTCGGGACTTGCCGCTCGGGGTCGCGGAAAAACCATAGGAAAAACGCGCCCAGCAACAGGGGGATGGCCGCCAAGGCAGGCACTGTCAGCCAACCTAGAAGCAAAGCCACGGCCAGACTGGCCAGCCCGTAGTAGTAGCCATCACGAACCATAATTGTCTGAATGATTATAGAACCTCGCGCGCGAGGCAGGTGAAGGCAACGGTGCTGCAGCAACAGGCACGGCCTCAATCGCGGAAATTGAGGCAGTAAACAGATACAAGGGCAGCATGACGGCAGCGGAATCGGCCTCTACCGCCGTGAGGTAAGGCTCGATCCAAATTACGCGACCGGGTGGCCGTTGCGGAACTGCTGTTCCAGCGACTCCATCTGGTCTTTCAGGCGAAGTTTCAGCTTCTTCAGGCGCACTTCCTCCAACTTCTCTTCCTCACTGAGATACTTCTTGGTTACGAGGGCATCGAGCCGAAGGGAATACTGCGAGTGCTCTTCAGCCAGTTTGCGGAAAACTTCGTTGCTGGCGAGAAGCTGATCACGGACCTGAGTTGCCATTCAGAAAACCTCCGAAAGGATCGAGAGAACACGAAGCTAGCACAAGGGTGAATCCGGCTTCAAGGAATTTTGTCACAAGATTGCAATGGAAGACGGTAGAGGACTGCATGTTCGAGCGGGCCTTGGTAGTAATCAGCTCTGCGGCTTTCCTGTATAAATCCAGTTTTTTCATAAAGTTGGCGCGCAGCCGTATTGGATTCCCGGACCTCCAGGATCAAGGCCTCGGCACCCTCAGCCATTGCCCGGTCCACCAAATCCCGCAGGAGCGCTGACCCAATCCCGCGTCGTCGAGCCGACTCATCGACCACCACGCTTTCGACCTCCCATTCGTCGGCAATACAAATGGAAACTAGGAACCCAAGGACCAAAGACTCGCTTGAGTCGCCGGTTGCGACCAGGGTGATACGAGGAGGCGCATCGGGTAAAAAGAGAGCTTCGTATTGCTCAAGACTCCAGTGCGCGGCGACTGCGGCTTGCCGCTCAAGATGCAGCATTTGCGGAACATCGGAAAGAGTTGCTGAGCGAATCGGCACGGAGTCGTCACTTCGGCAGCGCAAAGAGCTCGGCGTCGGAGCGCCGGATGTAATTGGCGTCGAGGCTAGCTGGGTCGGCTGTGTCTCCTGCAAGCAGTTTCTGCAGGCCGATGCGGGCTATGGCATCTGCACGCAGCGCTTCTACGACGGTAGCGTCTGCTAGTTTCGCAAGCGTGGTAATGACGCGAGAGTGCAGCGATGGAAGTTGCGCCAGAAAGTCCGCCAGTTTGCCAATCGATTCCCGCTGCACATCCGCACGATGCCTCGCAAGCAGATATTCTCCAACGTAGACTTCTCCACGGCCGGCGTCGAGCACGGTCGTGACCGTCTCGCCTTCGCGACCATGAGTGAGGGCCAGAGCCTCAAGCATAGATACCGTCGCAAGCGGCTTCTCGAATGCCTCGCAGAATGCTTTCGCGGTCGAAAGACCTACTCGAAGACCCGTGAATGAACCGGGGCCATCGACAACAACGAAGCCTTCCAGTTGGGACTTGGTCAGACCGGCTTGATGCAGCAGGCTTGCAATGCAGGGGACGAGTTGTGCGGAGTACGTGCCGCCTTCAATTGCTGAGGTCCCCAGGACTTCGAAGCTGTTAGCGTCTCCGCGAACAAGCGCGACGCTGCCGTTTCGGCCGGACGTGTCAATGGCAACGATCAGCATGACTAACCGTGGTGCTCGCCGCCTTCCACCAATTCGAGCAGGACGCCTCCAGCGCTGGCGGGATGCACAAAGACGTAGCGGTGTCCTCCAGCTCCAACTTTGATTTCCTCGTTGATAAGGCGCGTGCCGGCGGCTTTCAGGCGCTCAACTGTGGCCGTCAAGTCGGAAACGTGGAGGGCAACGTGATGCAGTCCCTGGCCGCGCTTCTCCAGGAATTTGGCAATCGTGGACTCCGGCACAGTGGGCTCGAGAAGTTCAATACGGCTCTCGCCGACCGGCACCATGGCCACGCGAACCTTCTCGGCCTCGACGACTTCCTCCGGCATCACTTCCAGACCGAGCTGTTCGTAGAACTTCTTCGCCTCGGCGAGCGATTTGACGGCGATTCCCAGATGATCGATTTGCGTCATGCCTGTTTTCCCACTTCCTTCACGAGTTCTTCCACCAGAGAATACGGATCGCGCTTGTGGTCGGCAACCTCGGCGGCAAAACGGTCGGCTTCGCCGTTACCCAAAATGCCCGTAACCACCCGGACAAAAAGCGCGTCACGCAGCATCTCTATAATGCGCTTGCGCCAATTGGCAATACGGCGACTTTGCCCAACGCTTCCCCGCATCAGGAACTCGCGATACGTTTCGATTGCGGCGACGGCATCGGCAATCCCGGTACCCTCGCTAGCGACGGTCTTGATAATGGGTGGCGTCCAATTGTCGCTGCGCACAGAGAGCGACTGCATGGCGCGTATCTCGCGCTCCACGCGCTCAGCGCCTTCGCGGTCAGATTTGTTAATGACGAACACGTCGGCGATCTCCATGATGCCGGCCTTAATGGTCTGCACGTCGTCGCCCATGCCCGGGACGAGCACCACGACGGTTACGTCAGCCAGCGTGACGATGTCGACTTCGTCCTGACCAACGCCGACGGTCTCAATCATCACCAAGTCGCGTCCACTGGCATCCAGCACGGTGGCAACATCAGCAGTGGTGCTGGCGAGTCCGCCGAGCGAGCCGCGGGTCGCCATGCTGCGGATGTAGATGCCCTGGTCGGAATAATGTGACTGCATGCGGATGCGGTCGCCCAGAATCGCTCCTCCGCTGAAAGGGCTGGTGGGATCGACCGCGATGATGCCAATGGTCTTACCCTGCTTGCGGTATTCGCGGGCGATTTGGTCGACGAGTGTGCTCTTGCCCGCGCCGGGAGATCCGGTCAGGCCCAGCAACGTCGCATTGCCGCTGTAGGGAAAGAGTGCCTTCAGCAACGCGGTCGATTCCGCCGTGCGGTCTTCAACTACTGAGATGGCACGTGCCAGGGCGCGCAAATCACCGCCGCGCAGGCGATTGGCCAGCTCCGAGATTAGGCCGCTAGTGCTCATGGATGAAACCCTCCAGATTATCAGCGGCGGCGTTCCTTTGGGGATTAACGCGGATTGTGGGGTTAGTCCCCCCTCCCCCCACCCCCTTAAATTCCCTGTTTTCTGAGGAATAAGAGGAATTTTGCACATTCGACCTCTGAAATGAATAAGTTACAGGCAAAGTATTATGAAATAAGGACTTAAGCGATGGTTTTTGGAGGCAGAGCAGGGTGG
>Ga0207761_1000721_pt1 | contig 11488 bp, 8 predicted proteins | sample LuqExpMetageno34_FD_187792 | JGI IMG/M metagenome (GOLD analysis project Ga0207761, IMG submission 187792) | Tropical forest soil microbial communities from Luquillo Experimental Forest, Puerto Rico - Sample 34 (SPAdes) | ecosystem: Environmental > Terrestrial > Soil > Tropical forest ... | reverse complement strand
ACCCGCCGGTGACCGACATGCAGAGACACGGGACGCGAAACTTGAAGGTCTAGCGAATTTAGTCGCGGGAAGCGGCGAACATTCCGCGGCCCCACGTATTCGCGAAAAACGTTTTCGGCGGAAAAGGGAAAACCGGTGTGCAGGTCGTAGATGGGGATGACCGTGAGCTTCCACGGGACTTCGAAGCTTCCCCAAAACAGAAAACGATTGGGAGCATCGAAAGGCAATCTTCCCTTGGCATTGGACTGAATCACTGCCTGCGGCAAGGTTCCAAAGAACTGGTTCACATCATTGAGATCGCCAAAGGCACGCGATCGGACGTAGGAGGCATTCAAGACACTCTGCCCGAAGCGGTAGCGGCCGGCGATCTGATATTCCCGATAGGAGTCGGAACCGCCGTTGGAAAGTATGAGATCTCCGGCGGATCCAAGAGTGATGGGCGAGACCACGAAATCGTCGGCGGTATTTCGCTGTTCGTAGGCGAGGCGAAGCGTCAGTCCCTCGGTCAGCTGTCGATCCAACTCCAAGTTCCACGATGTACTTCGCGGATTGCGGAGTAGGTTCGCTGTTCGATTCAGGTAAGAAGTTGTAGCGAGCACGGCCCCACTTGGAGCGAGCGTCTCCACGGTTCGGTCGGGGAACTCCTCGAAGGTCGGAACCATCAGCGGCACGCGATCGTAAAAGAGGCCGACGCCTCCCTTGAGGAGTGTCTTCCCGTCCTTGGTGAGTTCCCAGAGAAACCCCAGGCGGGGCGCCGCGTGGGTTGAACTGGTGATTGAGTCGGCATCGAAGCGAAGTCCCAGATTCACCGTGAAACGCGGAACGACGGCCCATTGATCCGCGACAAACCATGCGGTTTCGTTTTGGTCAATCGCAAATGCTGTTGGCGGCGTGAAGGTAATGCGCTCCACGGGAGCGCCTAAGAGATTGTCGATTTCTACGGGCCGGAAGTCCTGTCGACCGTGGTAGGAGGTATGCGCGAAGTTGAGACCGGCCTTGAATTGATGCGTACCGATGAAGTGTCTAGGAGCGAATTGATAGTTTTCTTGCCACTCGAAGCGGGACGTGCGCCGTGCTTGCAGGTTGAAAAAGCCACCTTCGGTCGTTTCGGGAAGGAGCTTGTAAGGGTCGTTACTTTGAGCAGTAACATCGGCGTCGTACTTTTTATAGCTGAGCTGTGAGGTGAGCAAGCTGTTCGGACCGGCAAGATAACGATGTTGGGCGTAGACCTGATACCCGCGTTGGTGAAAATCGGGCGTGGCCGGCTGAGGCGTGAATGTGTTCAGCCCGAGATAATTCAGCCTCTGCGGATAGAGTGAGTACGACACCGTTGCGGTCTGTTTCGCGTTGAGGATGAAATCGAACTGCGTGTAGGAATCAAAACTCTCGAGTTCAGCATCCCGCTGGAAGGGGGGAAGGCTATTGACGGGCGTGCGCACATAGCGGTATTCGAAAGACTGCGTGACGGCGATGCTGTCTCGCACGATCGGAAAAGTAAAGGTTAGCCGCGGTGTGGCGGCGGCAAGTCCGACGATGGTGTCGTCCCGATCGCGCAGACGAGGAATAAAGTTCTGGAAGGAATAATGAAAATCCTCGTAGTTGCTGGTTTTCGTGGAAACCGAGGAGACCGCGCCGGTCAGTTTTCCGTACTGCGGGTCGTAGGGATTGGAGATGACCTGCACGGAGGAGATGACATCGATCGGGAGAGTAATGGCCGGGCTGCCGGTGACCGGGTCGGTCACATTGGCGCTGTTCACCAGCGCGCCGCTTTGCGTGCTGCGCGCGCCTTTGAGGTTGATATGTCCGTCAGGTCCGCGAACGACCCCGGGAACCATCGGCAAGACGCTTTCAAAGCGTTCGTCGGCGTTCGGAGCATCGCGGAGTGTTTGGCTAGAAATCGTTTCGGACGGGGTTGGAGCTTTTGTGTCGCTCGCACTCGCCGTCACCGTCACGGCGGTCTTCACTGGGGCGGGTGTTAGTTCGAGATGTGTGTCGGTGGTTTTATCGGCTTCCACAGTTACATTTTGTTTAGCATGGAGCCCGGAAGCGAAGGCTTCGATTTGATATGCGCCTGGAGGGACGGCCTCGAAGGAGTATCGGCCTTCCTGATCCGCTTTGGTGCTTAGCGTCTGTGGTCCGGTCAGCACGACGGTTCCTCCCGCAACGTACGCCGGACCGTCCAAGCCAACGAGAAAAAGAGTGCCCCGCACCCTGCCGGTCGAAGGAGGCGTCTGCGCTCTGACGGACGAGGGGAGGACCCAGCAGACGGCCAGCAGCAGAAAAAAAATCTTCCGGGCGGCACGGATGGGTGCACTCCTTTGCAGTGCGAGGCCGCTTTCCGGGACGACGGAGGCACTACCGAGTTCATAAATCTCTGCATGGATCGTTGCCATGGATCATCGTCACTGTCAGGCGAGTGCAGCCGGAATTCCAAAAACGAAGGAATGCGGCGAGAGCAGGGTTTTGCCTTTGTTATCAACGAGAGGGGAGAGGTGCATCGTGTTCGTGGCGGGACCCGCCCGCAAGGAGTTCTGAGCCGCGATGCTAATTGCGTAACACTTCCGTTAACAGAGCGACGCGAGGCGCGAGATGGCTAACATCGAGGGTCTCGGAAGCCGGCGCCGCGGCATTCATGTTTTGTTCTGTCAGTCACTTACCGGGAGCGACTTTTCCTCTTGAACGGCCCGCAAAATGCGCTTGCTCGCATGCGGGAGTAATGAAGTTCATGCCAAAGGAACCGACGGCCGAGGAAACTCGAGTTACGAGCGCGGTAAAGAATCCCTCCATGCCAGAACAAAGATGGCAGGTGTTTGTAGTCTTGGTGTTTCTGGTCCTGGTGGGAATCGGAGGCATGGCGGTGTTGTGCTTCAAGCTCCTTCATCCTGCCGCGACCCAACTGATCGAGAATCGTTGAGGAGCCAGGCTCGAAACGGCCGAGAGAGTTTTCGAGGCAGTCCTGTAAGTTCCCTTCGTGGATGCAATCTCCGCGCCTGGTCACTTCCATTATGTGCCGTACCCGACGGTCCTTTTCCGCTGGAACGGACAGCAGTTCCGGCGTTTTTCGCAATTCAGGAAAGTCAAGCCGACCAATCCATCTGCAGGCGAAAAAAGGGCCGGCTGTCTGATGGCCTTTGCTCACCGCAGAACCGCCTCGATTGCATGAATGACCTGAAAGGTGTCTTCGATAGAGGGCACTCGCATCGATCCGTCGGTCGTGGCCCAGCACGAGTACAGCGTGGCGTTACGGTCATAACGAAAATGGCAGCCGCTGAACAGCAAGTAATGGTCGTCACATTCCCACGTAACCGAGATGACTGACTCTGACGGGCTTACGGCGGCTTTTCGGCGAAATGTTCCTTGAGTGTCAAACGCACAACAGAAACGATAAAGGTTTAACAGTCGTTACGTTCTCGTGCAGGGTTGCCTGCGGGGTGTCGCAAAAGCACCTGATACTGCGTAATTTCGGCTGCCGCGTCGAAAAATACGCGTGGACTCGCAGTTGCAGTATATCTCTAGTCCACCACGACCGGACGGCATGGTCGTCCACCAGTGGAGTTTTGCTTGTCGGGAGTTCCATGGAAATACCCTATCTGGATGTCATGAGTCGAGCGGGCCACCCTCGAACTTTGCGTTGCATTGCTTCCACCCGGCTGCCTACCAGGTGGGGAACCTTCCAGGCTCTCGGGTTTGAGCGAATGGTCTGCAATGGCGTTTGCCGGGTCGAGACTGCGGTTGTGTTGGCAATGGGTGAGGTGAAGGGGGATGCGCCACTGGTGCGCATTCATTCCCAGTGCCTCACGGGCGATGTGCTGGGCTCATTGCGCTGCGACTGTGGCGATCAGCTGGAGTCCGCGATGCGAGCAATCGGTTCTGAGGAGCGGGGCCTGTTAATTTACGAGCAGAAGGAAGGGCGGGGGATCGGGCTGATGGCGAAGTTGCAGGCGTACGCGCTTCAGGATCGGGGGCTCGACACCGTAGAGGCGAATGAGGCGCTTGGCCTGCAAATTGATTACCGCGACTACACCCTGCCTGTGGCGATTTTGGAGTACCTGGGCATCCGACGAGTTCGGCTTCTTACAAATAATCCCGCGAAGTGCGGCGCCCTGCAGCGTGCGGGGATCAATATCGTGGAGAAGATTCCCTGCGAAGCTGCGCCCAACCCCGATTCCATTGCGTACTTGACTGCGAAAAGGAAAAAAATGGGGCACACACTCGAGGTGTGCGGAACTGAAGCTGGGCCTCGTGCGAGTAACGAACCTGCAGAGTGTCCCGGCCGCTGCACAGGAGAAAACGTACGCGATGGGTCAGAGACGCGAGAGTTCGCCAGCATTAAAGACGCCATCCAGGAACTTCGCGCTGGGCGCCTGATCGTCGTCGTAGACGATGAAGACCGTGAGAACGAAGGCGACCTCATGATAGCCGCGCGATGTATTACGCCCGAAGCCATCAACTTTATGGCTCATTACGGACGAGGTCTAATCTGCCTGGCGATGGACGGCGAAAGGCTGGATGGGTTGGAACTTCCTGCAATGGTTTCCGACAACACCGCGTTGGGAGGCACTGGATTCAGCGTGTCGATCGACGCAAAGGGACCCGGCATGACCACCGGGATTTCGGCCCGCGATCGTGCGCAAACGATTCGGACAGCCATTGATCCATCTACCCGACCGGAAGATCTGGCTCGACCGGGGCACGTGTTTCCGCTTCGCTGTCGGCCCGGAGGCGTGTTAGAGCGCGCTGGACACACCGAGGCGGCCGCGGACCTCGCGTTTCTGGCGGGATTGAGCCGTTCCGGGGTGATCTGTGAGATTCTCAAAGAAGATGGTGGTATGGCCCGTATGCCGGACCTCGTGCGATTCTGCTGCCAACATGGTCTCAAGATGGTGGCGATCGCCGACCTGGTACGGTATCGAAGCGGCCATCAATTGGATGAACTGCGTCGAGTCTTCGACTTCGCCACGCCATTGTTTCGTTGAGTTTTCTACGTGTGTATCGCGGAAACAAATCACCTGGAATTCTCGAGCGCCCTTGCTGCTTAGTACTTGAAACGGCGATCACCGGCTGGCATCGACTTTTCATCTCGGAGGAAAACCCTCCCTCGATCGCGCATTCCGCACGCACCGCTGTTGCAGCTGTCTTGTCATCGTTGGTGGCACGGCTCTGTCGGCTTCCTTGCGATGCTGGTTCCTCGCATAAGCAATGAATGGATTGAAGGGCTTCACCACTTCGTAGAGGTTTCCATCGGTATTGCGGTGGGCTTGGCGGTCACAGGGATGTGGCCCGAGTGGCGAAGCGAGATCCGCGGTCAATGAGTCTCTTAATGTTAAAACCATGACAGTTTGGTTTCGGTGTTAACGGTCGGTCCACCGGCGAGTTGCCATGTTGATGAATTGTCCTGCCTTGGGTTGGCAGTCCTCTTGCAATGCCTCACACCGCGCACGGCGATGCGCAAAATCGCTCGAACGAACCGGACAGGAGTAGCGGATGACATCCACAATTCCAGCAACAACCGAAGTAGTCACCGCTCCCCCGATCAACAATCGTTGGGTGAAGAGCAAATCGGGCAAGAGATTCCCGACGTTCAACCCTGCGACAGGCGAGGAGATTGCGCAGGTCGCAGAAGCCGATGCGCCGGACATCGACGAGGCGGTGCAGGCTGCTCGGCGTGCTTTCGAGGTCGGAGCCTGGCGCAAGGCCTCCGGCGTGGAACGCGCTCGATTACTCAACAAATTGGCGGATTTGCTGGAAGCGCATACGGACGAATTGGCGCATCTGGAAGCGTTGAACGGCGGCAAGCCGATTGGCGTGGCGAAAGCAGCGGATCTTGCGCTCACTGTGGCTTGCTATAGGTATTACGCGGGTTGGGCCGATAAGCTGCAAGGCAAGACCATTCCGTTAGACGGCAACTATTTTTGTTACACGTGGCACGAACCGGTGGGCGTTGTCGGCCAGATCATCCCCTGGAACTATCCGCTATTAATGCAGAGATCGTCCCGGTCGGTTCGCTTAGGTCCTCCCAACAAAAACGGCCATCCGACGATCCTATCTTTGGAAGCTACTGTGTTTTGAACGGGAATTCCACAAGAACGAAAGGAGCTTTAATGACGTATCAAACAATCAATCCACTTACCGAAGAACTGGTCAGGACATTTCCGCAGCACACCGACGCGCAACAGGAAGCCATCATCGCCAAGGCTGCAGCGTCCTATGAGAGGGACTGGAGTCTGAGATCCCTGGCAGGGCGCCAAGCGATCGTCAAGAAGGCAGCCTCTATTCTCCGCGAAGAGCTCGACGAATTTGCAAAGCTCATTACCCTGGAGATGGGTAAGCTGCTCCGGGAGGCGCAGGGCGAGGTTGAGCTGAGCGCCGATATCCTGGACTACTATGCCGATAACGCGGGAAGGTTCCTGGCTTCCCACAAGTTGAAGGTGCATGAGGGCGAAGCGTTCATCGAGAACGCGCCGCTGGGAGTGCTCTTCTGCGTGGAGCCCTGGAATTTCCCCTACTATCAATTGGCGCGCGTCGCGGGGCCGAACCTGATGACGGGTAATACGCTGATTGTAAAGCATGCGCCCAACGTGCCCCAGTGCGCGCTGGCGTTTGAGAAGCTGTTCCTCGATGCGGGCGCTCCGGTGGGCGCCTATACCAACGTCTTTCTGTCCAACGAACAGGCTGCGGTGGCTATTGCCGATCCGAGAATCAAGGGGGTCGCTCTGACGGGTAGTGAAAGGGCCGGCGCGGCTGTTGCCGCTGAAGCGGGCCAGGCTCTCAAGAAGACCACGATGGAACTCGGCGGCAGCGACGCTTTTATCGTTCTGGACGATGCAGATATGGACACGGCCGTCAAGTGGGGCGTCTGGGGGCGCATGAACAATACGGGACAATGTTGTGTCGCCGCAAAACGGATCATCCTCCACGAGGAGATCGCCGACACGTTCTTGGAGCGCTTCAAGAAGGAGTTGGAAAAGCTGGTTCCAGGCGATCCTATGGACCCGAAGACCACCTTAGGGCCTCTGTGCACGGCGGGCGCGCTGGAGCTTGTTCAGAAGCAGATCAAGACCGCGGTGGATGGCGGCGCGAAAGTGTTGCTGGGCGGAAAGCGCCTCGACCGGCCGGGGTACTTCCTGGAACCAACGATCCTGACCCATGTCACTCCGGAGAACCCGGCCTTCCACCAGGAATTCTTCGCTCCTGTGGCGCTCATCTTTCGCGTTCAGAACGAGCGAGAGGCGATCGACCTCGCCAATGACTCTCCGTATGGGCTTGGTGGATCGGTGATCACCAGGGATATCGAGAGGGGGAAGCGGGTTGCGCGCCAGATCGAAACCGGCATGGTCTTCATCAATCGAGCGACGTGGACTGCGCCCGACCTGCCATTCGGCGGCGTCAAGAACTCCGGCTATGGCCGCGAACTTTCGGATCTTGGCATCGGCGAATTCGTGAACAAAAAGCTGATCCGCGTCGTGTGATTGACACGGTGCGGGGGCTGGGGGTTGTCCACCATCGCAGAACCGGCGATCGAGCCGGTATTGAACAGATGCACTTTTGAAAGAGGATTTCTATGTCATCCAAGATGAACGCCGCGGTTGTCGAACAGTTCGGAAAACCTTTGCAGCTTCGGGAATGGGACGTCCCGTCTCCCGGGGCGGCTCAGATCCTGATCAAAACCGAGGCGTGCGGAGTATGCCACACGGACCTCCATGCCGCGCATGGCGACTGGCCGTTGAAGCCCACGCTCCCCTTCGTTCCCGGCCATGAGGCCATCGGGCTGGTCACCGCCGCCGGATCGGGCGTGACGGCCGTGAAGGAGGGCGACCGCGTCGGAGTGCCGTGGCTCTACTCGGCTTGCGGTTGTTGCGAGTATTGCATGGCGGGCTGGGAAACCGTCTGCGAGCATGCGCAGTTCGGCGGCTACACCAGGAACGGTGGCTTCGCCGATTATGTCCTCGCGGACCCGAATTACGTCGCTCACGTGCCCGCCGGACTCGATGCTGCGGATGCCGCTCCGCTGGTTTGCGCCGGCATCACGACCTACAAGGGGATCAAGGAGACCGGGGCGAGGCCCGGCGAATGGATCGCCATTTCCGGAGCAGGCGGGCTGGGGCATCTGGCAATCCAATATGCCAAAGCGATGGGCCTGCTCGTGTGCGCGGTTGATATCGACGATGGCAAGCTGGCCCATGCCAGGCGCCTTGGCGCCGATCTTACATTCAATGCCAAAGCCGGCGACCCGGTGGCCGCTCTGAAGAAGGAAACCGCCGGCGGAGCTCATGGCGTTCTGATCACGGCCCCCTCGCTGCCCGCTTTCAAGCAGGGCGTTGGCATGACCCGGAAACGGGGCACCTGCGTCCTGGTCGGGCTGCCGCCCGGCGAATTCCCGGTTGCGCTATTCGATGTCGTGGTGAACTGCATCACCATCCGCGGTTCGTTCGTCGGCACGCGCCGGGATATGGCCGAAGCGCTTGCCTTCGCCGCCCACGGCAAAGTCAAGGCCGATTACGAGCTCCAGCCTCTGTCTTCCATCAACGAGGTCTTCGACCGGCTCGAGCATGGCCTTGTGCCGTCGCGTGTGGTCCTCGACTTCGCGCGGAACTGAGACGATGAAAGCCAGCCACCACATCCCGATGGGCACCTCCTGCCAGCAATCTGCGTTAGCGGGCGGCAGTGAATACGGGGCTAGGCCCTGGTACATGCAACACGGCGGTCGACCGTTAGCCCGACGCTGCCTCAATTGCGCCAATAAAAGCCTCGAACTGGACGCAGGCAGCCGCGACTGCCACTTCCTTGGAACACGCCAGCGGGCAAATTATACAATTTGCTTTTAGATCAAACCTACGTGATGTCGCCTAGAAACTAATCCAGCATTAATGCAGGCCTGGAAGTTGGGGCCGGCTCTAGCGACAGGCTGCACGGTGGTGATGAAACCGGCGGAGCAGACTCCCTTGACTGCGCTTCGTGTCGGCGAACTGATCCTGGAAGCGGAGCGACTGCCGGCGCCGCATTGACCAGCATTTGGATGTGGATAAGGGGGCCTTCAAGGGATCCACGCAAGTCGGCCGATTGATCATGGAAGCGGCGGCGAAATGGAACCTCAAGCGAGTGACACCCGAACTTAGTTAGGTGGCAAGAGCCCAAATATCGTTTCGCGGACGCCGACATGGACCAGGCCATCGAAGGCGCTCACTTCGCGCTCTTCTTTAACAACGGGCAGTGCTGCTGTGCCGGGAGAGCGTGGCGCGAGCCAAACGCCGTACCGTTGGGGATCCTTTCGATCCCAAGACAGAGCAGGGACCTCAGATCGACGCGGACCAACTGCACACGGTACTAAGCTACATCGAATCGGGGAAACGGGAGGGCGCCAAGCTCCTTGCCGGTGGTGAACGGGTGGGAAGTCGCGGGCATTTCGTTCAGCCCACGGTCTTCGCGGACGTACAAGACGACATGAAGATCGCGAAGGAAGAGATCTTCGGGCCGGTGATGGCGATCCTCAAGTTCAAAACGCTCGACGGGGTAGTGCAGCGCGCCAATCAAACGACGTACGGATTGGCGGCTGGCATTTGGACGCGCGACATCGGCAAGGCGCATGCGATTGCGAAAGGCGTTCGCGCCGGTACCGTCTTTGTCAACTGTTATGACGTGTTCGTTATGACGTGTTCGACGCCGCGGCGCGCTTCGGAGGCTACAAGCAATCCGGCATCGGGCGAGAGAAAGGCGAGTATGGTCTCCAAGCGTACACCGAAGTGAAAACCGTGACCGTAAAGCTGTAAAGACTGCCTCGAACAGTTGATTCCGAGGTCCAGCACTTCGAAACCTAGTTCGAAGTGCGGACCTCTTCACAGGAATGAAGACGAGGTCTTGCACAACGTGCTGGGATTCGTCCGCCGGTGGGCGGCCGAATCCGTTGCGCACGACGGATCGGAGATCGTCTCGCCACGAGAAGCTCCATTTGGTCTTTGTCCGATCCGATGGAGCGGGGTGTGACGTGGACGCCATTTCTTTGGCGCACAACATCGTCGCGACGCAGATCGTCGAGCGGGACGCGTAAAACCGGGCCGGGTGAGAGGATGACGGCACGCTCGATCAGGTTCTGAAGTTCACCGATGTTTCCTGGCCACCGGTGCCGGCACAGCGCGGCTACGGTCTTCCGCGGAATCACCGTGATCGTACGGTTCAATTGTGTTGCGTAACGCCGGACGAAGTGTTCAATGAGGACGGGACTGTCTTCACGGCGCTCGCGCAGCGCCGGGATATTTGCCGTAACACTATTTATCCTGTAGTACAGACCGCTGCGAAAGCGCTTTTGCGTAACAAGTGTCGCCAAGCGTGGCGGCGATCACGCGGACGCTGACAGGCCGAGTGCGCGAACTGCCCAGGCGTTGGATTTCCAGCTCCTGCAAGACCCGCAATTATCTTGTTTGCAGCGCGAGGGGCATGTCCCCGATTTCGTCCAGAAAAAGTGTGCCGTGGTCCGCGGCCTCAAATTTTCCAATCTTGCTCGACACGGCATCCCGTGAACGCGCCGCGTTCGTGACCGAAGAACTCGCTTTCGGCCACACCATGAGGGATTGCTGTGCAATTCAGTTTCACAAAGGCGTGATGGTAGCGCTTCCTTTGTGCGTGGATAGCGCGGGCAAACAGCTCTTTGCCGGTGCCGCTTTCTCCGGCCAGGAGAACGGTGAAATTCGTTGACGCCACGGCGCGAACATGATCGAGCGCGCGTTTCAGGGGAGCACTGCCGCCGAGTGTCTCTGTGCTAGCTGCCGCGGGGGCATCTGGATCAGCCATGACTGAGGAAGTGGAAAAAGTATTCGGGTCCATTCTGCTCCTTTATTCGGCATCTTTTTGTTTGCGAATCTCCTGGAACATCTACTCACGAATGAACCATGGACAATTCCGCAGTTCGACGCCGCTTCGCTCGAAGTTGCACAGAAACAGCACTACATCGCGATCGATCAGACGCAGCTCTTCGAGATCCAAGATGATTCGCTTTGCGGCGGGATTCATCTCGGCTTGCAGTTCGGCGAGGTGAGGGGCTTGCATGCGGCCACTGATCCGAAGGGCTATCTGCTCGACGTCTTCGTTTCGTTCGACCTTGAACATATGGGTCACATCGGATCAATTGCCAAGGCGCTCCCGCACGAAGCTCGCAGGACACGCTCCCTCTGTCCTCGCGATCCTTGGAGTCATCCCGCAATGCTGCGACTTGGGTCACGGCATGAGCGCTCCCGTGCTCGCTGCCATTCTGGCGCGGAAGCGATCGCTTGCTGGATTCGCGAACACGGCGCTGCATGTGTGCGTCGCACAGTTAGCGATTGCGGCAGCTGGTGGGAAGCAATCCCGTGTGACAGCTCCGTTCTGGTCTGAGGGCGCGCGGAACGCGACCGTTATGTGGGGGCGATCTCTAGCGGTGTTGCGTTATCGCGGCAGTCCAGGCGCGTCCGTGTTCACGGAATTGAAATGCTCCTCCAACGCTGCGGCGACTTCATCG
>Ga0207761_1000720_pt1 | contig 11491 bp, 7 predicted proteins | sample LuqExpMetageno34_FD_187792 | JGI IMG/M metagenome (GOLD analysis project Ga0207761, IMG submission 187792) | Tropical forest soil microbial communities from Luquillo Experimental Forest, Puerto Rico - Sample 34 (SPAdes) | ecosystem: Environmental > Terrestrial > Soil > Tropical forest ... | reverse complement strand
CGTATGACGGGGATGCGCGGGCGTCGTATGTGGTTGTGGAGAGCGGGAAGGTGGACATTCGGCGAGTGGAGTACGACGTGGAGGGAGAAGTGGAGACGGTTAAGCGGTCAGGAATGCCGCATGGGGAATGGGTTGCAGCGTGCTCGCGAGCGGGGAGGTTTGTGGCGCCGTCAGAAGAGTAAGAATTCCTAAGATCGTAGAAGCCATCTTTTTGCGCAAAACCCGCGCAAAGGATCGTACACCCTCAAGAACCCGGCGTACGCTGATCGATTGGGCGCAAAAGCGGCGATAAATCGCCGCACTCCAAAGCTGTCGTGGACTCGCCGTGGCGGCTCTAGTGAGTGGTGCTCCCGGGATACAAGTGTCAGCGGTTGGCGGGGGTGCATCCAACCAGTTACAATTAACTGTTTGCGTGGATTACGGGCACGATTGTGTGCGGGTCGGCGCTGCGAAACGTCGGGCTAAAGCCCGGCGACTAGATCAAAGAGCGGATACAGAAGGGCGCAGCCAGGAGTGGCTGCGCCACGGAACCTAACTATGGAAGTAGCCCAGGTACTTGACCGCGTCGTAGCTAAGTTCATCGGGACGAAGCACGAACGCGACATTAAGAGGTTGCAGCCGGTGGTAGCGGCGATCAACGCCAAAGAGCCGGAAGCGCAGGCCTTGAGCGACGAGCAGCTTAAAGAGCGGTTTCAGGCGCTCAAGACACAGGTGCAGGAGCAATTGAAGGACGCCGATCCGGCGGAACCCACGTACAAAGAAGCTTTGCGGCAGGCATTGGAACCAGTCGTGGTACCGGCGTTCGCGTTGGTGCGCGAAGCCGGGCGGCGGTTCCTGAAGATGAGGCACTTCGATGTGCAGCTCATCGGCGGAATGGTGCTGAACGACGGCAAGATCGCGGAGATGAAGACGGGCGAAGGAAAGACGCTCGTGGCGACGCTGCCGGCGGCGTTGAACGCGCTGGCGGGACGCGGCGTACACATCGTGACGGTGAACGACTACCTGGCACGGCGCGACGCGGAGTGGATGAGCCCGTTGTACCGGGGATTGGGATTGACGGTCGGCGTGATTGTTCACGATTTGGACGATGCGCAACGACGCGCGGCGTATGGCGCTGACCTGACGTATGGGACGAACAACGAATTTGGATTCGATTACCTGCGCGACAACATGAAGTATGACCTGGCGAGCTGCGTGCAGCGCGGGCACCAATTCTCGATTGTGGACGAAGTGGACTCGATCCTGATCGACGAGGCGCGAACGCCCTTGATTATTTCCGGGCCGAGCGAAGAGTCGACGGACAAGTACTTCAAGATCGACAAGATCATTCCGAAATTGATCCAGGAAATTGATTACACGCTGGATGAGAAGCACCGGCAAGCCACGCTGACAGAAGAAGGTTTCAACAAGTGCGAGAGGTTGCTGGGGATCACAAACCTATCAGATATCGGGAACGTGGAGTTGATGCACCACGTATACCAGGCGCTGCGTGCGCACACGTTGTACAAGCTTGACGTGGATTACGTGGTGAAAGATGGGGAAGTGATCATCGTCGACGAATTTACCGGGCGGCAGATGCCGGGACGGCGGTGGTCGGACGGCTTGCACCAGGCGGTGGAAGCGAAGGAAGGCGTGAAGATCGAGCGGGAGAACCAGACGCTCGCGACGATCACGTTCCAGAATTATTTCCGCATGTACAAGAAGCTGTCGGGGATGACCGGAACCGCGGAAACGGAAGCGGCGGAATTCGGCAAGATTTACAACCTGGACGTGGTGGTGATTCCGACGAACCGAACGCTGATTCGCATTGAGAATCCGGACGTAGTGTACCGGACGGAACAGGAAAAGTTTGTAGCGGTGGTGAATGGGATTCTGCAGGACGACAATTCGGTGGCGCATGGCATCCGGCACTACCACGAGCGCGGACAGCCGGTGCTGGTCGGTACGATTTCGATTGAGAAGTCGGAGACCATTGCGGATTTGCTGAAGAAGGCAGGGATTCCGCACCAGGTTCTGAACGCGAAACAGCACGAACGCGAGTCGCGGATTGTGGCGCAGGCCGGGCGCAAAGGCGCTGTAACGGTGGCGACGAACATGGCCGGGCGCGGGACGGACATTCTGCTGGGCGGAAATCCGGAGTTTTTGACACGCGAACATTTCCTGAAGAACAGGCTGGCGATGCCGTATGCGGCGGCTCCCGCGGTGATTGGGGCCGAGCCCGGGGCGGCAGATGGAAATGGAACGGGCGAGGTCGCGGCTGCTGTCGTGACGGCGCCAATGGTGCTGTTCCAGCATGAAGGGAAGATTTTCCAGGTGCCGCAGGAGCAGTGGAAGCCGGTGTTTGATTCCTTCGCGGAGCAGTGCAAGGCGGAGCACGATGAGGTGGTGGCGCTGGGCGGACTGCACATTCTGGGAACGGAGCGGCACGAGGCACGTCGCATTGATAACCAGCTGCGAGGGCGCGCTGGACGCCAGGGAGACCCGGGCTCGTCGCGATTCTTCTTGTCGCTGGAAGATGACTTGATGCGGATTTTCGGCGGGGAGCGAGTAAAGCAGTTGATGTTCCGGCTGGGGATGACGGAAGGTGTGCCGATTGAATCGCGGCTGATTTCTAGCCGGATTGAGAACGCGCAGAAGTCGGTAGAAGCGCAGAACTTCGATGCGCGCAAACACCTGCTCGAATACGACGATGTGATGAACAAGCAGCGCGAGACCATTTATGCGATCCGGCGATCGGCGCTGGAGGGCAAGGATCAGCGCGACTACGTGATGGGGATAGCGGAGAGCGTGGCCCTGTCGATTGTGGATACGTACTGCCCTCGAGAGCAGCATCCAGGACAGTGGAATACAGCGCAGTTCCTGGCAGAGATTCACAACCAGTTTGGAATTGATGCGAAGACCGCTGGCGCGGACCCGACGAGCCTGAACCACGACGAGCTTGCGGAAAAGACCGTGGAAGCGGTCATGGCTCGGTATGCGGAGAAGGAGAAGCAGTTTTCGCCGGACCTGCTACGGTGGTTGGAGCGGCGAATCATCCTGGACGTGGTGGATACGCAGTGGAAAGACCACTTGTTGTCGCTGGACCACTTGAAGGAAGGGATCGGGCTGCGAGGGTATGGGCAGAAAGATCCGCTGGTGGAGTTCAAGAAGGAAGCGTTCATCTTATTTGAGGACATGATGGCGCGGATCGATAACGAAACGATCCGCTACTTATTCCACGTGCAGATTCAGCAAGGCGAGCCGCCACAACAGCAGGTGCAGGAACGGCCGGTCGCGAGGCCGCAGATTCACAGCGCAGCCGCAGCAGTGGCGAGTGCGGCGGCGCGAGTGGAAGAAGCTCCGGCGCAGAAGTTGCCGGATTTTGCGCGCGCGTTGGAGCGGAAGCAGGAGCGGCAGCAGAAGGATTTGCAGTATCAGACGGGGGCGGCGCAGGCAGAGGCGCCAAAGCCGGTGCGCGCGGGGGCCAAGGTGGGGAGGAATGACCCTTGTCCTTGTGGGTCGGGGAAGAAGTACAAGAAGTGCCATGGGGCGAATAGCTGAGGAAAGTATAAAGGTGAAAAGTATAAGGGTTTAAGAGCAAACCCACTCGATTTGTGAACGGCGATCGCGCTTGCAGAGAAGAAAAACCGTATAGAGTGAAAAGTATCAGGTGCAACGTTGATGGACGCAGTGACATTTTGTGTGTGAATAGAGGGCGAGGGGAGAGGTAAATATGCCACCGGGGATGCCAGGGCAGCAGCAGATGCCGGAACGACAGCCGATTCCGGGAGTGAAGAATTTGGTGGCCGTAGCGAGCGGCAAAGGCGGCGTGGGGAAAACCACGGTGGCGGTGAATCTGGCGCTGGCATTGGCGAAGCTCGGACATAAAGTCGGCTTACTAGACGCGGACGTGTACGGGCCGAACGTGCCGATTATGCTGGGTGCGACCAGCGAGCCGGTGGCGACGCCGCAGCAGAAGATTATTCCGGTGCAGGCACAGGGCTTGAAGATGATCTCGATGGGCCTGTTGAATCCGGGAGACAAGCCGGTGATCTGGCGCGGACCGATGTTGCATAGCGTGATCACGCAGTTCTTGCGCAATGTGGAATGGGGCGAACTGGATTACCTGGTGCTTGATCTGCCGCCAGGAACGGGTGATGTGCAGTTGACGCTGATTCAGACAGTGGCGGTGACCGGGGCGGTGGTGGTGACGACCCCGTCGACGGTGGCGCTGGCGGATGTTCGGAAGGCGATTGAAATGTTCCGGCAGGTGAATGTGGAAGTGCTCGGGGTGGTGGAGAACATGAGCACGTTTGCGTGTCCGCATTGTGGCAAGCCAGTAGATATTTTCGGGCATGGCGAGGGTGTAAAGACGGCGATTGAATATGGCGTGCCGGTGCTGGGGGAGATTGAGATTGACCCGCGGATTCGCTTGGGCGGGGATACCGGGAAGCCGGTGGCGGCGCAAGGGGAGACGGCTCCGGCGGCGCAGAGTCTTTATAAAGTGACGAAGGCGGTGACGAAGAGGTTGGAGGAAGTGGGGGCTACGGCGGGCGGGCCGAGAGTGGAGATCGATTGAAGCAACAGAAGAAGTATAAAGGTGCAAACGTAGAAGCGTGCAAAAGTAAGAAGGGTCGTTGCGTTTGAGCCGTGCCTGATGGTTGATCGGCGTAGTGCTGCAGTTGAGATCCTTCGCTTCGCTCAGGATGACAATTCTTTATTATTGGTTCCGAGAAACATATGAAGGGTTAGCGGATCGCTTGAAGGTGAAGCGTTAAACCCTGAAAGCGTCGATGAATCGCCGCGCTCCAAGCGCGCTCGAAGATTCGCGCTGGCCGATCTAAAGATCGGTCACTACACAAACCGCGGATTTGAAGACCTGCGGCGACAGAAACGCAAAAACGTATAAAGTGTAAGGTATAAAGTTTCAGGCGCGCGAGTCTGCGACACTGACGACTTGCTTCGTTGGAACATTCCAGGTGTACCTAACGTTTTCAAGGTGAGGGCGATTCGTATGGATGGGTCCGTACCGGTCGGATTTATGCCAGAAGAACGAACTCAGGGGGCCCGCTCGGGAGAATGGGCACTTCTGGGCGGGCTTTCATTTGTGGTGTTTGCCGCGCACATGCTGGTGAGCGGGCGGTACGGCTATTTCGTGGACGAGTTGTACTACATCGCGTGCAGCAAGCATCTGGCGTGGGGCTACGTGGATCAGCCACCGCTGATCGCGGTGATTGCATGGCTGGAACGGATGACGCTGGGAGAGTCGTTGCCGGCGCTGCATTTTTTGCCGGCGGTGGCAGCGGGGCTGCGCGTGCTGCTGACGGGGCTGATTGCGCGGGAACTGGGCGCGCGGCGATTCGGGATGGTGTTGGCGTGCGTGTGCGTCATGGTTGCGCCCATGTATCTCGGGCTCGATTCTCTGCTGACCATGAACGTGTTTGAGTCGCTGTTCTGGATGGGCGCGGGGCTAACGGCGTTGAAGATTTTCAACGGCGCCAGTCAAAAGTGGTGGCTGCTATTTGGTGCAGTGTGCGGCGTAGGACTGCTGAACAAGCACTCGATGCTGTTTTTCGGATTTGGGCTGTTTGTTGGGTTGCTGCTGACGAAGCAGCGCAAGCAGTTTGCTTCACCGTGGATTTGGGCTGGCGGAGTGATCGCGGTCCTGATCTTTTTGCCGAACCTGGTGTGGCAGGCGCAGCGGCACTTCCCGATGATCGAGTTGCTGCGCAACGTGCAGGCGAGCGGGCGGAACGCGGAGATGGGACCGCTGAAGTTCCTGCTGACGCAAGCGTTGATTTTCAATCCAGTGACGGCGCCGGTATGGATTGTGGGTCTCGTGGAATTGCTGCGGGATCGCGAGGGACGCGGATGGCGGGTGCTGGGGATCACGTATGTGGTGATCATGATTTGCATGCTGACGATGCACGGGCGAATGTATTATCCGGCGCCGGCGTACGCGATGCTGTTTGCGGGCGGGGGAGTGGCGTTTGAGCGATGGTTCGGCGCGATACGCAGTGGAGCGTGGCTGCGGCCGGCGTACGTGGCGCTCATTGTGATAACGGGCGTGTTGTTTGCGCCGTTTGCATACTTCCCGATGCTGACGGTGGAACAGTACATGGCGTACGCGAAGTTCTGGCATTTTGAGCCGCCAAAGCTGGAGACGCACCGGATGGGTCCGCTGCCGCAGATTTACGCGGACCAGTTTGGATGGAAAGAGATGGCGACTGTGGTTGCGGATGCGTATCACAAATTGCCGCCGCAAGAGCAGAAGAACTGCGCGATTTTTGGGCAGAATTACGGCCAAGCAGGTGCGATTGATTTCTTTGGTGCGAAGATGGGATTGCCGCCGGCGATTTCGGCGCACCAGAACTATTTCTATTGGGGTCCGCGAGGATACACAGGCGAATGCATGATCATTCTGGACGACCGTCCGGAACGGATGCATGAGTTGTTTGAGAGTGTGGAGTTTGCGGGGCATGTGCAGCATCCGCTTTCGATGCCGTACGAGCATTTTGATGTGTACGTGTGCCGGGGGGCGAAGTTTAGGACGTTGGAGAAGATTTGGCCGGAGATTAAGAAGTGGGACTAAGGATCAGCCGGGTTCAGACGATGGCGCGAACACTAGGGGAAAAGGACTCGATGGTACATCAGGGAGCTGGCGGGACCGAGAACGGACCAGTCGCCATCCAGGGTACGAGAAACCGTAAAGTAACGAACTGTCTGTCCATCGGGCGGGGGGCCACCATCCACCGTGATTTCCGCCCGAACATACGTCACGCTTCCTGCCATTTTTCCATGGGCCTTAAATGAGGGGAATTGAACGTCGCGCTGCAGTAGGGGAGGAAGATTCTCGACGGGTTGACCGGTTCGAGCTTCGTTGACAAGACGCGCGAGATCGCGGGGACTGCGTCCGGAGTATTCGTTCAAGAGTTGCGTGCGGACGGCATCACGCATGTGATCGTCAACGGGGCGAATGCGGATGAACATGGTGCCGCCCGTGTAGACCAGCAGAACCAGAAGGGTGACCAGGGCGTGCCAGCCGCGTAACTGAAAGTTGTACTCGGGCATACGGGTTCTCGCCGGGTGGACGATCGCACTTCTATTGTGTGGCATCTGCCGTGGTTGTTGAGCCTCCGCGTGCTTTAGGGTGCAAAACGTCAACGTATGGTGGCGCGCTCGACATTCTTGTGTTCGCGGGTGGCATTCAGTAGAATCGGCGACCAGAAGCTGGTAGCACTCCCCAAAATTTCCGCCCAACATATTCCGACGAATGAGTTGGAGGCACACGAGTATGCCCTTATCAAAGAAACTGGCAGCTGAATTCTTAGGCACGTTTTGGCTGGTGTTCGGCGGATGCGGCGCCGCGGTACTGGATGCGGCGTTCCCGCAACTGGGAATTGGATTTGTCGGAGTGGCGCTGGCGTTCGGGTTGACGGTGGTGACGATGGCATACGCGATCGGCCACATTTCGGGTTGTCACCTGAACCCCGCGATCTCGGTGGGCTTGGCGGTGGGCAAGCGGTTCCCGTTCAGCGACGTGGTGCCGTACATCATCGCGCAAGTTGCGGGAGGGATTTCCGGCAGCGCGGTGCTGTACTTCATTGCCAGCGGGAAAGACGGGTTTTCGTTGAGCGGTGGCTTCGCGTCGAATGGATACGGGGCACACTCACCGGGGGGATATTCGCTGGTGGCGTGTTTTGTGGCGGAAGTGGTGCTGACTTTTTTCTTTGTGCTGGTGATTCACGGGGCGACGGACCATCGCGGCGTGACAGGATTCGCAGGACTGGCGATTGGGCTGACGCTCACGCTGATCCACCTGATCGGTATTCCGATCACCAATCTGTCGGTGAACCCGGCGAGGAGCACGGCGCCGGCGATCTTTGTGGGCGGGTGGGCGTTGCAACAGTTGTGGCTGTTCTGGGTGGCGCCGATTCTGGGCGGGATCATCGCGGGCGTGTTGTACAACGCAGTGTTCGAAGAAAACAAACGGTAGCGCGAATCCCTCAGCGAGAAGTCAAACACGCCTCGCGCAGATTGAGTGCGCAAACTCGCGAAGAGTGGGGTGTTGCCGGTGCGTTCCTTGTCAGGGGCGAGGAGCGGGTGATATCGTGGAATATTCGCGTTGCATGCGCGGAGCCGCAGGTGGGTATATCTAATCCCTGCAATTAGTTACAGTGATTTGGCGGTCGGGCACTTCGCCCGGGTGGTTTTCGCCCGCAGAAGCGGACATTCGGACGGGTCTAAAGACCCGCCGCTACATGGAGCATGTTGTGAGTCGTGTGCCGGACATTCGGGCGTACCGGGGGAAGTGGCCGCAGATAGCCGCGTCGGCGTACATCGACCCGGCTGCGGCGGTGATTGGGGATGTGGTGATCGGGGAAGAGTCGAGCCTGTGGCCGATGACGGTGGTGCGCGGGGATGTGCACTACATCCGGATTGGGGCGCGGACGAACGTTCAGGATGGCAGCGTGTGTCACGTGATGAAGGACCAGTATCCGCTGGTGCTAGGAGATGAGGTGACGGTGGGGCATTCAGTGACGTTGCACGGATGCGTGATCGAATCTCGCGTGCTGATTGGCATGGGATGTGTGGTGTTGAACGGAGCGGTGATCGGGAGCGGAAGCATTATTGCTGCCGGCACGTTGATCACAGAGAGGACCGTGATTCCTCCGCAGAGCTTGGTGATGGGATCGCCGGGGAAAGTGAAGCGTCCGGTGACGGAGGAAGATTTGGTATCGATCGGGAAGTATGCCGAGCGGTATGCGGGGTATCGGGAGGTTTATCGCGGAGAAGCTGTGGCGCGGGGGGAACGTGTGGATTGGAGTGGGTTGAAGTGAGTTGTGTGAAGTTGAGGCGAAGGCAATTCCTCAGGGGCTAAAGCCCTGTTGTTTGGCGGATTCCATGTCGGAGCTAAAGCTCCGACCCCCAGTGCATTAACTTCGGATCGAGGACCATGGCGGAGAAGAGAAAATTTCAGGCGATTAAGGGGACGCGGGATCTGTTGCCGCCGGAGACGGAGTTGTGGAACCGGGTGGAGGCCACGGTGCGGGAAGTGTTTGGGACGTTTGGGTTCGGGGAGATTCGTCCTCCGATTTTTGAGCCGACGGAGTTGTTTGCACGGGCGGTGGGCGGCGAGACGGATATTGTGTCGAAGGAGATGTATTCGTTCGAGGATCGCGACGACACTTCTGTGAGTCTGCGTCCGGAGGCGACTGCTAGCGTGTGCCGGGCGTACATCGAGCACAACATGCATGCTTGGGTGCAACCGGTGAAGCTGTATTACATTGGGCCGATGTTTCGACGGGAGCGGCCGCAGAAGGGTAGATACCGCCAGTTTTATCAGATTGGTGCGGAAGTGCTGGAGACGCTGCAGCAGGGGCAGGGCGGGCCTAAGGACATTGCGAAGGACGCGGCGGTGGACGCGGAAGTCATCGAGATGGTGATGACGTTTTTCGCGCGGCTGGAATTGCAGGGCGTGCAACTGGAGATTAATTCAATTGGGCACAGCGCGCCACCGGTGGATGGCAAGAATGTGTGCCGGCGGGCATATGTGGAGAAGTTGAAGGCGGTACTGCTTGAGGTGAAGGATCAGTTGGGTGAGGACAGCCGGCGACGGATTGAGACGAATCCGTTGCGGGTGCTGGACTCGAAGCTGGAGCACGAGCAAGCGATCATCGAGAGGTTGCCGCGGATAACGGATCATTTGTGCGACGACTGCCGGAAGAATTTTGCAGAAGTGAAACGGCAGTTGGACCTGCGGGGGGTAGCGTATCGACAGAATTGGAGATTAGTACGCGGGCTGGACTACTACATGCGGACGACGTTTGAGATCACCGCGCAGGGGTTGGGCTCTCAGAATGCCGTGTGTGGCGGCGGGCGGTACGACGGGCTGGTGGAGTTGCTGGGTGGGCCGGCTACGAAGGGAATTGGGTTTGCGATTGGCGAGGACCGGTTGATTTTGTCGCTGCAGGAAGCGCCCGCCTTCGCTGAAGCTACGGCGGACAGGCGACTCATCAGTGGAAGAATTGGTTGTGATGTGTATGTCGCCTGGATGGGAGCTGCCGCTCAAGAGACAGCGATTAAGGCTGCGCAAGCGCTGCGCGCGGCGGGGTTGCGGGTGGAGTTGCCGCCGGTGGAGCAGAAGTTCGGGAAGGCGCTTGGGCAGGCTGACAAGGTGGGGGCTCGGTTCGCGTTGATCCTCGGGGAGGATGAAGTGGCGTCGGGGCAGTGGACGGTGAAGACGCTGGCGGATGGGACGCAGGAGAAAGTGGCGGCTGGCGAGATTGTAGAATGGGTGAAGAAGAAAGATTAACGCAGAGGGAACAGAGCGGAGGCGCAGAGGGCGCGGAGAATTTGGTTGGCAAGACGCATAGGTTGAGATCCTTCGTCGCAAAAAACGCTCCTCAGGATGACAATCGTCTCACTTTTTTGGGGTGAGCAAAGCGGAACAGTCGAGCAGCAAAATGGCAGAAGAGCAAAACCGTATAAAGTGCAAGGTATAAAGTACAAAGTTGAGAGGATACGAACGTGCTGGATTTTTTGGGGAATTTGAAGAGGACACATTATTGTGGGACGCTGCGGGCGTCCGATGCGGGGCGCGAGGCTACGGTGATGGGGTGGGTACACCGGCGGCGGGATTTGGGGAATTTGCTGTTCTTGGATGTGCGCGACCGAACTGGCTTGGTGCAGGTGGTGTTCAACAAGGAGACGCAGGCGGAGGCGCACGCGAAGGCGGAGCACGCGCGGAGCGAGTTTGTGGTGGCGGTAGAAGGGAGAGTGGTGAGGCGGGAGAAGGCCAACCCGGATCTGCCAAGCGGTGAGATCGAGCTTGTAGCAACAAAGCTGCACATCTTGAACAACGCGAAGACGCCGCCATTTCCGATTGAAGATGAGATTAACGCGGCAGAAGAGACGCGGCTGCGGTATCGCTACTTGGATTTGCGGCGGCGGAAACCGCACGCGAACCTGGCGCTGCGACACAAAATTGTGCTGGAAATGCGCCATGCGATGGACGATATGGGGTTCATCGAGGTGGAAACGCCGATGCTGACGCGGTCGACGCCGGAAGGCGCGCGCGATTATCTGGTGCCGAGTCGCGTGCATCACGGGCAGTTTTACGCGTTGCCGCAATCGCCGCAGATTTTCAAACAGATTTTGATGATTGGCGGGCTGGACCGGTATTTCCAGGTGGTGAAATGCTTCCGCGACGAGGATTTGCGCGCCGACCGGCAGCCGGAATTCACGCAGTTGGACTTGGAGATGTCGTTCCCGCGACAGGAAGACATTTTTGGTGTCATCGAAAATGTGATGGTGCGGGTGTGCAAAGTGGCGGGGATTGAAGCGACCGCGCCCTTTCCGCACATGCTGTACAAGGACGTGATCCGGAAGTATGGCAGCGACAAGCCGGACTTGCGGTTTGGGATGGAATTGCACGAAGTAACGGATTGCTTCCCGGCAGAAGTGAAGCAGAAGCTAGGGATTGAAGGAAACGTGTTTGCGCTGGCGTCGC
>Ga0207761_1000718_pt1 | contig 11497 bp, 8 predicted proteins | sample LuqExpMetageno34_FD_187792 | JGI IMG/M metagenome (GOLD analysis project Ga0207761, IMG submission 187792) | Tropical forest soil microbial communities from Luquillo Experimental Forest, Puerto Rico - Sample 34 (SPAdes) | ecosystem: Environmental > Terrestrial > Soil > Tropical forest ... | reverse complement strand
TGACCGATTCGGATTTGACGACGTATTACTACGTGGAAGCGTGCCAGACGCTGAGGGTGGCGATTCCGAACATTTTGAAGGGCACGGCGGGCAAGCGAGGAGAGTCGATCGCGATCAAGCCGGCGCTAGCGGAGAATTTGGGGATTGCCGAGACGCGGGTGGGGAAGTATTTGTCGGACCATTGCGTGGTGCGCTGGCTGCAGATGGACGAGGACGCGGCACACTTTGCACATTTTTTGATTGCGGTATTAAGGCCGGCGTTGAATCAATAGTCTCCACAGTGCTGCGAAGCAATTCCCGGAGAGTAACGCCCCGCCTGCCCCCCCAGGTCGCTGTTCTTCGACAGGTCAAATCCGTCACGCGCTATTGTCTGCCCTAACGAATGCTTGGTGATGACGAGTGCAGACTTATGATGCTGCATTCTGGTAAGCACCTTCCATAGTGTAAGACTCCGCTTTTTCACAAACACGTATTCATGGAGTCACCGGGCTTGGTTTCCGGGCCCAACCCTGAGGGGAAGAAGGTCTCTACGGGCCCGCGCTTGACCATCCCGGCCCTGTCTCATTGTTTCCATATCAATGCTGTGACCCTGCGACGTGGGGCGAGGTTGAGGTCTGCGTGGCAGCACAACGCGAGCTTCGAACACGGATGGGTGGCTGTAGCTGATCGAATTGGGAGTGCCTTGGTAGGTGGGAGGGTCTTATGAAAACGATCGCGACGATATTTGCTGTTTGTTTGTTGCTGGCTGCAGCTGCGCCTGGATCGCCAGCGCAAGGGATGCGGCTACTATCCACCGAATATCAGGTCACCTGGGACGCCAACGGGCATTCTACGCCGGTGCTCGGTCATGACAGCATCAGCGACTACATTGTGTATACGCAATATTCGATCGTCAACGGAGCACCAGGAAATTCCTCCATTTATTACCAACGGGTCGCGAGCGGCCAACCGACCGGCTCTCCCGTGCCGGTTGCGAATTCCGGGGAGAATCAATATCTGAACGACGCAAGCGGGGATTACATCGTCTACACCCTGGCCCCAAGTGCTGGGATGGCGGGCGACATCATCCTGTTCCAGATTTCGACTGGTTTATCCCGCCCCTTGACGAGCACGGGCGACTGCTCTTGGCCCCGAATCTACGGCAACTATGTGATTTGGCTTGAGACCCTTGTAGCCGGAACTCAGATCTTGCTGTACGACGTTACTTCGGTTGGACCGGTCCAAACCACGCTGATTGCAGGTCCCACTCCCTCAGTAGGAGATGCAGCGATTGGCGATCGATTCATCGTCTGGTCGCAGCTCGTCAACGGCCAAAACGACGTTGCTGCCTATGACATGGTAAAGGGATTGTCCGTACCCGTAGCCGCTAATCCCCAACTCAATGAACAGCACGTTGCGACGCAGGGTGCATGGATAACATTTGAGACTTCCAGCGTCAGCAATCCCACTGGAATCTCCATCGAAGCGATCAACATGGACACCGGGGTGACCCTCACCATCGCCGACAACGGCTTAATTAATCAGCGGCCAAACATCAGCGGTGATTTGCTTTCTTACGAGTCAAACGTTCTTGGCTACTTTCAAATCTTCATTTATCGCCTCGCCGAGGGCGACACGTTCCAAGTCACCGCTTCAACCTACGACGAGCATTTGAACAACATCCACGGGAATCTGGTGACTTACGTCGATGACCGTACCGGCAACTACAATGTGTTTGCATCGAGTCTGGGGTTTGTCTTCAACGGCCCGGCAGTCACCGCGGCAAGCCCGGTGGATTTCGGGAAGGTGAACGTTGGCACAAGCGGCACGCAGAATGTCACGCTAAAGATCAACACCCCGCTGACGATCTCCAGCATAGCCTCCAGTGGGGATTTTTCGGTGGGGACTAACTCCTGCGTTACCACCTTCGTGAACCCCACTACCTGTACCCTGCCCATCACGTTCACCCCGACAAAACCGGGGCAGCGCTGGTTCCCACTGGTCGTAACAGACAGCGCCGCGAACAGATACAGCTTCGGCCTCGAAGGCGTCGGTGTCGGCTCCGCTTTGGCCTTCACCCCAGGGATCATTACCACCGTGGCAGGCAATGGCTCTCCCGGCTACAACGGGGATGGCGGCGCCGCCACCAGTGCGAACCTCTGGGAGCCGGCGAGCGTGGCGGTGGACGGCGCCGGCAACCTGTGCATTGCCGACAAGGCCAACAACCGCATTCGCAAGGTAGACGCGAGCGGCAACATCGTAACTGTGGCCGGGGGTGCTGGAGCGGGCTACAACGGTGACAATATTGCGGCCACCAGCGCCGAACTCGATCAACCCTTTGACGTGGCTGTAGACGGCGCGGGCAACCTCTATATCGCGGACTATAGCAACCAGCGCATCCGCAAAGTAAACCCAGGCGGCATCATTACCACAGTGGCTGGAACGGGTACAGCTTCCTACAACGGTGACAACATTTCCGCCGCCAGTGCGAGCCTGTGGGGTCCGCACGGAGTAGCGCTGGACAGTGCCGGCAATCTCTACATTGCGGACAGTCTTAACCACCGTGTCCGAAAGGTGGACGCCAACGGCATCATCACAACCGTGGCCGGCAACGGAACGCCATGTTCTGGTGCGAACGCCGCATGCGGGGATGGCGGTCTCGCTATCCATGCGCAGCTTGACTCTCCACGGTACCTTGCCCTGGACACGGCAGGCATCCTTTATATCCGCAACAATGACCGCATCCGCAAGGTAGATACGAGCGGCATCATTTCGACGATTGCTGGGAATGCTGGCCTAGGTGGCCCAGCCGTGGACAGCGCTGGCAATCTCTATCTAATTGACGAAGGGAACACCCGCATCCTCAAGATGGACCCCAGCGGCGTGATGACCACCGTTGCAGGTAACGGAACGGCCGGCTCCAGCGGAGACGGCGGCGCCGCAACCAGCGCGGAACTCCAAGGTCCGGGAAAGGTGACGGTGGACAGCGCCGGCAACCTCTACATCGCGGACTTTTGGGGCAACCGCATTCGCCAAGTGAACGTCTCCAGCTCGATCCTCTCTTTCGGTACCGTGGCGGCTGGCGGGACCAGCCCGGAACAAATCGTGTCGGTGTCCGATGTGGGGAACGCCCCATTGAATTTCACCGGCTTCACCGTCTCCACCAATTTCCAGACGGACAACACAGCAAGCTATACGTATTGCACCACGACGACTGCGGTGTCGCCGGGGACCACGTGCGCGTTGGGAGTGGATTTTATCCCCACCGCGCCCGGCAATCCGCTCACGGGAACGCTCCTCGTAGCCGACGATGTGTTCGGGGCCAGCCCGCAGACCGTGCAACTAAGTGGTGTGAGTCCGGCGACGCCGGTGATTTCGTGGACGGCTCCTGCGCCCATCACCTATGGGACTGCCCTGAGTTCTACGCAGCTCAACGCCGCCGCCACCTACAACGGCGCCTCGGTGCCGGGCACATTCGCTTACTCTCCCGCTATCGGCGCCGTGCTCAATGCTGGCCCTCAGACGCTCTCCGTGGTCTTCACGCCTAGTGACACAACTGCCTACGCCACCGCGTCAGCGTCCGTCACTATGACCGTAAACAGGGCCACGCCGCTAGTCACTTGGTCGACACCTTCAGCAATCACGTACGGGACCGCACTCAACGCAACGCAGTTGAACGCAACAGCAAACGTGCCGGGCACATTTGCATATAACCCCGCGGCCGGAACGGTGCTCGGTGCGGGTATCAAGACGCTTTCCGTCACCTTTACGCCCAACGACACAACGGACGAGACGACGGCGACGACCACGGTGACGCTGACGGTGAGTCCTGCGCTGCTGACGGTCATGGCGAACAACGCGTCACGGCCCTACGGAGCAATCAACCCCTCGATTATTCCGACGATCACCGGCGTGGTGAATGGCGATGTCGTCACGGCCGCAAACACCATTTCGGCCGGCCCAGCGAGTCCGGTGGGCAATTACGCGATCGTGCCATCGGTCAGCGGTGCGCCCAACGTGCTCAGCAATTACACCATTTCGCTGGTCAACGGAACGCTGACGGTGCTCCAGGAGCCTACCGTGTTGGCGGTGACGTTCTCGCCGGCGTCCATCATGGTGGGGCAATCCACGACCGCCACTATCACACTGACCGCGCCGGACATGGTGATCCCGATCGACCCGAGCGTGCTCGCGCCGTTCACGTTGACTTCACCGGTCGGCAGCGACATTTTGAGCAATGGGGGAATCTGCATCCCCGTGCCCAGCACGACGCCCGGAGTTGCCAGCTGCACTGTCGAGGTCACTTCTGTGGAGCCCAACGGGCGCACGCTCCTCGCCAGCTTTGCGGGAGGCGCGGACCTGGTGGCAAGCACCAGCACGAGCACCAACACCGGCGAACTAATCGTGACGGCGGCGCTGGTGAGCCAGCCTGTCTGTATTGCGTCGGACTTCCGCAACGTGGCTGTCGCGGGCGGAAACGCGATTTGGTTCAACAGTATCTTCCGCGTGCGTGACGTGACCAAGCAACTGGTGCACGTCTCATTCTTCAAGTCCAGCGTTCAGTTCCAGTACAAGGACCCGGCAGGGAATGCAGTGAGCGTGAATCTGGCCATGCCAGACGCCGACATCACCATTGACCCCAACGCTACCTTTGCGTCGACGGTGTTTGATCCCGTGAACAACGTGTGGGTGACCAAGCTTCCCTGGGACACTGACGACAACGCTTTCTTGACCGGCGTGCCATGGGCTGTTCCGTCCCCAGGCATGCCGCCGGACGTCGAGCCGGTTACCGTGTGCGGCACATTTGCGAGCAACGTGGCCAATATCGATATCGGCTGGCGCTGGGCCGCGGCGGCGTACGCTGCTTTCGGCAGCGACGCCACGACCTTGGGCGTGAAACCGCAGGACACGGACCGCGACAATTCTGGTACGAACCGCGACCTCGCCGGCACGCCGGAGAACTACAAGCAGTACATGATTCCCGGTGCACGCGGGAAGGGCGGGAAGAACTACACCGGCTCGTACAGTCGCAGTGCAATCATCGAATGAACTCATGTCCGGAAATTCATATTGTGCACTGAGGTGTCCCAGTCGGCACAGCGTTGGCGCACCAACGGCCGCGTGACGGCCTGGCATAAAAGGCCAGCGCGACATGGAAGAACGAAGAGAGATGCTGGCCTAAGGGCACGGCGCTACGGAAGCAGCCGCAAGAGAACTGAGCACACGCTGGCCCCAGATTGGGGGCGTTCCAAACAGTAACCCCTTTTGGCTTCATGGAGTTAGCTCCATTCAGTGGCCGGAGATACCGTTTAAAGGCCATTTTTGACCGTTCGACGCTTCCTGCTAGGCAACGCCGTGAATCCAAAGGCAAACTGCCAGTATCCAATAGCTTAGGGTCCGCTCGCCGCGTGTTACCCTGAATGGGAACTATTGGGACTGTACCGAGTTTGTAGAGAAGAGAAGTTCAACAGGCCGTTTGGGGAAATCCGAAGTAAAGCACGAACTCTCGAAAGTGAGGCAGCCGCAGTATGCCTAATACTATCTCCACACAGATTTTCCGGTCGATGGACTGGGTTCTTTGCAAGACCGCAGGGATCACCTTCAACACGATCCAACATTTCAACAAGAAGAATCCCAATCCGTCGCCGAAGCCGCAGTGGTCCGACAAGCCGCTGCTGAAGTCATGGGAAAAGACCAAGCCGACGCTGGGTTTCCCACGGCAGACCGACTCGCTGTGCCCACAATGCGTGAAGGAAGCGCGCGCGGCGATCATCGGCGGGGAAAAAGATTGGCGCGACCTGATGCACGAGAAGGTCGGCGAGATCAAGGCGCAGATCGTGGAGCGCGACGGGCAGGTCTGGATGGTGAAGGATTGCCCGCAGCACGGCCATTTCGAAGATTTGATGGCGGTGGATTCGTCCTTCCTGAAGTGGATTGAGAGCCAGTTCCCTGGCCGCGACATTCCGGCGCACAACGACGAAGGGCTGCACAAGGTGGGGTCTTCAAACGTGCGGTACGGGCGCGGGTCGGTGTTGACCGTGGACCTGACGAACCGCTGCAACATGATGTGCGATCCGTGCTTCATGGACGCGAACCAGGTCGGCTACGTACACGAGCTGAACTGGGACGAGATCAAGGAGATTCTGGATAATGCGGTGAAGATCAAGCCGCGCCGGCAGATGTCGGTGCAGTTCTCGGGCGGCGAGCCGACGATGAGCCCGTACTTCTTCGACGCGATCCGCTATTCGCGGCAAGTGGGCTACAACTCAGTGCAAGCGGCTACGAACGGGATCGAGTTCGCGAAGAGCAAGGAGTTCTGCAAAAAGGCATTTGACGCGGGCTTGCGGTACGCGTACCTGCAGTTTGACGGCATCGGAAATGACGCGAACAGCCACCGGCAGATCGGCAACCTGTTCGACGTGAAACTGCGCGCGATCGAGAACATGCACGAGGCGGGCATTGAAATCGTGCTGGTGGTGACGATCGTTAACAACGTGAACAACGACCAGGTGGGAACGGTTGTGAAGTTTGCGATGGAAAACCCGAAGAAGATTGCGTTCATCAGCTTCCAGCCGGTGTCGTTCACCGGCCGCGACGAGGATATTACGCCGGAGCGGCGTTTGCGCCAGCGGTACACGCTGTCGCACTTGGCGTCCGACGTGAGCACGCAGGTCGGAAAGATCGAACCGACGCGCGACTGGTTCCCGATTTCGTTCATCAGCACGTTTGCGGGATTCGCGGACATGGTGAAGGGGAACGAATCGCAGTGGGGATCGTTGAGCTGCGGGTGCCACCCGAACTGCGGCGTGGGCACAGCGATCATGATCAACAAGGAGACCAAGGAATGGGCTCCGGTGCCGCGGTTCCTGGACGCGCAGCAGTTGACCAAGGATGTGACGGCGATTACGGATGCGGCGCGCGGGAAGGGCTTCTCGAACTTCATGATGGCCATGGCGCTGCTGAAGAACTACAAGCCGTTCCAAGGGCCGAAGGGGCTGAAGCTGTTTGACCTGTTTAAGAAGTTCGATAAGACATGGGCGCTGACGAAGGGCGCGACCAGCAAGTATGGTAAGACTTCGCCGGAACGCACCTACGAAGATGCCATGAAGCGCCGCACGCAGGACCCGTGGAACTTCCTGTTCATCGCGGGCATGTGGTTCCAGGATCTGTTCAACTACGATTTCCGGCGGACGGAGATGTGCATTATTCCGTACGGGACGCAGCAGGGCGAGATCAGCTTCTGCGCGTATAACACCGGAATCGGCTGGCGGAACATCATCGAGAACATGCACAAGAACGCGACCGTGGCTGAGTGGTACAAGAAGCACGGGAAGCACGAGATCTACGCGAAGGGCAAGAACGTGAACCTGCCCACGTATGAGCACTCGCTGAAGATCGATGCTGAAGACGCGGCGCGCGTGCGGCACATCGAGCACGACATCCCGGTGACCGCGGCGGAAGAGAACCGCATCCGCCGGAAGCAGGCGCTGGAAGAGCAGGCGAAAGTTCGCGCGATTTATGAAGAACTGGTGCTGAAGAAGCCCCAGCCGACAGTGGTGCAGATTGGCACCGTGAGCGACATCGCGAAAGCGGTGCCGACGAACTTTTCGAATGCCGGGAAGCCCGTGCAGATTGCACCGGCGAACGGCAATGGGAATGGTCACGCGCCGAAGGCGGCGGAGCAGGCCGCGGAAGCGGTGGCGGGAGACTAGTAACAGCGGGCGGCATAAGGCCGCCCTACAAATGATTTCAATGTAGCGATGGCCTCGGCGAAAGCCGGGGCCATTTGCGTTTGGGTTGAGCCGTTGCCGTTTGACAACACGACGCACTATGATGGGCCGATGCTTCTTCTTTTTGCAGCGCCGTTTGTGATCGCCTCGTGGATAGTCTGGTTTAAACAAAGGCCAATCTTCGGTTCGCCAGACTGGAGAACGATCACGACAATAGGCAGCCTGGCCGGAGTAACGTTGGCGTTCATGATTTCGATTTGGATGATTGCCGCACATCAGGGTGAAGAATTGTTCTACGGCACGTTGATGCGCATGCAGCCATGGCCGCGAATCGCTGGCTACAGCGGGATCGCTTCAATTGTGTTTGCCCTTACAGGTAAGAGAGGAACGCGCACTCTAGTCGTAGTCGCAGCGTTGCTGATTGAGCTGTCGAATTTTGCTGCGGTCCTAACGGATTAAATCGAGTACAGCGCAAACTTATGGCATCTTCGCCCGAATTAGCGAATAGAGTGACATTGGTGACGGGGGGGAGCCGGGGGATTGGGCGCGCCATTGCGTTGGCGCTGGCGGAAGCAGGCGCGAATGTGGCTGTAAATTACCGGGAGAGGCGGGAAGCGGCGGAAGAGGTTTGCGGGGAGATTCGGAAGTTAGGGCGAGCAGCGCTGGCGGTGAAGGCGGATGTCGGTGCGGCGGCTGATATCGAGCGGCTCGTGGAGACCGTGGAGCAGGAATTGGGCGAGGTGGAGATCCTCGTTAACAACGCGGGGATTACGAGGGTGAAGAAACTCGACACGCTGACAGAAGCGGATTTCGACGACATGGTACGGGTGAACCTGAAGCCGGCGTTTCTGCTGACGCAGCGGGTGTTGCCGGCGATGCGGAAGCGGCGGTGGGGGCGGATTATTAATTTGTCGTCGGTGGCGGCGCAGAACGGCGGAGCCGTGGGGCCGCACTACGCGGCGTCGAAGGCGGGGCTGATCGGGCTGACGCATTCGTATGCGTCGCTACTGGCGAAAGAAGGAATCACCGTGAATGCGATTGCGCCGGCATTGATTGAGACGGAGATGGTGGCGGCGAATCCGAATGCATCGCCGGAGCGCCTGCCGGTGGGATTTTTCGGGAAGCCGGAGGAGATCGGGCGGGTGGCGGTGATGTTGGCGGAGAGCGAGTTTGTGACCGGGCAGACCATCAGCGTAAATGGTGGATGGTACATGACGTCGTGAGTGAAACACGACCCCGGACCCGGGCTAACGCCACAGCGCGACAAAAATCGAGTTTTCTGAAGGACAGTACGTTGAGATCCTTCGTCGCAAAGCCCGCTCCTCAGGATGACAATCTGTAGTTTTATGCGAGCTTATGTGCATTGAGACCGTGGAACCACTCGGTCACGCACGACATCCGGGGGGACGAGGGAAGGGCAAATACTGGTACGGCCCTTTGGCCAATACACAAGGGCGGAGGCGAAGCGGTATACTCTTCAGGTTGTGAATGGCGTGTAATAATTCGGTTAGAGAACGATGAACTGGACGGCTTGGGCAGTGAACATTGCGTTTTTGGGGATGCCTCCGTTGAGCTGTGTGTGGGGCTGGTGGCTGTGGAGGCATTCAACGGAAAAGCAAGTGGCGGAGTGGCGGCAAACGGCGACCACAATCGGGTTGGTGGCAATGACGCTGAGTATCGTGGCGGGAGCGTTTGCCATGCTGTACTGGCAGCAATTCCCCGGGAGAGGGTTGCCGGAGGCCACGCGGATTGCGACGCTGGCAGGATTCGGTTTCGGCGTGTTCTCGCTGCCATTCTCGGTGCTGGCGAAGGCATGGACGCGGGTGGCGCTGGTCCTTTGCGGCATGGGGCTGATGGGGTTTTACTTCGGGATGTTCGTAGCGCCCTGAAAAGGCCGAGATTCGAAACTCGTCATTCTAAAATAGAAAACAGAAATAAAACGTGAAGCCGCACAGCCAGGAATCGCTGTGGCACGGTATAATTGTCAGGTACTTCACGCCGAGGGTAGAGGACATGCCGATTTATGAGTACGTGTGCGACGAGTGTAACGAGCGCTTCGAGAAGATTGTGATCAACAAGCAGGCGGAGATCAGCTGTCCGAAGTGCGCCAGCAAGAAGGCGACGATTCAGCTGTCGGTGTTTGCGACCGCGGGCAGCGGGACGTCGAGCTCGTCGGGTGGCTTCACGGGCGGCGGTGGAAGTTGTTGCGGCGGCGGGTGCGGCTGCCACTGACAGTTCTCGAAGGTTGCAGCAAGTCTCTCGTTGGAAAATAAAGCCCAAGATGGCGGCGTAAAGCCGCCCCTGCAAGTTCGAGATAATCCGTGCAGATGAAGATGAAAATCGGGATTGGGCTGATGGCCCTGGGCGCTGGGGTGTGGACAGCGTGGGCGGGGTGGACGCGGACGCGATGGATGGATCCTGTCGACGAGCCAATCAGCGTGGCAGCGGGGCAGAGCCTGAAGCAGAGTTTTCGGCTGAACTATGACGGGCTGTACTTGATCGAGCTCACGGTGGATCCGAGCGGTTCGGGTGACAAGGAAGCAGCCGAGACCGGGGCCGAGTGGGTCCTGCGAGGCGGGACGCGTGAGATTGCGCGCGGTGTTGCTCCCGAAGGCGTTGGCGGGCCGGACGAAAGCAAATCGTTCACCAGAGTAATTGGCCAGTTTCTTGGCCAGGCGCGGAAGGAATACTCGCTCGAGATAAAGTTCAGCCGGGATATGCGGAGCCTGCAGGGAGCGAAGCCGCGGCTAAAGGTGATGGTGAGCGGTTTGGCGAAAGAGAATCTGGATGCGGCGAGCGTGCTGCTGTTTTCGATTGTGTTTATCTGTGAATTGTTTGGGCTGATTCTGGTTGGTGTGGGAATTTCGGGAAAGCACAAGTCCCTTCCAGTGTGAGGAGCGGGTAGAGAGCAAGCACTTCGACGAAGAACCGTCGCCATTGTGACACAAATCACACAGGCTCGTGATTGGTCTCACAGCCTATTTTCGCGTCCGGCAGCACACTCCTCCCGCACGTCACCCATTCCTGTTCTTCCATTTCCTGTTCTTCAAGCAGCGCCCTTCCTAACAACGTGCTTGGCCTCGGCCATTTCGAGAGCCGTGGTGTCTAAACGTGGCAGACCGTCGCTAATGTTGAGAAAGGAACGAACAATGGCGAAGTTGGAGATGAGCGTCCAGGAAAGAATGGACTTGTTGGCGTACCTCGAGGCGATTTTGGGATGCGTGAAGTCGCTGCACGCGGGATTAGGAGCAGTGATGGCGGACGTGGCAGCAATCCGGAACACGGTGTTCGATGAGCCGGGAGAACTAGAAACGTACAGGTCTAACTTGAAGCTGGCAGTGACGACGGCGAAGCCGATGGTGGAGCAGGCGCTGCGGTCGTATGACGACTTGCTGGATGAGATTGTGGATTCGAAGGGTTGGCGGAACTGAACCATTTCTTCAGGGGCTAAAGCTCCAGAAGGAGCTGAGCACGAATGTCGGAGCTAAAGCTCCGACCCCCCCGGTGCTAAGGATATCGGTTGTTCGAAAAAGAGGTTGTTGTCGTTGTCTCGCCCTCGGGGCCCACTTCGCCACCCCCTCAGGTTTGGAGTGGGCCTCGTTTTTGAAGCAGTTGACAGCTGACAGAGCGTTCGAACGTGGAACGTCCTAACGTCGCAACATCCAAAGTCGAAAAGCTTGAAGGTGACGTCCTCGTTTGTACTTCGTGCGGACATGGGGCGCAGCAGTGCTGCGCTCCTACGACAGCTTGCGGACGTGTTAACGCGAATAGTTCTTCAGGTAGTCGGG
>Ga0207761_1000717_pt1 | contig 11501 bp, 10 predicted proteins | sample LuqExpMetageno34_FD_187792 | JGI IMG/M metagenome (GOLD analysis project Ga0207761, IMG submission 187792) | Tropical forest soil microbial communities from Luquillo Experimental Forest, Puerto Rico - Sample 34 (SPAdes) | ecosystem: Environmental > Terrestrial > Soil > Tropical forest ... | reverse complement strand
GGAGCATGCGCTTTTCGTTGCGGACGATCACGTCCGGCGCGCGCAGTTCCATGAGCTTTTTCAACCGGTTGTTGCGGTTGATGACGCGGCGATAGAGATCGTTGAGGTCGGACGTCGCGAAACGGCCGCCATCGAGAGGAACAAGGGGGCGCAACTCCGGCGGAAGAACCGGAATCACGTCGAGAATCATCCACTCGGGCTTGTTGCCGCTCTTGCGGAAGGCTTCGAGCACCTTCAAGCGCTTGGCATACTTGATGCGCTTCTGGAGAGAAGGATCCGCCTTCATCTTCTCGCGAAGTTCGTCGGCAAGTTTGTCGACATCGACGTGGCGCAGAAGTTCCTTGATGGCTTCAGCGCCCATCTTGGCCTGGAACTGGCCGGGATATTCGGTCAGCAGCTTGCGATATTCCTCTTCCTGAAGAACCTGACGCTCTTTGAGGATGGCGACTTCGCCGGGATCGACCACGACGAACGCTTCGAAATAGAGGATGCGCTCGAGATCGCGCATGGAGATATCGAGCAGATAGCCGATGCGGCTGGGCAGGCCCTTGAAGAACCAAACGTGAGAGCAGGGCGAGGCAAGTTCGATGTGGCCGAGACGCTCACGGCGAACCTTGGAGAGCGTGACTTCCACACCGCACTTATCGCAGATCACTCCGCGATGCTTCATGCGCTTGTATTTTCCGCACAAGCATTCCCAGTCCGTAACCGGACCGAAAATCTTCGCGCAGAACAGACCGTCACGCTCCGGCTTGAACGTGCGGTAGTTGATGGTCTCGGGCTTGGTGACTTCACCGTGAGACCACGAACGGATTTTTTCCGGACTGGCCAGGGAGATGCGGATGGAATCGAAATCCGCGATTAAGCTGGCGCGATCATAAGGGCTGCTGCGATACAAGGTGATTTCCTCCCTCCCCGGCTTTCACCGGGGACGCGCCCTGGCAGCGTTGGCCACTGCCCGAGGCGGCTGGAACCCGTAAAACTGGATACTGCTCAATCTCGCTAACGTCTTGCCTAAATGGGGCGCAGCATGCCGCGCCCCCACAATTACTTTTAGTCGGCCGCTTTCTCTACCGGTGGCTTCTGGCGTTTCATCAGCTCAACGTCGAGGCACAGCGACTGCAGCTCGCGCACGAGAACGTTGAACGATTCAGGAACGCCCGGCTCAATGCCCGGCTCGCCCTTGACGATGGCCTCGTAAATCTTGGCGCGGCCATACACGTCGTCGGACTTGGCGGTGAGCAGCTCTTGCAAAATGTGAGCGGCGCCGTAGGCTTCAAGCGCCCAGACTTCCATTTCGCCGAAGCGCTGCCCGCCGAACTGCGCCTTACCACCGAGCGGCTGCTGGGTGATCAGCGAGTACGGACCGATCGAACGAGCGTGAATCTTGTCGTCGACCAGGTGGGACAGCTTGAGCATGTAGATGTAGCCAACGGTGATGGGCTGATCGAACTGCTCGCCGGTCATGCCGTCGAAAAGGTTGATCTTCCCGGCGTGAGGCAAGCCCGCAACTTCGAGCAGGTGGCGAATTTCCGCTTCCCGCGCGCCGTCGAACACGGGCGTGGCGAAGGGGATGCCGTCGCGGAAACCTTCGGCGTACTCGAGCAATTCGTCGTCGGTCATCTTCTGCAGCGACTTCCAGATGGCAGTATCGCTGAAGACTTCGCGGTACCAGCGGCGAATCGCTTCGGCCTTGGCTTCCTTGCTCAGCAGGCGCTTCAAACTGTTGCCCAGTTCCTTGGAGGCCCAGCCGAGGTGCGTTTCGAGAATCTGTCCGACGTTCATACGGGAAGGAACGCCAAGCGGGTTCAAAACGATCTCGACCGGAGTGCCATCCGGCAAATAGGGCATGTCTTCTTCCGGCACGACGCGGGCGATGACGCCCTTGTTGCCGTGGCGGCCGGCCATTTTGTCGCCGATGGAGAGCTTGCGCTTCATGGCGATGTAGACCTTGACGAGTTTGATGACGCCCGGAGGAAGCTCGTCACCCTTCTTGAGCTTTTCCTTGCGCTCTTCGGTGATCTTGCGGAGCACATCGATCTGGCGCGAAGTCATCTCTTCGATTTCTTCGATCTTCTCGATGAGCAACGGATCGCGCTCGTTGAGTTTGAGGCGCTTGAGGTTGCGCGTGGAGATCTTTTCGATCAGGTCGCGGTTGAGCTCGACACCCTTGTTGAGCAGGCGCTTGTTGGTCTTTTCGTCGTGCAGGTCGGCCTGGAGCACTTTGCCGCCGAGCAAATCTTCGAGACGCTTCAGGCGCTCGTCGGTCAGGATGCGGATTTCGTCAGCCAGGTTCTTTTCGAGCTTGAAGACCTGCGAAGCTTCGATGGCCTTGTGGCGCTCGTCCTTTTCTCCGCCCTTGCGGGTGAAGATCTTGACGTCGACGATGGTGCCCTCGATGCCCGGTGGGCAGTAGAGAGAAGCGTCGCGAACGTCACCGGCTTTTTCACCGAAGATGGCGCGGAGCAGCTTTTCTTCCGGAGTCAGCGTGGTTTCGCCCTTCGGCGTGACCTTGCCGACGAGGATGTCGCCGGGCTTCACCACGGCGCCGATGCGAATTACGCCGCTTTCGTCCAAGTTGCGGAGGAAGGACTCGCTGATGTTAGGAATGTCGCGAGTGACTTCTTCCGGACCGAGCTTGGTGTCGCGAGCTTCGATTTCGTACTCCTCGATGTGGATCGAAGTGTAGTAGTCGTCCTTGACCAGTTTTTCGCTAACCAGGATGGCGTCTTCGAAGTTGTACCCGCGCCAGGGCACGAAAGCCACGAGCACATTGCGGCCAAGGCCGAGTTCGCCGCGGTCCGTGCAAGGACCGTCGGCGAGGACCTGCGCGGTCTTCACGCGGTCGCCTACGCGAACGAGCGGCTTCTGGTTGATGCAAGTGTTCTGGTTGGAGCGCTTGAACTTGGTCAACGTGTAGATGTCAGCGCCCACTTCACGGCTCAGTACGCCAGAGTGATCGCTCTCTACACGGACGATGATGCGTTCGGAGTCGACCTGATCGACGATGCCGTCGCGCTTGCAGAGCACGACCGCGCCGGAATCGCGGGCAGTGACGCGCTCCATGCCGGTGCCAACCAGCGGAGCTTCTCCGCGGATCAGAGGCACGGCCTGGCGTTGCATGTTCGAACCCATCAAAGCGCGGTTCGCGTCGTCGTTCTCGAGGAACGGAATCAAGCTAGCGGCGACGGAAACGAGCTGCTTCGGCGAAACGTCGACGTAATCGACTTCATCGCGATGCTTGAGCACGAAGTTGCCGGCCTGGCGGCAGTTCACCAGTTCGGTGGTGATGCGCAGTTTCTCGTCGAGAGAGACGTTGGCCTGCGCGATGACGTACTTGTCTTCTTCCCACGCGGACAGATAGAAGCAGTAAGGCTCGTAGACGACCTTGCGGCGCTTGAGTTCTTCGTTGAGTTCTTCGACGCGGTCGCGCTCGACGATATCACCGGCCTTGAACTCGCTATCGCCGGCATTAACGATGTAGGTGTAATCCACGATGCGCCCACCCTTAACGCGGCGATAAGGCGATTCGATGAACCCGTAATCATTGATGCGCGCGAAGCAGCTCAGAGAGCTGATCAAGCCGATGTTCGGACCTTCCGGCGTCTCGATGGGGCAGATGCGGCCGTAGTGCGTAGGGTGCACGTCGCGGACTTCGAATCCGGCGCGCTCGCGCGAGAGTCCGCCCGGACCAAGAGCCGACAGGCGGCGCTTGTGAGTGATTTCGCTGAGCGGGTTGGTCTGGTCCATGAACTGGCTAAGCTGCGAACTGCCGAAGAACTCGCGAATCGCCGCCATAACGGGCTTGGCGTTCACGAGGTCGTGCGGCATCGCGGTGGACATTTCCTGGTACACGCTCATCTTTTCCTTGATGGCGCGTTCCATGCGGACCAAGCCGATGCGGAACTGGTTCTCGAGCAACTCACCTACGGCGCGGACGCGACGATTGCCGAGGTGGTCGATGTCGTCGACAACGCCGATGTTCTTGCGCAACTTGAACAGGTACTTGATCGCGGCTACGAAGTCGGTGGTGTCGAGCGTGCGATTATCGAGCGGCGTGTCGAGACCGAGTTTGATGTTGAACTTCAAGCGGCCAACGCGGCTGAAATCGTACTTCCGCGGATCAAAGAACATGCCGCGGAACAGGTTCGTGGCGGTTTCGAGCGTCGGCGGATCGCCGGGGCGCAGCTTACGGTAAATCTCGATAAGGGCTTCCTTCGAAGAACGGATGGCGTCCTTATCGAGAGTGCGCGAAAGCACCAGGCCGATGTCGTCACGTTCCGGGAAGAACAGGTCGACTTCGGTGATGCCGGCTTCGGCGAACGCCTGCCACAGATCCGCGGTGAGTGGCTTATTCGATTCGAGCAGCACTTCACCGGTCTGACGATTAACGACGTCGGCGACGCTGTACGCACCTTCGAGGTCAGCGAGCGCGGCGCGGACTTGCGTGATCTTCGCCTTGATGAGTTCTTTGAAGAGGGTTTCGGTGATGCGCTTGTGCGCGCCGACAATCACTTCTTCGCTCTTGGGATTGCGGATTTCGTGCGTGAGTTTGCGATCAACGATGCCGGGAGAAACGTTCCAGAACAGGTCCTTGTCGCGCAGAGAAATGCGCTCCACCTGGTAGAAGGTGCGGAGAATCTCCTCGTTGGACTTCATGCCGAGCGCGCGCAAGAAAATGGAGCCAAGGAACTTGCGCTTGCGGTCGATGCGGACGTAGAGAATGTTCTTGGTGTCGTATTCGAACTCAACCCACGAACCGCGATACGGAATGATCTTGCCGAGAAAGTAGGTGCGGTTGTTGGCGCTTTCGAAGAAGACGCCGGGCGAACGGTGCAACTGGGAAACGATGACGCGCTCGGTGCCGTTGATGATGAACGTGCCGTTGTCGGTCATCAGCGGAATGTCGCCGTAGAAAACTTCCTGCTCCTTAATGTCGCGGATCGTCTTAGCGCCAGTGTCGGGATCCTTGTCGTAGATGGTCAGACGGATGGTGACCTTGAGCGGCGCGGAGTAGGTCATGCCGCGTTCCTGGCACTCGTTCACGTCATACTTCAACTGCATGGCAACGGGGTCGCCGCACTTGTTGCAGAAAGTGGGGGTGTTCTTGTTAAAGGTGCCGCACTTCTGGCAGACCACGTCGCCGGTCTGATAAGGATTGGTGACTACCGAAGCGCCGCAATTGCGGCAAGTGGCGCGGAGATGGTGCAGCCCTTTCAGGTTGCCACACTTGCATTCCCAGTTTCCGATGGAATAGTCCACGAACTCGAGTTGCGACATTTCGCGGAAATCCCGGATCGGAAACACAGACGTGAACACCGATTGCAGCCCGCCGTCCTCGCGCTCGCTGGGCAGAAGATCCATCTGCAGGAAGCGCTGATAGGACTTTTTCTGGACTTCAATCAGGTTGGGAATCTGAATCGATCCCTGGATTTTTGCAAAATCCAGTCGCTGGCGTTCCCGAACGTGCTGGTTGATATTGGACATTCCTGATTTACCTCATTCCCTTTTGGGCAGGGTACAAAGAATCTCTGAAAAGACACTTAACCGTGATGCCGCGCAGCTTGCCCAGAGCCGCCCTGCACACGGTTAGTGAAGGTCCGAAAAGGACCCGCGATGTTGTAGACAAAACCGGCCGTAGCTTTCGTACGTAATTCCCCTGGCACAGCCCGCCCCGCCGTGCCCGATTCCGAAGCCCGAACCAAAGAGAGCCGGCCACGCGCGGGCCGGCACCCCCATTACTTGATGTCGACCTTCGCGCCCGCTTCTTCGAACTTCTTCTTGATGGAGGCCGCTTCGTCCTTGGACACGCCTTCCTTGACGGTCTTGGGCGCGCCATCGACGAGGTCCTTGGCTTCTTTCAAGCCTAGGCTGGTGACTTCGCGAACGGCCTTAATGACGTTGATCTTGTTGCCGCCGACGTCCGTGAGAACCACCGTGAATTCGGTCTTCTCTTCCGCCGGAGCCGCCGCCGCGCCGCCACCCGCCGGTCCGCCCGCCGCCACCACCGTAGCTGCCGCCGCGGACACGCCGAAGGCTTCTTCCATCTTCTTCACCAGGTCGGACGCTTCCAGAAGCGTCAGGCCCTTGATGTCTTCCAGGATCGTTTCTACTTTCGACATGACTGCGATTTCTCCTCTCGAATTTCTATTTCAAAATTTTTCGGAACGCGGCGGGCGGGGCCCGCTTAGCCCCAAACCCCTTACGAACTGAACTTGTTGGCCTTGACCGCTTCGCTGACCGTCACGGCGAGATTGCGCGGCAGGGCGTTGAGCGCCGTGGCAATCCGCTGTGCCGGAGCATTCAGCAGGAACATGATCTTGCTGATGAGCTCTTCCTTGGACGGCATCTCGGCAAGCTGTTTGATCTCCGCGATCGAGATGACCTTGCCTTGAACCACGCCGGATTTGAACTGGAACGCCGGAACATCCTTGGCAATTTTGGTGAGCGCCTTGGCCAGCGCGACAGGGTCCGTCTGCGTATAAGCGATGGAATGCGTACCCTTGAGGTTCTTGAGAACGCCTTCCGCGGGAGTGCCGGTGCCCGCCAGTTCGGCGAGCGTGTTCTTGACGACCTGATACTTGCCGCCCGCCGCCTGGACCGCGCGGCGCAGCTTGGTGTCGTCTTCGACGGTGATGCCCTGGAAGGTCGTAAGAATCACGGTGGAGACCTTCGCGAGCTCGGTCTTCAGATTGTCTAAGTCCTGCTGCTTTTCACTCTTCTTCTTCATAATCTCTGTCTCTCCGTGGCGTCCTTACGCAGCCGTCGCCAGGGTTTCGGCTTCGGCGAGGTCCACGCTGATTCCGGGGCCCATGGTGGACGTCAGGGTGATTTTCTTGACGTATTTGCCCTTCGCCGCGGCAGGCTTGGCCTTCACCACAGCATTGATGATGGCGTGCGCATTTTCCGCAAGCTTCGGAGCGTCAAAATTAATTTTCCCTACCGGGCAGTGCACGATGCCGGCCTTGTCGACACGAAATTCGACTTTCCCGGCTTTGGTTTCCCTGATCGCTTTCGCCACATCGGCGGTGACGGTGCCGGTCTTCGGGTTGGGCATCAGTCCGCGAGGACCGAGCACCTTACCGAGCTTACCGGCGGAACGCATCATGTCCGGAGTGGCGATGACGGCATCGAAATCCGTCCAGCCTTCCATAATCTTCTGGACAAGTTCGTCCCCTCCGACATGTTCCGCACCCGCTTCGGTGGCTTCACGCTGCTTTTCGCCACCGGCGAGAACCAGAACGCGAACACTCTTGCCCAAGCCGTGCGGCAGAACCACGGTGCCGCGAACCACCTGGTCGGAGTGTTTCGGATCCACGCCGAGGTTGATCGCCAGTTCAACGGTTTCATTGAACTTGGTGTGATGCGTCTTTTTGATCAGCTCTGTTGCTTCCGCGAGCTTGTACGGGCGCGCTTCCACCTTCTTGCGCGCGTTCTCTACGTGTTTTCCTGCCTTCTTCATCGTGCTGCCTCTTTATCCCGAGCTCGCCAGAAGCGAGTGCAGGATGCGATCTCCTCGCGCCTCTTACTCCTCAGGCTTCCACGACTTCCAGACCCATGTTGCGCGCCGTACCCATCACGGTGCGCACCGCCGAGTCCAGATTGGTGGTGTTGAGATCGACAAGCTTGATCTTGGCGATTTCTTCGACTTGCTTCTTCGTGACTTTGCCGACCTTGTTGCGGTTAGGCTCCGCCGAACCTTTAGCAATACCCGCCGCGCGCAGAAGAAGGACCGAGGCCGGAGGCGTCTTCAGAATGAACGTGAAGGTGCGGTCGGTGTAGATGGTAACCAGCACCGGGAAGATCATTCCATCGGGCTCTTTCCCGGTCTTGGCGTTGAACTGCTTGCAGAAATCCATGATGTTGACGCCGTGGGGACCGAGCGCGGTGCCAACGGGTGGCGCCGGCGTGGCCTTGCCTGCCGGCAACTGCAACTTGATGGTGGTCTGTACCTTCTTTGGTGGCATCTTTCCTCTACCTTTACCCGGGACCGCGCCGAACGCGGCGAAGGGTCAAATTCGTTAACCCAACTTCTCGACGCTCGCAAAATCCAGTTCAACTGGAGTGGAGCGTCCGAAAATCGTTACCGAAACTTTCAGCCGGCTGTGATCATTGTCGATGTCTTCGACGGTGCCGTTGAAATTCGCAAACGGGCCATCGATGATTCGAACCTGTTCATTGCGCTCGTAAACCACCTTGGGTTTCGGGCGATCCTGCGGCGTGTGCACGCGATTGATGATGGCGTCAACTTCTGCTTCCGAAAGCGGCGGCGGCGCGGTGGCCGAACCGACGAAGCCCGTGACCCGCGGAGTGTTCCGCACGATGTGCCAGGTGTTCTCGTCGAGATCCATTTCGACCAGGACATAACCGGGGTAGGACATGCGCGAAGCGACAGTTTTCTTGCCGCCGCGAACTTCCACGACTTCTTCCGTGGGAATCAGCACGCGGCCAATCTTGTCTTGAAGATTGAACGCGGCCACACGGCTCTCCAGGCTTTCTTTGACCTTCTTTTCGAAGCCCGAATAGGTGTGAATGATGTACCACTGCATCGACATAAATTCGCTCTCGTCCCTAGACGTGAAAATAGTTAAAAAGCCGTTCCATGCCGTGCTGCGCCAGCCACTCGATGATCGCGAGAAACACGCCGAAAAAGGCGACTGTCGCGATTACAACACCGGTCGTGGAAACCACGTCTTCACGGCTGGGCCAGGTAACCTGCTTCATCTCCACACGGACATCGTGAAGAAACTCGCGGGTATCCTGGATGGTGCCAGTCACCTTATTGAGCGGAAGTTTCGAACCGCTCTGCGCTTCTTCGTTCATTTTCACCGCCCGCGTTGCCATAAGCCCTTTCACCCGCACGAATCCGCTGATTCGTGTCCTTCAAAAATCTGGCAGGGGAGGAGGGATTCGAACCCCCATACCCGGTTTTGGAGACCGGAGTCCTAACCGTTGGACGACTCCCCTAAGTTCGAATCTTTGAATCCGTCTCCAGCCCTTCGTAAATCCCGCACCCGACCGCTTGAGATCCTTCGCGCAAACTACGCGCTCAGGATGACGACCCTCATCGGGTCGTCACTTCGCCTCTTTGTGAGGCGTGTGCTTCCGGCACGCACGGCAAAACTTCTTGGTCTCCATGCGGTCGGAGTGTTTCTTCTTGTTCTTCGTCGTGGTGTAGTTGCGATTCTTGCACTCACCACACTGCAAGGTAATGATTTCGCGCATCTCTCAAATCCCTTTTTTGTCGAGAGCGAGCCGGATTGCGCCGGCCCGCCTCGGGAAACTACTGAATGACTTCCGTAACCGCGCCAGCGCCGACGGTATGGCCGCCTTCGCGAATCGCGAAGCGCAAGCCCTTCTCGAGAGCGACGGGTGTGATCAGCGTGACTTCGCAACTCACGTTGTCGCCCGGCATCACCATTTCGACCCCGGCGGGAAGTTTCATGTCGCCGGTGACGTCGGTGGTGCGGAAATAAAACTGCGGACGGTAGCCCGAGAAGAATGGCGTGTGACGGCCGCCTTCTTCCTTGGTCAGAACGTACGCCTCCGCCTTGAACTTGGTGTGCGGCGTGATCGAGCCCGGCTTGCAAACCACCTGTCCGCGCTCAACATCGTCCTTTTCCGTACCGCGCAGCAAGAGGCCGACGTTGTCGCCCGCGATGCCTTCGTCGAGCAATTTCTTGAACATCTCGACGCCAGTAACGACTTTCTTTTGCGTATCTCGGAAGCCGACGATTTCGACTTCTTCGCCGACCTTCACTTTGCCGCGTTCCACACGCCCGGTCACGACGGTGCCGCGGCCGGAGATTGAAAAGATGTCTTCGATCGGCATGGCGAACGGACGATCGACGTCGCGCACCGGCAGTGGCACTTTCTCGTCGACTGCGGCCATCAACTCATCGATCTTCGCTTCCCACTTGGCGTCGCCGTTCAGCGCTTGAAGCGCCGAGCCGCGAATCACGGGAACGGTATCGCCGGGGAATTGGTAGCTCTTGAGCAACTCGCGAACTTCGAGTTCAACGAGCTCGAGGAGTTCAGCGTCTTCCACCATGTCGCACTTGTTCAGAAACACGACGATATAGGGCACGCCGACCTGACGCGCAAGCAGGATGTGTTCGCGGGTCTGCGGCATCGGGCCGTCGGTGGCGGCAACGACAAGAATCGCGCCGTCCATCTGCGCCGCACCGGTGATCATATTCTTGATGTAGTCGGCGTGGCCGGGGCAATCCATGTGCGCGTAGTGGCGGTTTGCGGTTTCGTACTCGACGTGCGAGACCGCGATGGTAATGCCGCGCTCGCGCTCTTCAGGAGCGTTATCAATCGTGTCGAACGCGCGGAACGCCACCTTCGGGTTGTGCTTCGACAACACTTTGGTAATCGCCGCAGTCAACGTCGTTTTGCCGTGGTCAATGTGACCGATGGTGCCGATGTTCACGTGTGGCTTACTGCGCTCAAATTTCTCTTTCGCCATTTGCGCTCATCCTTTGCGCGAACCGTTTCCAAATCCGGTTCGCGCCAAAACTCTGGAGCGGGGGACGGGATTTGAACCCTGCCTGCGGCAGGCAGGCCGCAACCATCACCCACGCGCCGCCAACTTCTGCCGCAAGAACTCTCGCCCCTTACCACTCTTAAGAAACTTCTCCTGCTCTCGGGCTTCTTTCCGTGAGGTGCACTCCTCCACGTAAAAAAGCTCGAATGGCCTGCGTGAACGAGTCGACCGGTTATAACCTCGGTTGTGCTCTTCCAGCCGCCTTTTCAAATCCGAAGTCATGCCAATGTACAGCCAACCATCGGCCTGACTCTGCAATGCGTATGCGAACCACATTGCGCAATCCTTGGAGCGGGGGACGGGATTTGAACCCGCAACCATCACCTTGGAAGAGTGAGACTCTACCGTTGAGTTACCCCCGCTCGAAACTCTCTCACCCAACCGGACCGCCAAATCCTGGAGCCTGGGACCGGGATTGAACCGGTGACCTCGTCCTTACCAAGGACGCGCTCTACCAACTGAGCTACCCAGGCGAGTCTTGTCTTCCCCAGAGAGCGCATTCCAAGTACGGAACGAACCGATCGAGCAATGCGACTCGCCTTTCCAATTTTCTCCGCGGCATTTTCCTCGCCGCGCACTCCAGCAACCCAGAAACTTCCGCGCGAAACTTCCGCGCTTCGCGCTCGATCTCTTCTCCCTGCGGAAGAAAATGGTGGACGGGGGAGGATTCGAACCTCCGTAGCCCGCAAGGAGCGGCAGATTTACAGTCTGCTGGTTTTAGCCACTCACCCACCCGTCCGCACGGGGGGAAGTAAACAGAGAAGCCCGTACGGCATCAGCGAAGTCTACAGAGACACAAACACACTCACTTCGCGATGCAGGAAACTGCTTCCCGCAATCATTAGGGATTCTTCCCCTGCAAAAGAATTTTGGCAGAGCTGGCGGAGGGATTTGAACCCCCGACCCTCTGATTACAAATCAGATGCTCTACCAACTGAGCTACGCCAGCACG
>Ga0207761_1000716_pt1 | contig 11524 bp, 9 predicted proteins | sample LuqExpMetageno34_FD_187792 | JGI IMG/M metagenome (GOLD analysis project Ga0207761, IMG submission 187792) | Tropical forest soil microbial communities from Luquillo Experimental Forest, Puerto Rico - Sample 34 (SPAdes) | ecosystem: Environmental > Terrestrial > Soil > Tropical forest ... | reverse complement strand
CCGAAAACGACCTGCAGGACGCCTTCGCTGCCCACGGCACCGTCCTCGAAGCCAATCTCGTTACCGACCGAACCACCGGCCGGCCGCGCGGCTTCGCCTTCGTAACCATGAGCACACCTGAGGAGGCGCAAAAAGCCATCGACGCCTTGAACGGCAAAGAACTGGGCGGACGCGCCTTGAACGTTAACATCGCCCGACCTAGGGAAGAGCGCTCCGGCGGCGGCGGTGGTGGTGGCGGGCGTGGCTATGGTGGTGGCCGTGGCGGTGGTGGCCGTGGCGGCGGCGGTCGCCGTGACCGCTACTGAGCCCCGCAGGAAAATCCGGAACAGGCCATCGTGATCGTCAGCATGCACTCCGATGAAAGCTACGTCCTGCGCGCGTTGAAGGCGGGCGCCCGCGGATACTTGCTGAAAGATTCGGCGGAGGCGGACCTGATTAAAGCAGTACACGTGGTGTATGCCGGCAAGTCTTTCTTCAGCCCTGCCGTGAGCAAGGTCCTTCTAGACGACTATGTGCGAAAGCTCAAACGCTCTGGCGCGGAAGATGCCTACGACCTGCTCACGCCCCGCGAGCGAGAGGTTCTGCAGCTCATCGCGGAAGGCAAATCGAATAAAGACATCGCCAATCTCTTGAACCTCAGCGTTTACACCGTGGAAAGCCACCGCTCGAATCTCATGGAAAAACTCAATCTGAAGGGGTTACCGGAGCTGATTCTCTACGCGGTGCGGCGCGGCATCATCGTATAACGCCTTTCCTGCTCGGCTAACCCCTCTATTCCTCTATTACCTAATCCATCCCCAATCATGGTTACCGTTTCTCCCTACTGGCAGGGAGATGCAACTTCATGCACCGAGGCGTCTTAATCCATGAGCGCAACTGACGCAACTCTCGCCCGCTGCTGCGAGGGTTGAATTTCTCCAAGGAAGGTTACATGGTGAAAAAATCCGTACTTTTCTCGAAGCCCGCCATCTTGTTGGCGGGGCTGGCAATCGGAGCCTCCACATTTGCTCTCGGTAATGCCACTCAGAAAGCGGCCACGAATCCGCCCGCCACTCTGAAGTTTGCCGACGGCAACGAAGGGCCCAGCAAGAGTGGCTACGCTCCGGTGGTCAAAGCTGTTTTGCCTTCGGTGGTGAATATTTCGAGTTCGAAAGTCGTCAAGGTCGATCGGGAAATGAGTCAGATGAACCCGTTCTTTCGCCAGTTCTTTGGCAACGGGGACATCCCCTTCGACGCGCCGAAGGATCGACGAGAAAGAGCGTTGGGCTCCGGCGTGATCGTTAGCCCGGAAGGATACATCCTCACCAACAACCACGTGGTTGACGGCGCAACGGAAGTGAAGGTCACGCTCCTCGACAAACATGAATACACCGCGAAGGTCGTCGGCAGCGATCCGAAGACCGATATTGCTTTATTAAAGATCGACGCGCAGAATCTCAAACCCATCACGCTGGGCGACTCTTCCAAGGTCGAAGTCGGAGATACCGCCCTCGCCATCGGCAATCCTTTCGGCGTCGGACAGACCGTGACACGCGGCATCATCAGCGCCACCGGCCGCGGCAACCTAGGCATAGAAGACTACGAAGACTTCATCCAGACAGACGCGCCCATCAACCCCGGCAACTCGGGCGGCGCGCTGATCAACGACCGTGGCGAACTGGTTGGCATCAACACCGCCATCCTGACGCACAGCCAAGGCAGCGAAGGCATCGGGTTTGCCGTGCCGGTGAACCTGGCTCATGAAGTAATGGACCAGATTCTGAAGAACGGCAAGGTTGTCCGCGCCTACATGGGCATTCTTCCGCAAGACATGTCGCCCGAAATGGCGAAAGCCTTTGGGCAAAAGGAACCTCTCGGCGTGGTAGTCGGCGACGTGACTCCCAACAGTCCGGCGCAACAAGCCGGCGTGCGGCGCGGAGATATCCTGCTCGATGTCAATGGAAAGCCCGTTGCCAACAGCAATGCGCTGCGCAACTCCATTTCCATGATGCAGCCGGGAACAAGCATCAAGCTGACCGTCTTGCGGGATGGCAGTGAACACGAACTTTCCGTGAAGCTCGCCGAGATGCCGACGGAAACTGCGATGGCGACTAAGCCCGGCAGCGACGATTCCACCAAGGCGCTCGAGGGCGTCGAGGTGGCGAACCTGACACCGCACATGGCCGACAAGCTTGGCTTGCCCGCCGCCGCGACCGGCGTGGTGGTCACCGACGTTGACGCGTCCAGCAAAATGGCGGATTCAGGCCTGCGCCAGGGCGACCTCATCCAGGAAGTGAATCGCCAGCCTGTAAAGAATGTCTCTGAGTTCCAGAGCGCGCTGAAGAAGGGTGGTAACGATCCGCTGTTGTTGGTGAATCGTCAAGGCCGGACGCTCTTCATCGCGGCTTAAGGAATTGACGGAGACGAGAAGAGGAAGCCGGCGGTGGGCTGGCTTCCTCTTTCTTTCGATCCACCTCGACGGTGGATCACAAAGTTCTGAAATCTCACCGGAGTTAGCACCATGAAACGAAATAGAAAAAGCCCGAACATTCAGCAAGAGTTCACCGGCCCGCTCTGGGATGACAATCCCCGTGGGCTCGGCGAGACAGTGCTTCTCGAGGAATTTGAGAGAGCATCCTGCGCGGATCACGGCTACTTTCGCGAGCAGTGGGTCTTTCCCCTGCTCGCGGAAGGACTACCGATCGATTGCGTATTCGACTTGCTGCTGAGCGGCGCAGTTCAGCCCAATTAACCAAGCTTCAGAGGGGGCTGGTTACACCAGTCCCTCATCCGATGCCTGCCGTCGCGCACAGACTGAGCTAATGCTCTAGGACTTTTTCTTCGGCGGATAGTTCTTCAGCAGCTTCGCCACCGCTTTAGTGATGTTCTTCTGTTGCTTCTCGGGCTTGGCTTTTGGATCAATCGTCTTGCTCGCCGTGCCCCGCCACACAAGGTCCTTATGGGCAGAGTCATACATATCTACTGCCAATTGTCCGATGTAGATGGTCGAGGTCGAACCAGTGGTCGTGGTGGAACTCATTCCACCGCCGTACCAGCCGCCGCCCCAGCCCGGACCATATCCCCAGCCGGTGTTGTAAGACGTAAACTGTTTCTCTGTCCCGACGGCCGTCTGGTAGCCGATCAGCAGATCCGCATTGTCTGAATCGGTTTTTGTGAGCCCTTTCGTTGCCAACTCCGCGTCGAGAGCCGCTTGTATCTGCTTCTCCACCAACTGGTTGGTATGATCGGAGCCCTTAATATCCACCCACTTGTAGGTCTTGAACTTCGAAAAATCGGCACTGCTGTCGAAATTGTAGCGAACATCTTGTGCAAGCGCGGTGGTGGCGGAAACCACAAGTAAAGCGAGAATGAAGCCAAACTTCCTCATCGTCTTCCTCCTTTGACTGCGGACCTTTGCCCGCATAAACCTTTCTTCAGCTCAGTACCGCTCCGCGATGAACTTGTGGCGTTTCGTCGAGATGTCGTCGTTGTAGCTGCGTTTATTCGAGCGCTTCGGCAAGTGAACTTTTTCTCTGGGCGCTCTCTTGTAGGGAATGGTCTTCAGCAGATGAGCGATGCAGTTCAGTCGGGCCTTTCGTTTATCATCGGAGCGAATCAAATGCCACGGCGCATGCTTCGTGTCTGTGGCTTCCAGCATTTTGTCCCGGGCCAGTGAGTAGTCGTACCACCGGCGGAAGGACTCGAGATCCATCGGGCTCAGCTTCCATTGTCGAAGGGGATCTTTCAGCCTGGCTTCGAACCTGCGTTCTTGCTCCTTTTGGCCGACTTCCAGCCAGTACTTGATGAGAATGATCCCCGCGTCAATGATGTATTGCTCGAACTTTGGGCAAACCTCGAGAAAGGTCTCGTACTGCTCGTCGCTGCAAAATCCCATTACTCGCTCGACGCCGGCACGGTTATACCAACTGCGGTCGAAAATGATAATTTCGCCGGCCGATGGGAAGTGCTGCATGTAGCGCTGCACGTACATCTGGGTTTTCTCACGATCGGAAGGAGCCGGCAGCGCCACGAGCCGGAACACTCGAGGACTCACCCTTTCGGTGATCGCACGAATCGTTCCGCCCTTGCCAGCGGCGTCTCTTCCTTCAAAAACGATGATCGCCCGCAGCCCTTTGTATTTCACCCAGTCCTGCAACTTGCACAGCTCCGCCTGCAACCGCCGCAACTCCTTCTCATATTTTTTCCGCTTCATCGACCGTTCTTCGCCGGATTCGCGTTCTTTTGCCATATCGACTTCCTTCTCGGAAGAATCAATGCGATGGTGCGTTTGCGTTTGGCTGAGAAGTGGATGCTGTGGCGCTGGTCCACTGCTGGTCACTCAGGTTCCATCCGCCCCCGAGCGCGCGGTAAAGATCAACCAACGCGAGCTTGCGCCCGAGGTCATAGTTCACTTCCGCGCTCTCCGCCGGATACAGCTGGATTTGCGCGTCGACCACCTCCAGATAGTTGGAAAGCCCGCTGTCGTAGCGGATAGTCGCCAACCGCACGGAGTCGCGATACGCATCGACGCAGGTACCCTGCTCCTTATAGGCTTTTCCCAACTGGTCATGCGCCGAAAGCGAAGTGGAAACTTCCCCGAACGCCTGCGTCACCGCCTTCTCAAAGGAAATCTGCGCCTGATCGCGCTCCGCGATGGCCGCGCGATACTGGTTCTTCAGCCGCCCTGCGGTGAAGATCGGCCCGGTCAAATCACCTGCGACCTGCCAGGCCTTGCCGGAAAACGTCAGTTCCGACAATTGAGGGCTCACCCCACCGAACAACGCGGTTAACGAGATTGTCGGAAAGAAGTTCGCTTTTGCGACACCCACGTTGGCATTCGCGGCAATCAGGTTCTGTTCTGCTTCGCGCAAGTCCGGCCTGCGTTCGAGCAACGTGGAAGGTATACCCGCTGGAATCTGCGGAGGATCAAACTGCTCCGCCAGCGCGGACCCGCGAGCGATGGGCCCCGGGTTCCGGCCGAGAAGCAGGTTGAGGGCATTTTCCTGAGCGACAATCTGCCGCTGCAGGTCCGGGATCGCCGCGGCCACATTCGAAAGCGCCGCCTGCGCACGCGACACTTCCAAGCCGGAAGCTGCGCCCCCCTTGAACTTGTCGTTAAAAATGTTCAACGTATCCGTGAAGCTGGCCACGGTGTTGTGTGCGATTTCGAGCTGCGCATCCAACGCCCGCAACTGGAAGTACCCCTGCGCCACCTGCGCCATCAGCAGCAGCCGGACGTCGCGCCGCGCCTCTTCGCTTGCAAAATACACGGCACGCTGTGCATCGTTCATCCTGCGGATGCGTCCAAAAAGATCGATCTCCCAGAACGAACTGAAGCTGTAAGCGTAGTACGTGTGATTGGAAATCTGCGGCGACTGCTGCCCGGAAATGTTGCCGTCGTAGCTGACTTGCGGGTAGTACTGCGAGCGCGTCACGCCCAGTAGCGCTTGCTGCTGTTCAACGCGGGAAACCGCGAGTCGCAGGTCATAGTTTTTCGCAAACGCTTCCTTGATCAAAGCCTGCAGCACCGGATCCTTGAAAACTTCCCACCAGGCCAGGTCCGCGGCTGAGGTTGTGGTCGCCTGCTCCTCGGTGTAAAACGTCGCCGGCGGTTGGAACGTGGGCTTTTTGTATTTCGGACCGAGATTGCAACCTCCTGCCAACACCGCGGTCAGGAGAACGACTAGGGCGAGCTGTCTCATTAGTCGTGCCCCCCTTCCAGCGCCGCCGGTTGCACGGCCACTGCGGCATGTGGTTTCTTCTTCGCGAGACGCTCCACCACCACGAACAGCACAGGTACAAGGAAGATTCCCAAAATACTCGCCGCCCCCATGCCGGTGATCACAGAGGTTCCCAGCACTTTCCGGCCAATCGCGCCCGCGCCTTTCGCTTTCCACAATGGCACGCACCCGAGGATGAACGCGAAGGACGTCATCAAGATGGGGCGCAAACGTAGTTTTGCCCCTTCCAATGCGGCATCGACAATGTCCCGGCCTTTCGACAGCTCCAGGATCGCGAACTCCACGATCAAAATCGCGTTCTTCGCCGTCAACCCGATCAGCATGATCAAACCGATCTGCGCGTATACGTTGTTGTCGAATTTCCGCAGCAGCAGTCCTCCATACGCTCCTAAGACAGCCACGGGAACTGACAGAAGCACGCTGAAGGGCATCGACCAGCTCTCATACAGCGCCGCCAGGATCAGGAACACGAACAAGAAGGACATCGCGAATACCGTCGCCTGTCCGCCCTCCGCCTTCTTCTCCTGATACGACATGTCCATCCAGGCGTAGCTAAAGTCGGACGTAAGGACTTCCCTGGACACTTGCTCCATCGCTGCCATGGCTTGCCCGGAGCTGTATCCCGGCGCCGGTGATCCGTTGACCTGGATGGTCCGGAACATCTGAAAGCGGTTGGTGTATTCCGGTCCCGAGACGCGCTTGATCGTGACCAGCGAGGCAAGCGGCGTCATTTCTCCTTTCGAATTGCGCACGAAGAAGTTGTTGATCTGGTCGGAGCTGTTTCGGTACTGCGGCTCCGCCTGCAGGTAGACCTTCCACTGCCGCCCAAAGCGATTGAACTGGTTCACGTACGCGCCGCCCAGGAAGGCCTGAAGGGTTTGATACACCTCGTTGAATTGCAGCCCCTGCTTCAACACGCGATCCTGGTCAACTTCCACGAACAGTTGCGGCACAGACGGCCGGAACGTCGTCACCAGATTGGACAACTCGGGCCTCTTCCGGGCCGCCGCGACTAGTTTCTCCAGGCTCTCCCACAGTTGCGGAACCGTTCCGCTGGCTCGATCCTGCAACATGAACGTGAAGCCGCCGGCGGTTCCCAATCCGGGGATCGCTGGGGGGCCGAACGCAAAGCCAATCGCCTCCGGAATCTCTTTTGCCAATCGCTGATTCAATCCACGCATTAAGCCGTTGGCCGACAGCTCATCCGTTAAACGTTCGTCCCAGGGATCCAGCTGCAGGAAGTAAAAACCGGTATACGACGCAGAGGTGTTTGAAAGCAGGCTGAATCCGGAAATGCCGCTGTAGCTCTGCACACCGTGCGTATGCCCTAGAATGTCGTCGAGCTTCCGCATCACCGCATCCGTACGTTGCAACGACGCGGCGTCGGGCAACTGGATCTGGATGAAGGCGTACCCCTGGTCCTCTTCCGGGATGAAACTGGTGGGTAGGCTCTTCCCCATCATCCCGCTGACCACCGAGATTCCCACCAGCAGTAGCAATGCGACCACCCACCGCCGAATCAATAAGTGGCTCCAGTTCACGTACCCGCCGGTCATCTTGTTGAACCAGTAGTTGAATCCGTCGAAGAACTTCCCGATGGGACCCCAGGCCTTCTTCCGCGGGCGAAGCAGTAAGGCAGCCAGTGCCGGCGAGAGCGTCAAGGCGTTGAACGCCGAGATCAATACCGAAATCGCGATGGTGATGGCGAATTGCTGGTTCAACAAGCCCTTGATCCCACCCAACGCAGCCATCGGAACAAACACCGAGGAAAGCACAAGGGCGATTCCAACCACCGGCCCGGACACTTCCTCCATCGCCTTGATGGTTGCGTCATGCGGGGACAAGCCGTGCTCGATGTGATGCTCTACCGCTTCCACCACCACGATCGCGTCATCCACCACAAGGCCCACCGCAAGAATGAGCCCGAACAACGACAGTGTGTTGATGGAAAACCCCAGGATCGGAAACACCGCAAATGTACCGACCAGCGAAACCGGAACCGCCAGCAGCGGAATTAGCGTGGCGCGCCAGTTCTGCAAGAAGAGGAACACGACGATAATCACTAGAAGAATCGCTTCTCCCAACGTCGTGACGATCTCTTTCATTCCTTCCGTGATCGGCAGGGTGGTGTCCATCGCGATCTTGTATTCCAGGTCCTGGGGAAAGCGTGCCTTCAGGTCTTCCATCTGAGCTTTGACCTGGTTCGCCACGGACAACGCATTCGATCCCGGCGCCTGGTACACGCAGATAATCACCGCCGGGTTTCCCTTGAATCGGGCAATCTGTTGGTAAACCAGGCTGCCCAATTCGATTCTCGACACGTCCTTGAGTCTTACGGTCGAGCCATCCGGATTCTGGCGAACGATGATGTTGCCGAACTCTTCTGCGTTCACCAGCCGGCCGGGTGCCCGCACCGAATACGTGAACTGCTGCCCTTTTGGCGCAGGTTCACCGCCGATTTGACCCGCAGGATTAACCTGGCTTTGCTGTTGAACCGCTGTGGTGAGATCGGAGACCGTCATGCCCAGCTTCGTCAGTTGATCGGGTTTCACCCAAATGCGCATGGCATAGTCGGCGGCCCCAAAATTCGTGACCTGCCCAACTCCGGGCACGCGCAGGATGGCGTCGTTCACGTTGATGGTGGCGTAGTTCCCGAGAAACTCTCCGCTGTAAGAACTGTTGGGCGAATACAGCGAAATCACCAGCAACGGCAAGCCCATCAGTTTCTTTACCGTCACACCGTACTGCGCAACCGAAGTCGGCAGATTTGGGCTGGCCTGCGACACGCGGTTCTGGGTGTTCACCTGATCGATGTCCACATTCGTTCCGACATCGAAGGTCACCTTCAAGTTCATCGTCCCGTCGTTCGCGTTCGTGGACAACATGTACAACATGTTGTCCACACCGTTCATCTGCTGCTCGATCGGCGTTGCCACTGACTGCTCGATCGTCAGCGCATCGGCGCCCGTATAAGTCGTGGATACGTTGATCTGCGGAGGGACAATGTCTGGAAGCATGGCGATGGGCAGTTTGGACATTGCCACCACTCCGCCGATGACCGTGATGATGGCAATAACGATGGCCACAATGGGCCGGTTGATGAAGAATTTGGCCATGGTTAGCTCGCGCCACCCGCCGCGTTGGCCTGGGTGTCTTTAAACGGCGTGGGGTGCACGACAACGCCGGTGCGCACCCGCTGCAACCCGTCGACAATCACGCTTTCCCCTGGCTGCAAGCCGGAATCCACAACCCACATGTCCCCGAACTGTGGACCGAGCGTTACTCTCTTGATCGTTACCTTGTTATCCGCCCCAACCACTCCCACTTGATACAAGCCTTGCAACTCGGAGACCGCTGCCGCCGGCACCAGCATCGCGCTCTTGCGCGTCTCGGTGACTGCTCGCACGCGCGCATACTGCCCCGGTCTCAATACGTTTCCTGGGTTCGGAAACTCTCCTCTCACCAGAATCGTGCCGGTTCGCGAGTCCACTTCGCGGCCCAGAAACAGCACTTGGCCTCGCTGCGGAAACACACTGCCGTCTCCCAGAATCAGTTCGAGGTTCTTGCTGGCCGTCTGGCCCGACTTCTCGCGGTGGAAACGCAGGTAATCCTGTTCGGCAATATTCACGTCGACGTAGATCGGATTCACACTGGAAATCGTCGTCATCACTGTGTTTGGCGTAATCAGATCGCCGATCTGTGACTTCGACACGCCCGCGATGCCAGTAATCGGCGCTGTCACCAGGGTCCAATTCAAATTCAATTTGGAATTGTCGAGGGCCGCCTGGTTGGCATCGACCATTGCCTTAGCGGCTCGTTGCGCGCTGGTAGCTTTGTCCAGCTCCGCCTGGCTCACCGCTCGTTGCGCCACCAACGGTGTGTAGCGGTTCACGTCGATCTGGGCCTGCGACAACGCGGCCTGCGCGCGCTCCAGGTTGCCCTGCGCTTGCTCGACCCCGGCTTGTGCCTGCCTTTTATCGAGTTGGTACATCGCCTGCCCTTTTTCGACCAGCGTGCCTTCCGCGTAGAGCTTCGTGAGCAGAAAACCCTCTACCTTGGGGCGAATGTCCGCGTCGACGTTTCCCGTCATTGTGCCGATCCACTCCTGATGAATCGGCACATCTTTCTGGATCACTGCGGTTACCGTGACTCCCGGTGGCGGGGGCGCCGGCTTTTCTTCCTTAGAGGCGCAACCGAAAAGAGCGGGCAGCAACAAGAACAGTGCGGCAGTTAGCAAGGTCCGGGCGTGCAATCCCGGGCCACCCTTCATACAGACTCGTTCGAGCCACTTCTGCGAACGGCGAGATGTTCGTGTCAACATCCGTTAGCCTCCGAGATTTCAATTCGGTTGTGGGTCCGCTGGAGCGAAGCGGAGCTGTGGAACTCAGTTTGACGCTGTCGATGTTCTATCATCGGACGAATCGGAAGGCCAGCTATCATTTGTTGGCGTCCAGGTTTTGTCCGGGTTGTACAGCTCCATTTCCCCAAAAAGCTTCAACGTGTCCGGGCCAAGGTCTTTCTGATAAACGACGCCCTGATATCCGACGATAAACGTTTTGACACCCGTGACGCGGTATTCCGCCGGCGCCGCCGCGAGGGCGAATCCGCCGATCATCGCGCCTTCGACGACAAAATCCATTTTCCCCAGTGGCGCTGCGGGTCCTTGTCCTTTCAAAATCTTGAAAAAGTAGCCGTGATAGGGCTTGGCTTTGTCTGTGTATCCCTGTTGCAGGGCGTCCGCGATGCTTTCGGCGATCGGTCCACCCAGCGTCCCATCATCATTCTTCCAGACCAGGCCGTCGTGCTTTCCCGGCGTGCTGATGACTCGCTGGGCATACTGATTTACTTCCGCGCCATCGTGCTTCGTCAGCGCGTATTCTTCCTGCGCGTCCACATACCCCAGGCAGATCTGAATGGCATCTAGTTCGTTAGCTCCAATTCGCCGGTACAGCACTTCCTGTGCCCCGGCCTTCGTGTCGAAGTACCACTTCCCGTTTGCTTTCACGATGGGGATTGCCACCGGCCAATCGTCGTCTCCCACAGTCAAAGTACAACGATTCGGATTTTTGGGGTCCGGTGTGACCAGCATTTTCTGCTGCGCCTTCGCGGTGAATTGCGCTGCGATGTGCTTGTCCTGAACCGCATCTTCCGACGAAACGAGCGGCTCCCCTTTTGCCCCCAGAATCTCCTTCATTGCCGCTACGTCGTTTGCGCTCGCCGCCTTCACGAATGCCTCCGCAGCCTCTTTCGCGGTGCTGAACGTCTTTTGGTCGGCAGGAATAGAAACGCTCGGCTTACTCTGCGTTGATTTCTCCTGCGCCCAAAGCATGCCGCAAAACAGGAACATGGCAGCAAACAGCAGCACAAAGCCGCACGCCAGCCTCTTTCCGGAGAACTGCCATCCCATGAATCTCATTTGAGTATCCTTGGCCATTAGCGTCTCCGCCCCCCTCCTCCGCCACCACCTCGCGACCGTCCACCGCCACCTCCCATGCTCGACGATCCGCGCGAACTGCTCGCGCGCGCTGAGCCGCCACTTGATCCACCCATGGCGTTGCCTCGAGAACTCGAATTGGAAACGCTGCGATCGCCGACCCGGTCCCCGCCTCCCCCGGCGCCGCCGCGGTTGCCGCTTGCTCCACCTCGGTCTCCGGCACCGCCTCGGTCACCCGCTCCACCGCGGTCTCCGCCACGATTCGCGTCGCTCGTGCCCGCTTGTGGACGATTTCCTCCACCACGATCTCCCGACGGTCCATTCTGTCTTGACCGGTCGCTGGTTTGCGGACGGTTCGCAACGTTCTGCC
>Ga0207761_1000713_pt1 | contig 11536 bp, 9 predicted proteins | sample LuqExpMetageno34_FD_187792 | JGI IMG/M metagenome (GOLD analysis project Ga0207761, IMG submission 187792) | Tropical forest soil microbial communities from Luquillo Experimental Forest, Puerto Rico - Sample 34 (SPAdes) | ecosystem: Environmental > Terrestrial > Soil > Tropical forest ... | reverse complement strand
TGGAGCACGGCGTTCAGCGCTCCCAACAGATCGGGCGCGGTATCGACGAGCGTTCCATCAAGGTCGAAAACGAGGGCGGGACCCATGAGCAGTCCTTAAGCAGACGTTGGACGTTTTATGGCAATATACGGTCGCAAATCGTCATTTTGTACAGAATCGGGAACAGGCTATCCGATGCGCCCTCGAAATTCGGCAAGACAGCGCAGATGATGTCACGCGCGGGAATTGTTCTGGCGGCGGGCCAGGGCACGCGGATGAAATCCGCAAAGCCCAAAGTGATGCACGCGGTGGCGGGGCGGCCGATTTTGGGCCATGTCATTACGGCGCTGAAGGGGGCGGGCACCGAACGCATTGTCGTAGTAACCGCGCCCGACGCCGAGGAAGTGCGCCGTTACGCCGCGAGCCTTAACGCCGAATGCGTCATCCAGGAGCAGCAACTCGGCACGGGCCACGCCGCGGCCTGCGCGCGCGACAAACTTGCCGCGTTTTCCGGATCGGTGATCGTCAGCTACGGCGATCATCCGCTTTTCACATCGGCGACCTTCGATGCGTCGTTTGCGGCCCGCGACAAGGCCGGCATGGCCGTCACGGCCTTCCGCTCCAAGAACCCGGCCTATGGCCGCGTGATCGTGGATGCGGACGGCATGCTCGAGCGCATCGTCGAATATAAGGATGCCGATGCCGAGGAGCGTACCGTCGATCTCTGCAATGCAGGGATGATGGCGGCCGATGCGAAGAGCTTTTTCCGCTGGGCTGCAGAACTCAAGAACAACAATCAGCAGCGCGAATATTATCTGACCGACATTCCTGCCATTGCGCGCAGGGAGGGCGTTCGCTGCGCCATCGTTACGGCGAATGAGGCCGAGACAATGGGAGTGAACAGCCGCGCGGAGCTGGCGCTGGCGGAGGCGGAAATGCAGCGGCGGTTGCGCGCGGCCGCGCTCGCGGCAGGTGTCGGCATGATCGCCCCGGAGACAGTCTATCTCAGCTGCGATACCGTGCTCGAGCCCGATGTGCTGCTCGAACCCAACATCTTCTTCGGGCCCGGCGTCGTCGTGCGCAGCGGCGCAACCATCAAGGCCAATTGCCACCTCGAAGGTGCAGAGGTCGGACAGGGCGCAATCGTCGGCCCCTTTGCCCGTCTGCGTGCGGGCGCGCTTCTCGAAGAGGGCGTGCATATCGGCAATTTCGTGGAAGTGAAGAACGCCCGTATCGAGAAAGGTGCAAAGGCCAATCATTTGACGTATCTCGGCGATGCACGCGTGGGCGCAGGCGCCAACATCGGCGCGGGCACGATCACCTGCAACTATGACGGCTTCGACAAGCATCATACCGATATTGGCGCGGGCGCTTTCATCGGCTCGAACGCCGCGCTGGTTGCGCCGGTGACAATCGCTGACGGCGCCTATGTTGGGGCGGGCAGCACGATCGCCAAGGATGTGGAAGAGAATGCGCTTGCCGTCGTGCGCGCCGAACAGCGCATCATACCCGGATGGGCGGAAAAATTCCGTACACGGAAGAAGGCGGAGAAAGCGGCAAAAACAAAACGCGTGAAGGAGTAGCGGGAAATGTGCGGAATCGTCGGTGTTGCGGGACATGACGACGCGGCGGGAAATATTCTCGACGCGCTCAAGCGGCTTGAATATCGCGGCTACGATTCCGCCGGCATTGCAACGCTCGTCGGCGGCCGCATCGAGCGGCGGCGTGCGCCGGGCAAGCTGTCCCAATTGGGCCAGGTGATCGCCGCCCATCCGCTGCCCGGCCGCACGGGTATCGGACATACGCGCTGGGCCACGCATGGTGCGCCCACGGAAGGCAATGCCCATCCGCACGCATCGGCGCGCGTGGCGCTCGTTCACAACGGCATCATCGAAAATTTTCGCGAGTTGCGCGAAGAGCTGATCGCGAAGGGTCACAAATTCGAATCCGAGACCGACACCGAAGTGGCGGTGCATCTCGTTACCGATTATCTCGATCAAGGTCTTGAACCGGCGCAGGCTGCAATAGCCGCAACACGGCGGCTGACGGGGGCCTATGCAATCGCGATGATCTTCTCCGGGAAGGATTCGCTTGTGATCGGGGCGCGGCAGGGAAGCCCGCTGGCAGTCGGCTTCGACGCGGATGCATCCTATCTCGGCTCCGATGCGTTCGCGCTTGCGCCCTTCACCAACCGCGTCGCTTATCTCGATGATGGTGACGTCGCCGTACTGCAAGGTCCGCAGGTGCGCATATTCGATGCGAAGGAGCGCCCCGTCCAACGCGAGATCAAGATCACGAGCGCATCGGCGGGGCTGGTGGACAAGGGCGGCTATCGTCATTTCATGGCGAAAGAGATTCACGAGCAGCCCGATGTCGTCGGCCACACGATTTCGCACTACGTCGATCCCATCGAACGCAAAGTGACGTTGCGCGAGAAAGGCGCCTGCGAAGCGTTGAAGAATGCGACGCGGCTGACGGTTTCTGCGTGCGGCACCGCTTACTATGCCGGTCTCATCGGCAAATATTGGCTCGAGATGATGGCACGCCTCGCGGTGGAGAGCGATGTTGCTTCCGAACTGCGCTACCGCCAGCCGGTTTATCCCAAGGGCGGCGCGGCGCTCTTCATTTCGCAGTCCGGCGAGACGGCAGATACGCTTGCGGCGCTTCGCGACGCAAAAGCGCAGGGCCAGACGACGCTTGCGGTCGTCAACGTGCCCGAAAGTTCGATCGCGCGCGAGGCCGACGTCGTTTTACCGACATTTGCCGGGCCCGAGATCGGCGTCGCTTCCACCAAGGCATTCACCTGCCAGCTCAGCGTTCTCGCCTCGCTTACGATCGCCGCGGCAAGCTTGCGCGGCGTGATTTTTGAGGAGCGCGCCGCGATGCTGTGCAGCCACCTTCTTGAGACGCCGCGCCACATCGTCGAATTTTTGAAGCAGGAACCGAAAATCGAATCGCTGGGTCTCGAAATCGCCAAGGCACGCGACGTGCTCTATCTTGGCCGGGGCGTGCATTATCCCCTGGCGCTCGAAGGCGCTCTCAAGCTCAAAGAGATTTCCTACATTCATGCCGAAGGCTATGCGGCGGGCGAGATGAAACATGGCCCGATTGCGCTGATCGACGAGAACGTGCCCGTGATCGTGCTCGCGCCCCATGATGCGCTTTTTGCCAAAACCATCTCCAATATGCAGGAGGTCATGGCACGCGGTGGCAAGGTTGTTCTCATTTCCGACAAGCGCGGCATTGCGGAAGCCGGAGAACGCGCCTGGGCGACCATCGAGGTTCCCGAGGTCGATGCGCTTCTGGCGCCGCTCGTCTATGCGCTGCCGGTGCAACTGCTCGCCTATCACACGGCCGTCGCCAAAGGCACAGATGTCGACCAACCGCGCAATCTCGCCAAAAGCGTGACTGTCGAATAGGAACGGCGGTTTGCCAGATCGACGATCGCGGGTAAGAATCGGCAGGATTCGACGAGGGTGAGCCGATGACGCGTTTAAGCCTCTTTGTTGCCGCGGCCGTGTTCATGGCATCCGGCCCGCTCTACGCAGCCGATTTGCTTCCTCATCAGAAGCTTGGGCTTTGGCAGCAAACGATCACGCGCGACGGCGTGGCCATGCCGATGGGAGCGAGCGAACTGTGTCTTGATCAGGCCGCAGAGCACAAATTGTCGGTGTTCGGCGGGCGGACCGCGGGCGGCGTTTGCGAGCCTGCGAAGGTTACGCATAATTTGGACGGTTCGTGGAGTGCCGACTCCGAATGCAGGCTCGCCAGCGGCATCAAAAGCCGCGCCCACGCCCTTGTCGTAGGCGATTTCAACAGCAAAATCACGACGACGGTCGATTCGGCCGTCGCCGGCTCACCAGCGGATTCCCTGAACGGTACCCATCGCATGGTTATAATCGCAACTTGGCTCGGCGCCTGCAAAGCCGGTCAAACGGGCGGCGACATGATCTTGAGCAACGGGATGAAAATAAATTTGCTCAACATCGCGAAGAGCATGCGGGCGCTTACGCAAAAGATGTCACCGTAGAACCGACGCTGTCGGGAACAGCATTTTGCGGGCATGGCATCCGCATTACATTCCGTCTATCGTCCCGCCATGACCCCTGAAAAAATTGACTCATCCGCGTTGAAACGGGCGGCGGCGCTACGGGCTCTCGACTTCGTGGAAGACGGCATGAAACTCGGCCTGGGGACGGGCTCCACGGCGGAGGCATTTCTCGAATGCCTGGCGCCGCGCGTGCGCGGCGGCCTCAGGCTGACGGCCGTGCCCACATCGCAGCGCACGGCGGAGCTTGCGCGTTCGCTCGCCATTCCGCTTGCTGACATCGATCAGCTGGCGCCGCTGGACTTGACGATCGACGGCGCGGACGAAGCCGACGCGGCACTCACGCTCATCAAGGGCGGCGGGGGCGCGCTCTTTCGCGAGAAAATCGTTGCCGCCTCGTCGAAGCGCATGATCGTTATTGCCGATCGCTCGAAGCTGGTAGCAAAGCTCGGCCGCTTTCCGTTGCCGGTAGAAGTGGGAGCCTTCGGCCTTGGCACGACGGCGGCCCGGATAATGACGGTGCTCGATGGGCTCGGTTATCACCGCATTCGGCCTCTCTTGCGCCAGCGCGACGGCGTTCCCTTCAAAACCGACGCCGGCAATATCATCTATGACTGTCCTTTGGGTGCTATTGCAGACGCTTCGGCGCTCGGCCATGCGCTCTCCGATATCACCGGCGTCGTCGAGCACGGCTTGTTCGTGGGTTTGGCAAGCGCGCTCGTAATTGCGGACGCAGACGGCGTCAAAGTGATCGAGAGGACGTAATATGGCTTACGACTACGACCTCTTCGTCATCGGCGGAGGCTCGGGCGGCGTCAGAGCCAGCCGCATGGCTGCGCAAACGGGCGCGCGCGTTGCGATCGCCGAAGAATATGCCTTCGGCGGCACCTGCGTGATCCGCGGTTGCATTCCCAAAAAGCTGTTCGTCTATGCGAGCCATTTTTCCGAGGAATTCGAAGATGCGGCTGGCTTTGGCTGGACGGTGCCGACGCCCAAGTTCGATTGGAACGTCCTCCTTGCCAACAAGAATAAGGAGATAGCGCGGCTGGAAGACATTTATCGCAGGAATGTCGAGGCCGCGGGCGTAGAGGTTCACATGGAGCGCGCCGAATTTCTCGACGCGCATACGCTCAAGCTTTCCAAATCCGGCCGCACGATCACCGCGAGTTATGTTCTCGTCGCAACGGGGGGCCATCCGTCCCGCGATACGGGTGGTGCGCCCGGCACGGATCATTGCATCACGTCCAACGAAGCTTTCTATCTCGAAAAATTCCCCAAGCGGATTTTCATCGCCGGCGGCGGCTATATTGCCATCGAATTCGCGCATATTTTTCACGGTCTGGGGGCAGAGGTGACGCTCTGCTACCGCGGAGCGAAGATTCTGCGCGGATTTGAAGGGGATATGCGCGACGCATTGACCGAATCGATGAGGAAGCGCGGCATCCGCGTGCTGCTCGATCGCACCATCGCCAAGGTCGACAAAAAAGGCGATGCGCTTTTCGTTTTCACCGACAAGCACGAGATGCTCGAAGTCGATCAGGTGATGCTGGCGATCGGGCGGATGCCGAACACGAAGGGACTTGGGCTCGAGAACGCGGGCGTCGAGCTCGGCAAGCATGGCCGTATCGAAGTGGACGCCTTCTCGAAAACGAATATCGATCACATCTATGCCGTCGGCGATGTGACGGACCGCATGGCGCTAACGCCTGTCGCCATCCACGAGGCGATGGCATTCGTCGACACGGTCTTCCGCAAGAACCCCACACCTGCCGACCACACTCATGTGCCGACGGGCGTGTTCTCACAGCCGGAAATCGGCACCGTCGGGTTTTCGGAGGAGCAGGCGCTGGCGCGCAACCACAGCATCGACGTCTACAAATCTTCGTTCCGGCCGCTCAAGCACACGCTTTCGGGCCGCGACGAGCGCGCGCTGTTCAAGCTTGTTGTAGACGCAAAGACCGATCGTGTGCTCGGCTGCCACTTCTTCGGCCCGCACGCGACGGAGATCGTCCAGGTCGTTGCAACGGCGCTCAAGATGGGCGCCACCAAGGCGCAATTCGATCAGACTGTGGCGCTGCACCCGAGCGCGGCAGAAGAACTTGTCACCATGCGCACCAAGAGCTATTCGAAGACGCCCTAACAGATGCCTTTTCTATGGCGGAATCAAAATCGAATCTCAAAACTCAGAATGACGTACTAAACCTTCCCTGCCGCGCGCTCGTCGAGCTGGCTTAAGATCATGATCTTCTGCCAGATTTTGCGGCCGAGATCGGAGGTCAATTCTTCCATCTCGTTGACGGCGGAGATGATCGTCTCATCGTGTGTCGCACCGGCATAAAGCGCCGCGAGCTTCGAGATCAGGGCCAGCATCTCGGAACAATATTCGAGATAGCGCGATAATTCGAACTGGCTCATGCGTCGCTCGGGTGAGGCAGCCGTGGGCATGCCGCCGCCGAGCACGATAGTCGGATCTTTAGTCAGTTGATGCATGTCGATAACATGCGCAAAGGAACGCAACTCGAAGAGCGCACGCAAGGTACGCCGGCGCTTGAGCCGTTGCTCCGCGGTGACCAGGAACCAGATCGCGCCGCCGGCCAGCAGCACCAGGTTCACCATCGCATCGAGCCCTTGCGTCAGGTTCACGATGTCTTGGTGGAGATGGATGCTCCGCCAGTCGATCAGACCGGCCACATAGACCTGCGCACAGACGAGTGCTACAAGCGTCAGCAACACCAGAAATTGAAGCCCGAGATAGGGCCGGCTCAAATTGGCGACCCGCCGCGCCGTGGCTTTCGCGGTCACCACGAGATCATTGCAGACGCGCGACAGTCCCGACTGCGGAAAGCGCTCAGCGATGCGCGCAGAAAGCCGCTCGAGCGTAGCCGTCACGCTCGCCGCATCCAGCGTGTGGACCGGCCCGTGGCGCTCGCCTTGCTTTGCCATTTCCACCCCCCTCGGATTGTCGCCTTGCAATATGACGTTTTTCCGTTGTTCACCACGTCGCGCCCGGGCCGCTGGCAAAGCTTCAGTCCATTTCGTATATCCGTTGGGTCAAAGGAGACCCCACGTGGTACAGCCTTGGAGCCCGTCGAGTTGGAGGGCGAAACCCATTTGCCAAGTGCCGGATTATCCCGATCCTGCCGCATTGGCGGCAGTCGAGCTGCGGCTGAAAACGCACCCGCCGCTGGTGTTCGCAGGCGAGGCGCGCAATCTCATGGGTGCCTTGGCAGAGGTTGCTGAGGGCAGGGCGTTCCTGCTGCAGGGCGGCGACTGCGCGGAGAGCTTTGCCGAGTTCCATCCCGACAACATTCGCGACACTTTCCGCGTGCTCCTACAAATGGCCGTGATCCTGACTTTCGGCGCTGCGATGCCGATCGTGAAAGTGGGCCGCATCGCCGGGCAGTTCGCCAAGCCGAGGAGCGCAGACACCGAAACGCGCGATGGCGTGACGCTGCCCTCTTATCGCGGCGACAACATCAACGACATCGCCTTTAATGCCGAAAGCCGTGCGCCCGACCCGCAACGTTTGATGCAGGCCTATTCGCAATCGGCGGCGACGCTCAATCTCCTGCGCGCATTTGCGTCGGGCGGTTATGCCGATCTGCACAATGTCCATCGGTGGACGCTGGGTTTCATTGCCGGAAGCCCATCGGGCGAACGCTATAAGGCGCTGGCCGCGCGCATCAGCGAAACGCTGGAATTTATGGAGGCTTGCGGCATTACGCCGGCGTCTGTCCCGCAATTGCGCACGACGGATTTCTATACCAGTCACGAGGCGCTGCTGCTCGGCTACGAACAGGCGTTGACACGCATCGATTCCACGAGCGGGGACTGGTACGACACGAGCGCGCATATGCTGTGGATCGGCGATCGGACCCGCGATCTCAATGGTGCACATGTCGAATTTTGCCGCGGTATCAAAAACCCGGTCGGGCTGAAATGCGGGCCAAGCCTTTCCGAAGACGATCTGCTCAAGCTGATTACCGTCCTCAATCCCGAAAACAAGGCGGGGCGGCTCACGCTGATCTGCCGTTTCGGCGTCGACAAAGTGGCGGACAAATTGCCCAGGCTCGTCCGTGCGGCCGCGCGCGAAGGGGCTAAATTGGTGTGGTCCTGCGATCCCATGCACGGCAACACCATCACCTCCCAGACCGGCTTCAAGACCCGGCCCTTCGAGCGCATCCTGAAGGAGGTGAAGACCTTCTTCGACGTGCACCGGGCCGAGGGTACGCATGCTGGAGGGGTTCATTTCGAAATGACCGGCCAGAACGTGACGGAGTGTCTTGGGGGGGCGCAGGCCATTTCGGAGGACGATCTGTCGAGCCGGTACCACACCCATTGCGATCCGCGCCTCAATGCGAACCAGGCGCTGGAATTGGCTTTCTTAATGGCTGAAAATCTGAGGGCGGAGAGGCTGAAGGACGCGCGCTTTGCGGTTTCAGCCTGAGGTCAAAGACGTTCGGGGTAGGGAGTGAGGGGGAATGGGGGTAGCGCGCCTTTTGGCCAAAGCCTGGATAGCGTTCTGTTTTTACTCTTTTGCGCATGCGGTTGCGGGCGCGGTGGCGTCTAGCACGCCCCTTCCCCAGGCACTGCAAGCGATGGGCCTCTGCACCGCGCTTTTTGGCGCGATGGGCCTGCTTTTTGTGGGCGGTTATGCCGCCTCGGCCACGCATAGCGGCATGGGCGCGCTTGCCAAGCTGCGTGCCCGCGATGTCCTGCCGGGCTTCGACGAGCTCGTCTTTCTGGCTTTCGCCGCCCTGGTGTTCGCCGTCCAGATCGCCTATGCGCCGCTGCACGGAAACGGGCCCGTGGTCGCCGCCCTCGATGGCGCCATCGCCTTCGCCGTGCCCGGGCAACACGCATTAGAGGCGACGCTGACGAATTACGGGCTCGACGGCGGACGAAGCGCGTCCTCGGCCTTCGCCTGGCTGCTTGCGTTCATTTTTCTGGGCTCGGCCTTGTCGCGTGCGCGCATGCAAGCAGCTCTTGTCCGGCTCGAGCGCAAGGGACGGCCCGAGATTCTCGGCGCCTCCGGTTTGGTCTTCCTCCTGGGCATCGTGGCGGTGGCCGCCATCCAGCTGCTGTTCATGGGAACGGCCTATGAATTCATCCCCTGCTGGATCCTTGCGGCCATTCCCGGCGCGGTCCTGATCGGTCTCGGCCCGCTGATGCTCGCCTATCTGATCAAGGCTGCAATTACCGACCTTCTCGCCTTGGGGCCGGAGGGCTGACGGGTTCAATTGCGCCCAGCATGCCGCTAGCATGCGGTCGGGGGATGCCGATGCGATGGGCCCGAATTTCGGCTGTACTCGTAGCCGCCGGCCTGCCGTTCTGGCCGCTGCCGCCACGCGCGGATGCCGACGCAATTTTCAGCCCCGCTTTCCATGCTTGCGCGGAGCGTGCGCAAGGCGTCACCGCTTCGATGCGCGCCTGCATGTTTACCGAACAGCAGCGGCTCGATTATGCGTTGGACGCCGCTTACCGATCACTGATGGCGATGATGTCGAATCCAGCCGCGCGCGCGGCGCTCGCCGATTCGGAGCGTGCTTGGATGCTCCATCGCCAGTCGCAATGCGCCTTCGAAGGCACGCAGCAGGCCGAGGGTTCGCTGAGGCCCATGCTTGTCAGCGGCTGCTGGCTTAGAGAGACGGCACAGCGCCTCGCCGAACTCGAACAGCGCCGTGCCTTTGAGTCGCGTTGGCGGGAGCGCTGACCAGCCGAGCTGCGACTCAATCGCTCGCTCGCCGGTATCTCCGGTGTGCCGAGGCAGATCGGTTTCTTGCAGGCGGCTGCGGTAAGCCGCTATCAAGGCCCCGATTTTGCTACCCGGTTGCTGGATTTATGCGCGCGAACCGCAGACAAATTAACCTTTTCCCTTTATGGGGGGCCACAGTGTCCTGCCAAAGGGGCACGCCCGGACTTAATCCCGGTCCGTCCCGCAGGACCGAGGATTGAAGGCGAAGGCGCACCCAATGACGAGCGACAAGCCTAATCGTCCCAAGGCACGGCTGCCGCGAGGCTTCCGCGACCGCACGGCCCGCGAGATCGCGGCCGAGCGGGCCTGCCTCGAGACCATCGCGCGCGTCTACGAATCTTTCGGCTTTGAGCCGCTCGAGACGCCGGCCTTCGAATTCACGGATGCGTTGGGCAAATTCCTTCCCGATCTCGACCGACCGAACGAAGGCGTTTTTTCGCTCCAGGATGACGACGCTCAATGGCTGTCGCTGCGCTATGACTTGACCGCGCCGCTCGCACGCTATGTGGCCGAGAATTTCCAGAATCTGCCAAAGCCCTTCCGTCGGCATCAAATGGGTTCGGTCTGGCGCAACGAAAAGCCCGGTCCCGGCCGCTACCGCGAATTCACGCAATTCGATGTCGATACGGTGGGAAGCGGTGCCCCGGCCGCCGATGCCGAGCTCGTGATGATGGCGTGCGAGGCGCTGGAAGCCGTGGGCCTCAAGCGCGGCGAATATATTTTCAAGATGAACAGCCGCAAATTGCTCGACTTCGTACTGAGCTCGGCTGAAATCGATGTTTCCCGCCGCGGAGCAGTCTTGCGTGCCATCGACAAGTTCGACCGGTTGGGCGAAGCGGGCGTGCTGCAATTGCTGGGAGCAGGCCGCAAAGACGAGTCGGGCGATTTCACCAAGGGCGCAGGACTTTCGCCCGATCAGATCGCTTCGGTGATGGAGCTTCTAAAAGGTCCCGGCCATCGATATCGGGCGATTCCGGCCGTCGAGGAATTGAACGCGATCCTTGGGCTTCTTCGCGATGCGGGTTACGGAGAAGACCGCGCTGTGCTCGACACCGCCATTATCCGCGGCCTCGAATATTACACCGGGCCCGTCTTCGAAGCGCAGCTCACTTTTCCTGTGGCGAATGAGGCGGGTGAAACCGTCGTATTCGGTTCCGTCGCGGGCGGCGGGCGTTACATCGTGGTCCGCCCGGGCACGGCCGAGCTCGCTTTCACGGTCGTCGACGAATTCCAGGGTCAGGGAGTCGCCAGCGCGCTGCTGCGCCATCTGACGGCGTTGGCGCGCGCGTCCGCCAGCTTCAACCGCTTCTTGTCGGCCTGAGCGCGGAAGTGGGCTGCGGAAATTTTCGCATATTCGGCGCGTACCTCGGCGGCAAAACCTTCGCGCTTGTCCGGCGAGAGCAGCGAGGAGGCGACACCCACGGCCCTGCTTGCGTCATTGACATGCACCACCGGCCCGCCGCGGTAGTTCGGGTCGATCTTGACGGCGGTATGGACGCGGCTGGTGGTGGCGCCGCCGATCAACAGCGGCACCTTCATGCCCTGGCGTTCCAGCTCGCCGGCGAGAAAACCCATCTCGTCGAGCGAGGGCGTGATCAGGCCGGACAGGCCGATGATGTCGGCGCCCTCGGCTTTCGCGGTCTCGATGATTTTCGAGGCCGGCACCATCACGCCGAGATCGATCACCTCGAAATTGTTACATTGCAGCACGATGCCGACGATGTTCTTGCCGATGTCGTGGACGTCGCCCTTGA
>Ga0207761_1000712_pt1 | contig 11539 bp, 8 predicted proteins | sample LuqExpMetageno34_FD_187792 | JGI IMG/M metagenome (GOLD analysis project Ga0207761, IMG submission 187792) | Tropical forest soil microbial communities from Luquillo Experimental Forest, Puerto Rico - Sample 34 (SPAdes) | ecosystem: Environmental > Terrestrial > Soil > Tropical forest ... | reverse complement strand
CCCGCCGCTCTGCGACGGCGCCGTGGCCGTGGTCGGCGTGTCGGTGACGGAACCGACGAAGGCACCGGCCGGGATCCCGGTCCCCGTCACGGAGCGCCCCTCGTCGGTGATCACCGCCGAGTTGTCGGCGATGGTCGAGCTACCCGTTGGCGCGGTGGCTCCCTTGTCGTTCCGGGCACCCGGCGAGTGGTTGCCACCGCCGAGGATGCACGACCCGGCCGGCTGCGGGGCCGGCAGGCAGTTGTTCGGCCGGTCGATGTCGGCGTTGTCACCCGGTCCCGGATAGAGCTGGTTGCCGCCCGCGTCCGTCGCCAGGGGGGTGTTCGGCCCGGTCGGCTCTGCGTGCACCGTCTGCCCGAAGATCGTCTCGCCCGCGGAGTCGTCGTTCGTGATCGTCTGCCCCGCCGTGCCCGCGACGGTCGTCGAGTTCGAGAAGCTGTTGCCCGAGTAGGTGAAGGGCGGGAAGGCCTCGTCGAAGGTGATGTCGATCAGCCCGCCGTCTTTGAAGGCCGGCGACGCCTCGATCTCCGGAATGACGTGCTCGAGGAACAGGTCCGCGGCGTACAGGCCGCCGGTGTAATTCACAGGAGCGTTGGGGGTGTTCGGGTCCGAGAAGCCGCCCGAGAGGTTGTTGCCGTGGCACACAGCGTCGTGGGCGTCACTGCAGTTGTTCGGCGAGATCCAGCTGAAGGCCGGCGTCGTCGACTCGTTCTGCAGGTCGTGGTACAAGCCGTCACTCGGGTCGAACAGGTTGGCGATGTGCGCCGAGTTGCAGTCGCCGCGGTTCTCGAGGAGCGAATCGAACCAGGGGAAGGGGAAGTGCTTGGGTACGTACTGGTCCGTTGCGTTGGCCGAGCCGGGGTTCGGGAACGAGGTGCTCCCCGTCGCGCCGGGGCTGGAGTAGGGCGCCCCGCAGAACTGCGACCCGGCGTCGTGGCTCGGGCCCGATGCGTCGGGGTTCCCGAGGTCCTGGGCGTAGCCCTTCCAGCTCACCCCCGCGGCGTCGAGCTGGTTGAACAGCGTGGACACGGAGTCGGGGTAGACGCAGCCGTTCGATCCCGCTGGGGCATTTGGGCCCTGTGCCGAGACGAACTGGCCGTAGTCGGGGTTCGTCTGCAACGACCCGGCCGTGTCGACGGAGCCGCCGAAAGCGTCGTACTGCGGGCAATCGGCCTGGGTGTCGGGCTCTGTCGCCTGGCCGCTGACCATGGAGATGTAGTTGTCCTCGCTGAAGTGGCCGGTGCCGTAGTAGTGCTTCAAGAGGACGCCCTGTGCGGGCAACGACTTCCACAGGTACGTGTTGTTGTTGAGTCCGGTGAACGTGGCGTCATAGGACTTGTTCTCCAGGATGATGAGGAACACGTGCTTGATCTTGCCGGGGTGGAGGCCGAGCCCGTCGGGCCCGCCACCGTTCTGATTGGCCTGCGCAGTGGTGCTCGCGTTCGCGGCCGAGATCGCGGCATCGGAGCCCATCGGCAACAGCAAGGTCATCGTCAGGACGAGTGCGCCTACGGCGGCCAACAGAACCGAGACGCGTCGCGCGAAGAAGCGAGTGAGGGAAGGGGTCATGTCTTTCGTTGTATGGGAACACGGGAGATGCGTACAACCAACGGCGCGCGAACCAGGCATGAACTCTTGCGCGCGCCGCGCAACGGTCTCGCGACGCGTCGGACGGCCGTCACCATGCGCGCGTCGATCTCCAGATGCGCGGGGATTTCGACACATCCATTGCCGCCGCTGTGTGCACGTGATCCGACGGCCGGGATTCGGGATCCACTCGAGTGCGCATTCCCTGACGGGCCGGTGACGCCGGCGCGACGTGTCCGGAAACTCTTCGTGTCGTGTCGCGGCGTCAGCGTGAGATCGCGGCGGCCGTTCTCCTGCACGGACGATTCGGCAACAGGACTTGACCCGTGGGCGGCTGCTCACAAGTGTGTGGGCATGACGCCCGGGGAGCCGAATGACTGACGCAGCGCCCGGTCCGCTCGACGGTGTCCGGGTCCTGGAGGCGGGACTGCTGGTCCAAGGACCACAAGCCGCGCTGAGCATGCTCGACTGGGGCGCCGACGTCATCAAGCTCGAGTTGCCGGGCTTCGGCGACCAGAGCCGATGGCTCCCGATCAGCCGTGAAGACCGGCGCTCGGCGTTCTTCACCGCCTACAACCGTGGAAAGCGAAGCGTGACCGTCGACCTCCGGGTGCCTGCCGGCCGCGAGGTCTTCTTCCGCCTCGTCGAGCACGCCGACGTCGTCATCTCGAACTTCAAGCCAGGGACGATGGAGGGCTGGGGCGTGGGCTACCCGGAGGCCGCGGCGCGCAACGAGCGGATCATCTATGCCATGGGCTCGTCCTTCGGCCCCGAGGGCCCGGAAGCCGGGAGGGAAGGGGCCGACCTGAGCGCCCAGGCGGCCGGCGGCCTGATCAGCACCACCGGCGCCGACGGGACGGACTTCAGCGCCATCGGCGCCAACATCGCCGATCACATCGCAGGACAGAACCTCCTGGCCGGCGTGCTCGCCGCGCTGTACGCCCGGGAGCGCACCGGGCGAGGCCAGCTGGTGGAGAGCTCCTTGCTCGGGGGCCAGGTGTGGGCGCAGGCGGGGGAGATCACGCGCTACCTGATGTCGGGCGAGATGTCGGGCCAGGGTGGCCGGAGCCATCCCATGATCCCGGGCATCTACGGCCTCTTCCGAACGGCGGACGGCTGGATCGCCATCGTGGGGGTGGCGGGGCCCGCCCGTGACCTCTTCTACGAGACGATCGGCCGGCCGGATCTCATCGAACGCTTCAACACGCTCCTCTACTTCCAGGACGACAAGGCCGAGCTATTGCCGATCCTCGAGTCTGTGTTCGTGACCAAGACCACGGCCGAATGGTGCGACCTGTTGGGCGCCGCAGGCCTTCGATTCGCTCCGGTGCGCAACCATGCAGAGGTGGCGAGCGACCCGGGGGTCCGAGCCAACGGGTACATCGCGCCGGCCACTGCACCCGAGGGTTCCGTCGACGTGGTCACGACGCCTGTCCGGTTCTCGGACTCGTCGTCCTCACACGCAGCACACGTCCCCGAACTCGGGCAGCACACCGAGGAGGTGCTCCTCGAGTCGGGCTACTCGTGGGACGAGATCTCCGACCTTTCCGCGGCAGGGGCAATCTGAGACGAATCGACACCGTCCTCGACTCGAACACAAACGGGGTTCAGTCGTCAGGGTCGTGGAGGCTACGCGACTATGTTCGAACCCCGCCGCTCGCCCCGCGTTCGCCCGCCTACTTAACTTTGTAACAGATTCGCCCGAAATCTCCAACCCGGAATCGTCCGTGACCTGGGAGATTGCGGTTGGACGGCGCCACCAAATTCAGCGGCGCTTGTCCACCAGCGAGTCCGAAGAGTTGTGCCGTGCATACCAAAGCGGCAAGACCATCCGGGAGCTCACTTCACAGTTTGGAATCCACAAGACGACGGTGACAGCCGTCCTCGACAGGGCAGGTATCGACCGCCGAATCCGAACCATTTCGCCGGAAGAGGTGGTGCAAGCTGAGGTGCTCTATGCCGAAGGGTTCTCCACAGCGTCCATTGGGTCACGGCTGGGATTTAGTGCCGAGACGATTCGCTCGAACCTGACTCGGCGAGGTGTCGAGATCCGCCCGCGTCGGGGCTGGGTCCGCTAGCTGTCTTGCCTCGTTGCCCGACCAAATCAGTGAGTGTGTCGTTCCCGTAGTTCGAACGTGGGATTCGCCATCAGAGTCTTGTCTGTCGCTATGGCCAGCATTCCGGCAGTCCACTCCTCCGCGGTGGGGACGGATCCCGGAAGATTCGGAGCGTCATTGCCGCAAACTCCCTTAGGCCATGAAGCGGTGGATGGCCTCGTTGGCGTGGTCCTGAAACGACGGGTTGGCCAGGCCCGGGAGGAAGTCTGCTTGGTTGACCATGGGACCTATAAGCGTGTTGGCAGCGCTGGCGTAGAACACGCCGCTCGACAGTGTGGGGTCGGTGACTGCGTCGACCAATCGCTTCGCGCCCACGTCAAGTTTGTGGGAGAGACCCAGGGTGGGCATGATGTATTTGGCCCCGATACGCATCGGCAATGGGAGGTCACTGGCTGCCTGGGTGCCGGTGGTGTTGCCGGGGCTTACGGTGATGAAGCGGCGGTCGGGGTGTTGGCGGGCCAGGTAGGCCATCCACAGGGCGCCAATGTACTTGGCCTGCCCGAAAGCCATGTTGAAGTCCGCCTTTTTGCCGGCGAAATAGCTGCCGTCGATGACAGTGGCGAACTCGTCGGCGGAGTGTGAGACAAACTTGGGCCCCTTCATCCGCAACTTCGGGACCCCCCTGACTGCTTCACTTCCGACGAGGACCGCCACCTCGCCAAGTCGATCTTCCTTCTGGAGGCCTTCGAGGAGGACGACGTGGCCAAGGACGTTCGTCGCGAATACGGTGGTCACCCCGTCAGCGGTCAATTCAAACGACTGTGGGCCAATGACACCAGCATTCATGACCAACGCGTCGACGGATCCCTTGATGGCGTCAAGGCCGGCGCGGACCGAATCCAGATCGGCGACGTCCATGAGAATGATGTCGAAGATGTGCCGGCCGGTAACGGCTTCGAGGTCGGCCTTTGCCGATATCGCCCGATCTCTGTTTCGGCACGCCAGGTAGATGCGGGCGATCTCGGGACGTAAGGCCAGTTGCCGGGCCACCTCCTTGCCAATCCCGGCGTTGGCGCCCGTGATGAGTACCGTCTTTCCTGGAAGTGCACTCATTGGGAGTCCCTCTCATCTTCTGTGGGCGTAGGGAGGCCGTCGAGCAAGCTGAAACGGGCATCCATCGCAACACTTCGGAGATCGATCAGCCGCTGATACTCCGGCGAGTTGTACCACCTGAGAACCGTCTCACGGTCGGTAAACCGCACAAGTGCTCCTGAAGTGAGCGAGCCATCGCCGTGCAGGATTTCCCAGTTGCCGCCGGCGAGAGGTTCGCCTCCGTGCTCTTTGGCTGTCTGCCCAGCAATGGGAGCGTATTTCTCACGGTACGTTTCCGGGTCCTTGACCGTGAATTCGACAATGACGTATGCGCTCATGTTGATACTCCTTCGTAATTACTTGTTAGTTGCGATCTGAGTTCTAGGACTTCACTCGTAAACGCTGACGCCGACAGGCGCTACGTCGCTGATCGGCCCCCGTCGACTGCAAGTGTGACGCCGTGGACAAAGCTGGCATCATCACTTGCGAGGAAGACGATTGCGGCCGCCAGTTCCTCCGGGTCAGCGACGCGACCCGCTGGCGCTAGCGCTGCGAGCTGATTTACCATCTCCTCGGGGACTGCTTCCATCATGCGGGTGCGCGTCGGTCCGGGGGCAACGGCATTCACCCGAACGCCAAGCGGGCCGTATTCGGCGGCCCAGGCCTTCGTCAAGAGTTCGAGGGCCGCTCGGCTGGCGCCATACAGAGCCATGCCGGCCTGTCCGAAGCTCGCGACCATCGTGGAGACATTCACGATCGAACCCCATCCGCGTTCGGCCATGGCTGGCGCTAGGGCGGCAACGAGGAAGAACGGAACCTTGACGTTCAGTGCAAAGCTCTCGTCGAAGTCTGCTTCGGTGGCTGCGTTGCTTGGCCCGAGCAAGGCGACACCGGCGTTGTTGATGAGGATGTCGACATGACCGTCGCCCGCCTCAATGGCCCAATCGACCAGGTCCTGAGCCGACTCGAGGTCACTCAATGTAGTGAGCTTGAATTGCGCGCTGCCGCCGCTGTCTTCGATCTCGGCGACCACGTCTTGGGCTCGTTGTTCATCGCGTCCGACGATCAGTAGGTGAGCACCGCGGGCGGCCAAGGCGATGGCCGTCGCCTCGCCAATCCCGCTCGTCGAGCCTGTTACCAGGGCTGTCTTGCCTTTTAAGTCATTCATGCGTTGCTTTATCCTCTCGCTCCAAACTGGGTGCTGTAACTCATTTTGGCCAATCAAAACTGGGTTGTCAAACTCAAAATCTGGTAACATTGGAGCATGGTCAACGAAACGAGTGACCGGCCGAAGCTCACCGTCAAGGGAGCACGCACCCGGGCACGGATAGTGGAAGCAGCTGCGAATCTGATCCACGAGCGCGGAGTCGCAACGACCACCTTGGAAGACGTCAAGGTGGCGGCAGACGTCAGCGGCTCTCAGATGTACCACTACTTTCCCGACAAGAACGAACTCGTGCAGGCGGTCATCGACTACCAAGCCGACGCCATCGTCAGTCGCAATCGGCGCGCACTCAGCAACGCAAACGGCGTCGAGACCTGGCAGAAGATGGTGATCGCCGCAGCGAAGCGCACCAAGGCGAAGGGGGGCTGCGCACTTGGCTCGCTTGCTGGTCAACTGGCCGAGAGTGACCCCGATGCCAGAGAGCTCATCGCAGCTGGGTTCGATCAGTGGGCTGGCGCCATCGCCGATGGACTCAGATCCCTTCATGCCGAGGGGAGACTCCCGGACGGAATCGACCCGGACGACCTCGCCGTTACTCTGCTCGCCACGCTCGAGGGAGGACTTCTGCTCTCCCAGGTGCAACAGAGAAGCCGTCCGTTCGAGACTGCGATCAATACCCTCCTCGCCCTCGCCATTAGAAAATGAGCCCAAGCTGGGTTCGTTCACAGCCATCGCCGAAGTCGGCTCGAAGGCCTTGGATGCTGCACGTACGTCTACACGATGTGCTTGCGGACTCGCTCCGGTTCGTGATGCCCACCTCGTGCCTTTGGCCGTGGACTGGGCTCGTCACGAGCGGAAGGTCGTGACACCTCCTCGCGTCGGGAGAGACGTTCAACCTCGATCTCGACGGGACGGCAATTGCTGGCCGCTACATCGAAGTAGATCCCCCGCACCGCATGCTGATTAGATGGCACCGTCAAGGAACCGACATAGCGACGTCAACACCTACGTTCATTGAGATCACTCTCACCCCAGAGGGTGACGGCACAAATGTGAGGGTGCAATTCTCCGGCCTAAGCGCGGAGGATACCGCCTTCTATTCGCAACTCTGGGCGCGTCACCTTGACCGGATTGCAGCTGTATTTGCTGGCAACGAACCCGCGAATGGCACCTGAGTCAGAACTAAATCCTCTGAGGTCAGTACCACACTGTCTCAAGCGCACAACACGATCGCCATCTCTGAACTGTTCGACGCGGGAGCCACGGATGTGTGGACGGCGCGGTTTCCGGTAGGGAGCGATAGCTCGGCTTCCCGTCCTGGGACACGAGAGCTGCTCAAGAGCCTTCTGTAAACGACTCATCGAACGGAGACGCGATTATCTCCATGAGCTGGCGTGTTGTTGTAAATCTGCCAACATCCAGTGGAGGTGAAGGGACTCGAACCCTCGGCCTACGGCTTGCAAAGCCGCCGCTCTTCCAGCTGAGCTACACCCCCGAGCCGCACGCGTCTCGACGGACGAAATCGCCTCCTCGGCGTGCTCGCAAGGTGCCACTCATCGTAGGCCCCGGCCGATGCCAGAGCGTGACGGGGGCGGACTCGGAGACGCGTGCAGGGCGGGTCCGCTCCCTCGTCCACGTCACACGGTGTGTCCAGCGCCAGGCCACCTCGACCGCGTAGTGTCCCCACGGTCGAGGGGGTCAACTGGGGAATTGGCGAAAGAGAGGGACCCAGATGACGGATTGCAGTGGACACCGGAGCGCCGCTCGATGCCTCGCCGGGCTCGGCGTCGTGGCTGCACTGTCGATGGGCGTGGCCGTCGAGGGCGCCGCGGCCGCCACGACACAGCCCAAGGCGGGCGTCATCGCGGTCGACGGCCCCATGACGGGAGATCAGGCATCGACCGGGACGGACATGGCGAAGGGCGCGCAGCTCGCCGTCGACCAGATCAACGCGGCGGGTGGCGTCGACGGAGTGAAGCTCACGCTCGTCAAGGTGGACGACAAGGCGACCGCCGCCGCCGGATTAGCCGCGGCGCGGAAGGCCATCGCGGCCCATGCCTTCGCCGTCGTCGGCCCGTACAACTCGGCCGTCGGCGTGGTCAACCTCCCCGTCTACAAGAGGGCGGGCCTTCCCATCGTGCGACTCACGTCCAGCGTCAAGACCGAGGGCTTCGGGGTGACCACGCAGCCGATGGACACGCAGGTTGCGCCGGTGGAGCTCAACGAGATCACGAGCGTGCTGCACGCGACGCGCCCGGCCATCATCTACGACACGTCCACATTCACCGCCGGCGTGGCGAACCAAGTCAAGACGGGACTGGCCAAGGCGGGCACGCCGGCCGTCGCATTCATCCCGGTGAAGGAGGGCGCCACGAGCTTCACCAGCGCGGTCGCCAAGGCCGCGGCTGCACACCCCGACCTGCTCTACATCTCTGCGTACGGCGTCGATGCGGGCAAGATCGCGAAGGAAGCCTCGACGATGAACACCGGGAAGTGCTTCGTCGAGGGGCTGGCGGCACAGGGCCCGGACTTCGTGAGCAACGCGACGCAACCGGTGGCGTCGGCCTGCATCTCCAGTGGGGTGCCGACGGCCCAACAGTTCGTCGGTGCGTCACAGTACGTGAGCGCCTACCAGTCGATGTTCCACATGGCACCCGGCACCTGGGGCACCTACACCTACGACTCCGTCGAGATCCTCGCCAACGCGATCAAGCAGGCCGGGTGGCATCAGAAGGCCGTGGCCACTGCGTTGAATCAGACCAGCAACTACAGCGGGATCACCGGACCGATCACGATCGCGCCCAAGACCGGCAACCGGGTCCAGAGCACGGTCGTGATGCTCGACATCAACAGTTCGGGGAACTATGTCATCGACCCGATGTGGGCCGCCGCGACCGGATTCCCGCTCCCCCCGACCGGAAGCTGACCGGCCGCGCGCGTCGACGTGCGCGGCGCATTGTCGCGCTCTCAGTTCGTCCCAGTAGGGTGCGCCCCCGTGGATGCGCGGACGTTCCTCGGGATGGCGCCCAACGGCGATGACCTGCATTGGCGCATGCGCGTCGTGCAGCAGCTCACCACGCCCGGAAACTTCCTCTTCGGCGGTTGCGGCCTGGGCGCTGCGCTCGTCGCCCTGGAGGCCGCGTCGGGCCGCCCGACCGTCTGGGCCACGGCGCAATACCTGTCCTATGCCCTGACCGACTCGGAGCTGCGCTGGGATGTGACGCTGGCGGCCGAGGGTGCCCACGTCACCCAGGGACGGGCCGTCGGCCGCGTCGACGGCAAGGAGATCCTCACGGTGAACGCGGCCCTGGGGAAGGACGAGCTCGACGTGGGAGGAATCTGGGCGTCGCCGCCCGAAGTCCGGCCCCCGGACGAATGCCCGCGCCGTTTCCTTCCGCAGTTCTTCCGCAACACGATCATGGAGAGCGTCGAGGTGCGCCAGGCCCGCGGACGGTCCTTCGACGAGATGGACGGCTCACAGGGCGACCCCGACTCCGCGCTGTGGGCGCGGGTTCCGGGCCATCTCACGCCCTCGGCCGCGACGCTCGCCATCTTCGGTGACTACGTCTCGGGAGCCGTGTCGCAACCCATCGGCCGCCGCGCCATGGGCCGCAGCCTCGACAACACGCTGCGCATGGTCCAGCTCAAGCCGACCGAGTGGGTCCTCTGCGACATCCGCATGCACGCACTGGTCGGCGGCTACGCACAGGGCATCGCGTTCTTGTGGTCCGAGGACGGAGACCTGCTGGCCACCGCGAGCCAGTCGATCGCGGTCCGCCTCTGGTCCGAGGACGCCGCCCTCCCTCGCTAGGCCCACGCCCGAGGCCAGGGGCGCGTGCATACGCACCCCTGGTGTCCGCGAGACTTGGCCTCGTGTCGGACCCGGCGTCAGGGAGGACTCGGCGCCGCGGGCGACTGATCAGCCTCGGATCGTGCGTGCTCGTCGTGGCGTTGACCGCGACCGCCGCGATCATCGGCCTGACCGACTCGCCCGCATGGACCCGGGGCGACACCGCCAGTGCGCTCGCCCAGAACCCAGGGCGGCCTCCGCCGACGCGGTCCGCGCCGCGCACCGTGCCGACGACGACCACCTCGACCCTGCCCCCTCCGGGACCAGGCTTCGTCGCGGGCCGCGTCACGGCCATCGGCGACTCAGTGATGATCGACTACCAGGATCCCCTGCAGGCCGACGTGCCCGGCGTCGTCGTCACCGCGTCCGTCGGGCGTCAGTGGGGCGAAGGCGAGACACTCATCCAGTTTTTGAAGGCTGCAGACGCGCTCGGGGCAGAGGTCGTGGTCGCCCTGGGCACCAACGGTCCCATTACCGACACCGACTTCGACACGATGATGGCGAGCCTGCACGGCGCCTCGCGCGTCGTCTTCATCAACGTGCACGTCGACCAGCCGTGGCAGGACTCGAACAACGCGGTGCTGGCTCGAGGCGTGGCTCGCTATCCCAATGCCGTGCTGGTGGACTGGGCCTCGCTCGCCGCGCAGAACCCGGGGTGGTTCGGCGGGGATGGCACGCACATCGCGATCGACGGACCCGGAGCGACGGCGTTGGCCGCAATGGTGGCCACCACCCTCGCCAACGGCTGAGCCGGATCGGCGCCAAAGTTCGGCGGCGCACTGTCGTGGTGTAGCCTCGACCCTCCGCCAACCGGATGATGGGTCGTCGCGGGGCTATAGCTCAGTCGGTTAGAGCGCAGCACTGATAATGCTGAGGTCGCTGGTTCGATTCCAGCTAGCCCCACCAGGGAAGAGTCAGAAGAACGACGAGTCAGCAGCGTTCCATCCCCCTGGGCTTGCCCGTTGTCTGGCGCCAGTTGGCGGCTCGCTACTGGAGAAAGCCGATGACATCCAAGAAGGCATGGGCGCTTTGCACCGGCCCGCCCCCATTCCAGACGATCGAGACCTTGCCGGCGTCCACTCCTGTGCCGAAGGCCACGGTCACCGTATTCGAAATGGCGAAACATCCATTTCCGGCATTGATGTTGGCCGTCGACGGGGTCGCGATTCCCGCTGGGAAGATGGTGGCGACCCCGAAGCCGTTCAGGAGTGCCCCTCCCACCCCCGAGATCGCGAGATTGCCCACCACGCCGACCGCATTGGCGGGGATGCCGTTCGTGCCGGCGAGCGCGCTCGATGTATGTGGAGTGGTGGATGGCGCCAGGGGTCCGACAATGCCCCCGGTTCCGTCGGTGGTATTGATCACCCGCACCGGCGCCGGGAGGGGTACGACCGACAGCACCGGATGGAAGGCACCGGTGCTGTCCGATGACCACATTCCCCCAGTGTCGTCCCGAACCAGTTCGAAACCGGTTGGCGCGAGAAGGGAGCTGAAGTTCGGCTTCCCGTTCGTCAGCCCGCCAGCTGGCAGAGCGAACTGACCGAGGTTTCCGTTGCCGATGGACACGAGGTCGATGCCGTAGTCGGGCGTGTCACCGAACGTGCTGCTGAGCGATTCCCCGGCGACGCCGCCGAGGTCGGTCGTCACGCCCAACACGCCGACTCCGCTGCTCGCGAGACCGAGGACGCCGGCGTTTCCGACGTCACCAAGCGCTTGAAGCCCAGCCCCAGGCACAATGCCCAGCAGCTTGCCAGAACTATGATGGCCACCCAAGGCGTCTCGTTCTTG